>Ga0335070_10009831_pt1 | contig 11195 bp, 13 predicted proteins | sample Lox_Sample_13_FD_206722 | JGI IMG/M metagenome (GOLD analysis project Ga0335070, IMG submission 206722) | Soil microbial communities from Loxahatchee National Wildlife Refuge, Florida, United States - Lox_Sample_1.3 | ecosystem: Environmental > Terrestrial > Soil > Wetlands | place: USA... | reverse complement strand
GGTGAGCAGTAACCCGTAGAGATGGTCGAGTGAGTACAGCCGCTTGAGCAGGAAGCGCTCGAGCACGACCCCGACGATCCCGACCGCGAGGGGCGCCACCAGCAGGGCCGCCCAGTAGCCGAGCCCGGCGTATTGCAGGAGGAAGTAGGCCACGAAGGCACCCATCATGTACTGGGCACCGTGGGTGAAGTTGATGATGTTGAGCAGCCCGAAGATCACCGACAGGCCGAGGCTCAGCATCGCGTAGAACGAGCCGTTGATGAGCCCGATCAGGAGCTGGCCGAACAGGGCCTGCGGAGGGATGCCGAAGATCATGGGCACGGCGCCGTCCCCTCACCCTGCCCGCTCCCCAACCGGGAGAGGGGGCTTCGCCCGAGGGCAGGGTGAGGGAAAATGTCGATTACTTCTTGACCAGGGGGCAGTCGCCCTGGTCGATGGGCCGGAAGGCCTGCTCGGCCGGGATCGTTGCGCGCGTCTTGTAGTAGTCCCAGGGGCCCTTCGACTCCGACGGCTTCTTGACCTCGAACAGGTACATCGGGTGCACCTTGCGGCCGTCGGCACGGATCGTCCCTTTGCCGAACAGCGGGTCGTCGGTGGGCATCTCCTTCATCTTGGCGATGATCTTGGTGCCGTCGTCGCCCTTGAGGGCCTCCACCGCCTTCAGGTAGTGCAGCGTCGCCGCGTACACCCCCGCGTGGATCATCGTGGGGTGGATGCCCCGGTCCAGCTCCGCGAAGCGCTTGGCGAAGGCCCGCGTCTTGTCGTTCATGTCCCAGTAGAAGGCCTCGGTGAAGATCAGCCCCTGGGCGGTCGGCAGCCCGAGCGCGTGCACGTCGGTGATGAACACGAGCAGGCCGGCCAGGCTCTGGCCGCCCTTGACGATGCCGAACTCGGCGGCCTGCTTGATGCTGTTGGTGGTGTCCCCACCCGCGTTGGCCAGGCCGATGATCTTGGCCTTCGATGACTGGGCCTGCAACAGGAACGAGGAGAAGTCGGCGGTATTGAGGGGATGCCGCACCTTGCCCAGCACCTTGCCGCCGTTCTTGAGCACCACCGCCTCGGTGTCGCGCTCCAGCGCGTGGCCGAAGGCATAGTCGGCGGTGAGGAAGAACCACGAGTCGCCGCCCGTCTTCACGATCGCGCTGCCGGTCCCGTTGGCCAGCGCCCAGGTGTCGTAGGTCCAGTGCACGGTGTTGGGCGAGCATGCCTTGCCGGTCAGGTCCGACGAGGCCGCCCCCGAGACCAGGAACGCCTTGCCCTTCTCCTTGACGATCTGGTTCACCGCCAGGGCGACCGCCGAGTTCGGCGTGTCCACGATCACGTCCACCTTGTCGGAATCGAGCCACTGGCGTGCGATGCCCGACCCGACGTCGGCCTTGTTCTGATGATCGGCCGAGACGATCTCGACCTTCATGCCCTTCTTGGCGGCCCCGAAATCCTCCACCGCCATCCGGGCCGCGATCACCGAGCCCTGGCCCGAGAGGTCCGCGTAGAGGCTCGACATGTCGGTGAGCACGCCGATCTTGATGACGCCGTCGGAGATCTGGGCCTGGGCGGCCGGTGCGGCGACGAGCCCGACCGCGGCCATGACGAACAGCCAGTGCTTGAGCATGCGTTGATCCTTTCGTTCGCTTGAGTGAGACGTGGGACGCGCGATTATACCCCGAGGTACTCGTGGAGCTTCGCGGTGTGACTCTCGAGCTCCGCGTTCCGGATCATGTCCACCACCCGTCCCCGCTCCATGACGTAGTGGCGATCGGCCACCGTGGCGGCGAAGCGGAAGTTTTGCTCCACCAGAAGGATCGTGAAGCCCTCGACCTTCAGGCGCCGGATCGTCGCCCCGATCTGGCGCACGATGACCGGAGCCAGGCCCTCGGTGGGCTCGTCCAGCAGCAGGAGCCGGGCCCCGGTGCGGAGGATGCGACCGATGGCCAGCATCTGCTGCTCACCGCCCGACAGCGTGGTGCCCTGGCTCCGGGCCCGCGCGCGGAGGTTCGGAAACAGCTCGTAGATCACGTCGGCTCCGAGCCCGCCCGGCTGCACGACCGGCGGCAGCAGCAGGTTCTCCTCCACCGTGAGGCTCGCGAAGATACCGCGCTCCTCCGGGCAGAAGGCGAGGCCCCGCCGGGCGATCAGATTGGAGGGACGGTCGATCAGTTCCTCCCCGCGAAAGCGCACCGACCCCCGCCGCCGCGGCACCATGCCCATCACCGACTTGAGCGTGGTCGTCTTCCCGGCCCCGTTGCGGCCGAGGAGGGTGACGACCTCCCCCGCCCGCACCTCGAAGTCCGCCCCGTGCAGGATGTGCGATTCGCCGTACCAGGCGTGGAGCTCGGCCACCTGCAGGAGCGTCTCACTCATGGCCGGCGCCGAGGTAGGCCTGGACCACGTCGGGGTTGCGGGACACCGTCGCGTAGTCGCCCTCCGCGAGGATCTCGCCGCGGGCCAGCACCGTGATGGTGTCGGACAGGTGCTCCACCACGCTCAGGTTGTGCTCCACCATGAGCACGGTCCGGTTCCGGGCCACCTGCTTGATCAGGGCCGAGATGCGGTCGACGTCCTCGTGGGCCATCCCCGCGGTCGGCTCGTCGAGCAGCATCATCTCGGGGTCGAGGGCCAGCGTGGTGGCGATCTCGAGCGCACGCTTGCGGCCGTACGGTAGCTCCACCGCCGGCGTGGTCGCGAAGCCGGCGAGCCCGACCGCGCCGAGCAGATCGAGGGCCCGCTCCCGGAAGGCGTCGAGCACGCGCTCAGATCGCCAGAAATCGAAGGACCGGCCGCGACGGCGCTGGAGCGCGATGCGCACGTTCTCGAGCGCGGTCAGATGCGGGAAGACCGCCGAGATCTGGAAGGACCGCACCAGCCCGAGGCGGGCGATGTCCGCGGGGCGGCGGCCGGTGATCTCGCGCCCGTTGAACGTGATCCGCCCGGCGGTCGGGACGAGGAAGTGGGTCAGCAGGTTGAAGCAGGTGGTCTTGCCCGCCCCGTTGGGTCCGATCAGGGCGTGGATGCTGCCGCGCCGGATCCGGAGATCGACGTTGCGGACCGCGTAGAACCCGCGAAACTCCTTGGTGAGCCCACGCGTCTCGAGGATGACGTCGTCGTTCATCGGATCCCGGGCCCCGCGGGAGGCTTTGGATAGAACCTCGCCTCCCGTCGCTCGTCCCAGGCCCGGTTCGCCACGTCCATCTCCCAGGACGCCATGCACTCGTTCTGGGCCTGCACGACCTCCTCGATCATCTCCCGCGGGTCACGATGGAAGGAGGCGTGCAGGAGGCGCTTGGCGTGCCCGGTGGCGGTGCGAGAGGAGTGGAACGCCTTCTGCACGATCCGGGCGATCGCGCCGTCGATCTCACCCGGCTCCACCACCCAGTTGACCAGGCCCATCGCGAGCGCGGCCTGGGGCGTGACGTCGTCGTTCAGCAGGGTCAGCTCCTTGGCCCGGCCGAGCCCCACGATGCGGGCCAGCCTCAGGATCGAGCCGTCGGGGATGAGCCCGTGCCGGGTGGCCCCGAGACCGAGCACCGCGTCGGTGGTGGCCATCCGCAGATCGCAAGCCACCGCGAGCTGCAGGCCACCCCCGATCGAGTAGCCGTGGAGTACCCCCACCACCAGCTTGTCCATGTCCTCGAGGCGATTCAGCGCCCGGATCCAGTTCCGGTAGAACGCCTCGTTGATCCCACCCGCCGAGAGCACGGTACGGTCCATGCCGGAGCAGAACGCCCGCCCGGCCCCGCGCACGACCACGACCCAGACGTCTGGATCCCCGGCCGCGGTCTCCGCCGCGTCCGCCAGCTCCGCGGACAGGGCCAGGTCGAGCGCGTTGAGCACCCGCGGCCGGTTGAGCGTGATGGTGGCCACACCGTCGCCCGACTCGTAGAGCACCCTCGCCTCACCCATCTCTTCACGCTCCGCGCGCGCCCAGGATCTCCCGCGCGATGACCATCCGCTGGATCTCCGACGTGCCCTCGCCGATCTCGGTCAGCTTGGCGTCGCGGAAGATCCGCTCGATGGGGAACTCGGTGATGTAACCCGCCCCGCCGTGGATCTGCAGGGCCTTGGTCGCCGCCCTCATCGCCACCTCGGAGGCGAAGACCTTGGCCATGGACGCGGCCACCTTGGCGGGCCGGCCGCCATCCTTGAGCGCCGCCGCCCGCAGCGTGAGCAGCCGCGCCGCCTCCACCTCGGTGCCGATGTCGGCGATCATACCCTGCAGGCCGTTGAACTCGGCCAGCGTCTTTCCGAACGCGGAGCGCTGCTTCATGTACTTGAGCGCCTCGTCCAGGGCCCCCTGGGCGAGCCCGACCGCCATGGCCGCCATCGCGATGCGCCCGCCCTCGAGCACCTGCATGGTGTTGACGAACCCCATGTGTCGCTCGCCCAGGAGCGCGGCCGCGGGAACGCGCACGTTGTCGAGATGCAGCTCGGCGGTGTTGGAGGCGTGCAGGCCGAGCTTGCGGTACGGCTTCCCGGCCGAGAAGCCCGGCGTGCCGCGCTCGAGGATGAAGGCGGAGATACCCTTGTTACCGAGCCCGGGATCGGTCACCGCCATCACCACCGCGACCTCGGCCACCCCCGCGTTGGTGACGAAGGCCTTGGCCCCGTTGATCACGAAGTGATCGCGATCCGCCGTCGCGCGCGTGCGCATCGCAGCCGCGTCCGATCCGGATCCGGGCTCGGTGAGCCCCCACGCTCCCAGCACCTCGCCCCGGGCCAGCCGCGGCAGGTACGCCGCCTTCTGCTCACGGGAGCCGAACATCGCGATGTGGTTGGTGCACAGCGAGTTGTGGGCCCACATCGTGATGCCCACCGAGCCGTCGACCCGGTTCAGCTCCTCGACGGCCAGCGCGTAGGAGACGTAGTCGAGGGCCGCCCCGCCGTACTCCTCCGGCACCAGGGCGCCCAGCAGGCCGGTGCCCGCGAGCTTGGCGAGGATCTCGTGCGGGAACTCCTGGGCCTCGTCGAAGCTCCGGATGACCGGCGCCACCTCGCGCTCGGCGAAATCTCTGGCCAGCGCACGCACCTCCTGCTGCTCGGGCGTCAGGGCGAAGTTCATGCGCGGGCCGCGACCAGGATCGCGATCGGGTATGCGAAGTGGATCCGCCCGGCGCGCTCCTGCGCGCCGAGGCCCAGCCCATCGTCGGCGAGCGAGTCGCGGAAGAGGGCGCGGACCTTCCCGGCGTCCCCCGGATCCGGAAACGAGCGGGAGAGCAGGCCGTCCAGGTCGGACGGCAGCGCGTAGCGGGTGACCGCGGCCCGGCCCAGGCCGGCGCCCGCGAACAGCGCGGTCAGCGGCAGGGCCCGGACGTGCGACGGGTCGCGGAGCTTCTCCATCCGGTTGAAAGCGGCGGCCCGTGCAGGATCGGGAGAGGCCGCCGCGTCGGCCACCACGACCCGGCCGCCCGGCCGGCACACCCGCGTCATCTCGCACAGCACGGCGCGGGGGTCCGGGAAATGGTGGAACGCGAACCGGGAGACGACGATCGAGAACGCGCCGTCGTCGTACGGCAGCGGCATCACGTCTCCGACCGTCAGCGTGACGTTGTCGAGGTCACGCTCCCCGGCCAGGGCCCGGGCGCGCTCGATCATGGCGAGTGTGAGATCGATGCCGGTGGCGTGCCGGCACGCGCGCGCGAAGGCGGCCACCACCAGCCCGGGCCCGCAGGCCACGTCGAGCACGGTGTCCTCGGGCCCCGCCCCGCTCGCCTCCACCAGCAGCCGCAGGGCCTCCTCGTCGCGGATGCCCGGCGCGGTGGAGAACGGCACCGCCTGGCGAGTGAACTGGTCGAGGATGGCGTCGTGGTTTGGCGAGGTGCAGCCGAAGGCGAGCCGAGCAAATCCAGAAAGAGAAGCCACGGTGTCTTCTCCCTCAACCAAGGCTAAGCAACTGCCCGGATGTTCTCGCGCACGAAGCGGATGATGTCCTGGGTGGAGGTGCCGGGCGTGAACAGCTCCTTGACCCCGAGGGTCTTGAGGGCCTGGATGTCCTCCTGCGGGATGATGCCGCCACCGAAGACCGCGATGTCGTCGGCGCCCTTCTCCTTCAGCAGATCCAGAACCCGCTTGAAGAGGTAGTTGTGCGCGCCCGAGAGCACCGAGAGCCCCACCGCGTCGACGTCCTCCTGCACCGCGGTCGCCACGATCTGCTCGGGCGTCTGGTGCAGCCCGGTGTAGATCACCTCGAAGCCGGCATCCCGGAGGGCGCGCGCCACGATCTTCGCGCCGCGGTCGTGCCCGTCGAGACCGGGCTTCGCCACCAACACGCGGACCTTTCGATCGGCCATGCTCGGCTCCCCGCTCAGTGGAGGAGCGCGCGGAGACGCTCGCCCACCTTCATGATCTGCTCGCGGTTGCCCGGCACGAGCTTCCAGTCGAAGCCCTTGCCGTCGTTGTTCCACCGGGGAATGAGGTGCAGGTGAAAGTGCAGCACCGACTGGAACGCGGCCGCCCCGTTGGCCTGCAGCATGTTCAGCCCGTCCGGCTTGAGGCCGTCGCGAATGGCCAGGGCCACCCGCTGCGCGGTCGCGATCGCGGCCTGCAGATCCTCGACCTCGACCTCGAACAGGCTCGTGGCGTGGGCCTTGGTGATGACCAGGCAGTGACCCGAGTTGATCGGGTTGATGTCCATGAAGGCGATCGTCTTGTCGTCCTCGAAGACCCTCATGGACGGGATCTGCCCGTCCCGCAGCTTGCAGAAGACGCAGTCGGTCATCTCGGGTCCTCCGGGGGGGCGCTCTCCCGCGCCACTCGGGCGATCACATCCTCCATCCGCCAGCCGTAGATCTGCGGGGGCTCCACGCCGACCTCGGCCAGGTAGCAGTCGAGCTGGCTGCGATGATGCACCTCATGCTCCACCATGGCCATCAGGAAGCGCCACGCCTTGACCGTCCCGCCGTCGAGGTCCCGCCGCGGCGTCCGCAGCGCCTCGTCGGGCACGCGCCCCAGCCGGGCCATCGCCTCCCGGTGGACCGATTCGAGCAGGGCGCGGGTCGCCGCGTGATCGAGCGCGGGCCCGGGCTCCAGGTCACCGGTGAAGCGATCGTCCACGACCTTGGCCACGAAGAACCGCTCCGCTCCGGCGAGGTGCCGCACGATCTCACCGCAGGTCATCTCGCCCGCTCGCGGGGCCCACGCGAGCAGATCCGGTCCCACCCGATCCACCGCGCTCCAGGTGCGGCGGCGGACCCCGTCGAAGTAGCGGGTGAACTCCGCGACCGACTCGATCATGGGCGGCTCGCCTCGGTTCGCCCTCAGATCGTCAGCGTCCAGCCGTCCGGATCGGGCGCCTGGCCGTACTGGATCGCGACGATGGCGTCGTAGAGCCGCTGGGTCAGCGGGCCGATCTTGCCTCCGTTGATCACCATCTTCCGGCCCTTGTAGGCGAGCTCGCCCACCGGCGAGATCACCGCCGCGGTGCCGGTTCCCCACACCTCCTCCAGCTGCCCGCGTCCGTGGGCCGCCACCACCTCGTCGATCGACACCTGGCGCTCGCTCACCTTGAGGCCCCACTTGCGCATCAGGGCCAGCGCGGAGTCGCGAGTCACGCCGGGCAGGATGGTCCCGGTCAGCGGCGGGGTGATGATCTCGTCGCCGATCTTCACCATGATGTTCATGGTGCCGACCTCGTCGAGATACTTGCGGTGCACCCCGTCGAGCCACAGCACCTGGGTGAAGCCCTCGTGCTTGGCCTCGTCGCTCGCGAAGAGGCTGGCCGCGTAGTTGCCCGGCGTCTTGGCCCCGCCCACCCCGCCGTCCACCGCCCGCACGTACTTGTCCACGACCAGGATCTTCACCGGCGCCATGCCCTCCGGGTAGTACGCGCCGACCGGGGAGAGGATCACGAAGTAGATGTAGGACTTGGCCGGCCGCACGCCCAGGAACGGCTCGCTCGCGATGATGGTGGGCCGGATGTATAGCGAGGTGCCGACCGTGCTCGGCACCCAGTCGCGGTCGACGTCGACGACCCGGACTGCAGGGCGAGATCCGGATCGAGTGGTGGGATGCACAGCCGTCGGGCCGAGTTGTTCATGCGCTCGACGTGCTTCTGGGGTCGGAAGAGCCGGATCTTGCCGTCGACGCCGCGGAACGCCTTCAGCCCGTCGAAGATGGCCTGCGCGTAGTGCAGGACCGCGGTCGCCGGGTCGAGGGAGAGCGGCCCGTACGGCTCGACGCGCGGGTCGTACCAGCCCTTCTCCTCCTGGAAGTCGGCCAAGAACATGTGGTCGGTGAAGATCTGCCCGAACCCCAGGTCGGCGTCCTTCGGCTTGGGCTTGCGGGTCGTGGACCGGTTGATCCGGATCGGCTCAGTCATGGTTGACTCTCCTCAGAAGATGATCGGCTCTCGATAGAGTCCGAACACCCGTCGATACACGTCGGCGATCTCACCCAGCGAGACGTAGTCCTTCACGGCCTCCACCAGCACCGGCATGACGTTCCGGTTGTCGCGGCACGCCTCCGCGAGCTGCCGGAGCCGTCTGTCGACCCGCGCCGCGTCGCGGGATGCCTTGACCTGCCCCACCCGTTCGATCTGCTCGCGCTCGATCGCGGGATCGATGCGCAGATACTCGACCGACTTCTCATCCGGCATCACGTACTTGTTGACACCCACCACCGCCTTCTGGCCGCGGTCGTCCATGAGCTGGTACCGGTAGGCGGCGTCCGCGATCTCCTGCTGCGGGTAACCGATGTCGATGGCCCGCACGATCCCCCCCAGCTCGTCGATCTTGCGGATGTAGTCCATCGCCTGCGCTTCCATCTGGTCGGTGAGTCGCTCCAGGAAGTACGACCCGCCCAGCGGATCCGCGGTGAGCGCGACCCCGGTCTCCTCGGCGATGATCTGCTGGGTCCGCAGCGCCACCGTGACCGCCTCCTCGGTGGGCAGGGCCAGCACCTCGTCGTAGGAGTTGGTGTGCAGCGACTGGGCCCCGCCCAGCACCGCGGCGAGCGCCTGGAGCGCCACCCGGGCCACGTTATTGAGCGGCTGCTGGGCGGTGGCAGAGACGCCCGCGGTCTGGGTGTGGGTACGCAGCCGCATCGACTCCGGCTTCTTCGCCCGGAAGCGATCCCGCATCACGGTGGCCCAGATGCGCCGGGCCGCCCGCAGCTTGGCGATCTCCTCGAAGAAGTCGTTGTGGATGTCGAAGAAGAACGACAGGCGCGGGGCGAAGCCGTCGACGTCGAGCCCACGCTCCACGCCGGCCTGCACGTAGCCGAAGCCGTCGGCGAGGGTGAAGGCCAGCTCCTGCACCGCGGTCGAGCCCGCCTCCCGGATATGGTAGCCGGAGATCGAGACCGGGTTGAAGCGCGGCACGTGCTTCGCGCAGAAGTCGATGGTGTCGACGACCACCCGCACCGCGGACTCCGGCGGCGAGATCCACTCCTTCTGGGCGATGAACTCCTTGAGCATGTCGTTCTGCATGGTGCCGCCCAGCTTGTCCCAGCCCACCCCCTGCTTGTCGGCGAGCGCGAGGTACATGGCGAGCGCGACCGACGCGGTGCAGTTGATGGTCATCGAAGTAGTCACTTTATCCAGTGGAATATCCCGGAACAGGACCTCGAAGTCGGCGAGCGTGGAGATCGACACGCCCTCGCGGCCCACCTCGCCTCGCGCCCGCGGGTGATCGGCGTCGTACCCCATCAGGGCCGGCATGTCGAAGGCGGTGGAAAGTCCGGTCTGGCCCTGCTGCAGGAGGTACTTGAAGCGGGCGTTGGTGTCCTCGGGCCGACCGAAGCCCGCGAACATGCGCATGGTCCAGAGCCGGCCGCGGTACATCGACGGGTACGGCCCGCGCGTGTAGGGAAACTCGCCCGGGTAGCCGAGCTTGTCCTCGTAGCGCCAGTCGGCGAGATCCTCCGGCGTGTAGAGGGGCTGCACCGGGATGCCGGAGAGAGTCTCGAACGGCACTTCACGCTCCGGCGTGCGCCGGACGAAGGGGCCGTAGCTCTCCTCCTCCCACCGATCCTTCCCCTGGGCCATGTCGTGACGCCTCCTCAGGCCACCTGCCCGGCGGCTCCGAGGAGCTGGCGGGCGATGACGAGCTTCTGGATCTGCGACGTGCCCTCGTAGATCTGGGTGATCTTGGCGTCGCGGAAGTGTCGCTCGACCTGGTATTCCTTGATGAAACCGTAGCCGCCGTGCACCTGGACGGCGTCGGTGGTCACGCGCATCGCGGTCTCCGCGGCGAAGAGCTTGGCCATGGCCGCCTCGGAGCCGAAGGGCGCGCCGGAGTCCTTGCGCCACGCCGCTCGCAGCGTCAGCAGCCGCGCCGCCTCGATGGCGGTGGCCATGTCGGCCAGCATCCACTGCACCATCTGGTGCTGGCCGATCGGCACCCCGAAGCTCTTGCGCTCGCGCGCGTAGGCCACCGCGGCCTCGTAGGCGGCCACCGCGATGCCGACAGCCTGGGCCGCGATGCCGATGCGGCCCCCATCGAGCGTGCCGAGCGCGATCCGGAAGCCCTGCCCTACCGCGCCCAGCCGATTGGCCGCCGGCACACGGCAGCGCTCGAAGAGGAGCTCCGCGGTATCGGAAGCGCGGATGCCGAGCTTGTCCTCGGTCTTGACCACCGTGAAGCCGGGCGTCTCCTTCTCGACGAGGAAGGCGGTGATGCCCCGCCGGCCTGCCGCCCGATCGGTCTGTGCGAACACGAGGGCGGCCGAGGACTCGCGGCCGTTGGTCACGAACACCTTGCGCCCGTCCAGCACGTAGCCGTCACCGTCCATCCGGGCGAGGGTCGTCTGGTTGCTCGCGTCCGAGCCCGCCTCCGGCTCGGTGAGCGCGAAGCAGCCGATCTTCTGTCCCGACGCGTAGGGAGTGAGGAAGCGGGCCTTCTGCTCCTCGGTGCCGTGCTTCAGCACCGGATCGCAGTAGAGCGAGTTGTTGACGGACATGATCACCGCGTGGGAAGCGCAGGCCCGCGCGAGCTCCTCCAGCGCCAGCACGTAGGCGACCGTGTCGCCGCCACCGCCGCCGTAGGCGTCAGGCACCGCGATGCCCATGAGACCCAGCTCGGCCATCCGCCCCACCGTCTCGCGGGGGAAGCGCGCCTCGCGGTCGATCGCCTCCGCGATCGGGCGCACCTCCTTCTCCGCGAACTCGCGGGCCAGTTGCTGGATCATGGCCTGCTCTTGCGTGAGCTCTATGTCCAACGTATGCGCCTCTCTCCGGATCGCCGTTTACTTCTTCAAGCTCTTCA
>Ga0335070_10009830_pt1 | contig 11196 bp, 8 predicted proteins | sample Lox_Sample_13_FD_206722 | JGI IMG/M metagenome (GOLD analysis project Ga0335070, IMG submission 206722) | Soil microbial communities from Loxahatchee National Wildlife Refuge, Florida, United States - Lox_Sample_1.3 | ecosystem: Environmental > Terrestrial > Soil > Wetlands | place: USA: Florida... | reverse complement strand
CCTCGCCTGCGATCGAGTTCCACGAGGGGGTGTTCCGGGCCATTGAGAAAAAAGATCAACAAGCTGCCAGGGCACGCATGGACGAACATCTTTCGTGGGTCGAGCAAACATGGAAAGAATTGGCACGAACAAAAGTTCAGACAAAGGATTGAACAGACTGTGGCCTCAGATCGTAGCGGACTTGTGCCCGGGCAACGGGAAATATATGTGGAACGTCGTACCTACGCCGACCTCGCTTTCCACCTTGATTTCGCCGCCCATTCTTTTGACGATACCGTAGCATATGGAAAGTCCTAACCCGGTACCTTTGCCGACCGGCTTAGTAGTGAAAAACGGCTCAAATATTCGGGTCAAATCGGCCTGTGCAATGCCGGGGCCGTTGTCCGAGACCTCCACAACAGCATAATTGTCATCAAGTCTACTGGTAACGTTGATGATTCCACCTTTGTTGCCTATCGCGTCCAAACTGTTGTTGATCATATTGAGAAGGACTTGTTGAACTTCCGATGTTGAAATACTAACTGTAGGAAGTTCCTCTTCAAGGTTCGTATTAATTTTAACATTGCTGTAACGCGCCCTCTGTTCTGATAAATCCACCACTTCTTGAATCAAGTCATTTAGCTGGGCCTTCTTGATAGTGGGGTCGGTTTTCCGGGCAAAGCTCAAAAGCTTATGAGTGATCTCCTTGCAGCGCCTCCCCTGAGTCTGCAAGCGACTCAGAGACCGAGTAAATTCATCCAGTGTCGGCCATGATCGGATGTCTTCTTCTTCCAGAAGATCTTGCATCCAACCGGCTTCTTGCAACATCATTCCCAGCGGATTGTTGACCTCATGGGCTACTCCCGCGGCCAGTTCACCTAGAGCCGCGAGTTTGCCTGTTTCAATAAGCTGTTCATTGATGGCTCTCTTTTCGTGAGCTTCGTGGGCTATCCGTCTTGCCGTTCGGTTGGAGAGGACGAGGCTGCTGATCACTATAGCGACAATCCCGATGAGGAACACCAAAATCGTTGAATCTCGTGCGGCGTACAGATCGGCATACATTTCGTCAGCGCTCTGATGATGCACCAAAACCCATGCGCCATTATTAATCAGCGTCATAAGATCGACGTAATCTTTTCCCGATGTGTCGGCCCGTTCGATAATCTTCACGTCCGGGGGCGATTCCGGTTTGTCCGCAAAAAACTTGACGTAATCATCTTTGGACAATTTGGCTGCAGACCTCGCTGGGGTCTGCAACTCTCCGTCTCGATTGACCACATACGCAAGTCCGGTGACATCCGATCCTATGGTGTCCACGAGTCTTTTGAACGATTCAAAATCAATCGTGGCCCGCGCGACGTACTTTTTACCCTCGTGTTCTCGACGCACTGTCAAAGCCAGGTGAGGCAGGTCGCGAAAACCGTAAAAAACATCGCTCACATAATGATCTTGTTGCGACGCGTTGTGGAACCACGCAGCCTTTGAATAATCCGCGTGCTCCTGCTTGTACGGCCCCGCGTACGCAATTTGCGTACCCGTATCATCCACCATCGTGAGATCGACTATCGAACCGCCGTATTCCGCCTGGAGCAGCGACAAGCTACTCCGCAGGAAATCTTCTGTGATTAACTGCTCTATAGAATGAGACCCCGCCAGAGTCCTCAAAGCATCGAGCCTATCCGTCAGAAAATTGTCAATGGATTCACGATGCTTGGTAATCTGTAACTTCGCGTAATTCAGGACTTTCTCTCGATAGGAAACTTGGAAATAATGACGGGTGACAGCAGATATGAGAACCAACGGTATCGTGGAAACAATGATCATTATAAGGGCCATGTTCCTGGCCAGGGACCTATAGTATCGTTTATCCTGATCGTTTTCATTCGCCATCGTGCTTGCCATGCTCCATACGTACGATACTTGGCCTAGATTTTGGGAGGTCACCTCTCAGGAACATCAAGGCGCTATAAACCCTTGGCGCCGGTGAGATCGGCCGTTGAGAGATCGACCCCATCCAGCACCGCCTTGTCAAAGTTCGCGCCCGTCAGGTCCGCTCCGTCCAGGTTTGCTTCCGTGAGATTTGCTCCCGACAGGTTGGCGCCTGTGAGAATGGCCCCCCATAATGTGGCCTTATGCAGGTTTGCTTTGGTCAGGTCCGCCTCTGTGAGCGTGACTTTGAACAGTCTTGCAGTTGACAAATCGGCCCAGGACAAATCAGCTCGGAACAGTACGGCGTTTGACAAATCAGCGCCTGACAAATCGGCGTCAATCAGTCTGGCGCCGCTCAGCCTCGCCCGCATCAGCTTGGCTCTCGCCAGCTTCGTTTTGTGGAGATACGCACCGGACAGATCGACATCCCTGAGATTGGCCTTGAACAGATTTGCAGATGCTAGTCTCGCATTGGACAAATCTGCCATCAGCAGGTTCGCTCCTGATAGCTGAGCGCCTGTCAAATCAGCCTCCGAGAGATTGGCCCTGTACAGGTTAGCTCCTGCAAGGTTTGCCTCAGCGAAACAGGCCTTGGTCAGGCGGGCCGACAAGACCTTCGCATCTGACAGGTCTGCTCTGGTCAAATCACTATCCTCCAGATTGGCCGCGTACAGTTTAGCCTCGCTCAAATTTGCCCTGGTCAGTTTGGCTCCCGAAAAAATACCGTTTCCCAATTCCGCCGCGCGCAAATCCGCTCCGGCCAGATTAGCCATAGACAGATCGACGCCCGATTTGACTGCCTCTTCCACCAATGATTGCAGGGACAGTGCTTCGGCCTCGAAAATTATTTCTCCTGTGAAACGATGTCTGATTAGGCCCAACCTAAACCTCTTAGTCGTGACTTGACAGTCTCGACTCAATTATCGGATGAAAGATAAACCTTTACACCCGGCGGCACAAGTCTCTCCTTCGCACGGAGGTTGAATGGCCCGGTACAATTGTGCATCAAACATTGTTCCAGTGAAAACGAATTCGTTTCAAGAGATAGCAAAGCCCGAAAGGTGTGCGAAGTTCCGACCGAAAAGGGATACCTCCGTCCAGCCAAAGTTTAGGCGCCCTTGCTCGGCTTTATGAAAGGTTGAACATTAGTTGTTCAGACCATCAATCGCCTGACTGTCATTTTCCGATCTCAACACTCTTTGAACAGCCGCTCGGACCTGCAGCCGGTGCAGCGCCATTCTTTGTGAGTTCTTCCTTTGCGGCCGTAAGAATGCCTGCGCCCGCGAGCAACTCTCGAATTCCCCCTTCGGAGGTGAAGCGCTTGAAATTTTGCGTGTAGAAATGGGAAGCCCCCAACAGGCCGGTGAGACAAACCAGGGACGTTTGTTTCCAGGTCAGGAAGGCTTGCAGATCGAGGCCGTTGTCCAGAATTGACCATGCAGCATTGATCAGTTCATTGAGGAACTCCATATGCTCAACCCCCTCTGTATGGCTAATTTGATGTTGACTACCGCAGCGAGCGGAGGTTCCGTCCATGTGCATTTTTTTTCGATTGTGAAATGCCGGATCACGCGGGATAATCCATGGGTGGGAGGGAGAGGACTATGGTTAGAATCATACTTGCTATTTTGGCCGTTTTTGCCGCGTGGTCAGCACTGGATTTCATCGTCCACGGTCTGATTCTTGCCGCCGCTTATCAGGCGACGTCCCAGCTCTGGAGACCCATGACCCAGATGAAAATGGGCATCCTACATGTGGCCGTCCTCATTGCCGCAATCGCATTCGTTCTGATTTATCTGCGCCTCATTGCTCAAAAAGGCATCATCCGCGGCCTGGAATACGGCTTGTTGTTTGGACTGGCTACCGGTGTGTCAATGGGTTTTGGCACGTACTCCGTGATGCCGATCCCTGCATTCATGGCGATAGTCTGGTTCATCGGCAGCCTCGTTGAGGGAGCAGTGGGCGGCATCATTGCCGCGGCGATCATAAAGGAACAATCCACGTTTAAGAGAATCTTCGGCAGGTAGCGTGGGCTTTGCCAAAGGCGGCAGCGGATCGTCTGCAGGCCACCCGTGGTTTTGCGCGGGCTGTAATGGCCCCAAAATCGAATGCGCGGAAGCATTCGGGGCATGCTTCCTGTATTCGGTTACCGGCCCGAAACTGCATCGTTGCAGTGCTTGCCCGCGATTCAGCTTACCCTACCGAAGAAGTAGTGAGTCGCAATCGCCTTATGCCTTCGGAGGATGTTATGGACTACCGGCAAATGACTTCACCGTGCGGTTTGGATTGTTTCAATTGTCGAATGTATCTGGCTAATGATGATACTGAATTGAGGACAGCCAATGCGGAAGCGCTCGGCTTGCCTTATGAAGAGGCAAAATGTGAGGGATGCAGGAACGCAGGCGGCACAATAGCCTTTCTGGGCGACACGGAACCATGCGATGTGTTCAGATGTGCAGCAGAGAAAGGTGTTGCCTTCTGTTATCAATGCTCGGATTTTCCCTGCGACTATCTGCATCCGTATGCGGACCAGGCGTCCGTGAGACAGCACAACACGAAGCTGTTCAATCTCTGTTTGATCAAGAAGATGGGCCTGGAGCAATGGGCGAGAACCAAGGCAAAGAGCGTGAAGGAAACTTATTTCAACGGCAAGCTCAGAGTACATTCCAGGGAAAAGGCCGCGAAAGACGAGAGTTCAACCGCTTGAAGACGGGGGAAAAATGTCTGCTGTTTGCTAATTCCACTGGCTTCGGGATAAGGGTTTCATGAGGACTCCTTCCAAATCGTGTGACTATTCCCGCTGAGTTTTGTTATGAGGCAGTCTCCAGAGGCCTGCCGAAGGTGAGGCTATCAGTTTCGCGGACCTCGTCCTGATCTATATCCCCCTTTGACTCTCCATGGTTTCCCGGTTAATAATATAGCTTGATTACGGTTGCGGGCTTCTTTTTCTTAAGAATCGGGGCCTGCATGACTGTGATCTCCAGAGGCAGGCCAATGCAACGGAACCTAGAGACCGCCGAACAACTCCGTAAAGAACTCGAAAAGATGCGAAAGCGCCTGATCCAGTTGGAATCGGCTGAGAGCGATCCTGGTCGAAGCAAGGACGTACGCGAGGCAACTCACAGGAAACTTGCAAAGGCTCTCAAGTCGAACCCGGACAGTGTGCTCATCACTCGGCTCGACGACGGGATTGTCATCGACGCAAACGACAGCTTTCTTCGGACTATGGGCTATTCCCGGGAAGAAGTTGTCGGAAAAGCGTCCTCGGAATTGAGGTACTGGCCTAACGCCGAGGATCGGGAATGGTTCATGAGGGCATTAAAAGCCTCCGAGGAATACTTCGGTCTTGAAACTGCCGTTCGGGCCAGAGATGGAAGAATTTTTCCCGCTCTGGTTTCAGGCCGAATAATTGAAGTCGATGGCGAACAGTGGGTGGTTTCCATCACACGTGACCTGTCCGGACTGAAAGAAGCGGACCGAGCTTTGCGGGACAGTCAAAAGCGGTACCTCGAGCTGGTGGACCAGGCGAATGACGTCATATACATGACCGACGCAAACGGCTTCTTTACACTTGTGAACCCGGCAGGACTGAAAACTACGGGCTATTCCGTGGAAGAAATGATCGGCAAACACTATTTGGAATTGATTCATCCTGAATACAAAGATCGGGTTGAGAAATTCTATGGAACACAATTCGTCAAACGAATCCCGGACACCTATCTTGAGGTCCCGATCGTCACGAAGACAGGGGACACGGTCTGGCTAGGCCAAAATGTGCAATTGGTGATCGAAAACGACGCCGTCGTGGGGTTTCGGTCGATTTGCCGGGATATCACACAGCGCAAAAGGGCGGAGCTGAGGTTATCCAAGAGTGAACGTCGGTTCAGGATCCTGACCGAGAATGCGCCTTTTGGGTTGTCGGTAATGGGCGGGGATGGACGATTTCACTATTTCAATCCCAAGTTTATGGAAATATTCGGCTATACGCTTGAAGACTTGCCGGATAAGCGGACCTGGTTTGAAAAGGCGTATCCTGACGAGGCATACCGGCAAGAAGTTATGGCGATCTGGCAGGCCGATTCAGTAGGGGATGGAACGCCCGGAGAGGCCCCGCCACGAGTCTTCACCGTCCGATGCAAAGACGGGACTGACAAGATAATTCAGTTCAGGGCCGTTGTCATGGAACACGGCGCACAAATCCTGACTTACCAGGACATTACACTCCAGGCAAAAAATGAACAGGCTCTCCGGGAAAGCGAAATTAAATATCGCACTCTTTTTGAATCCGCCAATGATGCAATTCTTGTGATGGATGGGGAACATTTCATTGATTGTAACACGCGCGCCTGGGAAATGTTCCGATGTGCAAAAGAACAAATCATGGGCGAAACCATTCATCGTTTTTGTGCAGAGCGGCAACGCGACGGCTCAGTCTCCCGAGAACAGGCTCAGGAATTTTTGAAAGCTGCGGCGGCCGGGAAAAAACAAATTTTTGAATGGCAATGTCGTCGCTACGACGGTTCCGTCTTTGACGCCGAAATCAGCCTCGGCCGAATGGAATTATCCGGGCAAACACTTGTTTTGGTGATGGTGCGAAACATTACCGAACGAGTGCTGGCACAGGAAGCACTCAAGGAACAACAGCAGATGCTGCATAATATTCTTGCCGCATCCCCGGTGGGAATAGCCCGACTGGAAGAGAGGAAGATCAGTTGGGTCAATGAAGCCATGATCAAAATGTTCGGCTACGATTCCGCTGAGGAGCTCATTCATAAGAGAGCGAGACAACTGTACGGCACTGATGAAGAATATCAGCGGATCGGAGAGATTCTCTATGAAGGATACAAGAGTGGGACTGAGGCCGAGTCATATACGAAGTTCGTTCGCAAGGACGGCTCCGTATTTGATGGACACGTTAGAATCAGCGCACCGGACCCGACCGACCTCAAGAAAGGCACCATCGCGGCATACTCCGACATTTCCCGCCTCAGAAAGATCGAAACAGCTTTGAAGGAGTCGGAGCGCCGCTATCGTCGTTTGGTGGAACAGGTCCCTGACATCATCTTTTCATTGGATCCGGCCGGTCGATTCACTTTTGTGAACGTGCAGGTCGAAAGATTCCTGGGGTACTCTACTGAGCACATGCTGAACACTTATCTGTGGGAGTATACGGTCCCTGAAAACAGGGCACTGGCAGAAACGGTGCTCCTGATAGGAGCCGAAGGAATATGGGATGAAGAGTTCGGTGTCCTGGACTCGGAGGGAAATAGGAAATGGGTCCGTATCCGCTGCCAGGCTTCGTGCGACGAGAGGGGCCTGCCTGTGGGATACGAAGGCGTAATGGTTGATAGGACGGCCAGGAAGGCATTGGAGGAAGAACTCCGAGTATCCAGAGAAGCTCTGGTGGCCAAGATGAGAATCATCGACGACCTGTATGCCCACTTGATTCAGTCAGGAAAATCCAAGGCTATTGCGGAACACACTGCTGAGGTGGCTCATGAGCTACGGCAACCGCTGGCCATTATCGGCGGGTTTGCTCGCAGGATGGCGAAACAATTGGAACAAAGCGACATAATGGACACTAATCGCCAGCGGGAGTGCTTCCATATCATGATCGCCGAAGTGCAGAGATTGGAAAAAATACTGGGCGCGTTGATAGATTTCGCCAGGCGTGACGTTATTCAAGTGGAAATGATCGATCCTAACCTCCTGATAAGAGAAGTGTTGCGAGTACATCAGGAGCGGTTCAGGGAAAAGAACCTTAGGGTCGAAACACAGTTTGGCGACCAGGTAGGCAATGTGTGGGTCAATTCAAACCGATTCGAGCACGTGATTCGCAACCTTCTATCCAACGCCATCGAGGCTTCGCCTGAAGGCGGCATGATATCGATTCGCACGGACGTGTTTGTCCCCAGCGATAAAGCCTTGCGAACCGGTGAATTGGCTTGGAAAAGGTATTTCGAGATGAAGATCCGAAATGAGGGTCGTACTATCCCTGCCGAAGAGATTCAGAGGTTCTTCGACCCCTTTTACACAACCAAAGACTATGGGATCGGCATTGGCTTGACCTTATGCAAGAAGATAGTCGAAGAGCACAATGGTTCGATTTCAGCCAAATCCGACGCGGAAGGCACTGTTTTGACAGTGTGGCTGCCTCTAAAATCGGCGGGACCGGTTTCACAGAGGCCTTCGAACTGACCGGTTGATTCCGGCTTCGACAACCAAGCTGTTGGTTTACAGATGTACTGTTTTTTTCTTAAATTAAGCGGACTCATCAGACCGGTTTCACCAAGTTTCACTTGACAGATTGCGAATTTCCGATTATTTTTGATATGTTGGTTGTTTGACGGAGTTCGTTACAACTTGGTTGCCGTTATTTTTGATAGTTATATGTTTTTGTTGAATAGGATTATATATTTACTTACTAACATGTTGATAGTTCGTAAACAAGGGAGACTCTCTGCATTGCACTATAATCTTTTCGTCTTTGCTCTGATTACTTTTTTTATTTGCGCGGGGCAAGCGCAGGCGCTGGATCTTATTCATTCAGGGAATTCCTTTGAAGAAATGGTGAAACAGGTCGGCAGCGGCAAGCCCATTGTTCCACAGTGGCGACCTCAACCAGCCGCGTCTACAAGCAACAAGAAACCCTTTTCGACGGCGCCGTCCAAGAAAGTTTCTAACCTCCCGACCCAATCTGCCACACGGCTGATCGGTCCCATTCAGAGCAAGACCGCGGTTGTCCGCTCATTCCCTTCTCCCAGTGAACGAGCTCTTTCACACAATACTCATTTTAATGAACAAGGCACATTGCCGGCGACTTCAGGACGAGAACCGTCACGGATCACGGCACTTGCCACAGCGCATTCTACACCAGCTTCGCAGCGGCTGGCTCCCCAGGCGCAGTTCAATTCCTACGGGCCGCGAGTCAAGGCCAAGGCGATGATGTGCGTCGACTGTGCTTCAAACAAAGTGATGTTGGCGAATAACGCGTCTGAACCTCTGCCCATAGCCAGCATTACGAAGCTCCTGACGGCCATGGTAGTAATCGACGAGATGGACCTGGATCGGGTGCTGGAGGTGCCTGCCGACATCGACGAGGTGGAGCCTCATAAGATCGGTATTCGACCGGGGGACATGTTCACCGTGCGCGATTTGTTGCATGGTATGCTCATCGCGTCGGGAAACGATTGCGCCGAGACACTGGCTCGCGCATATCCGAAGGGCGGCCGCGTGGGGTTCATGTCTCGGATGAACAGCCGTGCCGCCGAGCTGGGGGCGCACCGAGTCAATCTATATACCCCTAGCGGACTTGACGTGAAAATGGCGTTGGGCAGGAAAGAAGGTAGGACGCTGGAAACCAGAAAGCCGAATGTGGCCAGTGCTGAAGATGTAGCCACGATCGCTCGACACGCGTTCAGTTATCCTTTGATACGAGAGATCGCGGCAATGAAGACCTACACTATGAGGACACATAACACGGTGGCACGCGACTACCGCATAGCGTCGAACGATAAACTGCTCAGCAAGAACCTTCCCATTGCCGGAGCCAAAACCGGTTTCACCAACAGAGCCGGCCGATGCATTGTCGCTCTGTTCAAAGACCAGCGGAAGGAGCACGTGATAGTCGTCCTGAACAGTCCGCAACACTTCAAAGCCGCCGAGAAAATCTACCGCTGGGCTTGCAAGGCTCTGTAGAAAACGAAATTCTTGGCCGGAACATTTGTCCCCGGTTGTGAGCGGCTTTCTCCCCACACCTCTTCAAGCACTCCCAACCGTATTCACGCTTCCTCTATCATTTTTCTGAATTTCTCAAACAAATATCGTGAATCATGAGGGCCGGGAGACGCTTCAGGATGATACTGGATTGCAGAGATCGGATATTTTCGGTGAACGAAGCCTTCAACAGTTCCGTCATTGAGATTTATGTGAGTGATCATGCACTCCGATTCGACGCTTGCAGGGTCCACCGCAAAGTTGTGGTTCTGAGAAGTTATCTCCACGTGGCCGGTCTCCAATCTCCGAACAGGATGATTCGCACCGTGATGCCCGAAGGTCAATTTGTAGGTCTTGCCGCCCAAAGCCAATCCTAAAATCTGATGCCCGAGGCAAATCCCTAGAATTGGCTTTTTCCCGATCAGATTTCTTACGCTCTCGATCACATAGGGCACTGCTTCCGGATCACCCGGCCCATTGGATAGAAAGATACCGTCCGGATTGAAATCCAGTATCTCGTCGCTGGAGGCAAACGCCGGGAATACTCTAACCTTCGCTCCTGCGTCCACCAACAGCCGCAATATATTTTGCTTGATCCCGCAATCGTAGGCAGCCACACGAAATCGGCCCTCACTTTTGGGGGCGGCGGCGTTCCAACGCCACGTTCCTTCTTCCCAGTCATATGGCTCGGCGCAGGTCACTTCCCTGACCAGGTCAAGACCTTCTATGTCGGGGTAGTCACGGACTTTTTTCAGAAGGCTTTGATAATCATGATCTTCCGTGGAGATAATCCCCTTTTTGGCCCCAGTTTCACGGAGGTTCCGTGTGAGTTTTCTCGTGTCGATTCCTTGTACGCCTATTATCCCGTATTCCTTGAGAAAATCTTCGAGATCTTCGTTCTTTCGCCAGTTGCTTGGATGAGGGCAGTACTCCTTGACGATAAAACCGGCCAAATAGGGCTGAATCGATTCATTGTCTTCGAAGTTTATGCCCGTATTTCCGATATGAGGGTAAGTCATGGTAACTATTTGCCCGCGATAAGAAGGGTCTGTGAGTATCTCCTGATATCCCGTAATGGCCGTATTGAAAACGACTTCGCCTATTTTCTCGCCAGGGGCCCCCATAGACGTTCCGCGCAAAATCGTGCCGTCATTCAGCACCAGAGTTGCCTTCATGATTGTCCTCTCATAAATTCTCTCAATCTGTTCATCCCTGCGTCGATTCTCTCCTCAGGGGAGGTCATGGAAACCCGGAAATAACCTTCTCCACTCGGTCCGTAACCTACGCCGGGCGTTACCACCAGCCCCTGTTTGTCCAGAAGGTCAGCGCAAAACTGTACCGCTGAAGTATATACGTCAGGAATGCGGACCCAGAAATAATAGCCGGCCCTCGGCAACAGGAACGTGAACCCCATGTCGCGTAACGCCCGCGCAATGCGGTCTCGTCGGCCCTTAAACAGGGCCGTTCGTTCCTGATGAAAAGCGGCGGCAGCCGGATGACTTAAGGCCCGAGCGGCTGTTCTCTGAATTGCCATAAAAACCCCGGAATCAAAGTTGGACTTCAACGTGAGTA
>Ga0335070_10009829_pt1 | contig 11196 bp, 10 predicted proteins | sample Lox_Sample_13_FD_206722 | JGI IMG/M metagenome (GOLD analysis project Ga0335070, IMG submission 206722) | Soil microbial communities from Loxahatchee National Wildlife Refuge, Florida, United States - Lox_Sample_1.3 | ecosystem: Environmental > Terrestrial > Soil > Wetlands | place: USA... | reverse complement strand
AGGCACGCAATGGCAGCAACGACGGCACCGGCGCAGGCGCCCGACCGCGCGGCGCTCGACAAGGCGATGGCGCAGCAGGGCCTGACCGCGCTGTGGAAGATCTACGACAAGGTGGTGACGAAAGAGCCCTCGGCCGCGATACCGTCGCATATCTGGCGCTGGCAGGACCTGGCGCCCGTGGTCGAGATGGCGACCGCAAGCGTCACCGGCCACGACGCCGACCATCGCGTGCTCGTGCTCACCAATCCCTATCTCGAGGGCCGCTTCGCCTCGGTCACCAACATCGTCGGCGCCGTGCAGTGCGTCATGCCCGGCGAGCGCACCAACCCGCACCGCCACACGCCGGCGGCGCTGCGCATCGTGTTCGAGGGCGCGGGCGGCGGCACCTTCGTCGACGGCCTGCGCTGCGACATGTACGACAACGACCTGATCGTCACGCCCAACTGGACCTGGCACTGCCACGACAACGACAGTGACCGGCGCGCGGTGTGGCTCGACATCCTCGACGTGCCGATGGTCAAGGCGCTCAACAACGTGTTCGGCGAGCTCGGGCCGACCGCGGACTATCCGATGACCGCGGCCACGCTGCCCGACGCGCTCTACGCCCAGGGCGGCCTCGTGCCCGCGACCGAGCGGCCGGCAGTGCCCTACACCACGCGCTTCCGCTATCCGTGGCGCGAGGTCGCGGCGCTGCTCGACCGCGTGCCGGCGGGCCCGGACGGCGCGCGCGTGCTGCGCTATGTCAATCCGAGCGATGGCGGGCCGGTCACGCCGACGCTCGATGCGTCGGTGCTCGAGGTCGCGCCCGGGCGTGCGACGCGGCCACTGCGCAGCTCGGCCGGCACGCTCGCCGTCGTGCTCGAAGGCGCGGGCGAGAGCGCGGTCGGCGCCGCGACCCATCGCTGGCAAAAGCGCGACGTGTTCACCGTGCCGGAATGGGCCTGGGTGTCGCACAAGGCGACGGACGAGCCGGCGCGCCTGCTGCTCGTCACCGACCGCGAGGTGCGCCGCCGCCTCGGCCTCCTGCGCGAGGAGCGCGGCTAGCTCAGCCCACCCGCGCCAGCGGCAGGGCGTGGCCGCCGCGGTCGAGCGCCGCGCCCAGCGCCAGCGCCGCCCGCGCCGCCGCGTCGCGCCCGGCCGGCCGCACCAGCCACAGCAAGAGCGCGTCGCGCAGCGCCCAGTCGCGCGCCTGGCTCGCCGCCAGCAGCAGGAGCACGGCGCGCTCGTCGGGCGTCGGCGCGGCCTCGGCCGGATGGGCGAGGCGCAGCTTGCGCCGGCCATGGCGCTCCAGCGTCGCGGCGAGCCGCGCCAGGGCGCCGGCCGCCGGCGGCCCGTCGAGCGGGCCATAGGCCAGGCTCAGCTCCTGGTCGATCAGCGGCCCGTTGGCCGGCTGCGCCGCGCCCAGGCGCAGCGCCCACAAGACGAGCGCCTCGCCCGGGGCGAGCGACGGCTGCGGCGGCGGGACCAGGGTCGGGACGACGGACATGGCGGGCTCACTCGAAGCGGCGGGACCGACGTCACTATGATGCAATTAAGAATAATTCGCAATACCGAAGGCGGGCCGCGCCCGGGGCTGCAAGCGCCAAGGACCGTGCTATAGTCGCGGTCATGGCATCGCGCCCGCCCGACCGCGACAAGCACAGCCGCCTCGCCGCCATCGCCGGCGCGGTCGCCGGCCTCGCCCTCGCTCTGCTGTTCGGCAACGACGCCATCGCGGCGGTCGCCCAGGGCTGGGACCAAATCGTGCTGCCGGCCTTCCATACCCTCAACCTCGCGAGCTTCACGACCTGCCTTTAAGCGCATGCGCAATCTAGGAGCTCAGCGAGACGGCTCGCCGACACGCCAAGGACGAAATTCCACGTTTCCTTTCTGGCCGAATTCCAGAAAGAAATAGCAATCTTCTCTGGGCGTATTTTTCGCTGATGCCGTGACTTTTATTTTGTACTTGCCGGGCTGAAGGGGCGGCGAGTATTCGCCATTCGAGAAAGGTCCGAACTGTATGACGTTGTTCTCGCGCACTCTAAACAGATTAAAATTGTGCTCGCGGCGAGCATGTAAGTTTATGCAGGAGCCGCCGCTCAAACTGGACACCAGGTTCTTATCTACCGTGATCTGCCTGGGAGACTCGTCCTTAGCGTAGTTAATAATACTGACTTCTGCCGAGTCTATTGTTTGCGCCTCGGATGTATTCTTAATCGCGACCCTACCCACTTTGACGGCGCGTCCGTCCTTATCGTTGATCCCCTCAAAATATTTGTTGTCATCCTCGCGCCACGTGAATTGCATTTTTGTCTCTAGCCTGTCATTCAGCGCACCCACGCGTCGGTTAAGCCCTTCGATCTCAGCGAGTAGGTCACTCTCCATCCGTGCGGGCGCGCGGACAAAATTGACAAGAAGCGACAGGAGGAACAAACAAGCGCCGACCCCAAGGGAATATGACGCCCAAATTTCCCATTCCTCAGTGACCTTAGCCCACCCATGTAGGGCCCAAAAGAACAAGCTTCCAAGAGCGAAGGACAGTATTGCGCTCAGACCAATGTGCGACCGCCAATGGGCGTCCCGAGACGTCGCATTTGCAAACGCTCGCTTGGCAACGCGAGTCCAGTAGCGCTCCCCCATTGAAAGATCATAGCGCGAATTTCCGTCTATTGGCGTGACGACGGCGAGCGAATTTGATCTCAAACGAAAAAGCCGGCCCCTTTCGGGCCGGCTTTCGCGTAACGGACGGCCGGTGAGACTTACTACGCCGCGGCGCGGATGGCCGCCGCCTTCACCTTGTCGTCGACGTAGGATTCGAACTGCGTGAAGTTGGTCTCGAAGCGCTTGGTCAGCTCGCGCGCCATCTGGTCGTAGGCGTGCTTGTCCTTCCAGGTGTTCTTCGGGTTCAGCACGTTGCCCGGCACGTTGGGGCACGCCTCGGGGATGCGCAGGCCGAACAGCGGATCGGGCTTGGCCGCGATCTGGGCCAGCGAGCCGTCGAGCGCGGCGCGCACCATGGCGCGGGTGTGGGCGATCTTCATGCGCTCGCCCACGCCGTAGGCGCCGCCGCTCCAGCCGGTGTTGACCAGCCAGCACTTGGCGCCGTGCTTGGCGATGCGCTCGCCCAGCATCTTGGCGTAGACCGCCGGATGGCGCGGCATGAAGGGCGCGCCGAAGCAGGTCGAGAAGGTCGCCTGCGGCTCCTTGCCCAGGCCCTTCTCGGTGCCGGCGACGCGCGCGGTATAGCCGGAGAGGAAGTGGTACATCGCCTGCTCGGCCGAGAGCAGCGAGATCGGCGGCAGCACGCCGAACGCGTCGGCGGTCAGCATCACGACATTCTCGGGATGGCCGCCGCGGCCGGCCTCGCTGACGTTCGGGATGAAGTCGAGCGGATAGCAGGCGCGCGTGTTCTCGGTATAGCGCTGGTCGTCGAGGTCGAGCAGGCGCGTGTCGGGATCGGTGACGACGTTCTCGAGCACGGTGCCGAAGCGGTGCGTCGTCGCGTAGATCTCGGGCTCGGCGGTCGGCGAGAGACGAATGACCTTGGCGTAGCAGCCGCCCTCGAAGTTGAACACGCCGTTGTTCGACCAGCCGTGCTCGTCATCGCCGATCAGCGTGCGGCTGCCGTCGGCGGAGAGTGTGGTCTTGCCGGTGCCGGATAGGCCGAAGAAGATCGCGGCGTCGCCGTTCGGCCCGATATTGGCCGAGCAGTGCATGGGCAGCACGTTCTTCGCCGGCAGCAGGTAGTTGAGGATGGTGAACACCGACTTCTTGATCTCGCCGGCATAAGAGGTGCCGCCGATCAGCACGAGCTTCTTGGCGAAGTTCATCAGCACGAAGGTGCCGGTGCGGGTGCCGTCCGTCTTGGGATCGGCCTCGAGGTTCGGCGCGTGCAGGATGGTGAAGTCGGGCACGAAGTCGGCCAGCGACTCGCGCGACGGCCGGAGGAACATGTTGCGCGCGAACAGCATCTGCCAGGCGTTCTCCGAGACGATGCGCACGTTGATGCGATAGTCCGGATCGGCGCCGGCCTGGCTGTCCTGGACGTAGAGGTCGCGGCCCTGGAAATAGGCCAGCACGCGCTCATGCAACCGGTCGAAGTTCGCCGCGCTGATCGGCTGGTTGACCTGGCCCCACCAGATGTCGGCCTTGCTCGACGGCTCCTCGACGATGAACTTGTCCTTGGGCGACCGGCCAGTGTGCTCGCCGGTCACCGCCATGAACGGGCCGCCGTCGGTCAGGATGCCCTCGCCGCGCCGGATGGCGTGCTCGTAATAGGCCGGGACCGACAGGTTCCAGTAGGCCGTCTTGAAATTCTTGATGCCGAGCTTGTCGAGCCCGTGACGGCTGATTTTCGGTCCTACTTGTTCCACGTCTTTCCTCCGGCGGTGGGAATAGCGATTCGACCTGGGCGCAATTGCCGAGCCCCGCGGCGTGCTCCGCGGGAGAGGCGGCGACCGGTCCTGTCGGTATGACGGATAATAGAATACCCGCGACGGGGGCGCTTTTGCAACCGTGTCAAGTAGTTGTCACCATTAACTAATTAACTCTAAAGCGCGGGGCGGCGCCGATCAACGCGGCGGCGCCGGATTGGCTCCCCGGGCGCGCTGCGCCAGCGCGACGAGGGCCGCGCGGGCGCCCTCCGCGTCGGCGATCCGGGCCGGGAAGTCGAGCCGCGCGACCCGGCCGCCGAGGCGCAGGTCGCAGCCCTCGGGATCGACGCCGGTGAGGCGCCAGCCCGTGCCGTCGAGGCCGAGCAGGATGCGGGCGTAGAGATCGATCGCATCGCCGTGGTCGCCGTTCATGTGCGCGAGGATGCCGGGCTCGGCTTCGGCGAGCGCCGGCGCGGCCCGGTCGAGCAGGTCGCCGCCGGCGATCCAGTGGATGCGGCCGAAGCCGGCGACCAGATGGCCGCGCTCGACCGCGACGCGCCAGATCGCGAAGTCCTTGAAGTCCGCGTAGAGCGCGGAGCCCGGATGGCGCCCGACGAAGCGCGCCTTGAGGCGCGGCTCGGCGGTGCGCAGGGCGCGGCCGAGCACGGTGACGCGCGGGCCGGTCAGCGGCTCCTCGAGCCCGGCCGTGCCGTCGACCAGCAGCGAAACGCGCGGGTCGCGCTGCAGGTTCTTGCTGTGCTCGGCGAGGTCGGAGATGAGCAGCAGCGGCGCCGCGTCGTGATCGACCGCGAGCAGCACCAGCGAGGCGAAGGGCCAGCCGTCGGCGTCGAGCGTCGCCAGCGTCGCGCGGTCGGTGGCGCGGATCAGCCGCCGCGCGTCGGACGCTTGCGTGCCCTCGCTCATGCCGCGGCTCAGTGCATCATGTGCTGGCCGCCCATGGTGCCCTGATCCATGCCGCCCTGGCCAATGCCCGCGGCGTTCTTCTGCACGGGCACGCTGACATCGACCTTGCCCGCCTTCTCGAAGGTCAGCGTGAGCGCGACCTTGTCGCCCTCCTTGAGCGGCGCTTTCAGGCCGAGCAGCATGATGTGCAGGCCGCCGGGCTTGAGCACGGTCGGGGAGCCGGGCGTCACCTCGATGGCGTCGACCGGGCGCATCCGCGCGATGTTGCCGTCCATGACGTGGGTATGCAGCTCCGCCTTGTTGGCCGCGCTCGTGCTCGCCGCGACCAGCCGGTCGGGCGCGCTGCCCTTGTTGTCGATCTCCAGATAGACCGCGCCGTTCGGCCCGGCCGAGGGCCGCACCCAGGCATGCTCGATCTCGAGCGAGCCGACCTTGACCATATCGTCGGCCAGCGCCGGACCGGACAGCAGGGCGGCGGCAAGGGCGAGGGTAACGGCGAGACGCATGGGCAACTCCCTGGGCGACGGGCGTCGAGCGCCCGTGGTGAAGAATCGGAGACTTGCGGCGCATCCTTCGAGGCTCCGCTGCGCGGAGCACCTCAGGATGAAGGCACGGTATTGCAAACCGAGGTTTCCTTCATGCTGAGGCGCTCGCCGCGGAGCGGCGAGCCTCGAAGCACGCACGGCGCTCCCGCGAGTCTCATTACGGACTTGATCTATGCCCAGCAACGCGCGCGAACAAGGCGCAAAACGTCGCGTCAGCGGCCGTCGCCGACCAGGCGGAATTCGATCGGCACCTCGACCGTGCCTTCGACCGGCAGGCCGGCCACGGTCGCCGGGGTGAAGCGCCAGCGGCGCACCGCGGCGAGCGCGGCGTCGTCCAGAACGTCATGGCCGCTGCTGCGCGCGACCGCGACGGTCCGGGGCGTGCCGTCGAGGCCGACCGCGACGCGCAGCACGACCCGGCCCTGATAGCCGGCGCGGCGGGCGTGATAGGGATAGTCGGGCAGGGGATTGGCGCCCGAACCGACGGCGAAGCCCGGCGCCGTGCGCTCGACCGTCGCGACCTGGGGCCCGTTGGCGGCGCTGCCGGCGGGCCCGGCCGAGCCCGTATCGCGCGCCGTGTCGGGCTCAGCCTTGTGCGCCGCCGCCGCGGCTTTCGCCGGTTTGAGGGCAAGCTTCGGCCGCGCCGTCTCCTCGAGCGTGCGCACCGCCTCCGGTTCGGGCTTCGGCTTGGCGAGCTCGCGCCCTTCCTCGGCGACGGGCGCGACCGGCGGCTCGGGCTTTTCCTCGGGCTCGGGCCTCGGCTTGACCTCCGTCGTCTCCGCCGGCTTCTGGGGCTCGACGGCCTTCTCCGGCTCGGGCTCGCGCGCCGGCCGGTCGGCCGTCTCATGCGCGCCGGCGCTGCCGCCGGGCACGGCGGCCACCAGCTCGACCGAGATGGCGCCGCCCGGCACCGGCCGCGTGTCATGGGCGCCGAACAGCAGCGCCGCGGCGGCGCCGTGGATGGCGAGCGACAGGGCGAGCGCGGCATAGCGCGCGCGGCCGGCGGCGCGGCTCGGCGGACAGAGTGGCGCGAGCGGGGTCACGGCCGCGGCTCCGCGCGCACGACCCGCCACGGCACGACATAGGGCTCGCTGCCATGGCGGCCGATCACCGCCTCGATGCCATAGGCCCGGGCGAGGGTCGCGGCGGTGAGCACGGCCTCGGGCGCGCCCTCGGCCAGCACGCGCCCCTCGTGCAGCAGAACCAGGCGGTGGCAGAAGCGCGCGGCGAGGCTCAGATCGTGCAGCACGACGACGACCGCGGCGCCACGCTGCGCGCGCGCGCGGAACAAGGTCATGAGATCGAGCTGATGGCCGGGATCGAGCGCCGCGACCGGCTCGTCGGCGAGCAGCGCCTCGGGCTCGACGGCGAGCGCCCGGGCGAGCAGGGCGCGGGCGCGCTCGCCGGCGGACAGCGACGTCGCGCGGCGTTCGGCGAACGCGGCCATGTCGGCGGCGTCGAGCGCGGATGCGATGGCGCGCCGGTCGTCGTCGCCGGGCCGCTGCCACGGCGCGAGATGCGGCAGCCGGCCGAGCGCCACGACGCGCTCCACGGTCAGCGGCCAGTGGCAATCGGCGCCCTGCGCCATATAGGCGAGGCGTCGCGCCAGGGCGCGGCGCGGCAACGCATCGATCGCCCGGCCGTCGAAGGCGATGGTGCCGGCAGTGGGGCGCAGCACGCCGGCGAGCGTGCGGATCAGCGTCGTCTTGCCGGCGCCGTTCGGGCCGATCAGCCCGACGAGCTCGCCGCCGGCGATGCTCATGGTGACGCCGTCGACCACTTTGTGGCCGTTGAACGCGACGCTGACGTTCGTGGCGGCGAGCAGCGTCATGGCACGGCCCGGCGCGTGCGCAACACGAGGAACAGGAAGAACGGCGCGCCGATCAGCGCGGTGACGACGCCGAGCTTGAGCTCGGGCCCGGCCGGGAACAGGCGCACGACAATGTCGGAGGCGAGCAGCAGCGACGCGCCGCCGAATGCGCTCGCCGGCAGCAGGCGGCTCGGCTGGTGCCCGACCAAAGGCCGCAGCAGATGGGGCACGACAAGCCCGACGAAGGCGATGCCGCCGCTGACCGCGACCGCCGCGCCGACCGCCAAGGTGATGCCGAGGATGAGGCGCAGCTGCACCGAGCGCAGATCGAAGCCGAGCGACGCCGCCGTCTCCTCGCCCAAAGTCAGCGCGTCGAGCGCGCGGCCGGTCGAGAGCAGGAGCAGCCAGCCCGCGGCCATGAACGGCAGGGCGAGCAGGATGTGCTGCCAGGTGCGGTCGGCGACCGAGCCGAGCAGCCAGAACGCGATTTCCAAAGCGGCGAACTGGCTCGGCGCGAGGTTGAGCGCCAGCGCGGTCAAGGCGCTCGCCAAGCTGTTGATCGCGATGCCGGCGAGGATCAGGGTGAGAATGCCGCTGTCGCGCCCGGCCAAGGCATAGAGCGCCGTCGCGGCGAGCAGCGCGCCGGCCATGCCGCCGAGCGGCAGCGCCAGCGGGAAGGCGGCGGCGACGCCGCTGTAGAACATGACGACGGCGCCGAACGCCGCGCCGCCCGAGACGCCGATCAGGCCCGGCTCGGCGAGCGGATTGCGCAGCAGGCCCTGGAGCGCCGCCCCGGCCAGGCCCAGGGTCGCGCCGATCAGCGCGCCGAGCAGGGTGCGCGGCAGGCGGATCTCCTGCACGACGAGCGCCGCCGCCGAGCGGTCGAGGGCGAAGAGATTGCCGAACACTTGCGCGGTCGGGATCTCGGCCGGCCCGGCGGCGAGCGAGGCCGCGAAGCACAGGGCGAGCAGCAGCGCGAGCGCGCCGTAGAGCGCGGCCGGGGACAGCTCGGCGCGCGCGCTCATCGCTTGGGCCCGCTCGCGAGCGCGCGGCGCGCCTGGGCCAGCACGTCGACCGCCTCGGCGCTGAACGTGCCGGGGCAGGTCCAGAGCCGCTCGGGCAGCGTCGCCACGTGACGCGCGTCGAACAGATCGCGCAGCACCGGATGCTGGAGGCGCTCGGCGGCGAGCGAGGCGCGCCGCGGCCGCACGCGGTCCATGACCAGCAGATCGGGGTGCGCCATCACCAGCGTCTCGAGCGGCAGATAGCCATAGCCGGCGAGGCCGAGCCGCGCGGCGAGATTGTCGAAGCCCGCGGCATCGAGCAATTCGTCGACCAGCGTGTTCCGGCCGATGGCGACGCCGCTCGCCATCATCACGGCCGCGGTCGGCCGCGGCCCGGCGGGCACCTCCGCGCGCGCCGCGGCGAGTCGCGCGTCCATCGCCGCGACCAGCGCGCGGCCGCGCTCCGCCTCGCCGAGCGCCTCGGCGACGCGCAGGGTCTCGCGCCTGATGCCGTCGAGCGTGTCGACCAGGCCGACCTCGAGCACGGGCACGCCGAAGCGGCGCAGCAGGTCGGTGCGGCTGCGCTGCGCCCACGGCCCCGTCACGACGAGATCGGGCTTGAGCGCGATCGCCTCCTCGGCCGTGCCGTAGTTGACCGGGATGCCCTTCGCCTCGGCCGCCATGTAGGAGCTGTCGCCGTCGGCCACCAGATGATCGAGCGACAGGATGCGCTCGCGGCCGACCAGCTGGAGCAAGAGCTGGTCGGCGCAGAGATAGAGCGAGACGATGCGCTGCGGCTTCGCCGCCGGCTCGGCCGCGGCGACCGGCGCCGCCGCGAGCAGAGCCAGGGCGAGCAGCCCGAAGCGCATCGTCGCGCCCTTCGCCATCAGGGCACCATCGAGAATTTGAGCTTGATGCCGCCATAGGCGGCGAAGCCCGGCTGGCGGAAGCCGTCGGGATCCTCGACATGCTTGTCGAAGACGTTCTCGAGCCGGCCGAACAGCCCGACATATTGGTTGATGTCGTAGGTCGCGGCGGCGCGCACCATGGTGTAGCCGTTGAGGCCGACGCGCGACCCCGTCAGAAAGTCGATGTCGGTGCGGTGGCCGACGGTCGCGACGCCGACCGTGACGCTCGCCTCCGGCACCGGCCTGTAGGTGATGTCGGCGTTGAAGCTGTTGCGCGGCCGGCGCGCCAGCTCGGCGCCGGTCGCCTCGTCCTCGGCGCGCAGATAGGTGTAGTTGAGGCTCAGCGTGACGTTCTCGATCACCTCGGCGGTGACGAACGTCTCGGCGCCCCAGGTCTTGGCGCGGTCGAGGTTGACGGTCGTGGTGAAGGCCGCGTCCGTCGTGATGAGATCCTTGATCTTGTTGTGGAAGTAGGTGGCGCCGAAGGTCACGCGCTTCTTGAACAGCGCCTGCTCGAAGCCGGCGTCCCAGCTCGTGCTGCGCTCGGGCTTGAGGTTGGGATTGCCGAAGAACGCCGGAAAGAACGGCGGGAAGCCGGCGTTGAAGCCGAACTTGTCCTCGAGGCTCGGCTGCTTGAAGCCGGTGCCGTAGGTCGCCTTGAGCTTGGTCTCGGTCTCCTTCAGCACATAGGTCGGCGCGACGCGGTAGGTGACGACCGGGGCGATGCCGTCGGGCTTGTCGACACGCACGCCGACCGTGCCGAAGACGCGATCCCACAGCGCGAATTGGTCCTGGAGATAGGCCGCCTTGTTGACGTCGGTCTGCGAGAAGGCGAAGAACGAATCGCCGGCCGACTTGCCGCGCTCCCAGCGGTTCTCGATGCCGAGCGTCACCGTGTTGGTGTCGGTGACGGCGACATCGTTCTGCCACTCGATCGCCGACTCGTCGCCGTGGGTGACGGCGGCGCTGTTGGTGTTGGGGTCGGTCGCGTCGGGCGTGTTGATGTTGCTGCGGTCGGTGCCGTTGTAGTTGAACGCCAGCCGCGAGGTCCAGACGTCGCCGAGCGGCCGCACGGTCGCGGCGACGCGGCCGAAATTCTGGCGCAGCTTCTGGATCGCGTTCGGATCGTCGACGAAGGTGTCGAGGCTGGTGCGGGCATATTGCTGCTTGCCGAACAGGTCGAGGTCGAACCAGTCGGCCGGGTGCAGGCCGAGGCGCGCCGAGGCGCCGTAGGTCTTGTACGGATCCTGCTCGAAGCCGCCGAGCCGGTCGGAGAGGATGCTGAGGCCCGAGGACGCGAAGCGGTTGGCGTGCAGGTTGAAATCGACGAACTTGTAGCTGCCGTCGAGGCCGGTGCGCGCGTCGACCGAGCTGAACGAGCCGCCCTCGGCCGAGCCGCTCGCCGTGATCTTCTTGCCGCCCTTCTTGGTGATGATGTTGATCACGGCGCCGATCGCGTCCGAGCCGTAGAGCACGCTCTGGGCGCCGCGCACGATCTCGACCCGCTCGATATCGCTGACGTCGAGACTCTCGAACTGGAAGATGCCGCCGGTGCTGCTCGGGTCCTGGGCGCGGATGCCGTTGATCAGGAAGAGGGTGTGGTTCGATTCGGTGCCGCGCGAGAAGATCGAGGCGGTGGTGCCGCGCCCGCCC
>Ga0335070_10009828_pt1 | contig 11198 bp, 7 predicted proteins | sample Lox_Sample_13_FD_206722 | JGI IMG/M metagenome (GOLD analysis project Ga0335070, IMG submission 206722) | Soil microbial communities from Loxahatchee National Wildlife Refuge, Florida, United States - Lox_Sample_1.3 | ecosystem: Environmental > Terrestrial > Soil > Wetlands | place: USA: Florida... | reverse complement strand
GCTGCTTGCGCTGGTGGTCGTCGGGGGCAGTGACATGGTGAGCGTCTACATCCGGCACCTGCTGGTGCAGCTCGAGACACCGGATGCCATTCGCGGGCGCGTCAGCGCGGTCAGCTCCATGTTCATCGGAGCTTCCAATGAACTCGGCGAGTTCGAGTCGGGTGTGACCGCCCGCTGGTTCGGGCTGGTCCGTGCCGTGGTGCTGGGTGGCCTCGCGACTCTGGTGGTGGTGGCCGTGTACACGCGGCTTTTTCCTGAGCTGCGCCGCATGGACCGGTTCCGCCGGCGGGAGTGAGCTTTACGGTGATACTGGATGGGCGTACAGTCCAGCCGTGAGCCCGCCAGTCTTCGATCGCAAGGTATTCCGTGGCCGGGGCGCCCTGACCAACCCGGCCGGGCGGTTCGAGTCCACGGGCATAGAAGCGGTGGACGACGGGTGGTACGTCGAAGAGCAGGCCGACACCATCGCCACGTCAGTCGAGCCGGACAGGGCGCGCGGAGTCATCACCACCAACGACTCGCCCGACATCCCGTTCGACTACTCCATCAACCCGTACCGGGGCTGCGAGCACGGCTGCGTCTACTGCTACGCCCGGCCCAGTCATGCTTATATGGGATTGTCGGCCGGCCTCGATTTCGAGACACGGCTCTTCTACAAGGCGGACGCCGCCCGTGTGCTCAAGGCCGAGCTGGGCAGACCCGGCTACGTCTGCAAACCGATCATGCTGGGCGCCAACACTGACCCCTATCAGCCCGTCGAGCGCCGCCTGCGGGTCACTCGCGCGATCCTCGAGGTGCTGACGAAGTGCCGCCATCCGGTGGCGATCATCACGAAGAGCAGCTCAGTGCTGCGCGACCTGGATCTCCTCCAGGACCTGGCGCGCGACTCCCTGGTTCACGTCACGCTGAGCATCACATCGCTCGATGCGGAAATGAAACGAACGCTCGAGCCCCGAACGGCTTCGCCGCAGGCACGGCTGCGCGCGGTGCAGCAGCTTTCACAAGCCGGTGTGCCCGTTGGTGTCATGGTGGCTCCGGTCATCCCCGCGCTCACCGACCATGAGATGGAAAGCATTCTCGAAGCGGCGGCCGCGGCGGGGGCGCGCTGGGCGGGTTACGTCATGCTGAGATTGCCTCACGAGGTCAAAGACCTGTTCCGCGACTGGCTGCGGGAGCATCACCCGCAGCGCGCGGCGCATGTCATGTCGCTGATCCAGGACGTACGGGGCGGACGCGACTACGACTCGACTTTCGGCACGCGCATGCGGGGCACCGGGCCCGTCGCGCAACTGATTCGCAATCGCTTCAAGATCGCCGCGCGCCGGCTGGGACTCGACTCGCGGCCGGACGGCGGCTCGGCGGCCCACCTGTTCCGTCCCCCGGGGCCGGCCGGAGCGCAGATGTCGCTGGGGTTCTGAGCGCGGGAACCGCGAATCCGCATCGCGGTCGAATCAAAACCGGCCAGCAGTGGCATACTGATGCTCACGCGAGCGGCCAACAGAAAGCTCGCGAGACATCCGACGGAAAAACACGATGAACGGTCCTCATCCCGGGAGCAGGTTCGCCCCGGTTTGCGTGCTCGTCGTCCTGCTTGCGGGGTGTGCGCTGTTCCGCAAGGAGCCTGCGCGCGAGCCCTCTACCGACAATATGAACGGCACTTCGGCTGCCGGCACCTCAGCTGTCGCGCCGGGGGCCGCGGCTCCCGCGTCAACCACTGCAGCTGCTGCACCGATCTCCGCGCCGCCCGCTTCCACTCCCGCGATGACGGTCGTGGCTTCCGTGCCGCCCACTGCCCCTCCCGCGACGATGGTCGTGGCTTCCGTGCCGCCCACTGCCCCTCCGGCGGCGGCTGTCGGCGCTGCTACGAGCACTTCCGCCGCCTCGGGCGCGCCGGCTTCGGCTTATCGGCTGAAAGCAGTTGGCGGTGCCAGGGGATCAGCGGGTGGTGTCGCGGGCGGAAATGGTGCAGCGGCGCGCGAGATTCCTGACGGCAGTGACGACGACATCATCGCCAGGCGCCTGCGCAAGGCGGCCGAGCAGGAAACCGATCCGGTGCTGCGCCGGAAGCTGTGGTCCGAGTACCTGAGTTACCGCGGTAACGTCCGCGAAAACTGAGGTGCGGCACGTTATGTCACACGGGCTTGGAACGAACCTTGCTCCTTCGGTTACGGTCAAGGAATGCCGCGCTGATCCGATGGCGTGGCCGCGGCGTGCGCCCGGGACGCGGACACGCCGATCTGAAGATTCATTCAGTAGTCCCAATCTGAACTCGAACGTTGAGGCAGTTGGCGGGATGATAGTCACGAGCCCGGATCTTCCCGCGGAGGCTGTGAACGGAGCGGTTGTACATGGAGCGCGCGCAGAGCAATGAGTGAGACCGCGGCGGCGCTCGGGCGCGGCCTGGGCGGCCGCTACACACTGATCAACCTGCTCGGCGTGGGCGGGCAGGGCGAGGTCTGGCGTGCACGCGACGGATCGCGCGGCCTCGACATTGCTCTGAAACTGATGAACCCGGCGCTGGCGCGCAAGGAAACGATCTGGAGCGGTCTCGAGCGCGAATACGACATCGCCTGCCGCCTCGATCATCCTTCCATTCTGAAGGTGTATGCACCCGAGGACCTGGGCGAAGTGATGGTGCTGCCCATGGAGCTGGCCGCCGGCGGTGACCTGCGCCGGCTGCGTGGGGCCGGATTCCTGGAAATCATTCCGGTACTGCTCGAGGTGGCGCACGCGCTCGAACATGCACACGAGCGCGGCGTGGTGCACAGGGACCTCAAACCGGGCAATGTGCTGTTCGATTCACGCGGCCGCGCGCGCCTCGCCGATTTTGGTGTCGCGGAAACGGCCATCACGGGACTGGAAGTCTCGGCTAGCGCCAGTCGCGACAGCCTGCGGGGTCGCAATCAACACGGGCTGTCACCGTTCACGGCCAGCCCCCAGCAGTTGCGCGGGGAACCGCCAACACCCGCGGACGATATCTACGGTCTGGGCGCTCTGGCCTACGAGCTGCTGTCGGGCTATCCGCCGTTCTATCCGCATTTCGATCGCCGCCGCTGCATCGAAGCACCGGTACCCGATCTCGTACCCACGCGACAGATTCCGCCCCTGTTCGGTGCGCTCGTCATGCGGATGCTGTCGAAGGATCCGCGCAAGCGACCCCGCAGCATGCGTGAGGTGATCGACGAGCTGGACGCGGCGCTCAATGACACGCTGACGTTCGACTACGAGCGCGGTGGTCCCGCGGCAATCCTGGCCGCCGCTGCCGCACCGATGCAGCCACCGCCCGTTCCCGCATCGGCAGCAGACAGCCCGGTGCCGCGCGCACCGGTACCAGTGGACGCTCTCTGGGAGCGAGCGAGCGAACCAGCAAGGTCTGCCAGCGCCGCGCCGATCACCAGCGCCGCGCCGATCACCAGCGTCGCGCCGATCAGTGCTCCGCCAGCCTCCATCAGTGTCTTGTCGGCTTCGGTAGATGCCGCGCCGACCGAGAGCGATCCGTCGGCGGATGTGAGCGTCGCCGTCGCGCCCGCGGCCAACACAGGCTGGTCGCCGGAATCGGGGCGCGATCGGCGCAGGGTCGCGGACCGCCGCACACGGCCACGCACCGAACCGGTGATGTTCGTGCCGGAGACCCCGCCACCGCCCGATCGCAGGGAATCTCCTGCTCATCCGGCTCCGGCCGGCAGGATCGAGGTGAATGTCGTTCCGCCTTCACCAACCTGGAATGCCATTCCGCTGGACGGGCTGCGGCGCGTCGCGAGACTTCAGCCCATTCGGCCCAGGCGCTGGCCCTGGATCGGCCTGGGACTGCTGACGGGCGCCGCCGCCTGCGCTTATTTCTGGCTGCCCAAGGTTGATGCGGCATCACTGCCTCCGGGCGTCAGTGCGGTAGTTGTACCGCTGCAGACAGCGATCTCATCGCTGCCCCCACTGCCGGGGTCTGCCTCTGGGGGTGGATCGCCGACATCATCCGCGGCGACATCATCCGGAACGACCACCGCTGCAGCCTCGGACTCTCCGGTAACCAACACTTCGGCCAGCGCGACGTCCGCAATCGCGACCGTCGGAGCCACGGCCACTTCATCGCAATCGGTACCCGGAACTGTCGCGCCGGCGGCGAGGGGCGCGACGCTGGCAGGCGCAACTGCACCAACATCGGCTGGCAAGGCTGGCGCGGGTGGCGCAGATGATGAACAGCGGCTGCGGACGCTGCGTCAGAGTTTTGATGCCCGGATGGCAGCCGTGGAGGCGCGCGGTGCCGGAGCGTGGGGCGGGCGAGACTTCGCGCTCGCGAAGACCCGCGCCGCTGAGTCAGTGGGGGCGCATGATGCGGGCAACACCCGCATTGCCCTTGAGCGGCTCACCGCGGCGGCTCGCTTGCTCGAGGGCGTGGAGGCGCGGGCACCGCAGGCTCTCAACGCGCAGCTGGCGGCCGGTGACAAGGCCCTGGGCACCGGACAGCAGGAAGTCGCCGGTCAGGCGTTTGACCTCGCCCGGCGCATCGATCCCGCCGACCGCCGCGCAGCGGAAGGCCAGCGTCGCGCGCAGAATCTCAACGGCGTGCTTCCGCTGCTGGCGGATGCACAGAATGCGGAGGCCGCGCACGATTTCGCACGCGCTGCTCAGGACTACAGCCAGGCCCTGGCACTCGATCCGGGCAACACCCTCGCCAGATCCGGGCAGGCCCGCGCCAATGCGGCATTCGGTGACGACAGCTACGCCAGGATGGTGGGTTCGGGTTTCGCTGCTCTGGGCGCCGGCCGCCTGGATCAGGCGCATCAGGCTTTCGTGAAGGCCCGTGCGCTCAAGCCCAACGGTCCAGAAGCGCTGGAAGGTCTCAAGCGTGTGGGTGCCGCTCTGACTGCGCGTGGGTTCGCGTCCATGCGGCAGCGTGCGGCCACTCTCGAGTCGCAGGAGCGCTGGGAGGAAGCGGAACAGACCTATGACGATGTGTTGAGCGCCGACCCCTCACTGGCCTTTGCCCAGGAAGGCAAGGCCCGGACCAGCTCGCGCGCCGAACTCGCCGGCCGCCTGCAGCAGCTGATCGATCGGCCCGACCGGCTGGGATCGCAGGGAGCACGCAACGAGGCGCGGCTGCTGCTGGAGACCGCCGAAGCGCAGTCGCCGCAGGGACCAGTGCTGCGCTCCCAGATTGCCCGGCTGCAATCGCTCCTCCCCGGCATCGACCGCCCGGTACGCCTGGCGCTGCTATCCGACAACTCGACACAGGTCGTCATCCCCAGCATCGGCTCGTTCGGCGCCTTCTCGCGCCGCGAGATCGAACTCAGGCCCGGCCGGTACACCGTGGTTGGAACCCGCAACGGCTTCCGCGACGTGCGCCGCGAGATCACGGTGTCACCGGGACAGGACGCACAGACCATCAGGGTGAGCTGCTCGGACCCGATCTGAGCTCACGCACCCGATCCGAGCTCACGCACACGCATGAACCTCCGCGCAGACCAGCCGCCGGTCAAGATATGACCCCTGCGGCGCTGACGGACTGCGTTTCGCGCGCAGAGATCCGGATCCGCGAGCCAGCGGGAGAGCGCCTCTTCCAGGATAGTGTGACTCTGGGTGGCACCGGTGCCGACATCGTCGTACCCGGAGCCGCTGCGGGCGCGGCTCTCCAGATCGAGCGCCACGAGACGGTTTGGACGGCACGACCGCTCGGCGAGGCGCATCCGCGCCTCAATGGCCAGCATCTGGCGGCGCCTCGCAGCCTGGGTCGCCACGATGTCATTACGATCGGTGACGCGCAGGTAGTCGTCCTCAACCTGACTCGTGCTTTACTGCACCTGGATACCCTGCATCCGGCTGGCAACAACACCGTCCCGCCTGCGGGGTTGATCGCGGAACTGCCGGCGGGTAGAGGCGACGACTCGCTCCGGATTCACCCGGTCCCCATATCCGTCGAAGACACGCTCGAGCGCGAGCGCATCGCTGCCGACTCACGCCGACGCCGCTGGCGCATCGCCGCTCTAACCGCTGCCGGCGTGATGCTGACAGTCGTGTTGATCGCCTCGGGCCTGCACGGCGTGCGGCTGGATATCCAACCTGCGGATGCCCGGATCCGCAACCCCGGAACAGCGGTGGCCGTGCACGCGGGCGATCTTCTGTACGTACTGTCCGGACGGCATATCGTGCGTGCCGAGCACGACGGCTATGTCCCAGCGCAGACGACCGTCGACGTTCGCAGTGGGCAACATCCAATCGCGCGTCTCCGGCTGGCCAAGCTGCCGGGAACCCTGCGAATCGACACAAAAGGGGTTGCGGCACTCGTCAGTGTCGACGGCGCGGAGTCAGGGCGTGCGCCGGGCGCGATTCAGGTCGCGGCAGGGACTCACACCCTTACGGTCCGCGCACCACGCTATGTCGACTCCATAGTGTCGGTCGAAGTGGAGGGGGCCGGTGTCACTCAGGACGTGAAAGTCCCGCTGCAACCGTCGTGGGGCACGCTGCAGATTTCCGTTGTCCCCTCGGGTGCCCGTGTTTTCGTGGATGGCGTGGATCACGGCCGTGCGCCCGCGGTAGTCGATGCGCCGTCAGGTGTTCGACAGGTACGCATTTCGGCGCCCGGATTCAAGACTTGGGAAAGCAGTGTCGTGCTGCGGGCAGGAGAGGCTCTTGCGATTGGCCCAGTCACACTCGGCCAACCGGACGCACATGTCACTGTCGCTTCCCAGCCCAGCGGTGCCGAGGTGACGATCGGCGGAGTGTTGCGTGGGCGTACGCCGCTCGGTATCGATTTGCCCGCCGGGATCGCGTACGAGTTGAGTGTCAACGCGCCGGGTTACGCCGTGTGGAATCAGCAGATTTTTGCGGAGCCCGGCAGCCAGCTGCGCATCGACGCGCGGCCTGAGGCGGCCGGTGCGCGGGTCACCGTGCAGGGTACGCCGGACGGTGCGCGGCTGCTCATCGATGGTCGGGACCGCGGCCAGACGCCCGTGTCGATCGATCTCTCGGCAGTCGAGCACCAGATCGAAGTCCGCAAGGACGGGTGGGTCACTTTCACCACCAAGGTCACTCCCGCCAAGGGTCTGGACCGCACCGTGCAGTATCAGCTGGTCTCCCAGGAGCGTGCGGCGGCCATCGCACAGAAGGCTTCCGTCATCTACTCGCAGACGGGATATGTGTTGAAGCTCGTGCCGCTGGGAGCTTTCACGATGCCGGCAGACGGCTCCGGGGTGCAGAACGTGAGCGCGGGGCAGCAGCGGGTCAGACTGCAGCGGCCTTTCTATCTGGGTGTGGCCGAGGTCACCAACGAACAGTTCCGGCGCTTCCGCGTCAATCACGGTCTGCCGATCGACCGGCGCACCGGCTCCGACGAGCAGCCCGTGACGCAGGTCAGCTGGACCGACGCCGCCGAATTCTGCAACTGGCTCTCTGAGCGCGACAACCTGCCGCCGGCGTACGAGCGCAGCGGTGACCGCTATGTGTTGCACAGGCCCGTGACCATCGGCTACCGCCTGCCGACCGAATCCGAGTGGGAGTATGCGGTCCACACGCCCCCGCTGGCCCTGCAGGACCTCTCGGGACGACTGTCAGAGTGGATGAACGACTACTACAGCGACGGCACGGGAAGCTCCGCCATCGTGCTCGATCCGCTCGGTCCGCTGGATGGTGCACGTCACGTGCTCCGGGGGGCGAGCTGGAAAGTCAGCTCGACCGCGCCACAACGACTCGCCTGGCGTGGCGGATCGGATGGCAGCAGCAGCACGGTGGGATTCAGGATTGCGCGTTATGCCGAATGATGGCCAATGCCGAATCACGAGGAGAGGGACACATGGGTAAATCGAGATCGACCACGTGGATCATGGTGGTGGGCGTCCTGCTGTTCGCTGGCGCCGCCGTGGTGACGTTGCGGACCGCAGAACAGGCGGTGGCCGCGCCAGCTCGCGCGGCACAGTCCGCAGCCGCGCCAGCGCGCGTGCCGACGCCCGTCGCCGCGCCAGCCAGCGCGGCGCAAGCCATTGCGCACCCGCCTCCATCCGCTCCGGAGGAGTCGGCGACGATCCACGACGATCCGACCGTCGCGCCGGATCCTGCTCAATCCGCTGATCACACCGTCAGCTTCCCCACGGACATCTGAGCAAACGCGGGCGATGCAGACGTTTGCAATCCAGCTCGACGACCGTGCCCTCAGTCTCGCGCGCACGGGGCGGGTGCTGCAGACCGGGCCGAGTGTGGTCTTCGATGGCGGCACGTCGGCCGCCCCGGGTACTCCTGGTTGGGACGCCTTGCGCAGTCAGCCCACGGCGACGTCGAGCCGCCATCTCGGTTCGGTGCTGTCCGGAATCGCAGGCGGGCGCGGAGTGGGAGGCGGGCGCGGAGCCCAACTTCTCGCCGCCGAGCTGCGCCGGCGCCTGATCGAGCAGCCACCGGACCCGGGGGAGCCGGTCTGGATCGCAGCTCCCGCCGGCGCAGAGACGCAGGGACTCGGTGTGGTGCTCGCGATCGCGCAGTCGATCGGTCTGACGGTCACCGGGTTCGTGGATTCGGCTGTCGCGACGGTCGCTTCAATGGAGGCGGCTGGCGATGCGATCGTGCTCGAGGTCGGTCTGCATCACGTCGCGGCAACCGCGGTCGGCGTTGCCGGGGGACAAGTGCGGCGGCACCGGTCGGTACTGTCGCGGAATGGCGGGCTGCTCGATCTCTATCAGGCGTGGCTGCGTCTGATCAGTACGGCGATGATGCGGCAGACGCGTTTCGACCCGCTGCACGATGCTCTCATCGAACAGCGTCTGTTTGGCGATCTCCCCGCGCTCGGGGAAACCGCAGCACAACATGGCAGCGTCACTGTTCACGTGGACCACGGGAGTGAACGGTTCTCCGTTGAGCTCACGCGCGATCAGTTTGCCGACGCTGCCGGAGCCTGGAGTCGGACCGTCACCGGTCTGATTCATCAGTTGCGACCTGCGGGAGCGCCGCTGCGTCTGATTGCACCTCGCAGCGTGGTGGGGTTCCCCGGACCGAGGCAGGAGCTGGAGCAGTTCGCGGAATGCGAACTGATCCGCGTGCCCGATGGATATGCCGCGGCGGCGGTCTCGCTGCTCGATCTCGCCGCAAACGCAGATGGCGTGCACCTGATGCGCCGGCTGTCGTTGCAGCCGCTGGCCGGGTTGGTCCATACGCTTGCGCGCGAGTCCCTGGGAGAGAGCCGGGGTCGCGCAGCTCCGGCATCCCATGTGTTGTTCGAGGGGCGCGCCTTTTCCCTCGGAGGCGCACCCCTGGTGGTGGGCAGAGACCCCGCAAATCCGTCGGCTCTCGTGCTGCCGGACGGCCTGGCCGGCGTGTCACGCCGACACTGCACGTTCATCAGCGATGGAGAGGAGCGCCTGCTGTTGGACCACAGTTCGTATGGAACGTTCGTCAACGGCGAGCGCGTCGCGGAGCGCGTTCGCGTGCGCGCAGGCGACCGGATCCGAATCGGCGAGCCGGGTGTCGAACTCGCTCTGATCGCGGTTGGCCAGGGCGGCTGAGTACCGGCATGGCCAGACAGCGGCGCGCAGCTGAAGTGTTCACGCTGTCGTTTCTCGACTGCATCTGTTGCGGATTCGGCGCGGTGATTCTGTTCTACACCATCGTGAGCGCCCAGGCCGGGGTGCGCAGCCTTCACAGCACGGATGCGCTGAGCGCGCAGGTCGATCGCGCGGAGCAACAGGTTCAGGAGGGTGCGCGCGGCCTGGTGGTTCTCCACAATGAGATCGAAGCGACACAGAGCGAGACTGCGAGCGACGTCCAGCGCGAGAAGAGTCTCGCTGCCTCCCTGTCGAAGCGGCCGCAGCGGCTTTCAGTCGAGGAGTCCGAGACCACCGCGCAGCGCGACAACACCGCGGCACTCCAGGCGGATCTGCCGCCCGCTGAATCGGGCTCGCGCCGGCTCGAAGCCGGCAGCCTCGATCGGTCCGCACCGGGCCAGCAGCTGAGCAGCTTCCGCGACCTCGGCGGGGACCGGCGCTACATCACCGGCATCCGCATGCATGGCAAGCGCATCCTCATCCTGCTCGATGTGTCGGCCAGCATGCTCCATGAGGACGTGGTCAGCGTCCTGCGTTTGCGAAATGCCGACGACGCGCAGAAGCGGGAGGCCGCCAAATGGCGGCGCGCGGTGGACACGGTCAGCTGGCTGCTCACGCAGCTGCCGCCGCACAGCGAATACCAGATCTATGCATTCAACACGGCCGCCCACGCGTTGCTGCCCGACTGGTCCGGCCGCTGGATGGCCGCGGAGGACGCGCCGCAGCTCGCCCGTTCGCTGGCCAACCTGCATGCCCTGGTTCCGGCCGACGGAACCAGTCTCTACAACGCCTTTACCGCGGCGCACGGCTTGAGTCCGGGGCCCGACCAGATCGTCCTGATCACCGACGGACTGCCGACTCAGGGTCGCACCGCCGGGACACGCAAGTACGTCGACTCGGAGGGCCGCATGCGGCTGTTCGACGAGGCCGTGGCGCAGTTACCCGCGAGCGTGCCGGTGGACTCGATCCTGTTGCCGATGCTGGGCGACCTGCAGGCGACGCACCGCTTCTGGAATCTGGCGCGGCTGACCGGCGGCACGCTGCTGATGCCGTCGAAAGACTGGCCCTAGGCCCGCAATCATGGCACGGCGTCGCTCGGTGGAGGTCTTCAGCCTGGCATTCCTCGACTGCATCTGTTGCGGCTTCGGGGCGATCATCCTGCTGCTGGTGCTGACGGAGGTGGGCCGGCCGGAACGCATCGAGCGCGGCCGGGTGAACCTGCAAGCCAGGCTGCGCGATCTGCAGCAGCAACTGCAGAACATTCGGGGTGAATCGGACGATCTGCAGCGCCAGTTGCAGGGGCGCCTCGAGCAGTTGCAGCGCGAACGGCACAGGCTCGAGCAACTCTCGGGCGACCTGGAGCCCACGCGCGGGCAGCATCCTGCGAGCACTCAGGAGGCTGCTGTCACCAACACGGTGGTGCGCGACCTGGTGAGCGCGCGACAGACGCTGACCGCCGAGATGCGTCGAGTCCTGCAGGATCAGGCGAGCCGCCCCTCCACGGAGGCCGTGGCCGGAATCCCCATCGACAGCGAGTACGTGATCTTCGTGGTCGACACCTCTTCCAGCATGACCGAGAACCACTGGGAGGAGAACCTGGCGATCATCGACGAAATCCTCGGTATCTATCCGCACGTGCGCGGACTGCAGGTGATGAACGATCAGGGCATCTACATGTTC
>Ga0335070_10009827_pt1 | contig 11198 bp, 8 predicted proteins | sample Lox_Sample_13_FD_206722 | JGI IMG/M metagenome (GOLD analysis project Ga0335070, IMG submission 206722) | Soil microbial communities from Loxahatchee National Wildlife Refuge, Florida, United States - Lox_Sample_1.3 | ecosystem: Environmental > Terrestrial > Soil > Wetlands | place: USA: Florida... | reverse complement strand
CTCCTCGCTCAGGATCTCGCCAGCCGGCTCCCGCTGCGCTCACGCCGGCTAATCGGCTCGAGGTACCCCCCTCCCCCCCGGTATTTGCAAATTCTTCAAAACAAACGGGTTGCGACGCGGTGCCCGTGTAAAATCCTGAGTCCGAAGGGGTTACGGGTAAATTCTTCCAAAATAAGGACTTATTGGGAGACATGGCAGGATGAAGATATGCCGGAGAACTGCGGGTTGGCAAGAGCGGCCGGAGCTTTGGTGTCTGCATGCGGTCTCGTAGGCGAGGGACACAAATTCCCTCGGACTCTCAGGAGGGCATATTAGCGGCGGGGATTGGGCGGGCGATAGGACGTGGGTCACGTGGCGCTGTGATAAGAGAGAGCGGATTGTGAGGGTGATCGGCTGTTCTCGCCAGCCATCAATTCACGTATTATCCGTCGTTGATAGGCTGACACAATGATGGCCATCCAGTCCCCAAGATTGCAGCTCAGCCAGTTCCAGATGATGGATGCACAGGAGATTTTTGCATGCATCATACCCGCCATCGCCAAATTCATGCCATCGGAGCCGCCATCGTGGAGCTAGTACGTTGCGCGATGCGAGATTCACCTCGATGGAGGTGCGGAAAATCCCCACTCAAGCGGCCAACTGAGGGCCGCTTGAATGGGGGCACCCGGCGAATTGCGGCTGAAATTGTGTGCTGCTTTGAAATTTGGCCGGGCGGCGCATGATACCTGCTTCGGGCCACCGTGCGCCGTGCACCTCGCCGTTTCAGTTGGTCGTGTCCGGGCTGTCGTGCCAGAATACGTTGGTGAAAGTCACCGCATTTAGTTACATACCGGGGTGAGCGCTATCGACATTGTTTACGTAAGGACTGGCCGTCACTTCGAAAACGAGGTAGCTGCGGCTTACCGTGCACTCGGCGCAACTGTAGAACAATTAGTTCCGGTCGCAGGCACTCAGCTTGACCTGATGGTTACCGAGGAGACGCCATCGGGCAACCCTTTGAGCTTGGGAGTCGAGTGCAAATCGTACAATCAACCCTTGGATGCCAATGCTGTCTACAGCTTTGGGGCAGTCGCCAAGATGCTAATTGAACGTAGGTTTATACATCGGGGCGTAATAGTATCTGCTTCCGGCTTTACGAAGCGTGCACTGGCAGTGGGACAAGAACAAGGCATTGAGTTGCTTAGACTCAAGGACCTTGTCGCACTCCGGGAAGGAGAAAATGCCAAGACAAACCGCTCGCAACTTCAGATTCGACCGAACGAAAAGATTCTGTCAAGACAACCTAGCTCAAAGCGCTTGTTTGTCGCGATGCCATTTTCAAAGGATTTTCGCGACGTGTACGTTTTTGGAATTCGGCAGTTGTGCGAGAAGCTTGGGCTCGTGGCTGAGCGAGGCGACGAAATAGAGCATAACGGCGGCATTCTCGAGGTAGTTCAAGAGCGCATACGTGGTTGCGATGCTCTTGTGGCGGAAATCAGTTCCGACAACCCCAATGTGTTTTATGAAATTGGCTACAGCCACGCTCTTGCACGGCCAACAATCTTGATAAGCAAACGATCCGGCCCAGAGATTCCGGTCGATCTTAGAACGGTGAATTATATTCAATACGAAACCGCCGAAGATCTCCAGTATTCACTCGAAAAACGCCTCCGCGCAACGCTTCTTATTTCTTAGACCAATAGTCGGCTGAGGGCCCAGCTATTAGATATTGAGTTTACAGTTGCGCCGCGTTCGGCCCTCCTGAGGCCTAACATGGGTAGTAGACCAGCCCTACCCCGCCGACCAAAGGCGAGATGGGGCACCCGGATTTTCCGTGTTGAGTTTCCTGCGCTGATTCTCTACCATCCAACTTCTGCAAACGTCATGCTCGAGGAACACTTTGGACCGCCTGAAAGTTCTCTTCAACCAGCAACAGATTGCGAAAAAAGTCGCCGAACTCGGCGCACAAATCACCCGCGACTTTGAGGGAGAGTCGGTGGTCCTGATTGGCGTGCTCAAGGGATCGACCATCTTCCTTGCGGACCTGGCGCGGGCGATCAAGCTGGACGCGACCTTTGATTTCATCGCGGTTTCCAGCTACGGCAATTCGCGCGAGCAGAGCGGGGAAGTGAAGCTGCTGAAAGACGTCGACCACTCCATGCAAGGCAAGAATGTGATTCTGGTGGAAGACATTCTGGACACGGGACTGACGTTGACATATCTCAAGAACCTGGTGCTGGCGCATCAACCCAGGTCGCTCAAGATCGCCGCCTTTCTCGACAAGGTTTCCCGGCGCAAGCAGCCCGTCCATGCGGACTATGTGGGGTTTGAGATTCCGGACGAGTTCGTTGTTGGGTACGGCCTGGACTTTGCCGAGCGGTATCGTAACCTGCCTGAAATTTGTATTTTGGAATCTGAGCCCGAATCGAAGTAAAATCTGCGTTGCTTATGTCGGTGAATTCTCTGGTCTTGGGCTCGCAGGCTTCTTCTCTTCTGCAGGACTGGCATTCCGTAGCCGGCCTGATCGATCACACACTTCTCAATCCAGCAGCGACCAGTCGCGAGGTCATCACTCTGTGCGACGAAGCGGTGCGCTACGGTTTCTGGTCCGTTATGGTGAATCCCGCGTGGGTGGCGCTGGCTGCGGGGCAGGTACATGGCTCGCAGGTGAAAGTTGGCACAGTCGTAGGGTTTCCTCTTGGCGCAAATCTCACGGTGACGAAGCTGGCCGAGGCCGAGGCCGCAGCGCTGGCCGGCGCACGCGAGCTCGACATGGTCATCAATGTTGGCGCGCTGAAGTCAGGGGACCGCGTGCTGGTGCAGACTGAGATGCGCAGCCTCACGCAAATGGCGCATGAACATGGCGCAATCCTGAAGGTCATCATCGAAACTGCTTTTCTCAGCCAGGAAGAAAAGATTCTAGCCTGCGCTCTGGCTGCGGAAGCGGATGCCGACTTCGTGAAGACGTCCACGGGCTTCGCCGCGTCTGGAGCGACTGTTGCTGATGTTGCCCTGATGCGTGGTGTGGTGGGACATAACATCGGCGTGAAGGCTGCGGGAGGGATTCGCACGGCTGCGCAAGTAGCGGAGATGGTGGATGCGGGGGCGAATCGGATTGGGGCGAGTGCGAGCGTTGCGATTGTGCGGGAGATGGGGGCACCGGGATAGAGCCGCGGGTTAGCTGTGGCGGTGCGGCTGAAGTTGCGAATCCTCGCGGGCTAAAGCCCGAGAGGAACGAGAAGAAAAAGAGCTTTGGACGCTGGCCGGAAGGCCAGCTCTACCAAAAACCGCTCGCGTATGATTGACCTTTCATGTCACGCCTGACTGGCATTCTCGGCATCTTTGCCATCCTGCTGTTTGCCTATCTCTTCTCGACGAATCGCAAAGCCATTCGCATCAAGACCGTTCTGATCGGGCTGGCGCTGCAGGTCCTTTTCGCGATTTTGATTCTTCGCGTTGGGTTTGGCGAGCGCGTGATGGCGGTTGCGGGCGATTTAGTCACCCGGCTGCTGGGCTATTCGTTTGCGGGTTCGGAGTTTGTGTTTGGACCGCTGGGGGCAAAGCGCTCGTCCTTCGGCTTCATCTTCGCGTTTCAGGTGCTGCCCATCATTATTTTCATCGCGGCGTTTTTCGCCATCCTCTATCACTACGGCGTCATGCAGTTCATCATCCGCCAGATGGCGAAAGTTATGATGCGCTGCATGGGGGCGAGCGGGGTCGAATCGATGGATGTCGCCGCCAGCATCTTCATGGGTCAAACCGAAGCGCCGCTTACCATCAGCCCTTACCTCGGCACCGTTACCATGTCCGAGCTCATGACCATCATGACCGCGGGCATGGCGCATATCTCCGGCGCCGTGATGGGGGCATACATAGCATTTGGCGCGGAAGCGCGCCACCTGCTGGCTGCCGTCATTATGACCGCTCCCGGCACGATTCTTATTGCGAAGATGCTGGTGCCGGAGACGGAAACGCCGCTCACCTCGGGCACCACCAAGCTCGAGGAAGTGGAATTCGAAAGCAAAGACAGCAATGTGCTTGACGCCGTTGCGAAGGGCACTACCGACGGCCTGCACCTGGCACTCAACGTCGGAGCCATGTTGATTGCATTTCTGGCGATCATCGCGCTGATTGACGGCATTTTTGGCGGCGTGCATAGCTTTCTCGCCGCACATGGCATGCCGTGGTTCCCGGCGAAACTGGAGACAGTGTTCGGCGTGCTGTTCGCGCCGGTGGCGTGGCTGATTGGCGTGCCGTGGCGCGACTGCCTCAGCGTGGGAGACTTGCTCGGCACGCGCATGGTGCTCAACGAGCTTGTGGCCTTTACGCGCCTTGGCGCGGAGAAAGCCGCCCTTGATCCGCGCTCCGTTACGATTGCGACGTTCGCTTTGTGCGGCTTTGCAAATTTCAGCTCGATCGGGATTCAGATTGGCGGACTGAGCGCGCTGGCGCCGTCGAGACGTCACGATCTGGCGAAGCTGGGATTTCGGGCGATGATTGCGGGGACGCTGGCAAATCTGATGTCGGCGAGTATTGTAGGCATTTTGCTGCGCGCCTAAGCGGCCGGTCGTGACAAACGTTTCATTTCCAAGGTTTTTCCTCACACCCCGCTGTGACATCTGCACTATTGGCTCTTCCGATGGAAGCCCATGATGTTGATAGCAGGAGCCTCGCGGCTTCTGGAAGGCTTGTGTGCGCGCACTGAAACCTACATCGAATCCATATTTCTCCCGCCCTTCGTGTAGCTCCACATTCATTTTTTTCATACGGAACTCGCACGGGCCGGCGCGCCGCAATCCTCGCACTCATAAATTCATTGGGAGGCTGTCATGCCTGTAACCAAACAGGAAGCACTCGACTACCATCAGGGGACTCGGCCGGGCAAAGTTGAGGTCGTCTCCAGCAAGCCCTGCCTTACGCAGCGCGACTTGAGCCTGGCCTACACGCCAGGCGTCGCTGAACCCTGCCTTGAGATCGAAAAGAACCCGCTCGACGCGTACAAATACACGTCGAAAGGAAACCTCGTTGCCGTCATCAGCAACGGCACGGCCGTCCTAGGTCTTGGCGACATCGGGGCGCTCGCCGGCAAGCCCGTGATGGAAGGGAAGGGCGTGCTCTTCAAAAGGTTTGCCGACATTGACGTCTTCGACATCGAGCTCAATACCCACAACGCCGACGAGGTGATCAAGACCTGCCAGCTCTTAGAGCCCACCTTTGGAGGCATCAACCTCGAAGACATTAAGGCGCCCGAGTGTTTCTACATCGAAGAGACACTGAAGAAGACCATGAAGATCCCGGTCTTCCACGATGACCAGCATGGCACCGCGATTATTTCGGGCGCGGCTTTGGTCAATGCTCTGGAGCTGGTCGGCAAAAAGATCGAAGACGTGAAGATCGTGGTGAACGGCGCCGGAGCTTCGGGCATTGCCTGCGCGGAGCATTACATCTGCCTGGGCGCCAAGCGCGAAAACATCACCATGGTTGACACCAAGGGCGTGGTTTACAAAGGCCGCACGGCGGGCATGAATCCATACAAGGAGCGCTTCGCGCACGAGACCGAAAAGCGGACGCTCGCCGATGCCTGCACAGGCGCGGACGTTCTGCTGGGATTGTCGGCCAAAGGGGCTTTCACGCCGGAGATCGTGGCCTCGCTTGCTCCCAAGCCGATTGTCTTCGCTATGGCGAACCCGGATCCTGAGATCACCTACGATGAGGCCCGCGCCGTGCGCGCCGACATCATCATGGCCACCGGCCGATCCGACTACCCCAACCAGGTCAACAATGTGCTGGGATTCCCCTTCATCTTTCGCGGCGCGCTCGACGTCCACGCCACCACCATCAATGAGGAGATGAAGCTGGCTGCCACACACGCGCTGGCGACGCTCGCCAAGGAAGACGTACCCGACTCCGTGTGCCGCGCCTACGGAGTGGAGCGCCTGAAGTTCGGCCCGGACTACATCATCCCCAAGCCGTTTGACCCGCGCGTGCTGGTCTGGGAAGCCGCCGCCGTTGCCAGGGCTGCCATGGAAACCGGAGTGGCGCAGAGTCCTGTCGATCTGTCTGAGTACCGCGAACAGCTAGAGAAGCGACTGGGCAAGGCGCACGAACTCATGCGCATCATGATCAACAAGGCAAAGTCGAATCCGAAGCGCGTGGTGTTTCCCGAGGGGGAGCACGAGAAGATCCTCCGCGCCTGCCACGTGCTGCTGGAGGAAAACGTAGCGATCCCAGTGTTGCTGGGACATGGCGGCCAGGTGCAGAAAGCCGCCGCCGAGCTCGGCATTTCACTCGACGGCGCCATCATCGTTGAGCCCGAATCGCATCCTCGCCGCGACGAATACGTGCAGGAGTATTACCGCCTGCGCCAGCGTAAGGGAGTCACTCTTGCGTCCGCTCAGGAGCAAATGAACCATCGCAACATTTTCGGCTCCATGATGGTCCGCATGGGTGACGCCGACGCGCTCGTCTCGGGCGTCACCAAGAATTACCCGGATACCATCCGTCCCGCCTTGCAGGTCATCGGAGTGCGCGAAGGCATCCACAAAGTGTGTGGCATCTATTTGCTGATCACCCGGAAGGGCGAGCTGTATTTCTTCGCCGATGCCACTGTAAACATCGAGCCCACCGCCGAAGACCTGGCGGAAATCGCGCTTTGCGCCGCGCAGGAAGCTCGCCGTTTCGACGTCGAGCCGCGCGTGGCAATGCTGTCGTTCTCGAGCTTCGGCAGCACCCGCCATCCGCTCTGCGACAAGGTACGGAAGGCCGTCGAGCTAGTTCGCTTCGCCGATCCCACGCTCATGATCGATGGTGAAGTTCAAGCCGACATGGCCATCAATCGCAAGAAGCTGGAAGAGAACTTCCCGTTTGCCAACATCAAAGGCGGGGCTAACGTGCTGGTCTTCCCCGACCTGCAATCGTGCAATATCGCCGCGCGGCTGGTGCCGCAATTGGGAGCAGGCGAGACGCTCGGACCGATCCTTTCCGGTATGGCCAAACCGGTTCACCTGTTGCAGCGCGGCGCAGAGGTGGAAGACGTGGTGAACATCGCTACCGTCGCGGTGGTCGATGCGCAGGACAGCACAGCGCCTGCGAGGGTGCACGAGTCGAACGGAGCTCTGGCGGCGCACTAGATCCCCGTGGCGCGGCAACGCCAGGTGGCGGAGCGCCATGCTCCGCCGCCGAGTCATCGCCCGGTTTACGTCATAGTTGCATGAGTTCTGAACTGTCTTACAACGTAAGTTGTACGGTCCTACGATGATCGGGGTATTCACCCCCCGGTTCCTAGAGTATGAGAATGCGTCTCGATGGGATGTTTGCCGCTCGTGCGGCAAGCAGATTGTGTGGGCGCTCCGGCACTCCTCCTGAGCTGGAGCGTCGCAAGCCGGCGGAATTCTCGCGGTCTTCACGGCCACTTTCGAAGGTACAACTGGGCGCTGTACTTTCTCGAGGTTCCGCCTCTTTCGCATGCTGCTCGCCCATGCCGCCGGCGCGGGACCTCGGTTGCCGGCAGAGTCCTTCCGGTAAATGTTGACAGGGTAGATAACATGGCTCAGTAAGGCCTGTTATCTGACTATCAACGCCCCGCTGTTGACCGCGCTCGTCGTCCGACGTAACATGAACCTTGGCTTACTGAGGCTCACGTTTGGATGATCCGGTTATTTAACGCCTACTTTCCCGCCCGGACAGTCCTGCTTACCGTGAGCGAGGGAATCCTGCTGATTTTTGGGTTCCTGGTCGCAGTCTTCGTTTCCGAAGGCACCGCCAACAACGCCGGCATCTTCCTCTTTTACGAAAACGGCGTCGGTCGCATTCTCTTCGTCGTAACCTTCGTATTGGTACTGCTCTACTACTTTGATCTATACAACTCCATGGTGCTCAGCAATCGACGCGAGATCTTCACGCGTCTGGTGGGTGTACTGGGTGTTACTTTCTGGGCACTGGCGCTGTTCTACTTCGCGATCCCAGGTGCAACTCTCCACGGCACCACGCTTTGGATTGGGATCGTTCTTGGCAGCGTCCTGCTGACAATCTGGCGAAGCCTGTTCCTCGTCATCAATCGCTCCCATCGTTTCACCGAATCGGCACTGATTCTCGGTGACGGCCCTCTCGCCGGGTTGCTGCACGAAGAAGTCCGGCAGCGTCCGGAACTCGGTATCCGCATCGCCGGCGCGGTTCTCAAGAGCTCGACCCTACCAGGCATTACCGCGGTAGAGAGCGGGGAACTTACCGAATTTGTCCGGCAAAACGGAATTCGGCGCATCATCGTGACGATGAAAGATCGGCGCGGAACTTTACCTGTGCGCGAGTTGCTCGACCTCAAGGCCAGCGGCGTCAGAATTGAGGATGGCCCCGAATTTTACGAAAGCGTCACCGGAAAGCTCGACCTCGACTCGTTGCGTCTTGGTTGGCTGGTCTTTTCCCCGGGATTCCACGTCAGCGGTCTGTTGCGGCTCTACAAGCGAATGTTCTCGCTGCTGATCGCGGGAACCGCGTTGATCTTCGCGGCTCCCGTTATGGCGATTGTCGCGATTGCCATTCGGCTCGATTCCAAGGGACCGGTATTGTTCAGCCAGCCGCGCGTCGGCGAAAGCGGTCGTATTTTCACCATGTACAAGTTCCGCTCGATGTACGACAAGAGCGAGCTCCTACCGCCGGACCCAGCCGCCGCCGTCGATCCACGCATCACCCGCATTGGCCGCTGGATTCGGCCCCGCCGCCTAGACGAGCTTCCACAACTCTTCAACATCCTGAAGGGCGACATGGCCTTCGTTGGTCCCCGTCCCTTTGTCCCCGCTCACGAAGAAAAATACGCCGAATGCATCCCCTTTTACCGGCAGCGCTGGCTGGTTAAGCCCGGCGCGACAGGCTGGGCCCAGATCAACCGCGGCTACAACGAAACCGTCGAAGAAAACCGCGACAAACTGGCCTACGACCTGTTCTACATCCGCAATATTTCCATCGGCCTGGATATTTACATCATCGCGTCGACGGCGAAGATCGTGTTACTGGGCCGCGGCCGGTAGGGAGCGGGAGGCAGGGAACGCGATTCGTCTCTATGCTGCCGTAATAATCTGTGATAACTTTAGTCACCGCCGCCGGTGAGTACTATCACATCGGGAGCTCCCTGGTTCTGCTAGAAAGACTGGAGGGCAGAATCCCCCGTGCTGTACAAGAGACTCAGCGCCGCTGTCTATGGCATTGACGCGAACCTCATCGAGGTTGAGGTGGACGTATCGCCGATCAAGTCAGACGATGCGCACTTCACGACGGTAGGCTTGCCTGATGCGGCCGTGCGCGAAAGCCGCGAGCGCGTACGTGCCGCGCTGAAAAACAGCGGATACGACATACCCGCCTCCAACACCACCATCAACCTCGCGCCAGCCGACCTTCGCAAAGAAGGCTCCGGGTTTGATCTGCCGATGGCGCTGGGCATTCTGGGCGCGTACGGCGGGCTTCGTAATCAGCCGCCTGCGGATGCTCTGTTCGTCGGCGAGTTGTCCCTCGACGGCGGCTTGCGCGGCGTTCGCGGCGCCTTGCCCATCGCCATAACGGCCCGCGCCAACAAGATCACCAAGGTCGTGCTGCCTGAGGTCAATGCCCGGGAAGCGGCAGTCGTCGACGGAGTTTGCGTGTACCCCGTGCGCAACCTCATGGATGTCGTCAGCTTCCTCAATACCGGCAATGGCGTTCAGCCGCTCAAGGTTGACACTGCGGCGCTGCTCGACTCGTCGCAGCAGTTCACCATCGATTTCCGCGACGTTCGCGGCCAGCTGACCGCCAAACGCGCCATCGAAGTCGCCGCCGCTGGTGGCCACAACCTTCTGATGATCGGCCCGCCCGGCTCGGGCAAGACCATGCTGGCCAAGCGCATGCCGACCATTCTCCCGCCGCTGACCTTTGAAGAAGCGCTCGAGACCACCAAGATTCATAGTGTCGCCGGCGTGCTCGACGCCGCGAGCGGTCTGGTCGGCACTCGTCCCTTCCGCTCGCCGCATCACACTATTTCTGACGCCGGGCTCATCGGCGGAGGCATGATCCCTCGTCCCGGAGAAGTTTCGCTCGCCCACCATGGCGTACTCTTCCTCGATGAGCTTCCCGAGTTCCCGCGCAATGTCCTGGAAGTCATGCGCCAGCCGCTCGAAGATGGCAGCGTGACCATTGCACGCGCCGCTATGTCGCTGAGCTTCCCGGCGCGCTTTATGCTCTTGGCCGCCATGAACCCTTGCCCGTGCGGCTATTTCAACGACCGCAGCCGCGAATGCCATTGCACGCCAATGATGATCCAGCGATACGTTGCTAAGATCTCGGGCCCGCTGCTCGACCGCATTGACATCCACATCGACGTTCCAGCCGTGAACTACCGTGAGTTGCGAAGCACCACCGCGCCGGAAAGCTCCGCCGACGTCCGCGCCCGAGTCCTCAAAGCGCGTGAAATCCAGTTGGATCGCTTCGCGAAAGGGAAGGAGCGAATCTTCGCCAATGCCCAGATGGGGTCGCGCGAAATCCGTAATTACTGCGACCTCGGAACCGAGCCCGAGCATTTGCTCGAGCGGGCTATCGCCAAGCAAGGACTGAGCGCTCGCGCCCACGACCGCATCCTGAAAGTCGCCCGTACCATTGCTGATCTCGCCGGCGCGGCCGCCATCGAGTCCGCCCACATCGCTGAGGCCATTCAGTATCGGACCCTGGATCGTACCTTTTGGGCATAGATCTGCAAGTGCTTGAATGCGAGTCACTTGCCGGTAATTCGTGGGACTCCACGAAGTCGGGTCAGGGCACCTTCCGGCCCTGGTAACCTGTGGGAATCGTGGCGGAACTTGTTGCAAAGCAGCGGGTTATTTACTTAGGCACATTTGCAGGGCAGGTTCGTCTAACAAGGGGCAGTTGTGCCTGAGCGGTTCTCGGTGGTGGTCGATTTTTCTTGACTCTGGGGTGGGATACCGTAAACTACAGCTTCTGAGTAGTGCGGCATCCTGTAAGTTCCAATCTGGGCGTCCTACCGAACGACCACACACTGAACGCCATTATCAGGAAACAGGAAGGCAAAGACCCGGCCGTCATGGTTCTGGGCTGCGCACTGAGTACAACTTAAGTGACTGTATGGTTAGCGCCCAGTATTCCTCTTGGGATCGAACCGAGGCGCGCAAAGAAACGAACCGAACCGTCGGATGGCAGCATCCAACTAGGTAATTCCTGCCGCCGACAGCAGGTTGGTTCCC
>Ga0335070_10009825_pt1 | contig 11199 bp, 10 predicted proteins | sample Lox_Sample_13_FD_206722 | JGI IMG/M metagenome (GOLD analysis project Ga0335070, IMG submission 206722) | Soil microbial communities from Loxahatchee National Wildlife Refuge, Florida, United States - Lox_Sample_1.3 | ecosystem: Environmental > Terrestrial > Soil > Wetlands | place: USA... | reverse complement strand
GTTTGAGAGTTCTTCCATTCCTCTGAGGAGTAGAACTATGCCGATTATGCCGAGTATCCAGCCAGCGTAGGGAATTAAGCTGAGCAGAAGCAGTATTGAGCCTTCCCCTGCTAACGTCTTGCTGTATTCGAAATTTGCATTCATTTCTTTTTGCCTCCTTTTTTTGAGACATACGTAGGCTACGGGCGATTTAGCCCTAACATTTAGAAGAAAAAGTCAGAGGGAGCTCCAAGTTCTAGAGTGTTAACTCTAAGGGTTAGAGTCATAAGCAGACAGGTTGTTAGTGCAGAAAACTTACATAGAAATGAAATCAAAGATTATGGTATACTTGATTGGATAGGGGGCAGAAGAAAGAGTTGGCTAAGTCTCGTGGAATAAGTTCTGACATTCAGTCGCCAAGAACGAGGCTGCTCTATTTCATATATTCTGCCCCGAGCAGTAGGATTAAGGCTGAACCGGGGGTGAAGTCGAGCATAAGCTCTGCTCTGGGGTACAAATCTGATGGCCATTTCCATTACGATTGGAACTACTTGATGAACGCGGGTATGATAGAGGAAAAACAAGGTTACTTTCTTGTGACAGATACGGGAAAGAGAGAGTTTGCTTTACAGTCAACAGCGGCCATGAGCAATTCGATAATGGTCGTCATGGGTATTGCAATGGTTTTCTTCACTATTGGAGTTAGCTTTGGAGTGTTACCAGAGGGAACCGTAGCCTTTTTCGGTGTCGCATTGATCGTTGTAGGTTCGTTGTTCTTGTTATTGGGCAGAAGGAACAGGCCTGAACTGACGCTGGAAGCTAAGATTTTGTTGAAGGAATTGGGTCGCCGCTGAGGAAAGCGCGCGCTAATGTGCCAATAGTGTCAACCTAGTGTATGTAATAGCTGCTTAGCACGGGTTGGCGCGCGTGTAGCCTTTAATACTAATCTCACTCAATCTTTTCTTCTGGTGTCGCGCGCGCGGTGAAGGAGGAACAGGATGTATCAGACTTTAGATGTTCTAGGTCCAGAGCACGAGTTTTCCGTGGCAAACGATGAAATGCGGGCGTTGCCTATCGTAGACAAGATCATCAAGGATTTCCATGGTCATGTTGTCAACTTCGTGAAACAACCTGAGTTTCACTTTCGGAAAAGAGCTGCAAATGCATGTTTTGGAAAAGGATAGAATGTGGAAACCTGTCTGAAATCATCCGGGAAAGAGTGCTGAAAAAACGCTACCGAACGAATCTGAAAGAAGCCATTATCGATATTTACTCGGATCTCACAGAGAGCCTTGCAAAAAATCAGCCTTACTTCTAGCGCCGGCAATGCAGAGGAAAAGTTTCAGTGTTCCTTAGAGAATTTAAATGTTTCAGACTTAACATAGCTTAAATCGGAGGATCTGGTGAAGAAATGGCGAAAGATTTGACCCTAGAAACGCAGCCAGTCTTGGGGGCACTATGCTTTGATGTGTTTAGAGAAAGGAGACACAGTTGGCGCAAAACACGATATTTCATGAGGCTCTGTTCATTATGGGCGCGCGCTAATCGTGAAAGGTTACATTTTGCTGTTTAAGCGTGTTCGGACCTGTTTGATCAGGCGTTCGCTGGTTTCGCTCTCGGTAGGTTTAGCCTACAATTGATTCCACGGTCATGTTGAGAACGATTTCTGCGATGTCGCTGGCATACTCTGCCGTTCTTCTCAGACTTTCAATAACCAGCCTCAGGTTGGCGACTTCTTCTGGTCCAATCTTCTTAGAAGAAAACAGTGCCTCCTTCATGGGGAAGCTGACGCCTTTTGTTTTTTGGATTACGCTTTCTGCGAGGTTGAAGTCCAGTCGGAACAGGGATTCTATTGCGGTTTCAAACAGCGAAACGGCTAGGTTGCTCATTTCCTCAAGGTTTTTGAGAATCTCTTCGTCTAACGGCTTTTTTAGTGATAGAACGTTCTCCGCGATGCTGGCCGCGTGATCTGCTACTCTTTCCACGGATTTCGTTACCTGACGATAGCCAAGGCAGTCCCTTGCGTTTTTCAGGCCTATTTCTCTTATGATTCGTGGATTCTGAATCGCCACTTTGAGCTGACGTACCACGTAGAGATTGAATCGGTCAACTTCATCGTCTGTAGCAACAACGCTCTTTGCCAACTGCGAGTCAAGATCTTTCAGTGCTGTCAAGGCATCTTTGTGCATAGAGGAAGTTATGATGCACATTCTTCTCAAGGCACTTTGGATAGAGAGTTCAGGATAGCTTAGCAGAACCTGTAATATGAGCTCCGTCGGAGTGTCGGTGACGATTTCTGTTCCAACGAGTAAGCGACGGGCGAAGTCTTTTACCGTGGTTCTCTGTCTGGAAGTCATTTGTTGATGATCTTGAATCTTGATGCGAATCATATTGTAGCCTACCAAATAGGCTGAAACGGCTTTCCTAACTATCGTATTTGGGTTATCGTTTGAAGACACCTTGATAAGTGCCTCGCTAGACCTCTTCTCTGTCGTCAATGTGTGCTGTGATGAGACTGCGAGGGAACCATCCTCTTCTTCGGAAATTAGCAGTAGACTGCCTTTCTTGAGCTGGTTTTTTGTGACCCATTTCTTGGGCAAAGAGACTATGTAGGTGGACCCGCCTGTCACCTGAAGTCTTCTCATTTCTCCTTCTGGTTTTCTAGGGAGGCGAGACAATATGATCATCTTCATAGTCATTCTACAGCCTATTTATTAAACCATTTTCTATATAGTATATAAAGAATACATAAGCAATCTATATAATTCCCGTAAACCCATTCATGCGTGAAAATTAGATGAAAAAAGAAGAGGTGTCAAAATGAATTACAGGATTGTTATTGCAATAGTCGCAATCGTAGTCATCATCGCTGCCGTAGTAGGTTATGTGTATCTGTCGTCACCAGCTCAGACAACATCGTCGCCAACCCCGACAGCATCAACCGCTCCGACATCAATAACGCTGAACGGCGCAGGAGCAACATTCCCGTACCCGCTGCTATCCCTGATGATTTCGCACTACCACGAACAGAACACCAATGTCCAAGTTAACTACCAATCGATAGGCAGTGGAGGAGGTATTTCAGATCTCGAAAGCAAACTAGTCGACTTTGCTGCTTCAGATGCACCACTTGGCGCCGCTGACATGGCGAAGGCACCAGGCTCACTTCACATCCCTGAGACGATAGGTGCTGTCACAATTGCATACAACCTACCAGGCATCGCAACTGGTCTCCACCTGACTGGCAAGGTCATCGCCGACATCTTTGCTGGCAACGTGACGATGTGGAACGATGCTGAGATACTAAACCTCAATTCAAACGTAACTTTGCCGGCCAAAAGCATAACCACCATTCATCGATCCGATGGTTCAGGAACAACTTTCATCTTCACCGGCTACTTAAGCGTGTCCAGTGCTGCGTGGAACGAGACAATCGGACAGGGCAAGACGGTTGCTTGGCCCGTGGGGCTTGGCGCAAGCGGAAACACGGGAGTGGCACAAGACGTCAACAACACCCAGTACACTATCGGATATGTCGAGCTGGCCTACGCACTTCAGAACGCTATGACAGTGGCAGCAGTTCAGAACCCAACAGGCAACTGGATTCTACCTTCTCTCAACACCACGCAACTAGCTGTACAAGTAGCCGCTTCAAGCGGCCTACCGGCGGGCAACCAGAGTTGGACAAGTGTAAGCCTTCTCAACGCTAACGACCCGCAAGCGTACCCCATAGTCAGCTTCACGTACCTATTAGTATACCAAGAACTCAACGTGATCCCAGGAATGACGCAGACTAGGGCAACAGCTCTCGTTAAGTTCCTTTGGTGGGTTGTGCAGCCCAACGGCGGTCAACAGTTTTCATCAAGCCTAGGGTACGCACCACTTCCGACAAACGTAGTACAAATAGACGAAGCCTCCATCCAGTCGATAACCTTCAACGGACAACATCTGCCCACAAGCTAACAGTGTGTCAAGAATTGGACATTAGTACCCGAAATCTTTTTTTGATCCTGAATTGAGTAAGGGTGAGGACCGATTGACATGAGTCTAAGATTGTCTGGGGACAATCTGTTCAGGACACTGGCCGCTCTGCTCGCAGCTTCGGCCGCCATCATCCTCATTGTCATCGCATACGAACTCTTTGTCGGCTCTTTGCCAGTGTTGCGGAGCTTCGGCGTCTACTTCTTCACGGGCACGAAATGGAACCCTGTTCAAACGAGAGTTAACCCGGAGATATACGGTGCGCTTCCTTACCTGCTTGGAACGCTCGTTACTTCGGCGATTGCTCTTCTGGTTGGCGTGCCCCTGAGCCTCGGAATCGCTATTTTTCTCGTAGAGATGGCTCCAAGAACGTTGAGAGTACCGGTTTCGTACCTCCTAGATCTGCTCGCGGCAGTCCCTAGCGTTATATACGGACTATGGGGGTACTTTGTGCTCCGTTTCTGGCTTCTCGACTACATTGAGATCCCGTTGTCCCATTACCTAGGATGGTTCCCAGCTTTCAGTGGAACCCCTCAGGGTCTAGATGTACTCAACGCCGGCCTAATCTTGGCGATCATGATAATACCCACAGTGTCATCAATCTCGAGGGAAGTCATTCAAGCGGTTCCCAGCTCCATCCGAGAAGGAGCCTACAGCATCGGCGCAACCAAGTGGGAAGTCATCAGAAACTGGGTACTAAGCTACGGTCGTTCGGGAATCTTTGGAGCAGTCATCCTAGGCCTCGGTAGAGCAGTCGGCGAAACGATGGCAGTCACCATGGTCATAGGAAATACCATCGGCCCTTCTGCAATCCCCACTTCGCTTTTCAAACCCAGCCAAACGATGGCATCACTCATAGCCAACAACTTCTTGGAAGCAACGCCAGGAACTCTGGAACTATCAGCATACATAGGAGTCGGACTATTCTTGCTTTTGCTCAGTCTGTCGATAAACGTGATTGCCCAACTCATGGTGACCCGCGTCCTCAAAGTCAAGGGAGGCGCTGTGGAATAGATGACAAACTACGCCTACAGGAAGTTCAAGAATAAACTCTTCTTCGCGCTCAGCCTAGGATGCGTCATCATCGCCGCTGTTCCTTTACTGAGCATTCTCACCGAAGTCATCTTGAAAGGAGCACCGCAGCTCAGCATTAAGTTCCTCACGCAGCACGCGGGAGTCATCGGATCCTCGGACGCAGGCGGAATAGGTCCCGCGATACAGGGTACCTTAATCCTGATAGGGCTCACTTGCCTCATCAGCATGCCCCTCGGAGTGATGTCAGGAATATTCCTGGCCGAACACGGCAACAGCAAGTATGCAAGCGCGTACGCTGCTTGGATGAGAATCTTCAACAACGCCCTGACAGGAGTTCCCTCAATAGTCGTGGGGATCACAGTCTTCGCCGCTGTTGTTCTCACTCTAGGTCACTATTCGCCTCTAGCAGGTGCTATTGCCCTTTCATTCATCGCGATTCCAATAGTTGCCAGAACCACAGAAGAATCGTTGAAGTTGGTTCCTAACTCTGTTCGCGAAGCATCGCTTGCCCTTGGCGTGCGCAATTGGAGAACCACAGTCAGCGTTGTGTTGCCCGATGCTAGAAAAGGTTTGGTGACTGGTGCTCTTCTCGCCATGGCCAGAATCGCAGGTGAAACTGCGCCGCTACTTATGACGATTCTTGGCGGGCAGTATTTCTTCCAAGGCTTTAGTCAACCTATGGACGCTCTCCCCCTAAGAATCTACAGGGATGCTTTCTTACCGTACTCGAACTTTCAGACGCAGGCGTGGGGAGGAGCTTTGGTCTTGATTTTAATAGTGCTAACCCTTAACATTGGCGTTAGAGTGGCCAGCAGAGGCCGACTTGGAAAGTGAGAATACAAAAATGAACGATAACACGAACTATGCAAAGACTTCTGATATGCAAAACTCAGTGCCAACTGGCATAAAGATACAAACCATCAAACTAAACGCATGGTTCGGTGCCAAACAAGCCTTGAAAAACATAAATCTCTCCATTAAAGCTAACGCGGTTACTGCCATAATAGGGCCCTCTGGCTGCGGAAAATCAACATTTGTGCGATGTCTCAACAGGATGCACGAGCTGGTTCCTGGCGCCAGCTCATCCGGACAAGTGCTTCTTGACGGACATGACATTTACTCGAAAGAAGTCGACCCCGTCCTAATCCGTAGAAGAGTGGGGATGGTTTTCCAGAAGCCGAACCCGTTTCCAACAATGTCCATACACGATAACGTGGCAGCAGGATTGAGACTTACTGGACTGAAGAAAGGCAAAAACCTCGAGGAGGTGGTGAAGCGCAGTCTCGAACAGGCGACTCTGTGGGATGAGGTGAAGGATGATTTGAAGAAGCCTGGAACGAGCATTTCGGGAGGGCAGCAGCAGCGACTGTGTATCGCGCGGGCCATTGCGCTCCAGCCTGAAGTCATACTGATGGATGAGCCATGTTCAGCCCTTGATCCTGCTGCGACCGCCAAGATCGAGCAGCTGATAGTTACACTCAAGGAGGATTACACGGTGGTGGTCGTCACCCACAATATGCAGCAGGCGGCCAGGGTTTCAGATTTCACGGCTTTCCTCTACGTTGGAGAACTCATAGAATATGGTCCCACTAGGGACATATTCGAGAATCCGAAAAGTGAACTCACCGAGAAGTATATAACAGGAAGGTTCGGTTAAGGGTGAAAGCATGAGCAGATTATTGGACATGGGATTGGAGCAGCTCACAGCTGTTTTGTTCAAAATGGGAGAGGTTGCAAAACGAGCCATCAACGTCGCAGTCGAGGGTTTCCTGAAAGGCGAAGATGTGGGAGATGAGGTCCATGAGCTTTCAGAGCTTCTCGTTGCGATGACCGTGACTGCCGAAGACAAAGCTTTTGAACTGATAGTCAAGTACCAACCTGTTGCTTCTGATCTGAGAATCATCAACTCCTACATGAAAATTGCTTACGACATGGAAAGATATGGTCGATACGCCTGGGACATTTCTTTCACCCACAGAAAACTTGCCAACTGCAAAGAGTGCGTGCAATCAAGCGAGCTCATGGACAAGATTACAGAGAAGACCCTGCAAATGGTCGGCACAAGCATCACGGCGCTCAGCGACAACGACGCAGACATGGCCAAAACACTGGCCAAGACCGAAAACGAAGTGGACGAAATATACTCGGCCTACCTAGACCTCCTCTCCAAAGCGCCCCCAAAAACAAAATGCCTAGTCTGCAACCTTCTCGTCGTAAGATACCTAGAAAGAATAGCAGATCACGCGACCTACATCGGCGAATCAATAGTCTACATAGCCACCGGGGAAAAGCTAAGCCTCAGATGAAAACTCGAACCCCACGGAAGGGGGAATAGTTCATAAAACCATTCATGTCCCATGCAAGTAGCACGCATGTCTGTTTCCAAATTGCGTTGTTTGAGCGTGTTACAGGATTGAATTGAGCGTTCGCCGTTGGGGCAAGTGTGCTGTTTTGTTTTCACAGCCCGCGACCTTTGCCGACGCGGGGTTTGAGCAAGGGGCTGAACGAACACATGCGCGGCGCGCAGGTTCTCTCTGAATCATATTTGGATCATATCGTTGACGGGGGTAGGGGCCGTCGACGCACACTAGAAGCCGTCCTACCCACGAGCAAAATTCGAAACACGCCCGCGCCGTAATGCAGTTAGAAACCGAAATTAGGAACACGCATGATGGTATGAGAAGTGTTAAGGGTGGTGGGCGCTCATGCCATGTTATGAGCGCCTTGGTTTGTGGGTTGGACGTGCATAAGGATTCGACTTATGCGACCATTTTAAATGATGAAGGAAAGATAGTGAATCAAGCAAGAATGAGCAACGAGAGGGTGCTTTCGTACCTGGCACATTACAAGGTGAACAAGGTTGCCATGGAATCTTCCACGGCAATAGCTCCCTTGTTTAGACAGTTGGCAAGCAGAGGGTTCGACGTTATGGTTTCTCATCCGAAGAAGACACGCTACATCGCTGAAGCCAAGATTAAAAGCGATCGTGTGGATTCTAGAACCATAGCGGAACTGGCGAGGTTGGATGCTTTGCCGCTTGCGTACGTTCCTGACACTGAAACTTCTAGGCTGAGAGAAAAGGTGAGACGGAGAGCTTTTCTGATCAGGCAACGGGCCAAGCTTGAAGTCAAAGTCAAGAGCGTACTCACCTACGAGGGAATCAAGCCTCCGTCTGAAAGTGACCTTTTCACCGTGAAAGGTGTTGAGTGGCTGCGCTCGCTGAACCTGGAGTCGATTGATTCTTACCTCAGAATCATGAGCACGTTCAGCAGGGAAATCAAGCTTCTTTCTAAACAGCTCTTGGGCTTGGCCGAAGAGGACGAGGACGTTAAGCTCTTGATGACTGTTCCGGGAATAGGCTACTACTCTGCTTTGCTCGTGAAGAGCGAGATCGGCGACGTCAACCGGTTTCCTTTCGGTGAGCGGCTCTGCAGTTACGCCGGGCTCGTGCCGTCTACACGTTCTTCGGGCAGGATGGTTAGGCACGGCGGAATCACTCATGAGGGAAGCAGGTGGCTTCGTTGGGTCATGGTTCAGGCTGCTCAGACGCACGTTCACAGGTTTGACTCGACAGTCACTCGGATGTACAATAGAGTTGCTGAGAGAAAGAGCAAACGAGTGGCTTTGACCGCGGCTGCTCACAAGCTGCTGTTGGTTTGCTATTCGGTGTTGAGGAACAAGCGGCCGTATTATGATCAGGCATAGGGTTCTCCTCGCCAGCGCGCTGTCCCATGTGGTGGACGTCCGCATGATTGAAGGGAGCCTGGATGCGTCGCCATAGTGACCCTTGAGTGTGGTCGGATAGGTGCGTGCCTTTCATCTTGCTGACGAGACGAACAGGTGCAGGTGACCAGAGAAAGAGAAAGGATAAATAAGAACTTCACATAGGTGCGTGCTAAGTTTAGCCAAAAAGTTTCCCGCACCTAGTTTGAAGGGGGGAGTGGATGGGGCGAGTAAGACTTTTTCTTTGGTTCCACCTTGACGCGTATGAAGAAGATGCCGACAATAAGAAGCAACGTTCCTATAATGGCTGAAGGAAGAGGATAGCTCGCATAAGGAAAAAGGACCCGCGCTAAAGCACCAATAATGGTAAAACGTTCCTCATAATAGAAACTGAACACAATCGTAAGGAATAAAGCAATTGCACCCAATAAAATAACCAATAGGCCTATGAACTGTCTGGCGTTCATTACATTTCATATTCTCCATACACTACTGGTTACACTGTAGCAGCACATTTAAATGACTTTTGGCTAGAGTGGAAGTTCTGTCTATTCTTCTTGGAATCATCAAAAAACAACAATTCTAAAGTTCTGTCTATTCTAAAGAGTATGCAGTACCTAAAGGACAGCCGAAAGTGTGGAACAAAAAAGGCAGTCATAATTCTCATATGCCGAAAAGTAAATGAAGAACAATTGTTGGAACGATTCCAGTACCAAGGAGTCCTATCCACATATATCTTCTGATTCTACTTTGTTTAATTCCTTCATATTCCAGGAAGCTGAAATCACCAATCCATAAGATAGATAACACCTTCTAAACAAAAGAGCGGGGGGCGAGGCGGCTTTCACGCCGTCCGCCTTCGTTCAAGCCTAAGTCTAGCCTTTTGTCGTTCTGCCGATGTAAAATCCTTCATTGCATTGTACCCTTTTACACAATATTAATAAAACATCCCGCTTTAACGTCCACCCCATGAGGGACAATCAGATGAGAGCAAACAACCGAGCGGAACACATCGCGCGATGTCTAGAACTGGCCATCCTGCTAGAAGCCAGCGCCCCTAAACCCGGGAACGTGAGCGCAACGACCAATTTCGACAAAACTTCTTACACTCATTTTCTCGCTTCAGCAGTAGCCGCCGCCCCCTCCTTCGAGACCGCCGCTCAGAAAGGAATCTCCGTCTCTCAAGGCAAAATCGGCCCGGCCGATGTAGGAGTAGGACGATTAATAAAAACGTGCATAGCGGACATCAACGCCTGGCAACACGGCGGCAACACCCTTCTAGGCGCCATCATCCTGCTCTCCCCGATTGCAGTGGCTGCAGGAATGACGTCAACAACCGAAAACTTTCAACACTTAAGAAAAAACCTGAAGCTCATCATAGAATCAACCACGCCGAGAGACGCTGTCAACATGTACGCCGCAATAGAAATCGCCAACCCAAGCGGGCTAGGAAAAGCCCCAAACCTAGACATCAACGACCCACACTCAGTAAACAAAATACTCGACGACAAAATACCCTTATACAACGTCTTCAAGATAGCGGAAAAATACGACACCATCTGCTCCGAATGGGTAAACAACTATCCAATAACGTTCGACCTCGCCTACCCAACCCTCACCAAACACCTGCAAAACAAGGACGACCCAGACAGGGCGACAGTCCAAACCTTCCTGGAAGTCCTAGCAAAAGTCCCCGACACATTCATAGCCAGAAAGACAGGCATCGAGAAATCACAGGATATATCACTAAAAGCCAGACAAATCCTGAACCTCGGCGGAACAGAAACCCCTCTCGGCAAAAAAAGACTAAACGAATTCGACAAAGAACTCAGAAAATCCGGCAACCTCCTGAACCCCGGCACAACAGCAGACATACTCGCAGCCGCCCTAGCACTATGCGTTCTCAACGGATACAGACCATAGCCCCAACAAGAAAGCCATATCCAGTTAACAGAAGAAAACCGTGCCGACGGAAACAAGGCGGCTCTAAGCCAAGATCTCTTTCCCTGCATCTCTGTAGACTTCTAGATCATCTCTTGAAAAAAGAACAAACACGACCGTGTCGAGGTTGTCTTCCTTTTCGAGAAAATCTTTAACGGTTGCCAAGGCTGTTCGGCTGGCTTTTTCAATGGGGTATCCGTACGCACCCGTGCTTATCGACGGGAACGCAACGGTTTTCACTCTTTTGGAAACTGCCAGTTTCAGGCTGTTGCGATAGGCCTCCGCAAGCAGTTCCGGTTCCTTCCGGTTGCCTCCCCGCCATATGGGGCCGACAGTGTGAATGACGTATTTAGCCTTCAAATTGCCTCCAGTCGTCACTGCCGCCTTTCCCGTCGGAAGACCTCCCGGCCATTCCCGTGCTCTCAAACGCTTGCACTCTTCGAGGATTCTCGGCCCACCCCTCCTGTGGATAGCCCCGTCAACGCCTCCGCCTCCCATGAGAGACGAATTGGCCGCGTTCACGATGGCATCAGTCTCCAC
>Ga0335070_10009824_pt1 | contig 11202 bp, 12 predicted proteins | sample Lox_Sample_13_FD_206722 | JGI IMG/M metagenome (GOLD analysis project Ga0335070, IMG submission 206722) | Soil microbial communities from Loxahatchee National Wildlife Refuge, Florida, United States - Lox_Sample_1.3 | ecosystem: Environmental > Terrestrial > Soil > Wetlands | place: USA... | reverse complement strand
CGGAAGAGATCGCCGGCCTCATGAAGGAAATCGGCGCCGACGGAGTCAATGGGGATACTCAGGATGGCGTGCCGCTGGCTTTTTCGCTGGCCGCGGACAGAGTGGGGCACCCGCTCGCGTTTGAACCGGAAGGCGGGCCTGCGGATGAAGCCGTCGCGTGGAACGTGATGACATGGGGGCAATATCAATATCCGCTCACGCCGCTGGTGGACCGTTATAAATGGCTTGAGACTCGCCACATGGTGAACATCTCTGACCGCTGGAATCGAAGCAAAACCAACAACCTGCAATTCGCGTTTTTCAACGGCGTGGGTTGGGAAAGCTGGGAAAACATCTGGGGAATCTGGAATGGAATCACTCCACGAGATGGTGAGGCCACACGCCGTGTCGCGACCATTGAGCGTGCCATTCCGGAGTATCTGGTGAGCCCGGAGTGGGAGCCGATGTCGCCGATGTTGCGTTACAGCGTCTTTGCCAGCAGATGGCCGCTAAACGGGCGAACCATGTGGACGATTGTGAATCGCAATGAGTACGACACGGATGGGCCGCAGATGGAAATTCCGGCGGGTACAGATCTGCGCTTTTTCGATTTATATCACGGCGTAGAGTTGAAACCGGAAAAAGACCCGACCGGCAAGGCAGTTCTCAGTTTTCCGATTGAGGCCAAAGGCTACGGTGCGATCTTCGCCAGCGGCGGTGAGCCGGATGCGAAGATCCAGACGTTGATGGCCGAGATGCAGCGGCTCACGTCGAAGCCACTGGCCAGCTTCTCGAACGAGTGGAAAGTACTGAACCAGGAAATCGTGCCGATCGCCACGACCAAGGCGGGCGTCACGGCTCCCGCAGGAATGGTTAAAATTCCCGAGGCTGACTTTCTGTTTAAGGTTCAGGGAATTGAGATCGAGGGCTCTAACGACATCGGCGTCGACGTCCAATATCCATGGGAGCAGGCGCCCACACGCTTCCACGAGCATCCGATGCACATGCGTTCGTTCTATATCGACAAGTATCCGGTGACCAATGCCGAGTTCAAAAAGTTCACGGACGCGACGCACTATCACCCGAACGACGACATCAATTACCTGCGCGACTGGAAGGGCGGGGTATACCCATCTGGCTGGGACAATCGTCCGGTGACCTGGGTGTCGCTCGAGGATGCGCGGGCGTACGCGGCGTGGGCTGGGAAGCGATTGCCGCATGAATGGGAATGGCAATATGCGGCGCAAGGAACCGACGCGCGGCTATATCCGTGGGGAAATCAGTGGGACCCTTCCGCCGTGCCGGAGCCGGATAAGAGCCGTACCCCGCGCGGGGCCGATCCAGTAGATGCTCATCCGAAGGGAGCTAGCCCGTTCGGAGTGATGGACTTGGTGGGGAATGTGTGGCAATGGACTGAGGAGTTCGCGGACGACCACACACGCGGCGGAATCCTTCGCGGAGGCAGCTACTACCAGCCGCAAGGGTCGATTTGGTATTTTCCACAAGCTTACAAGCTCAGCGAGCACGGGAAGTTGCTGATGATGTCGCCCAGTATGGATCGCTCCGGGGCTCTTGGATTCCGTCTGGTCCAAGATGCGCAATAAAGCGTTGTTTTCTGAAACGATGAATCTGCCATCCGAACTGGGCCTTAACGATTCTCGACGCGCCGTTGCCTGCGATATATCGGTTTTGCTAGCGCAAGATCCAACGAACGCGGTTGCTAGATCATCAAGGACGAGCCGGATTTTCCAGGATGCTACGTCAAAGATCCTTCCGGCCTGATTTACAATCTGAAGCGCTGAAGAGCGTGCGCGGCCGTTGCGCCCGGCCGGAGAGCCGGTTAGCAGTGCAACGACTGCCGGTGGCGCAAAATGAATCGCTCTGCAAAACTACGCTCAAGCGACCTTTCGATACAGCAAATGCGAGCGTTGAGTCGGGGTCGACGCAAAACCGAGGTCTTTGGTGCCAACTCGACGGAATCGACGATGAGTATTCTCCGGGGCCATCAACACCGGGCGTCTCTGGACGTCTGAGACACATTCACGGCATGCCTTGATTTTGCGGCCTGAGACGGCTCGTGCCTTGGCGACGATCCCAAGACTTTTTGAAATTCATAGAATCTCGGAGAGAATGATCCCGCTTTTCGGTTGTCATTCGGACCCTTGCTCCTCCACACCTTCACACAGCCTACATCCGGAGGACTTCGATGAAAGCCGAAAGGGCCGCTGGCTGTTGTCGCCGGCTTGGATAGTAAAGGAAGACGCCGGGAAAGGGCTGGCACCACTCTTCGAGCACTCGAATGAGTGCGCCACTCGCGAGGTGCGGTGCTGCCTTTTCTTCGTCCATGTAAGCGAGGCCGACATCATCACGTGCCGCGCGGATGACCAGATCCAGATCATCGACGATCAGCGGACCGCTTACCGCGACAGACAGAGATTTCCTTCCCTTCTCGAACTCCCAACGGTATCTGCCGGCGTCTCCGTGCCGGAAATTGATGCATCGATGGCGGACAAGATCACGAGGCGACTTCGGCTTTGCCTGCGACTTGAAATAGGCTGGCGAGCCCACGATGGCCGGTCTGAGGTCAGAAGACACGCGAACTGCGATCATGTCCTTCTCGATGTATTCGCCAAAATGGATGCCAGCGTCGAATCCTCGAGCGACGATGTCCATACGACTATCGTCGGTCGTAATGTCCAGTACGACTTTCGGCAAGTTGCGGATAAACGCGCCGATCTTCGGTGCAAGGACAGTTTCCACGGCAAGCCGCGGTACGACTAGGCGCACACGGCCGGCAGGTTGACTCCTGAGTCCGGCAACCTGTCCTAATGCCTCCTGAATTTCCCTAAACGCCGGGCGCAAACGTGCGCGGAGACGCTCGCCAGCGTCGGTTAAGGCAACGCTTCGGGTCGTTCGTGACAAGAGACGCACGCCGATTGTCTCTTCGCATCGAATGACTGACCGCAGACGGAGAAACACCGAGATGTTTCGCCGCCCGGGTGAAACTGTGTTCTTCTGCAACCGTGAGGAACGCGGATAGTGCCCCGAGATGCTTTGCCTCCATTTGTGAATTTTACTCACAATGGCATGTTCATTTGTGGGACTTCTCAATCGCTCCCCCGACCTTTACCCTGGTATCAAGGACACGCAAGGAGAGTTGATGACGAGCAACAACCCATTGGATTTTACGGGCAAAGTGGCACTTGTGACCGGCGCGGCTTCCGGCATGGGGTTGGCCACAGCGCAGGCGTTCGCAGAGGCGGGCGCTGCCGTCGTGCTCGCGGACGTTAGGACGGACCTGGTGGAAGTCGAAGCGCATAATCTCGTTGCGGCCGGCCACAAGACAATCGCCGTTCGATGCGACGTGAGCGATGACGCTCAGGTGCAGGCGATGGTAGACCGGGCCGTCACCGAGTTCGGCCGGCTTGATGCGGCCTTTAACAACGCGGGAGTGATGGCCCGCATCGCCCCAACCGCCGACAGCGCCCGCGAAGAGTGGGATCGCGTGATTGGGATAAACCTGCGCGGCGTTTGGAGCTGCATGAAATACGAGCTGCGGCAGATGGAGCGCCAGGGCAGCGGCGCGATCGTTAACAACGCGTCCGTCGGCGCCTTAACCGGCAACCCTGGTATTGGTTCGTATATCGCCTCAAAACACGGTGTGGTCGGCCTGACGCGGACGGCCGCTCTGGAGTACATCAAGCAAGGCATCCGTGTGAACGCAGTCAATCCCGGTCTGATCGACACTCAGATCGCCCGTGATGTCGTCAGCGAGGATGAGCAGGCGTACGCGGAGATAGCGAAGCACGTTCCTATCGGTCGAGCGGGCAGGCCCGGGGAGATGGCCGCCGCCGTCCTTTGGTTATGTAGTTCCGGAGCGAGCTACGTAGTAGGTCATGCACTTACGGTGGATGGCGGCATGACGGTGGTCTAACAAGGAGATTAGATATGAGAGGAACTGTTTTGTACGGACCTGGCGACGTTAGGTTCGAGGACCGTGAGGACCCGAAGATTATCAAGCCGACGGATGCGACGATACGCATGGCCGCCACGTGCGTGTGCGGATCGGATCTCTGGCCGTACAGAGGACTGCAACGGATTAACGGCCCGACGCCGATGGGACACGAGTACTGCGGCTTCGTCGAAGAGGTCGGGAGCGCGGTTAAATCCGTGAAGCCGGGTCAATTCGTGATCGGCTCGTTCGCCACATCGGACAACACCTGTCCAAATTGCCGGTATGGTTACCAGTCATCGTGCGAGCACCGCGAGTGGGTCAGCACGGCGCAAGCGCCGTTCCTGCGGGTTCCGCTGGCCGATGGCACGCTGGTCGCCACCAAGGAAGCGCCCTCGGACGAACTGCTGGCTAGCCTGCTTACGCTCTCGGCACGAGACCGCAGCATCGTTACTCTCGCGGCATTGTTCGCTCGCAACCAGATAGTCGAAATGCCTCACTATTTCGAAGTCGCGCTCGACAACGGTATGAAGCCGTGTGAAATCTCGGAGATCATCACGCATCTGGCGTTCTACTGCGGGTGGGCAAATGCATTCGTCTTTCAGTTTGATGCCGCGCAAAAGCGCCGCGTTGGACGGGCCTGCAACAAGCGCGACCTGTCAACGGGAGAAACCGCAGAATTCGCAGGCGGAAACGTAGGGTTCGGCCTCAACCCCGGGGTCGCGTCTGCAGTCCCGCGCGACCTCTCTTCCAACCGGAGAGAATCGACGGCCAGCCAGAACCTGCGGAACCTTGTGGATACGGGCGAATCAGCAGTCGCCCGCTCCTGTCAAGAAAGCCATGGCGCGGAGTTGGGGTGCAACGGTGATGGCTCCCTTGAGGTTGGGCCTGGTCGATCCGGGATCTCGAATCCAGCAGAGACTTTTTCCGAAGTGTTCGAGCCGATTCGCTCAGACGGATCGACCTGCCAACCCAAAGTAGTTGGCAGCCGCGAGCATGTGACGATCGTTGGTCCACACTTCGCGCTCAGCGAGTTCCTGCGCTGTCGTCAGGTGCACGGCGTCGGCGGTCCGCAGAAACAGATCGCGAGGAGCCGACAACGTCAGCGCGCTCGTCCTTCGCAGCAGCGCTTCACTGACGGGAATAAGGTTCCAGAGCCGGGACTCTACGTGCTCGGAAAAGCGCGCGCTTAGATCGCGCGCGTCGCCGTGCGAGAACCCGCCCTCGCGCAAGCGGCGATGAAGCACGGCATGAAACTCGGCGAAGGCCCATAGCGACGAATAGACCGCGTCCGCTTTGCGGACAAGCTCGCGAACCCGCGGAGATTCGGGCTCATTGAAGTAGAACTTTGCAATATAGGAGGTGTCGAAGTACACGGCGCCTATCGGCTCCGATCGTCCTCAAGGATCTTCGTGCTGTCGCTGACTTGTGGCATTCGAGCCCAGATTCTCCGCATGGAGGTGAAGATCCGCGCTTTCTTGGCGGCAGGCATGCGCGGTGGAGCGGAAATGGGACGCAATTCGGCGATCGGCGCGCCACGTCGCTCGATCACGATAACGTCACCCTCGGCAGCCTCGCGTACCAATTTGGAAGTGTGGATGTGGAGTTCGCGGACCGAGGTCTTTCTCATATGCTACATTGTAGCACAAGCTGCCGCGCACTATGAGGCCGCCTTCTGTCAAGAGAACCACGGCTCGGAGTTGGGGTGGAACTGTAATGGCTCCCCGGCATGGATTCGAACCACTTTCTTGACAGGTTTTTCAGTTCGCAGAACTTATTGATTCTGCAAAGTGGGTGAAGTCCTCAAAAGCACGAAAAGCAAGGACCGGTACAAAATCGGTCCAATCCGCATGAGCAGACTAAGCGATGATTCTAGGCGTGAAGAGAGTTCTTCTCAGTTCCCTAGGGATTATATAGGGCGTTAAGATTGTCACGTGAAGCTGTCGAAGGTGGTTTTCGTTCTACTGGCTTCGGCGGTGGCATTCGTCCACGTTTGCAGCGGCCAAATAACCCAGCGGCCGGGCGACTCTGGGCCGGCTGTGAAGGCAGAGCTCAGCGATCCTCAGGCGCTTGCTGTCGACCGCACCGGGACGCTTTACATCGCCGAAAACAAAGTTTTCATCAGGCGTGTCGATCTTCGAACGGGAATCATCACCACCCTCCAGACCAAACGCAGGCTGGAAGAAATCACCAGCCTCTCCGTCGATAGGAAAGGGAATCTCCTGGCTACGGAGTATGAGTCGGATCGTGTCATCAAGATTGATCCGACCGATGGCTCGGTGACAACAATCGCCGGGGGCGGCCGTTTTGGGTTCAGCGGTGACGGAGGACCCGCGAAGGATGCTGGGCTGAGTCGTCCGGAGTCCGTAACGACCGACACCGCTGACAACATTTACTTTGCCGATCTTGACCACAACAGAATCCGGCGCGTGGACGCGAAGACTGGATTATCACTACAGTTGCCGGGAGCGGTAGGCAAGATTCTAACGGCGACGGTGGGCTCGCGATCGAAGCCGGACTAGAGTTCCCCGATAGTGTTGCCGTAGATCGCGAAGGGAATGTTTATATTTCCCAGGGTGCAAGCGGACCAAATAGCCATCGAATTCGTCGCGTCGACGCAAAGAGCGGAATCATAACGACGGTGGCCGGCTCAGGAAAGGCAGAGCTGACAGGCGACGGAGGACCAGCGCTAGCTGCTGGACTGGACTTTCCTTCCGGTCTACTGTTCGACCCTATAGGGAACGTGTACGTTCTCGACGGGGTGAATGATCGAGTACGCTACATCGATGCACACACCCAAATCATAAGGACCGCGGCGGGATCGACCAACGGATTTGGGGGAGACGGCGGTCCGGCAGTTCTGGCCAAGCTCGACTATCCGACTTCGATCGCGATGGATTCCGACGGAAACTTGTACACTGCAGAAATGGTCAACCATCGGATTCGCCGGGTTAACGCACGTACGGGGATTATCGAGACCATCGCCGGTAACGGACTTCCGCAACATATACACGACATCAGATATTGAGGTAATTGCACGCCCTTGTTTGCCGCCTCGAACTCAGCCTCAGGGTCGCTTCAGCGCCGGCTTGTGCTCCCGTAGAGGCCTTCCTGGCATGGATTCGAAGGGCGAATCCATGCTCAACGCGCTCGCCAAATAGTGTCAAGGGGTTCAACCGAACGGCGAGGAGGCATCGGTACAAAATTCGTACAAAGATGCGGCAGTTGTCTTGTAAGGTATTGAATCTATGGTGTGGCTCCCCGGAAACCGTGGTTTCCAAGAACCTCTCCGCTTGCAACCTGTTGCTTCTGCAAGACGCTCGACTCTCAACGGGAGGCAGGACCGGGACACGATTGACCGGAGACTCACCCGGCCAACGCGAACCCCAGTGTCAGCTAATGGCCAGTCTGACCGGCTTGCCCACGCGGCTGAGCATTTCCACGAGCGTATCGATAGTGAACTTGGCCGTCTTCTTGTTCACTACGTCGGAGACGCGCGGGCGCGAAACCAGCAGAATCTCCGCGGCTTCGGATTGCTTCAGGTGATGTTCCTCAATCCAGTCCGACAGTTCTTCCATCAGTTGCTGCTTCAGCAGCCGGGCGTCATTGATTTGTCGGCGAGAGGCGGCGTGGAGACGCTTGGCTTCCTCGGGCGAAAAACCCAGTTCCAGAAAGAGGTTTGCACCGGGCTTAGTTACGTGCCGGATTTTGGTATCGATCTTCATCTCATCTCCTCCTCCTATGATGTTTGTCTACTCCGAGGTTCCTTGCCTCGGGTTTTGACGTGCCACGCCCCAGCGACCGATGAGCCGGAGCCGGAGCGAAGCCATGCTGAGCGTAGCGGAGGCGTAGGCGGCGGTGTTCGGTTTCATGCCGTCGCTTCCTCTGCTCCTTTCTCGCTCGCACCACGGCTCGATAGCGCGCTGCAGCGATCGCTCGGTCCTGTTTGCTGGTAGCCTGAGTCTTCTTCTGGAAGCAATGCAATACATAAATGGCTTCCTCGAACTTGGCGACATACATCACGCGGTAGACGCCGCTCGCATCCCTGATACGAATCTCTCTTGTCCCAGCACCCACAGCCTCGAACGGTTCCAGTCGGCCGGTCCAAGACCGGCCTGGATCTTCCCTAGTTGAAAGCCCGCTTGCTTGCGGACCTCTTTCGGGAAAGCCAGCAGATCGTGGTAGGCAGAACCTACCCAACGTATCTGCTTTTCGTCGTCCAGAGGACTGGCATGTATAAAATATTATACACAAAAACGAGGGCGTTCATCTTGCTCAGCCGGCGCTGTCAATAGAGAGGGGAGTTGGAAAGTTGCGTTCCTGGGGGCCCACGTTGGACGGTGGCTCCCCAGATACCGTAGTTTCCAACAGCCTCTCCAAGGCGAAACGTACCGCAAGGGTTTTGGACTTGACCGCCTATGTTTACATTTTGTAAACTCGTGGTGTGCGGGTGATCAGCAAGCCGGCCATCCTCAGATTTTCCGAGAAGCACCGGGACGCGCTGGTCTCGCTCCTGAACTGGTATCGCATCACCAGAAGAGCGGATTGGGGATCGCTGGTCGATGTCAGAAAGGACTTCGCGCATGCGGACGTCGTCGGTCGAAGGACTGTTTTCAACATCCACGGCAATGACTACCGGCTGGTTGCAAGGGTCAACTACAAGACCAAGCGTGTGTTTATCCTTCACATCCTCACACATTTCGAGTACAGCAAGGGAGGCTGGAAACGATGAGTGCCACACTTGAGATTAAGGATGCGGTATACGCCAAACTTTTGGCGAAGTCTCTGCCCCGACCGATTCATTCCGAGGCCGAGCACGCACGGCTGACTGAAATGCTGCTGCAGTTGGACGAGCGCGAGGATCTCTCGCCCGAGGAGGAAGCGCTGGCTGAGGTGCTGACTTTGCTTATCGAAGATTACGAGGAAAGATACCATCCGTTGCCACGTGTCTCTCCTAAGGAATCGCTGCAAGCGTTGATGGAGGAACGGGGGTTGAAGCATAAAGACATCTGGCCCATCCTTGGCAACAAGGGTGCCGCGACGGAGGTGTTGAACGGGCGGCGGGCTATCAGCAAAACGCAGGCAAGGCGCCTCGCAGAGTTCCTTCACGTACCCATCGACCTATTCATCTGATTCTCCCCTGAGATCAAACGGGGGGAGTTGTCAAACAACGGTTGGAAACCGGCTCCTTGGTGGCCCAAGCGCAACCTTCGATGCCCGGAACTTCGGCGCCCTCAGTTACTTGCCGTAGTGACGCCGCTTATTGACAAGGGGGTTGAATTTGGCTCCCCGGCATGGATTCGAACCACAGTCTTGACAGGTTTTGGAGTTTGCGGGAGTTATTGATTCTGCAAAGTCGCTGAAGTCGTCAAAAGCTTCAAAAGCAGGTACCCTGTACAAAATGGGTACAAGCGACTTTTGCCGCGAGCGTGTTCCTGAATCCGTTATATTCAACGCATGCTCCGAATTCTCGATCGAGTCGCGATGAGCGCGGGCACGGCCGATTCACGGATTGGATTTGCTACTGAGGGAGGCGGCGCATGGAAGGTATGGGATCGCTTTCTTACGGTCGACGGAAAGAAGGTCTACCATCTGGGCAACATCTGTCAAACTTGTCAGTTTCTCTTCGAGCGTCTAGACGGGGCAAATACCTCTGTCAATATCGAAAGCGCAGTGGATGCGCTCGCCGCAGGCGTTCGGACGATTGCCGATCCCGTTGTAGCCGAACTTGCAGCGGGCTTGCCTAAAGACGACTACCTAGTGTGCCTGTCCGAAGCGACGCCCCAGCTCGTGGTTCCCGGACAGCCGGACGACTATTTCGTCAACGAACAAGTCGCGCTATGGGGGATCAATCAGTTTTGGAATCTTCCCCATGATCCGCGCGTGCCCTACTACAGGGCTGGAGAGATGAACCTCGGAAATGGGAAAAAGCTATTTCATTTTGTGATCCCGATGTTCCCCGAGAACTGGTTAGACAAGAAAGTCGTTTCGGAATACGTGCAGCGGTTCGAAGCTGGCGATTCTCCGACCGCAGTCTCGATCTCGCTGCTCGACATCAAAGGGCCCGCCACCTGGCAAGGTGAGATCGATCCAACAGAACACTGGGTTTTCTCGCACTTCCTGGTTGACGGGCATCATAAGGTCTGCGCCGCTCGTGAAGCTCGGCGACCGGTTCGCTTATTGAACTTCATTTCATGCACACGTGGAATATCAACGCCGGATGAGATCGAACAAGCGGCGAGCGCCTCGGCCGCCTGAAATCGCAGGCTCTGATCCGCAAGGCGAATCCTCGGGTGCCGAAATGGATTCGAGCCTCGAATCAATGCTCAGCGCACTCCCACAAGAAAATCAATGGGTTCGCTCGCCCCGCGTCGAGGCTTCGGTACAAAATCTGTACACGAAAACTACATTCCCCCGCTAAACTATTGAAACAACAGAATGGCTCCCCGGCATGGATTCGAACCACGATAAAGAGAGGCCCTGTAAGCTCAGCAAATTGTTGATCTTACGAGCTTCTGAATCTCAGGAATCGAACGAAAAACGGGGCCCATGTACACGGTTCTGTACACGAGAAAACCTTGGCGCGCAGCTGCGCGCCGCACGAACGCGCTCAGTCGGTCGAGAACGGTGCCAGATGGCCCATTTTTCCTGACTGATAGCGGGCGACCACGGCATCAATCTGGGACTGAGTATTCATTATGAAGGACCCATGCATGACCGGTGGCTCACGGATCGAGGCCCCCGACAAAATGAAGAGGTGAGTTGTATGAAGAGCCGCAAGCGTTATGGACCCCCCGCTACCAGTGAGAGCGACGGCGTGGCTGGCTGAGAGTGTCTGATTTCGGCCGTCCGCCAGAACCCTCGCGGTACCGTTGACCACGTAAACGATCGCGTTATAGGCACTCTGGAGCTCCAACGAAATCTCGCGCTGCAACTCAACATCCAGCAACTGGAACGGCTCGACAGGAACGAGGGCCGACGAGATGCCTCGGAACGAGCCGACGAGAACCCGAACGCGGTCGCCGTCTTCATTCCGCCATTCCGGAACCTGATCGGCTTCGAGGCGAAGCATCTGAGGCGCAGCCAACCTATTCTTTGAACTCAGGTTCACAAAGATCTGGAGCCCGTGAAGTTCGAGGTTGGAATCAGCCGGGAGTTCCTCATGGATCAGGCCGCTACCGGTCTGTGTCCAGACGATGCCACCCGGACCGGTAACCACGTCGTTACCGAGCGAATCGCGACTTCGAAGTCCTCCTGGTGAATCCTCGAAA
>Ga0335070_10009823_pt1 | contig 11202 bp, 5 predicted proteins | sample Lox_Sample_13_FD_206722 | JGI IMG/M metagenome (GOLD analysis project Ga0335070, IMG submission 206722) | Soil microbial communities from Loxahatchee National Wildlife Refuge, Florida, United States - Lox_Sample_1.3 | ecosystem: Environmental > Terrestrial > Soil > Wetlands | place: USA: Florida... | reverse complement strand
GGATATCTGGCTGAAGGAGGTTGGCATTGACTCGCATCGCTTCGCTCGCATCGGAACCAAGGATAATTTCTGGTCGATGGGCGACACTGGCCCTTGCGGGCCTTGCACCGAGATTTTCTACGATCACGGTGAAGGCATTGCCGGCGGCCCACCGGGTTCGGGCGACGAAGATGGCGACCGCTATATCGAAATCTGGAACCTGGTGTTCATGCAGTACGACCGCCTCGCCGACGGCACGCTGGCGCCGCTGCCCAAGCCCTCGGTGGATACCGGCATGGGTCTGGAGCGCCTCGCCGCCGTGTTGCAGGGTGTGCACAGCAACTACGAGATCGATCTGTTCCGCAATCTGGTCAAGGCTGCGGCGGATTTGGCCGGGCAGTCCGATCTGACGCACAGTTCCTTGCGCGTGATCGCCGATCACATCCGCTCCTGCTCCTTCCTGATCGCCGATGGCGTGCTGCCTTCCAATGAAGGGCGCGGCTACGTGCTGCGCCGCATCATCCGCCGCGCAATCCGCCACGGTTACAAGCTCGGCATCCGCGCCCCGTTCTTCCACAAACTGGTCGGGCCGCTGTGCATGGAGATGGGCGAAGCCTATCCTGAGCTGATGAAAGCCCGTGCGTCGGTCGAGCGGGTGCTGCAAAAGGAGGAAGAGCGCTTCGCCGAGACCCTGGATCAGGGTATGAGAATCCTGGACGCCTGTATGAAAGATTTGGCTGGTAAGGAAATTCCGGGCGAGACTGCGTTCCAGCTTTACGATACCTACGGTTTCCCCATCGACCTGACCGCCGACATCGCTCGCGAGCGTCATCTGACGGTCGACATGGCCGGCTTTGAGGCCGCGATGGAGACCCAGCGGGAACGCGCGCGCGCCGCCAGCCATTTCACCGTCGATTATTCCCACGATATTCGGGTGGATGCCCGTTGCGAGTTCACCGGCTATAGGCATCTCGTGGAGGATACGAAGGTGCTGGCTGTCTTAAAAGTAGGGCAGACCGTCGAGCGGCTGGACGCGGGCGAGGAGGGCGCGCTGGTACTGGAAAAGACACCGTTCTACGCCGAATCCGGCGGTCAAGTGGGCGATAAGGGCGTGATCCGCGCCGGTGATGCCGTGTTCGAGGTCTCCGATACCCGCAAGCAAGGGGGCGAACTGATCCTACATCTAGGGCGCGTCGTTTCCGGCGCGTTTTTCCCCGGTTCTTCGTGCGTGGCGCAGGTGGACGATTCGCGCCGCAAGGCTACGGCCTTGAACCATTCTGCGACCCATCTGCTGCATGCGGCCTTGCGTCAGGTGCTAGGCGATCATGTTCAGCAGAAAGGCTCGCTGGTCGATCCGGATCGCTTGCGCTTCGACTTTGTCCATTTCGAGCCGATGAGCGCGGAACAGCTCCGGGAAGTCGAACGGCTGGTGAATGGGCAGATTCGCGCCAATCATCCGGTGACCGCCGAAATTATGGCCAAGGATGAAGCGATGACGGCCGGGGCGATGGCCTTGTTCGGCGAAAAATACGGCGATGAGGTGCGGGTGCTGAGAATCGGTGAGTTTTCCACCGAACTCTGCGGCGGCACCCACGTTGAGCGCGCCGGCGACATCGGCTTTTTCAAGATCGTGTCCGAGACCGGCGTGGCCGCCGGCGTCCGCCGCATTGAGGCGGTCACCGGCCAGGGCGCGGCGGATTGGATCGAAAGCGGCGAGCGCTTGTTGCAAACATTGGGCGAGCGGGTCAAGTCCGGGCGCGACGGCCTCGACGATAAAGTCCTGCAGATCCTGGAAAAGAACCGCCAATTGGAAAAGGAATTGGAGCGCCTCAAGTCGAAAATGGCCAGCGCCGCCGGTTCTGATCTGGCCGGTCAAGCGGTCGAGATTGGCGGTCTGAAACTGCTGGTGGCTCGGCTCGACGACGCCGATCCCAAGTCGTTGCGCGATCTGATCGATCAGCTCAAGAACAAATTGGGCAGTGCGGCGATCGTTTTGGCGGCGGTCAAAGAGGGCAAGATCAGTCTCATCGCAGGCGTGACGCAAGACCAAACGGACCGAATCAAGGCGGGGGATTTGGTCAATCTGGTCGCGAGCCGGGTGGGCGGTAAGGGCGGTGGGCGTCCCGATCTGGCCCAGGCCGGCGGCAACGATCCCGCGCACTTGGATCGAGCGTTGCGCGAAGTGCCCGAATGGGTGCGACAGCGACTCGCATCAACTTAAGTCAAGCTTAATTCAGGAAAATGGCGCTTTACGTTCACAAATATGGCGGCACCTCGGTGGGCAGCACCGATCGGATCAAAAACGTCGCCGAGCGGATCATCCGGGCAAGACGACGGGGTGAGGATGTGGTGGTCGTGGTTTCGGCCATGAGCGGAGAAACCAACCGGCTGGTCGGCTTGGCTCATGAGGTTCAGGCACGCCCCAACCCAAGGGAAATGGACGTTCTCCTGTCGACCGGCGAACAGGTCACCATCGCTCTTTTGGCCATGGCTTTACAGGAGAAAGCTTGTCCAGCCATTTCATATACCGGCGGTCAGGTCAGGATCGTGACCGACAATGCGCACACCAAGGCGCGGATCGAAAACATCGGCACCGACCGTATCCGCTCCGATCTGGCGGCCGGCAAAGTCGTGGTCGTGGCAGGGTTTCAGGGGGTCACCGAAGAAGGCGACATCACGACGCTGGGTCGGGGCGGCTCCGACACCACGGCAGTAGCACTGGCGGCGGCGCTGAAGGCGGAGGAATGTCTGATCTTCACCGATGTGGACGGTGTTTACACCACCGACCCGAGAGTCGAACCGAGAGCCCGACGGCTGGATCGAATCACCTTCGAGGAAATGCTGGAGATGGCCAGCCTCGGCTCCAAGGTATTGCAGATCCGTTCTGTGGAATTCGCCGGCAAATACAATGTTCCGTTACGCGTGCTTTCGAGCTTCGAAGAAGGAACGGGCACGCTGATCAGTTATGAGGAAGCAGGTGTGGAAAAAGCATTGATCTCTGGCATCGCGTTCAACCGTGATGAAGCGAAACTGACGATTCTGGGCGTGCCGGATCGTCCGGGCATAGCCTCCAAGATACTGGGGCCCATTGCCAAGGCCAATATCGAAGTCGATATGATTGTACAGAATGTCTCTGACGATCAGACTACAGACTTCACCTTTACCGTCCATCGCAATGATTACGGGAAGGCGCTGGAGATACTTCGGAACATCTGCCAGGAACTGGGTGGGCGGCAGGTGAGCGGCGATGACAAGATTGTCAAAGTCTCCATCGTCGGCGTCGGGATGCGGTCCCATGCCGGCATCGCCGCCAAGATGTTCGAGGCGCTGGCGAAGGAAGGCATCAATATCCGCATGATTTCGACTTCGGAGATCAAGATTTCCGTGGTGGTGGATGAGAAGTATCTCGAGTTGGCGGTGCGAACTTTGCACGAGGCCTTCAGCTTGGATCAAGCGGCGGAGGCCGCTTAGACAGACCCAACGACGAAACCCGGCAGGGGCTCGTCAAAGCCATGGGAAGGAAAAGGCGTAAACCCTCTTAAAATATCCAGAAAAATCAAATTGAAGTTTGTTCATCGGCTCAAGCGGCTAATACTTGTCCTGACGCCTTTTCTTATCGTCGCATTCGTAGGCTACATCGGCTATCAGGATTACACCGTGCGCCAGCAATTCGAAGGGAAGCGCTGGGCCTTGCCCGCCCGGGTGTACGCGAGCCCTCTGGAGTTGTTCTCGGGCTATGCGATCGATGCCGGTCGGTTCTCGGCCATCCTGGAGCAACTGAAATACCGCAGCGACCCTTCGCTTTCCTCGCAGGCCACTTACACGAGACGAGGGAGCGAAATCATACTGAGGACGCGGGAGTTCCAATTTTGGGACAAGATGGAGCCGGCGCGATACGTCCGTATTCGGTTCGGCGGCACCCAGATTCAGGCCATTGACGAGGTCGAGAATCGCCAGGGTGTGGACATCATGCGGCTGGAGCCGGTGCAGATCGGCAGTTTTTACCCGGCTTTAAAGGAAGATCGCGTTCTGGTGAAGCTGGAGCAAGTGCCAAAACCGCTGTTGAACGCGCTGTTCTCCGTCGAAGACCGGGATTTTAAAGACCATTTCGGCGTTTCGCCCAAAGCGATTCTTCGCGCCATGTGGGCCAATGTCCGCGCGGGCGGTATCGTGCAGGGCGGCAGTACCTTGACCCAGCAATTGGTGAAGAACTTCTATCTGAGTTCGGAACGGACCTGGTGGCGCAAGCTCAACGAAGTCGTCATGGCTGTCCTGCTCGAAGCCCACTATTCCAAGGATGAAATTCTCGAGGCGTATTTAAACGAGATTTATCTCGGTCAGGACGGCGCCAGGGCCATTCACGGTTTCGGGTTGGCGAGTCAGTATTATTTCAGCCGTTCCTTGGAAGAGTTGGAACTCCACCACGTCGCGCTTCTTGTCGCTCTGGTGCGGGGACCTTCCGTCTACGACCCCATCAAATCCCCAACAAAGGCTATCAGGCGCCGTAATCTGGTGTTGGACGAAATGGCTGCGCTGGAATACATCACGCCCGCCCAGGCCGAGGAAGCCAAGTCCAAGCCTTTGGACGTGCTGAAGAACCCGCATCAGGCTATCAGCCGTTATCCTGCGTTTCTCGATCTCGTGCGGCGTCAGTTGCAGGAGGAATATCGCAACGAAGACCTGACCTCCGAAGGCCTGCGCATTTTCACCACTCTAGATGTGGAAGCGCAGCAACAGTTGGAATCCTCGATCGAGTTGACCTTGAAGAAGCTCGACAAGCAAACCAAAGGCAATAACTTGCAGACGGCGGCGGTCATCACCCGCCGCGCGACCGGCGAGATTGCCGCGCTGGCCGGCTCGCGTGATGCCGAGTCATCCGGCTTCAACCGGGCTCTGGATTCGGAGCGGCAGATTGGTTCCTTGTATAAACCAGTCGTTTATCTGACAGCCTTGGCGGACCCGCAGGCCTACACACTGATCACGCCGCTACAAGATACGGCAGTGCGTGTGACGAATCCTGGTGGCGGTCCGTGGAGTCCTAAAAACTATGATAACCAGGAACATGGGCTGGTGCCCTTGCATTCCGCCTTGGCCAATTCGTTCAATCTGGCGACGGTGCGTCTGGGTCTTAGCGTGGGTGTTGCCCATACCGTAAGGACCCTGAGAAATCTTGGTGTGGAGCGGCCCTTGGAGGTTTTTCCGGCAACCCTGTTGGGTACGGCGTCGCTGACTCCGATGGAAGTCGCACAGATGTATCAAACTCTGGCAAGCGATGGTTTCGTGACCCCCCTGAGGGCCATTCAGTCGGTGGTCTCCCAGGACGGCAAGCCGCTTCAACGTTATTCTTTGAACGTCAGGCAATCGGTCGATCCTGCGGCGGTGTTTCTGGTCAACACCATCTTGCAGGAGGCCGTCAGGGAGGGTACGGGGCGGTCGGTTTATTCCTATTTGCCATCCTCCCACAACGTCGCAGGAAAGACGGGAACCACGAACGATCTGCGGGATAGCTGGTTTGCCGGTTTTACCGGCGATTATCTGGGGGTGGTTTGGATAGGACGGGACGATAACCAGTCCGCGCGGTTGACGGGCGCCCAAGGCGCCTTGCAGGTTTGGGCTTCGACAATGCGCAAGGTCAGCAGGGAACCCCTGGAACTGGAGCCGCCGGATAACGTGGAGATGGTGTGGATAGATCTTAGCAACGGTCTCAGGGCCAGCGAGGCGTGCACCACGGCGATCCAGTATCCCTTCATTGCAGGATCTGCGCCCGCCGAGTTTTCCGCTTGTTCGCAGTCCCCCCTTGATGATGCCGTAGAGAAAGCAGGCTCCTGGTTGAGAGGGCTGTTCTAATCGAGAGCAGGGGCTTCTCCGGAAAGCTCGAATTGCGCGGCGTCTAGTTCTTCATCAGTTTGTCGCGTCGAGTCCGCGCTTCCGTTTTTTGCGCTTCGTTGCCTTTTTGGAGTACGTCCTCAAGTATCTCGCGCGCCGCCGCTTCGTCGCCCATGTCGACATAAGCTTTCGCTAAATCCAGTTTGGTTTCCTGTTCGTCCAAGTCGGTTAAGTCGGCATACCGCTCTTCAATTTTCTCGAGCACTGTCTCGTCGTTGACTTGGGGCGCCTTTTCGGGCGGCGATATGAGCTCCAGATCGAAGTCGAATTCATCCTTGGCTCGCTTTTCGCTTTGTGAAGCGCCTTCGGAAACCTGCGGTATTGACGGGCTCTTAGCACCCAATTCGATCAGAATATCGTCAAGGGTTTTGTCGCGTTGCGGATGGGCAGGCGCCGTCGCGACATTCGTTTTGGACTGTTTGTTGGTTTCGAACTGAATGAGATTGTCGAATTCAAAATCAGGCTCGCTGATCACAGCTTTCTCGGCTGATTCATCGTTGTTCAGGGACGACAAATCAAATTCCAGTGCGGCCAGGTTCAGGGAATCGCCGAGCTCATCAACTTTGTTTGCCGGCGATAAAGATGCGGCTTCTACAATCCGCAGCGGGGACACCTGCTCTGGCACCGCTTCGGGCTCTGCAGTGGGGCTCCGATTGGCCTGCTCGAAGCGTTTAAGGTCGGCGATCAGGTCTTCGTCAAGGTTGATGGAATCAGTCAGGCCTCCCTGTAGTTCGACCCCGACAAACGCATTATCACCGGTGGACAGATCCGCGAAGCCCACGTTACTGAAAAGGGGGCTTTCCGGGCACAGCTCGCGACCCATTTCAACCACCTTGTCCCAGAATTCCGGGTCGGGTTCCTTGTTCTGCTCGAAAATCTCCCTGGCGTAGCTCTCGAATGCCTGCTTATTCTCGGTTGCGTAATGAATTTCGAGTAGTTTCAGTTTGCACTCGTCTCTTTCGGGATATTGCTCGATGGCGCTGCGGATAAGTTCCTCGGCTTGCTTGTAGCGGCCATAGGCCAGATAGACATCCGCTTCCGCGATCGGATCGACCTCGTCGGCTCCTCCGCCCAGAGCGTCAAAGTCGCTGGAGGAAAATTCGCTGAGAAAAGAGCTTTTCGTGGTCGTCGCGATCTGTTCGGAGGGCGTTTCATCCACCACCAATGGAGTTGGTGACTTCTGAGGCATTCTCATCTCGCTCGCGGCAAGGATGCTTTCCATTTCTTCGATCATGGCTGTCCGGCGGCGAACAGCCAGCCAGGCCAACAGAACTACAAGCAGCGCTCCACCAACGCCCATAGCCAGATAGAACGGTTCGTCGAGAAGTTCGGACAGGAAGCCTGCTTCTTCGGCCGGTTGCGCCTGCGCTGGTTGCGGCTTCTGAGCAGCGGGCGCGGGCTGCTGTTTGGGTGGTTCTGCTGCGGGGGGCGCCGTCTCCGAGGTGCGCGCTGTTTCCTTAGGCGATTCGGCGGTGGGTGGGAGCTCGGCTGTCGCCGGGGTTTGTTGGCTAACGGGGGGATTCGCCGCGGCGGTTTCGCCAGATAATTCTTCGTGCGCGGGCTGCTGTGTCCGGAGGCTTGCGATCTGCTCGTCTTTCAGGTTGAGCATGCGCTGCATGCCGGACAGTTGTTGTTCGAGTTGGGCTAGGCGAGAGCGGATTTCCTCGTTCTCTTGTTTGACGGTATCCGCTACTTCGAGCGCGATGTCGCCCTTGGATTTTGAGCCGTCTTCCTTGGAGCCAGGAACGGTGTTTTCAGTCTTGCTGTCGGGCGGCGACTCGAGTTTCAACTGTCCCTGCTGTTCTGCGACAGGGGTGGTTTTGGTGTTTTCGGGCTGCGGTTTGCCTTCACTGCGCGCACTCAGTTTGCCGGCACGAGCTTGCTCATAAAACTGCGCCTTGGCCTCTTGGGGAGAAATGCGCAGAATCGTTTCGCGGTCGGGTATCCTGAGCGTTTCTCCCGCTTTCAGCGCGTTCACGCTGTTTTGGTAGAAGGCCTGCGGATTCGACTGGTACAGGGCGATGACCATTTGCTCCTGCGTGATGGATGGATCGCGGTTGACCAGCTTGGCAATGTTCCATAGGGTTTCGTTCCGTCTGACCGGGCCAAATTCGGAGCCGCTGATGCGAGCCTCGTCGCTGGGTCTGGCTGTTGCGCGGCTGACGCGCTGAGGTGACGTGGTCGGTTCCGCGGCAATCCGGTCATACGAATTCGCGCTTCGGTTCGTTTCCGGCAAGAAGGGGGCGGTGAGGGTGGTTTCCCCGAAAGTGGCCGGTGGGTCGAGCAATACCGTGAATTCGCGGAACAAGCGGCCTTGAGGCCAGTTGACCTCGACCAGAAAATTCAGGAAAGGCTCGCGAATGACGTCCTGGGAACTGATCTTGATGACATAACTGCCGTCCGGCTTTTGAATAGGACTGAAGCGCAGTTTGGTGAGGGCATGTTGCCGTTCGATGCCGGCGCGGGAAAAGGCGTCTGGTGGCGCCAGCGTGACGCGGACTTCGGAGATTGACTCAGCGCCCGAGACGACCAGCGGGATTTCCGCATTGAGCAACTGATTCAAAGCAGAGTGCAACTTGATATCACCAATGCCGAGCGCGTTCGCGCCCATCGGGGCCAGTAGACCCATGACTGCCATGGTTTTGGAAATCTTACGCACTTCGCACGCTCCTCATTCGTTCTTCCGCCAAGCTGTCCAGGACATCCGGCGTTTGGTCGATCTTGCTTCTCGAAAGAGTAGTCCTAGATATAATTTTTGACTAGCTCTTCGGCGATCTGAACGCTGTTAAGGGCTGCGCCTTTGCGGACATTGTCGGCGACTACCCACAGGTTCAGACCCCGGGGATGGGAAATATCCTCGCGGATGCGACCGACGAACACCGGGTCGTGTCCCGCCGCTTCGGTGACGGCAGTGGGATAACCGCCCGGCGTGTGTTCGTCGATGACTTTGACGCCAGGCGCCCCGCTCAGGATTTCGCGGGCGCGATCGGCAGTGATCTTCTGGCGCGTTTCGATATGCACCGCTTCGGAGTGGCCGAAAAACACCGGTACGCGCACTGCGGTCGGATTCACCTGAATCGAGTCGTCGCCCATGATCTTTCGGGTTTCCCAGACCATCTTCATCTCTTCCTTAGTGTAACCATTGTCGAGGAATACATCGATGTGGGGCAGGGCGTTGAATGCGATCTGCTTGGGATAGACCCCCGTTTTGATCGGCTTGCCGTTGAGCAGATTGGCGGTCTGACTGGCGAGCTCGTCAATGGCTTTTTTGCCGGTGCCGGAAACCGCCTGATAGGTACAGACGTTGATCCGCTCGATGCCGACTGCATCGTAAATCGGCTTCAGAGCCACCAGCATCTGAATGGTGGAGCAGTTGGGGTTGGCGATGATGCCGCGATTCTTGTAGAGGGAGATGGCGTCCGGATTCACCTCGGGCACGACCAAGGGAATGTCATCCTCGTAGCGGAAGCAAGAAGTGTTGTCGACTACCACGCAGCCGGCAGCGGCCGCAACGGGTGCCCATTGCGCGGAAACCGAGGCACCGGCGGAGAACAGACCGATCTGCACCTGGGAGAAGTCAAATGCGGCCACATCCTGCACTACCAGCGAGTCGCCCTTGAATTCGACGCGCTTGCCGGCCGAACGGCTGCTCGCGAGTGCATAGACCTCGCCCAGCGGAAAGTCCCGCTCTTCGAGGATCGACAGCATGGTTTCGCCGACCGCCCCGGTGGCCCCCAAAACCGCCACGTTATAAGTCTTGCTCATATGGATATTGTGATCTCGCTGATTATCGGTTCAATGATGCTAGCGCGCTGACGATCGCATCGCCCATGCCATCTGTTCCGACCCTGATCGTGCCTTCGGAATGGATATCAGCAGTACGGTAACCCGCATCAAGTGCGGCAACCACGGCTTGTTCCACGCGGTCGGCGGAAACCGTGTCACCAAAGCTGTAGCGTAGCATCATGGCCAGCGATAGGATGGTTGCAATGGGGTTGGCAATGCCCTTACCGGCGATGTCAGGCGCGGAGCCGTGGATCGGCTCATACATGCCCTTGCCGTCCTTGTCTAGGGAGGCCGAAGGCAGCATGCCGATCGAGCCGGTCAGCATGGCGGCGCAATCGGAAAGAATGTCGCCGAACATGTTGTCGGTGACGATCACATCGAACTGCTTGGGATTCCGCACTAACTGCATCGACGCGTTGTCCACGTACATATGGCTCAGCTCGACATCGGGATAGTCTTTTGATACCTCGATCACGACCTGACGCCACAATTCGGTACATTCGAGCACGTTAGCCTTGTCCACCGAACATAGACGCTTGTTGCGCTTGCGTGCGATCTGGAAGCCGATGTGCGCGATGCGGCGGATTTCCGATTCACTGTAAACCAGTGTGTTGTAGCCTTCGCGTTCGCCTTTGTCGTTGGTTCGGACGCCGCGGGGCTTGCCGAAATAGATGCCGCCGGTCAGCTCGCGCACGATCATGATGTCGAGCCCTGAAACGACTTCGGGTTTCAGCGTCGAGGCGGCCACCAGCTGCGGATAGAGGATGGCCGGCCGCAGGTTGGCAAAAAGTTCCAGCTCGGCACGCAGGCCCAACAGGCCGCGTTCGGGCCGGACCGAATAATCCAGGGGCTCCCACTTGGGACCCCCCACTGCGCCTAACAGTATCGAATCGGAAGCCTTGGCAAGGGCCAGCGTCTCTTCCGGAAAGGGTGTCCCCGTGGCGTCGTAAGCCGCGCCACCAATCAGGGCTTCCTCCGTTTCCGCCTGGAGGCCGAACTCTTCGCGCAGGCAGTTCAGGACTTTCAACGCTTCGGCGATGATTTCTGCGCCGATGCCGTCGCCCGCCAATACTGCAATCTTCTTGGTCATGATGATCCTTGGTTGTCTAGGATGGGACGGCGAACAGCCAGGGCGTTTCCTTGGCCCGCCGCGCCTCGTAAGCCCTGATGGCATCCGCTCGCTGGAGAGTCAGCCCGATATCGTCCAGACCGTGCAGCAAACGGTGCTTTCGCGAAGGATCGATCTCGAAAGAGATTTTTTCCCCGTAGGGCGTGGCGATCGTCTGGGATTCCAGATCGACTGTCAGCATGTACCCCGGGTTGGTTTCTTTGAACAGCCGATCGACGGTTGCGGTGTCCAGCACGATCGGCAATAGGCCGTTCTTGAAGCAGTTGTTGTAAAAAATATCGGCGAAGCTGGGTGTGATGATAACACGGAAGCCATAATCGGCCAGCGCCCAGGGCGCGTGTTCCCGTGATGAACCGCAGCCGAAGTTTTCCCTAGCCAGTAGGATCTGAGCGGTCTGATAGACCGGCACGTTGAGAATGAAA
>Ga0335070_10009821_pt1 | contig 11204 bp, 11 predicted proteins | sample Lox_Sample_13_FD_206722 | JGI IMG/M metagenome (GOLD analysis project Ga0335070, IMG submission 206722) | Soil microbial communities from Loxahatchee National Wildlife Refuge, Florida, United States - Lox_Sample_1.3 | ecosystem: Environmental > Terrestrial > Soil > Wetlands | place: USA... | reverse complement strand
TCTTGTACTACGGATGTGCCGATTCCCTGGTCGGCGTCGCCGTGTATGACCCGGCAACGGCGGCGCGCCAGACGCCGGACAAGGAAAAGGGAAGGCCGGGGCGTTCCTGAGTCTTGAACGGGCATTGGATCGGCTGCTGGGCGTCGGCAGACTTGAACAACCGGCCTCCTGCATGTCAAGCAGGCGCTCGAAACCAACAGAGCTAAACTTTCGACACCGGCGCGACCGCATCTCGCGGTGGCGCCGGTGCGACCGCATTTGGGCGGAGCAGCGAGCCGGGGCGTACGGGCCGGTGCGGTGCGGTTGCCCTGCTCTCGCCGGGCAGTAGAATCCGTTGCGCGAGATCGAGAGGAATGGACGAATGCGGCTGCTGGTGATTGAGGACAACCCGAAGATGGCGGGGTTTATCGCCCAGGGGCTTTCCGAGCAGGGATATGCCGTCGACGTGGCCCATACCGGCGAAGAGGGTGAGCACCGCGCGGCGGGGGCGCCGTATGACGGGATCATTCTCGATCTGATGCTGCCGGACCAGGATGGGCTGGTGATTTGCCGAAACCTCCGCCGGGGCGGCGTGAAGACCCCGATCCTGATTCTCACCGCGCTGTCGACCACGGCGGACAAGGTGACCGGGCTGGATGCGGGGGCCGACGATTATCTCACCAAGCCATTTGAATTCGACGAATTGGTCGCCCGCGTCCGGGCCCTGTTGCGGCGAGGTCAGGCGAGGGAGTCCTCGCTGTTGCAGTTCGAGGACCTGGAGATGGACCTTGTTCAGCGCCGGGTCTCCCGCGGGGGACAGCGACTCACGCTCACGACCAAGGAATTCGCCCTGCTCGAGTATTTCATGCGCAACCCCAATCGCGTGCTCACCCGCACGGCGATCGGCGAGCACGTGTGGGACATGAACTTCGAGACCGAGAGCAACGTGATCGACGTTTACATCAGCATGCTCCGCCGCAAGATCGACAAGGGCTTTCAGAGGCGTCTGATCCACACGGTCATCGGCACCGGCTACGTGCTGAGCGCGGAAGGGCCGAACGCATGAATCCGCGGGTTTCCCTGTTTGCAGCCCTCCGCCCCCAGGTTCGAACACTGCGTTTCAGGCTGGCGGCCCTCAACCTGCTGGTCTTCAGCGTGATCCTGAGCGTGCTGTGCGTGGTGGTCATGGCGGTGCGTGAGCGCCGCGAGCTGTTCGATTTCGATGACCGTCTCACCGACCGCGCCGAGCGGATGGTCGAGTCGATTCACATCAAGAGCGCCACGCCCGGGGCGGCGTCGGCCCCGGAGGCCAACCCTCCCAGGCTGGTGCCCTTCCGTTTTCCGGGCTATTTCTTCCAGGTGCGCGCCGCCGACGGCACGCTGCTGGAGCGATCGCTCAATCTGGGGCGGGCGACGCTGCCGTTCAGCCTCACGGCCAAGGCAGCACGAACCACGGGCTTGCCGGCCCTGGAGACCTGCTCGGGAGAGGTCGCACGTTCATTGCTCGGCTCCGACGGTGAGATCCGCCTGTTGACCCTGTTCCATCAGGCCCCCGGCCTGACGCCGTTTTATCTCCAGGTGGGCTGCAACCTTGCTCCGGTGCGAGAGTCCGTGACCGAGCTGCGGCGGTTGTTTCTGATGCTGATTCCCCTCGGCCTCGTTGCCGTGGGCCTGGCTTCGTGGCTGATGGCCCGGCGGTCGTTGGCGCCGATCGGCCGGATCGCCAGACAGGCTCGAGCTTTGACCGCCGCCCATCTCGATCGCCGGATCAGCCTTCCGCTGGGCCGGGATGAAGTCGCCGAGATGGTGGTCACGATCAACGAGATGCTCGATCGGCTGGAAGCTGCTTTTCTAGCCCAGGAACGGTTCATCGCCGATGCCTCGCACGAGTTGAAAACGCCGGTGACGGTTCTGCTCGGAGAGGCCCAGGTTCTCACCCAACACGACCGGACTCCCGAGGAGTACCGTCAATTCGTCGACAGTGTCCAGGATGAGATGCGGCAGATGGGCAAGTTGGTTGACAGCCTGCTGACCTTGGCGAGGGCGGATGCCGGATTTCCGCTGACCGCGAAGATGCCTGTCTCCCTGAACGAAGTGGTCATGGACGCGGTGGAGCGGTGCCAGGTGTTCGCCCGGCAGCGCGGGGTGAGGCTGGTGCCGATGCTGGCGATGCCGGTCGGCGAGGAGGCGGAGCCGGAGATTGAAGGGGATGCGGCGCTGCTGTGTGCGATGGCTGAGAATCTGATACGCAACGCCCTGCGATATTCGCCGGCGAACGAGGTGGTGGAGGTGAAAGTCGCTTTGGACGGCACGGGGGCGGCGATCTCCGTTTCCGATCGCGGGCCCGGCATTCCGCCGGAGCACCTGGATCGGGTGTTCGAGCGGTTTTATCGCGTTCCGGGGGACCGGATGGCGGACAAGGGGACGGGTCTGGGGCTGGCGATCACCAAGGGCGTGGCCAAGCTGCACGGGGGTTCGATCACGGTGGCGAATCGCACCGGCTGCGGGTGCGAGTTTGTGATTCATCTTCCGCTCATGGCTGCCGAGGGCGAGGGCGGAGTGTAAACTTAGGCCTTTGGCGCGGGAAGGCGTTACCATGACAGAGGCCGTTCTCCTGCTTGTTGGTGTTCTCATTGGAGGGGCGATAGGGGTCTGGTTGGGCCTGCTGCGCGGGCGCAGCGAGATGGCCGGGGAAGTCTCGGGGCTTACGGCCAGTCTTGGCGAGGTTCGCGGACAGCTTTCCGCCCGCGAGGTGGAATTGCAGGCTGCCCGGCAGGCACTTGAAGCCGCGAAGGTTGCCAGCGCCGAGTCGAAGGCCTGGTTGGAGGCTGAGCAGAAGAACCTCGCCAGGCAGCGCGAACAGTTCGAGCAGGATGTGGTGAAGCTGAGAGAGACGTTCGCCACCCTGTCGGCCGACGCGCTAAAGAGCAACAATGAGCAGTTCGTGGTGCTGGCCGACGCCAAGATGAAGCCGCTGCGGGAGCAGTTGGAGCGGTACGAGAAACAGATCGCCGAGTTGGAAAAGGATCGCTCGGAAGCTTATGGCGGCCTTAAGAAAGCCGTGTCCTCGCTGGATGAACGAAGCGAGCGGCTGGACAAGGGAACCGCCGCCCTGGTCGCCGCATTGCGGCACGGCGGGGCCAAGGGCAAGTGGGGAGAGATCGCCTTGCAGAGGATTGTTGAGTTGACCGGCATGACCGAGCACTGCGACTTCGAGAAGCAGGTCTCCCTGGCCGGTGAAAGCGGCCGCCAACGCCCCGACCTCACTATCCATCTGCCCGGCGGCCGCACACTTGTCGTCGACTCCAAGGTCAACACGGACGCCTACCTTGATGCGGTCAACGCGACCGATGAAGCCGAACGCGGTCGTTGCCTGGAAAAATACGCGAAAGACGTCCTTGTCACGCTCAGGGACCTGGGCGGCAAGGAATACTGGAAGCAGTTCACGCCCGCGCCGGCTCTGGTCGTGATGTTCATGCCCAGCGAGGCCTTCTTCGCCGCGGCCTTGTCGCAGGAAGGGGATCTCATCGCCAAGGGCCTGAACATGCACGTTCTGCCCGCCTCGCCGACGACGCTGATTGCGTTGCTGCACGCCGTTCGACACGGCTGGCAACAGCAACAGGCGGCGGAGAATGCGCAGAAGATCGTCGACGCGGGCCGCGAGTTGTATGACCGGTTGTGTGTGTTTGTCGGCCACCTCGATGCGGTCCGACAAGGCATTGCGAAGGCCGGCGAAGCTTACGACAAGGCCCTCGGCAATTGGGAGAAACGCACGCTTCCCAGTGCCCGGAGGCTAAAGGAACTCGGTGCTGCCGAAGCGGGCAAGGACCTGCCGGAGCTGACCGCCGCCGAGCTGAACCCGCGGCCGTGGCCGGCGGCTGACGATGCTCAGGCCGGGGGATCGTGATTGTTGCCGCCGTCCGGATGTGGTGATGCATGAGTGCTAATGGCTTGTCATTTCTGGAGGAGATCAAGCGGCCGGCCTTGATCGGCATGATTCACGTTGGCGCCCTGCCCGGCACTCCGCGCTCGCGCCAGCACGTCGGCGAGTTGGCCCGCGAGGCCGTCGGGGAGGCGGCGATTCTGGTTGCCGGCGGGGTGGATGCAATCATGCTGGAGAACATGCACGACGTGCCCTATTTGAATCGCCGCGTCGGGCCGGAGATCGTCGCCGCCATGACCGCGATCTGCTCAGCGGTCCGTGAGGCGGTCAGCCTGCCGCTCGGCGTGCAGGTGCTGGCCGGGGCCAATTGCGAGGCGGTCGCGGCGGCCCACGCCAGCGGATGCCAGTTTGTGCGTTGCGAGGGCTTCGTTTTTTCGCACGTGGCGGATGAGGGGTTGATGCCCGACGCCGATGCCGGCCCACTGCTGCGCTTTCGCAGGATGATCGGCGCGGAGGATGTGGCCATCATCGCCGACGTCAAGAAGAAGCATTCCTCGCACGCCATCACCGCCGACGTGAGTCTGGCCGAGACCGCCAAGGCGGCCGTTTTTTTCGGCGCCGACGGCGTCGTAGTGACGGGCACGGCAACCGGCGAGCCGACCTCGCAGGAAGACGTTGCCGCGGTGGCAGGCGCGGTCGACCAGGCCGTCTTCGTCGGCTCCGGTGTCAGGCCCGACAACGTAGCAATGGTGGCACCCTATGCCGACGCATTGATCGTGGGCAGCTATCTTAAGCGCGAGGGATACTGGGAGAACGAGCCGGACCCCGCGCGGGTGGCGGCGATGGTGAAGGCTGTGCACGGTTGCGTGAGAGCGGCAGGCAGAACCTGAACGATCTCGGAGCGCAGCTCGCGCGAGCGGGACGGCGCGTTTCTGTCTCCCGGGCGCCACGGGCGGCACCGCTTGCGGTGCAGCGGCACACTCTTGGCGGAAGGGCGCGGGAGCACTGCACTGCGTCGGGTGGAGAGGACCATGGATGCGCGCGATGCTCTGTTGCAGCGAATCACCAGTCGCATGGTTCGCATGCGCGAGGCGCTGGAACGCTTCAATGACATGACCGCCGAGCGGATGCTGGTCGGCGACAACTGGAATGTCCGTGACCTCGTGGGGCACTTCGTTTTCTGGCTCAATGAGCTGGCCGACCAGGTTCCGCGCCTGGCCGCCGGCGGCATGCCGAAGAAGTACGACGTCGACCGCATCAATGACGAAACCTATCGCCGGAACCGGCGGATGTCGTTCGTGATGTTGTGGGGTCAACTGCGGGCCGCCGAGGAACGGCTGCTCACCGCCATTCGCAAGCTGGATCTCAAGCTGGTGATGGACGACACGCCGGTTCGCCAAGCCATCGAGCAAATCGGCGTCGAGCACTACGACGCGCACTGGCGGGGCTTGCGCCAGGCCCTGGAAGACCTCGATGATCCGCCACGCTGAGAGTACCCGACACGGCCGGTACCGGGACTTGCTAGGCTCAGAGGCGGCTATTGGCCACTCGAACCTTCCTGTGCGATCTGCCGAGCCTGCTCTTCGAGCCATCGCTGGGCACGATCTCTGGAAGGCATCTGCATCAGCAGGGCGACGACCATGATGACCGAGCACGCGGCCGTCAGGATACTTCGGTTGAGCAGGTAGCCTACCCCCAAAAAGAGGGCCGCGCCTTCGAAGATTGCGCCACAGATGATGGTCTTGCTGACCAGCAAGCTGATCAACTGGTTGGCGTGTCCGTCGAGCCCCTTGTTCTCGAAGCCCGACGCCTTGCCCGCGCGGTGCGTTGCCGGCCCGCCGACTTTGGCGAGTCTTCGCCGGCCGAACCTGACCAAAGCGCCGGCCAGGATCGGCCCGCCGATGAGGGCGGCGACACCGTAGGCAAGGGCAATGTGTGTTATGAGGTCCAACTCGTGGGTCTTGTCAATCGTCCCGACCTTGGCATGGACGAAATGCGCGACCACCAGGAACACCAGCACCCCAATCGCCATGGCGGCGATGATAATCTGCATGGCCCGTACGCGGCTGCCCAGGAAGAACTGTTGCTGAGCGTCGATCACGGCTGATCTCCTTGCTTCGTGGTGCGTCGGCTGCTACTCCCCGATGAGCTGGATCACGACCTCGCGCGTTCGCGGCCGGGTGTCGAAGTCGATCAGCACGACCTGCTGCCAGGTGCCCAGCGTCGGGCGGCGGTCGACGAAGGGGACGGTCAGGCTCGGACCCAGCAGTGATGCCCGAACGTGGGCGTGGCCGTTGTCGTCGTGCCAGGTTTCCTCGTGGCGATAGGGGGCGTCCTCGGGGGCGAACTTGTTGAAATAGTGCTTGAGGTCGTGATTGACCAGGCCCGGCTCGTATTCGGTGGTGGTGATGCCGGCGGTCGAGCCGACGACGAACAGCGTGGCGATGCCGTCGGCGATATCCGCGCCGGCCAGCACTTCGGCAAGTTGCGGCGTCAGGTCCAGCACCTGGCTGTCGCCGCGTGTCTTGACATTGATACGATGTGTTTCGACTGGCATGCGTGCATTCTAGCAACCTTAGCTTTGCTGAAGAAGAGCCTGGATCCGTGACATCCATGGATCAGGTTCCGCAAGTGCTCCCTCCGGCTAAGCTGATCTCGCCGCGCAGGATGCCGTTTCGAAGGCCGCACTGTTGCGTTTCGCGGGCTTTGCGGCTTTGACTCGCCCGCATTCGCCCTCCACAATGGTAGGACTGAAAGGAAATGGTGTTATGCCCAAGACCTCCAAGACGTTGTCATTGCCGCCCTGCGATCACACACCGTGCCCATATGCCGGTCCTTCCTACGAGGAAACGGTGGCCTTGCGGCGGGAGTTTCTCTCGCCAGCCATTCTTCAGTACTACAAAGAGCCTCTCATGGTCGTCGAGGGGCACATGCAATACCTGTGGGACGAGACCGGGCGGCGCTATCTCGACGCGATCGGCGGGATCGTTACCATCTCCGTCGGGCACTGCCATCCGAAGCAGGTGGAGCGAGTCCGCGAGCAGCTTGGGCGGCTCCAGCACACCACCACGATTTACATTCATCCCACCGTCGGGTTGTACGCCAAAAAGCTGGCCTCCAAGATGCCGCCGGACGTGAAGGTCACTTATTTCACTAACAGCGGCAGCGAGGCCAACGACCTGGCCATCCTCACCGCGCGGATGTTTACCGGTCGTTACGACGTCATCGCCCTGCGAAACGCTTACCACGGCGGATCGCAATCGACCATGGCCCTCACCGCGCATTCCACCTGGAAGTACGCGGTGCCGCATGCGTTCGGCGTGCATCACGCCATGCCGGGTTATTGCTACCGGTGCCCGTTGGGGCTGACGTATCCGTCATGCCAAGTGAAGTGCGCTCAGGACATCAAGAGCGTTATAGACTACACGACGCCGGGGTCGGTGGCGGCGTTCATCGCCGAGCCGATCATGGGCGTGGGCGGGGCGGTCACGCCGCCGAAGGAGTACTTCAAGATCGCTTACGACATCGTCCGCAAGGCTGGCGGGATTTGCATCTCGGACGAGGTACAGACCGGATTCGGCCGCACCGGAGCGAAGTATTGGGGCTTCCAGAATTGGGATGTGGTGCCCGACATGATCACCATGGCGAAAGGCATTGGAAACGGCACGGCCCTGGGCGCGGTAACGACCACGCCAGAGATTGCGAAATCGCTAGTGGGCAAGCTGCACTTCAATACCTTCGGCGGCAATCCTGTCCAGGCGACGTACGGGCTGGCCGTGCTGGATATCATCGATGAGGAGGGCATCCAGAAGAACGCCCAGAAGGTCGGCAGAGAGCTGCGCGCCGGGCTCGATCAACTGGCAGAAAAGCACAAGTGGATCGGCGAAGTCCGCGGGATCGGCCTGATGCTGGGTATCGAGCTGGTCAAAGACCGCAAGGCCAGGGAGCCGGCCACGGCGGAGACGGCCAGATTGTCTGAAGAGGCGCGGAAGCGAGGTTTGCTGCTGGGCAAGGGCGGTTTCTACGGCAACGTCATCCGCATCAAGCCGCCGATGTGTCTGACAGTGGACGACGCACGGTTCATGGTGGCCTGTCTGGACGAGTGCTTTGGCGCTCTATAGCGGTTGAGAGTTCGAATTAGCCCCGACTTCAGGACTCCCGGGTACCATTCAGGCAGCCACGTACGGTTGTCGAATCACAGCCCCTCGAATGTGCCAGGCGTTCGCTCGTCCGATAGAGCCTCAGGACGCGGACTCAAGCCCTTTCAGCATCCGCAGCACCCACGGCACCCACGGCAGGAGTACCATGTTGGTGGCGTCGAACGCGGCATGAGCGATGATCGCCGGCCACAAGGTCCGTGCGTACACGACGATGATCGCGAGAAATATGCCGATCATGGTCGTTTGGAAAACGCCGAGGAGTCCCTGATAGAAGTGGAGCAGGCCGAAGACGACGCCGGTCACAATGACGGCAGCGGCTTTCGATCGCGAGAGGGCCCGCATCCGGGACAGGAAGAACCCGCGAAACAGCACTTCCTCGTGAATGCCTACGAAGAGGGTGAATGGCAGTATCCACGCAACCGGAAACTGAGCCACAAGATCGAACAGCTCGGTCTTCTCTGCCAAGACCTTGCTGGTGTCGAGCCCGATCAGAGCAATGTACAGCATCGCGCCGCAGATGCTTCCCGCCCAACATGCCGGGATGGCGATGGCTGCACTGGAAAGCAAACGTCGGAGCGGCGGCCGGTTCAAGCCGATCGTGCCTGGGCCTTGCCGGCGGCGGACCAGCACGGCCACGACCATGCCGAGATTGAGCAGCCCGAGGAGCAGGTTTGTTCCCAGCCGGCCCATGCTGGGCCAGTGCTCCATCAGGAACTCCGCCAGATCCGAGAAGAGCAGCAGCGCTCCGATTCCAAGCACCCAGGCTGTCACGATTACGAGATCGATCGCGGCGGCAGATGCCGGCATCGCCAGATCGGGAAAGCGACGCTCGACCGGCTTGGCGAGCGGGGCATAATCAAGGGCCTGGGGGGCGCGCGTGTCAACGGCAGGCCGGGCGACGGGCGGACTTTCAAGAGGATCGCTCATTGGGCACCCAACCGGATCGGAGCTTTCGCATCGCCGTGACGGAACGGCGAGTTGACCATGTATGATAGAAGCCACGCCGGGCTCGCAGGATTCTAACTGCAATCGCGATCCGGCCCAGCACCTTCGCGCCAGCCGCCGCGGCAGGCCCAACGCAGCCCGTGCCAGAACAGGGTGTACCGGATACAATCACCCCCGTCATCGCCCGTCCGAGCAGGAGCAAAGCCATGAGCACCGCACCAGCCCAGCCTGCTGTATTCCTAGACCGGGACCGCACCCTTATCGAGGACCCCGGTTACATCAGTGATCCGGAACAAGTCCGGTTGTTGGATGGAGCTGCCGAGTCCCTGTGTCGCTTGCGGGATGCCGGCTACGCCGTCGTGGTGGTGACAAACCAATCCGGTGTGGCTCGCGGCCTGCTCACGGAAGGTGATCTGGCGATCGTTCACCAGAGGATGCGGGACCTGCTCAGAGCTCAGGGCGCGGACGTGGATGGTATCTACTACTGTCCGTTTCTCGACGGACCCGAAGCGGTCCGCGAGCAGTATCGCCGCGACAGTAGTCTGCGCAAGCCCAAACCGGGCATGCTCCTGCTGGCAGCAGAAGAGCTGCACATCGATCTGAAAAGCTCGTGGATGATCGGAGACTCGGCGCGGGACGTGCAAGCTGGTCGAGCGGCCGGCTGCCGGACGATCCTGATCAGCAGTGAGGCCGAAGAGGATGGCACGGAGGCGGATTCCGTCGTCACCGATCTGCTCGCCGCCACGGAGCGCGTTCTGGCCGGGCGGACGAGGACGGTCTTGCAGGGCTCGAAGCCGGCCCAATCCGACGAACACGTTGCGGCCGCGACGGGCGGCGCATGCGCAGGCGGCGGCGATCCGCGCAGCCAGATTGGCGAGAGGTCCATCACGGCAGCATCCGCCTCGGTCAGCCCGCGGGCATCGCGACAGCAGCCCGCGGTAACTCCTCCTTGCCAGGCCGGTGCCCCGGACTCCGACGCCCGGGCATCGGCCTCCAAGCCGCAGGGGACTCCGGCCGCCGGTTCCGGAGCGATCATGGAAGAGAGGCTCGACGGCATCCTGGAAGAGCTCCGCATCATGCGGCGCGAGCGGCAGTACGAAGATTTCTCCATCGCGAAGCTCGGCGGGGCGGTGTTCGAGGCGTTTGCGCTTTGCGCGGCCGGCTGGGGCCTATACGCATGGATGAGTTCCGGCTCCGGTCCTGACCCTGAGCGTGCCACATCGGCCACTGTCTGGCTGCTGGGAGCGATTGTCTTTCAACTCATGGCGCTGACCTGCCTGATCGCCTCCAATAAAAAATGACCTATCGGCGGTCTCGTCGGCCGCTGAATAGGTCATCAAATGTCGGGCTGGCAATGCCGCCGGCGGCGGATTGCCGCTCAGCATCATTATTTGGGGGGCGTAGGCTCTTTGATCGGCGGCTCGATCGGGCCGACCACTTCACCGGCATCGGTGAGGAATTTCTTGGCTCGAAGGATGGAAGCCTCGAGCTTGGCGACCTCGGGATCAGATGAGTCCTTGCCCGACTTCATAAGCTGTGCCCGCTGGGCAATCATCTGCTCCATCTTGACGCGCATATCGGCGTAGATGATGTCCTCGATCTGGGCCCGTTTGTCGGTACTTGCAGCGGGGGCATCGGTGGGCGTCTTGGCCTGGTTCTCGGTGGTCTTTTGGATTGCCGGCGTCGTCTTCGCGGGGGCCGGCGGTGGGGTGGCTTGAGCCGACGGCTTTGGAGCGGGCGGCGGCGGAGTCGGCTTGGCGGGCTCGGCCTTGGCGGGCGCCGCGGGCTTCGCTGGTTCGGTCTTGGCCGGCGCCTTCGCCTTTTCGCCCGGTGCTTCCTTCGTCTTGTCGGTCTGTTGCTGACAGCCGACCAGGCCCACGACCAGGAAGGCCACTAGGAGGGTCGTGGCAAGTGCTACAACCGAATTTGTCCGTTTCGTCATCGTTGATTCTCCATCTAGAGACTATCACTTGCGGGCTGGAGGCGCTGCTCTTCCACATCTTCAGCGGCCAATCAGCCTGGTTTCCTGGTTTCCGACGTGCCCGCGGCTGGTGCCGTCGCCGGCGTGGCCGGGCCTCCAGGCGTGGGGGCTTGTTTGCTTTCTGCCGGCTTCTCCTGCGCCTTTCCCGTACTCTTCCAATCTGAGCCTTCGGGGCGAAAGACTTCGACCATGGTGGCGATCAGCTTGGCGTCGCTTCCTTCACCTTCCCGATACCCGGAGACCCTGACCTTGTCGC
>Ga0335070_10009820_pt1 | contig 11204 bp, 5 predicted proteins | sample Lox_Sample_13_FD_206722 | JGI IMG/M metagenome (GOLD analysis project Ga0335070, IMG submission 206722) | Soil microbial communities from Loxahatchee National Wildlife Refuge, Florida, United States - Lox_Sample_1.3 | ecosystem: Environmental > Terrestrial > Soil > Wetlands | place: USA: Florida... | reverse complement strand
TGGGGAGATTCTTCGCTCGCTGCGCTCGCTCAGAATGACAGCGATGCGTGGACAACCTCCGCGCGGAGGCGGAACGGGGTTCAACAGCTACGCTCGCTCAGAACGACACCGTAGGGATCGCCCGCATCCGCAGGGTGCAAAATGGGTTACACTGACGAGCCCGGAGGCATGGTGAACACCGTCATCTACACCAACGTGACGCCGTACGAGACCCGCGTCGCCGTCCGCGAGGAGGGCGTGCTCGTCGAGCTCATGGTCGAGCGGACGCGCGAGCGCTCGGTCGTCGGAAGCCTCTACAAGGGCCGCATCTCGCGGGTGCTCCCCGGCATGCAGGCGGCGTTCGTGGACATCGGCCTCGACCGCGACGCGTTCCTGTACGTGGACGACGTGGCGGAGCAGCTCGAGGAGGAGGAGGTCGAGCCGGGCGAGTTCGCGCCCGCCGCCCCCCCTATCCAGGACCTGCTGCGCGAGGGGCAGGAGATCCTCGTGCAGGTCACGCGCGAGCTCGGGTCGAGCAAGGGGCCGCGCGCGACCTCCCACGTCACGATCCCGGGGCGCTACCTCGTGCTGATGCCGGGGAACTCGCACGTCGGCGTGTCGCGCCGGATCACCGACGAGACCGAGCGCGAGCGCCTCCGCTCGATGGTGTCGGAGATCCCGCACACCGGCGGGGCGATCGTGCGCACCGCCGGCGAGGGCCGCGACCGCGCCGACTTCCTGGCGGATCTCGCGGTGCTCGAGTCGATGTGGCGCCACATCAACAAACGGGCCGACGAGGTGAGCGCGCCGTGCCTGGTGCACCGCGACCTCGACTTGGTCCTGCGCGCGGCGCGCGACCTCGCGGGGCCGCACCTCTCCGAGTTCTGGATCGACGACACCGAGGGGTACCAGCGCGTGGTCGAGTTTCTCGACCGGGTGCAGCCCGAGCTCACCCCCAAGGTCAAGCTGTACCGCCGCCAGCTCGACATCTTCGACGCGTTCGGGATCGAGTCCGAGCTCGAGCAGGCGCTGCAGCCGAAGGTGTGGCTGCGGTCCGGCGGGTCGCTGGTGATCGACCAGACCGAGGCGCTCGTGGCCGTGGACGTCAACACCGGCCGCTACGTCGGCGGCGCCGACCTCGAGGACACCGTGTACCGGATCAACCTCGAGGCCGCGCGCGAGGTCGTGCGCCAGCTCCGCCTGCGCAACCTCGGCGGGATCATCGTCGTGGACTTCATCGACATGGAGGACGAGGCGCACCGCGACGCGCTCCTGGCCGAGCTCCAGAAGGCGCTCGCCCGCGACCGCGCCCGCACCCTCGCCGGCCCGGTCGGGCCGTTCGGCCTCGTCCAGCTCACCCGCAAGCGCACCGAGCGCTCGCTCGAGCGCGCCCTCACCCAGCCCTGCCCGACGTGCGAAGGTCTCGGCCGCGTCAAATCGCCTGAGACCGTGTGCCTCGACATCCGGCGCGCCCTGCTGCGCGAGTCGGCCGGCGGCGAGGCGAGCGAGTACTCGGTGCGCGCCCACCCCGAGGTCGTGCGCCTGCTCTCCGGGGAGCTGCGGGGGATCCTCACCGAACTCAAGGAGCGCCACGGCGTGACGGTGCGGACGTTCGAGGCGCCCGACTTCCACCCGGCGCGCTTCGAGGTCGACTGACGACTCGAATCCACTCTCGGAGAACGACTTACGCGATTCGCGCCGGGACCCGAGAGCCGGTCGGCGGGGTGCGACCCCTCCGGCGGCCACGGGTAGGTCGGTCCGAACGTGCTCTGGCTCGCGCGTACGGAGCAAGTGCTTGCCTTCTCGTGGACTATTGGATACCCTGACAGCGCTGAAGTTCGGTGCCCGGACGGTCACGCGATCGGCCGGCATCCGGCGAACCGAACGTGTCAGGCCGGGAGTGCGGGGGCGCTCTTGGCCCAACCGCCCGTCCCCCCTGGGTGCCGGGCCGTGATCGCATCACTTGAGGAGCTGGCCAATGCGTATCGCCGCCCTGGCACTCGCTATAGCTGTAGCCTTCGGGGCGCTCCCCGCCGCCGCGCAGTACCTCATCAACACGACGTTCATGGACTCGAACTCCACTGGATGGGTCCTGAGCGCATACGCAGGGAGCAACTTCACCCCGTGTCTGACGAGCGGCAACGCTGCGTGCGGCAACGACCCCGTCGGGCAGGGGTGGCTCCGTCTCACGAACGCGACCGCGCAGGCCAACGGCGAGGCCGGGGTCGCGTACTACAACACGGCATTCGCCGTCAGTCAGGGGTTCGCGGTTGACTTCGAATACGTCGCGTGGGGCGGCACCGGGGCTGACGGGATCGGTGTCATCCTGTTCGACGGCAGCACATCGACGGTCACCGTCGGCGCCCCGGGAGGATCGTTCGGGTACGCCGCCGACTACAACACCGCCACCGGGTGCACGTTCGGCAGTACGCAGGATCCTGGACTGACCAACGGCTACCTCGGGCTCGCTCTCGACGAATACGGCAATTTCGAGTTCGCGTCTGACCGCTGCAAGAACGGCGGCAGCGGCGCGCAGACCCCTGACTCCATCTCAGTCCGGGGGCCGGGGAATGGGGACAACAGCGGCAACAACTACCTCTACCTCGCCGGCACCGGCACGCTCACACCGGGGATCGACTCCCCCGGGGGGGCGACCCGTCCTGCCAACACTACCTACTACCGGCACGTGATCATCACGGTCGTCCCCAACACGGGCGTCACCCCCAACACAGTCACCGTCAACGTCTCGTGGATGACGAGCCTGTACGGCAGCTTCACGACGGTCCTCTCGGGCACCTACACGTTGCCCAACGGATACGTGACGCCCTCCACCCTGAAGCTCGGCTTCACCGCCTCGACAGGCGGCTCCACGAACTTCCACGAGATCCGGAACGTGAAGGTGTCGTACCCCGCCGACCTCGCGGTCACGAAGACGCACTCGCCGGCCAGCCCGGCACCGGGGAGCCAGGTGACCTACACAATCACGACGACGAACAACGGCCCCAACAACGTGACCGGCGCGGTGCTCACCGATCCCGTCCCGAGCGGGCTGACCGGCGTGACGTGGACGTGCGCCGTGACCGGCACCGGATCGTGCTCGGCCGCGAACGGAAGCGGCAACAGCGTCTACGAGGTCCTGAACCTGAACAACGGCGCGCATGCGACGGTCACCGTCACGGGCACGCTCCCCAACACGACACCTCAGCAGCAGGTCAACACTGCGACCATCACACCCCCGACCAGTATCACCGATAGCAACCCGAACAATAACTCTGCTACAGACGTCATCGAGATCGGCTCGCCCCCAGCGACTATGACAATCTCGAAGACCGCGACGAGCGGCACGGTCGCCACCGGAAACACGGAGACCTTCGTCATAGTCGTTGCTGACGTCGGCACAGCCACCTCGACAGGAACCAGTGTGTCGGACGTGTTGCCGGCCGGCTTCTCTACGACAGGAGTCACGGTCTCGTCGACGCAGGGGCCGTGCACCTTCACCGCCACGACGAGAACAGTGGCTTGCGCCCTCGGGACGATGTCGCCGAACGGTACGGCCACGATAATGATAACCGCCACAGCTGCTACGACCGGCACCTGGAACAACGCTGCGACCGTTACCAACAACGAGGGGGCGAACGTAACCTCTACCGCTGCCCAGGTCATAGTTGCGGGCACGGTCGCCAACGCAACCGATCTGGCAGTCACGAAGACGCATGCAGGCTCACCAGGCCCCGGCGACAGTGTGGTCTACACGATGGTGGTCACCAACACCGGAAACAGCATCAGACAAACCAACTATGCAACGTTCGTCGACACCCTTCCACCAAGCTTGAGCAACAGTGTGACCTGGAATTGCACCCACACAGGCACGGGGACGTGTCCCACGACCCTCCCGACGAACCGCGTGGCTAATCTACAGTTCCAGTTGAACAGCGGCGCAACAATGACATTTACCGCCACCGCGACGCTTTCGACGAGCGCAACGCCACCCATCTTCAACACAGTGACCGTTACGCCGCCAGCGACGTGGGCCGACAGCAATCCCGCTAACAACATAGCGACTGACGAGCTCAGCTTTTCGGTGCCCGTCACTGTCGCACGCTTTCTCGCCTTGACCGAGCCGGACGGCGTCCGCTTCCGGTGGACGTCGTCCATCGAGATCGCGAACGCCGGGTACAACCTGTACTCTCGGACCCCGGAGGGGCTCGTTCGCCTCAACGACCGACTGATCCCCTCGGCGTCGCCCGACTCGACGGTGCCGGTGCAGTACGAGGAGTTCGTGGAGGGAGCGCCGCCCGGGCCGTACGTGCTCGAGGACGTGGACATCCGCACCGGGGTCCGCCGCCATGGACCGTTCGAGGCGGACCGGGCGTACGGCGCCGAGCCCGCCGCCGAGCCGATCGACTGGGCGGCCGTACGCGCCTCCTCGCGGGAGGTCGCCGCGCTGGCGGTGACCCAGGCTGCGAAGGTGCAGCAGGTGAACATCCTGGTGGACCACGACGGGCTGTACCGCGTGACATACGAGGCGCTCAAGGGCGCCGGGTTCGACCTCGCCGGAATCCCCGTGCAGCAGCTCGCGCTGACGTGCCGCGGGGCGTCGGTGCCGATCCTCGTCGTCGGCCCGGGGGCCGCATTGGGCGACTCGCCCCCTCGGAGCTTCGGACCCGGCGTCGCGGTCGAGTTCTTCGCGAGCGCGGTCAACTCGCTGTACACCCGCACCAACGTCTACACGCTCGCGAGCAGCTGGCGCGGCGGCGCGCGCATCGCTCTCGACGGCACGCCGGTCCCGGCCGGCCAGCCGCCGCAGTCCTACCTCGAGACGGTGAGCGTCGTGAAACCGCTCCAGTACAGCGCCGCATCCCCGACCGGCACGCCGTGGTACGAGACCGGGATCCTCGCGTACACGTCGCCTGTCAGCCAGACGTTCACCGTCCCGGTGGACAACCTCGCCACGGGCGGGAGCGGTGCGCGGTTCTCGTTCCACATGTGGGGCGGGACCGACTGGCCAGACTTCACACCCGACCACCACGCGGTGCTCGACCTCGACGGCCACACCGTCGCCGACGATTCGTTCGACGGCGTGACCGACCACCCGATCTCCGGCCCGCTCCCGGACGGCGCGCTCGTCGAGGGCGCCAACACCTTCACGCTCACGCTGCCCGGCGACTCGGGCGTGGACTACGAGATCGTCAACGTCACGAGCTACGGCCTCACGTACCCCCGCCGCTTCGTCGCGCGCAACGGCGCGCTCTCGTTCACGAGCGGAGGCGGCGTGTTCGCCGTGGACGGCCTGCCCTCCTCGAACGTCGAGGTGTACCGTATCGGCGGCAGCGCGCCGCGGCGGCTCACCCAGGTGCAGACGCAGCCCAGCGGCTCGGCTCTGCTCGCCCGCTTCGCCGGCACCGGACAGACGGCGTCGTACGCGGTGTACGACGCGAGCGCGATCTCCGCCCCGACGTTCGCGCCGGTCCCGCAGCCCAACCAGATCAAGAACGGGTACGCGGACTACCTGATCATCGCGCATCCGAACTTCATCGCCGGGCTCGACCCGCTCGTGAGGGCGCGCACGGCGCAGGGCCTCCGAGTCAAGGTCGTGAACGTCAACGACGTCTACGCCGCCTTCAACTACGGCATCGTGGACCCGCAGGCGATCCACGACTACATCGCCTACGCGTACCGCTCGATGCGGACGCGCTACGTCCTGTTGGTCGGCGGCGACACGTACGACTACTTCGACTACCTGCACACGGGCTCGATCAGCTTCGTCCCGACGCCGTACGCCCCGACGGGCGACCTAGTCCTGTACGCGCCTGCCGACCCGCTCCTGGCGGACGCGACCGGCGATGGCGTCCCCGACCTCGCGCTCGGCCGACTCCCGGTCCGGACGCCCGCCGAGCTCGCCACGGTCATCGCCAAGACGCTGGCGTACAGGGGCCGCGGCGCGTCTTCTCGGCGGACGCGGCCGACAACGGCTACTCGTTCGCGACCGTGAGTGACCAGCTGGCCGCCTCGCTGCCGTCGAGCTGGTCGCTGACTCGCGCCTACATCGACACCCTCGGAGCGAGCGCCGCCCGGTCGGCGCTGATCGGGGCGATCAACGGCGGAGCCGCGTTCACGAGCTTCGTCGGGCACTCCTCGTTCACGGTGTGGTCGTTCGACAACCTGTTCAACTCCACGGATGCGGTGGCGCTGCTCAACGCCGGCCAGCCGACAGTCGTCGCACAGTGGGGGTGCTGGAACACCTACTACGTCGAGCCGCACACCGACACGCTCGCACACAAGCTCCTGCTCTCGGGGCCGCAGGGCGCGGCGGCGGTGCTCGGACCCGCAACGCTCTCCGACGCCGACTCCGAGGCCGGCCTCGGGCGCCTGCTGATGCCGCTGGTGTTCAAGAGCCGGTTGCAGCTGGGGACCGCGCTCACCCAGGCCAAGCAGCAGCTTGCGGTGACACAGCCTCATGCCATCGACGTCCTTCGCGGCTGGACGTTGCTGGGGGACCCCGCCCTCGTTGTGGCTGCGCCGGGCGCCAACTCCCTCGGGCTAGCCGCCACAACCGGAGTGGACGATGAGTAGACGCACCGGATTTCGTGCCGGGGCCTCTTCCGCGGGGAGGTGGTGATTGGCTGAGCATCGTGCGAACCCCCCGCTGATCGGTCCGGACCGGCCGCAGCGTCCATTGCGGCCGGCGGGTCCGCGCCGCGCATATCTCCCTCCCCGCTGCGAGATCGTCGGCCGTCTCGACCAAGTTGTCCTCGGGGGAAGCCCCGGCCTCGGTGAGAGCGGGGACCCCACCCTCCGCAAGCCGTAGGAGCCGAGCGACGAGGTTGAGTCCGCATCCGGCCGCCGAGCGAATTCCACCGGAAGGGGTGCGGTGAGCGGGATCGTCGCCGTCTGGCGGCGTGACGGGGCGCGCGTCGCGCCGGACGAGCTCGACGCACCGTGCGCCGCCCTCGGCCACCGCGGACCCGACGGGTGCGACACTACTTCCGCCTCCCATGGGGCCCTGGCGCACCACCACTTCTGGACCACCCCCGAAGAGGTCGGTGAGCGGCAGCCGGTGTCCAGCGCCGACGGACAGGTAACGCTCGCCTTCGACGGCCGGATCGACAACCGCGACGAGCTGTTCGGCCGAATCGGCTGTGCAGACGCGGCCATGTCGGACGCGGCGCTGGTGGCGCTCGCCTACGCGCGGTGGGGCGAGGCATGCTTCGCGCTCCTCCTCGGGCCGTTCGCGGCGTGCGTCTTCGACCGGAGTCAGGACCGCGTCGTCCTCGCGCGCGATCCTCTCGGCGACCGCACGCTGTACTACCACCTGAACGATCGCGGTCTGGTCGTCGCCTCCGAGGAGGCGGGCGTGCTCGCCCACGGTGGCGTTCCGCACGCGATCGATCGGACGACGCTCGCCCGCATCTGCGCCGTCGAGGCGCCGCTCGAGGGTGAAACGTTGTTCAGCGGAGTGCGTGAGCTGCCGCCAGGCCACGTCCTCACGGTGCGCCGCGACGGCTGTCGGTTGCGCGCATTCTGGACACCGCAGGCGAATGCCACGCTGCGCCTTCGGTCGGATGGCGAGTACGCCGAGGCCTTCCGCGAGCTGCTGCGAAAGGCGGTGATCTGCCGGATGCGCGCCCGCTCGCCGGTGGGGGTGATGATGAGCGGCGGGCTCGACTCCCCGCCGATCGCGTACCTTGCGGCGCAGGAAATGGTTCGCACGGGGGACTCCGGACCGTTGCGCGTCTTCTCGTGGGTGTTCGACGAGCTCGCGTGCGACGAGCGTCGGTTCATGGACCCCGTCATCGAGCGATATGGGTTCGAGGTGTGCCGCGTAGTAGCTGACGACCTGTGGCCACTACGCGACGCAGACTCCTGGTCTCGCGAGCCTCCCCCGCCGGCTCCTGTCCCTTTTCGCCTCCTGCACGAAGCCGTCTGGCGCCAGGCCCGGTCCGCTGGCGTGCAGGTGCTCCTCTCGGGGACGTTCGGCGACGAGCTGTATCGCGGTCCGGAGACGTGGCTCCTGGACCTGCTCCGGGAGCGCAGGTTCGCCGCCGCGGCGAGCGGCCTCCTTGCCTGTTTCGGACGTCGCGGTCCGGTCGGGCTGTGGCGCGACCCTGGATTCCGCCATCTCGCCGGGCGGCTCGTGCGGGCCGCGACACCAGCCGGCTCGCGCCCCCCGCGCGCCGAGTCGAGGCCCTGGCTCACGCCCGAGGCGCGCGACCTGATCGCGGGAAGCGAGCCGAGCGCGGGTGCGGCGCCAGTCGAGGACGCCAGCCGTCTGCGACGGATCTCGACCCCCTGGGAAGCGCGGAGTGCCCCGCTGATCAACGCAATGTCGAACAGGCACGGCGTCGAGGTCAGAACCCCCTACCGCGATCGCCGGCTCGTGGAGTTCATGGCGTCGGTGCCGGGCCATCAGGTGTACCGGGGCGGGCTGCGCAAGCACATCCTGCGGGAGGGGATGCGCGGGATCCTCCCCGAACGCGTACGTCTCCGGAAGCGCCCAACCTCGTACCTGCCGCTCTACAACCGGGGGTTCTTCGAGCGCGAGCACGCGACGGTGCGCGCGCTCCTCGACGATCCCGATGCGTGGTGGCCGCGGTTCGTGCGGCGCGACTGGCTGGAGAACGCGATCCGGCGGCCGCTCCGCGTCCGAGACGACGGCGTCGCCGCCGCGGTCCCCTGGCTGTGCGTGGTCGTCGAGCTGTGGCGGCGCACCGCCTCGCCGGCCGAGCAGGCGTACCTGAGGCTGCCGTGATCGTGCTCCGCCTCCGCCGCAGCGACACGCCGGCCCCCGCGGCTTGGAGCGCCTTCCGCGTCGCGGGACACGAGATCGTCACCGACGTGCCGCTCGCGGCGCTCGCCGCGTTCGCGGGTCCGCTTCCTGCCGACGTCCCCGCGCTGCCCGAACCCGCGCCCCCGAAGGCGGCGGCGACGCTCGCCGACGAGACGTACCGCGGCCCCGCGTGGCTGTGCGGCTCGACCCGCGAGGTCGTGTGCAGCGTCACAACCTGCGGGTATGAGCTGACGGTCGCCGGCGTCGGCGAGTTCTCGGTCGCCGCCGACGGGTCGTGCGTGGACTGCACCGCGTCCGCGCTCGATCCCGCGGATCCCGCGCTCGCCGAGGCGGTGCTCGGGCCGGCGCTGACGCTCGCGCTCGCACTCCGAGGCACGTTCTGCCTGCACGCGAGCGCCGTGCTCTCGACCGCCGGGGTGCTGCTCTTCCTCGGGCCCTCCGGCTCCGGCAAGTCCACCGTGGCGGCGGGCATCGCCGGTGGCGACCCACGGTTCACCTGCCTGACCGACGACGTGACGCCGCTCGCTCCCTCCGCGGACGGCGTCGAGGTGCGGCCGCGATTCCCTCAGCTCAAGCTCCCGGACGAACGCCAGCCCGCCTCCAACGCGCCGCACGCCGTTGCTCTGCGGGCCGCGTACCTGCTGGGCGTCCCCGACGCGGCGTCGTCGCGCGCGGTGTCGGTCGAGGCCCTCGACCCGGCGCGCGGTCTCGCCGCGCTGGTCCGCCACACCGTCGCCGTGCGGCTGTTCAGCCGCGACCTCCTCGCGGCGTATCTCGAGGCGCTCGCGGCGGCCCCGGCACTGCCGGTTCGGGTCCTGCGCTACCCCCGGCGGCACGAGGTGCTGCCCGAGGTCGCGGCGGCGCTCGCCGCCGACGTCGCTGACCATCAGTGACCTGCGGCGAGGCCGTCCGCGCTGCGCCGCGTCGCTTGCCAGCCTCCGGGGCGGAGAGTAGACTCTCGCGGCCACTGCGGAGAGGTGCTGGAGTGGCCGATCAGGGCTGCCTGCTAAGCAGTTGTCCGGGGTTAACCCGGACCGGGGGTTCGAATCCCCCCCTCTCCGCCATGACCCCCTCCCGCCCAGTCAACAGGTGACAGTCGACAGTTGACAGTCAACAGCTTACAGCTGACAGCCGACAGCTGACAGCAAACACACCGGCCGCCCCACTTGTTGTTGCGAGGGCGGGCCGGGAAGCTGTCAGCTGTGAGCTGGGTGGGTGGGGGAGTGCTGTCAACTGTCAAGTGTGAACTGTCAACTGTTGCCTGCCTCATCCCCGCTGCTTCTGCTCGATCTTGGCCCAGGTGTCGCGCAGCGTGACGGTGCGGTTGAACACCAGCTTCCCGCCGGCGGAGTCCTTGTCCACGCAGAAGTAGCCGAGGCGCTCGAACTGGAAGCGCTCCTCGGGGGCGGCGCCGGTGAGCGAGGGTTCGACCCAGCAGCCGGCGAGCACCTCGAGCGAGTCGGGGTTGATGTTGTCCTTCCAGTGCTGCCCCTCCTCGACGTCGCCCGGGTCGGGCTTCGTGAGCAGGCGGTCGTAGAGCCGGACCTCGGCCGGCGCCGCGTGGGCGGCCGAGAGCCAGTGCATCGTGGCCTGCACCCTGCGGCCGTCGGGGGCGCTCCCGCCGCGCGTCGCCGGGTCGTACGTGCAGCGCACCTCGACGACGTTCCCGGCCGCGTCCTTCACGACGCCGGTGCAGCGCACGAGGTACGCGGAGCGGAGGCGGACCTCGTTCCCCGGGTAGAGGCGGAAGTACTTCGGCGGCGGCGTCTCGCGGAAGTCCTCCTGCTCGATCCACAGCTCGCGCGAGAACGGCACGGCGCGCGTGCCGGCGCCCGGGTCCTCGGGGTTGTTGGGGACCTGGAACTCCTCGACCCGGCCCTCGGGGTAGTTCTCGACCACGAGCCTGAGCGGGCGCAGCACCGCGAATTTGCGCGGCGCCCGCCGGTTGAGGTCCTCGCGCAGGCAGTGCTCGAGGAGCTGCACGTCCACCATGCTGTCGCGCTTGGCGACGCCGATCCGGTCCGCGAAGTCGCGGATCGCCTCCGCCGTGAAGCCGCGCCTGCGCAATCCGGAGATCGTCGGCATGCGCGGGTCGTCCCAACCCCGCACGACGCCCTCCTGGACGAGCTGCAGGAGCTTGCGCTTCGACATCACGGTGTAGGTCAGGTTCAACCGGGCGAACTCGATCTGTTGCGGGTGCGGCTCGGGGAGCTCGCACTCGTCGATCACCCAGTCGTAGAACGGGCGGTGGTCCTCGAACTCGAGCGTGCAGATCGAGTGCGTGACCCGCTCGATCGCGTCCTCGAGCGGGTGCGCGTAGTCGTACATCGGGTAGAGGCACCACGCGCTCCCGGCGTGAGGGTGCGGCGCGTGGAGGATGCGGTAGATCACCGGGTCGCGCATGTTGATGTTGGCCGAGGCCATGTCGATCCGGGCC
>Ga0335070_10009819_pt1 | contig 11205 bp, 8 predicted proteins | sample Lox_Sample_13_FD_206722 | JGI IMG/M metagenome (GOLD analysis project Ga0335070, IMG submission 206722) | Soil microbial communities from Loxahatchee National Wildlife Refuge, Florida, United States - Lox_Sample_1.3 | ecosystem: Environmental > Terrestrial > Soil > Wetlands | place: USA: Florida... | reverse complement strand
ACCTCGCTCGCCAGGCCGCGCCCCTGCGCCTCCGGCGCGGTGGCGACGAAGTTCACCGTGCAGTCGCCCTCCGCGGTGACCATGAACCCCAGGCCGCAGGCGGGTCTGCCGTCGAGGACCGCGAGCACCTGCTCCCAGCCGGGGGCGTTCCCCAGGGCAGCGCCCATCGCCCCGACGGGGCGCCCGAACGCGCGGTCGTTGAGCGCGGCGAGCGCCGTCCAGTCGGCGCGCTCCGCGAGCTCGAGCTCGGTCCGCGGTGCCAGGTCGAGCCCCGCGAGCTCGGCGGCCATGACCGCCGGGCTGCCGTCCAGCGCGTGGCCGCGCTCGCCGAGCGTGCGCTCGAGCTCGTCGTCGCCGGGGCGCACCCAGACGGTCCACGCGTGGACGCCGGCCTGCGCGTACAGCGCCGCGAGCGCCTCATGGTGCTCGATCACCGCGGCCGGATCCGTGTAGAGCACGCTGTTGGGGATCGATGCGTGCGGCGTGGCGGGGACGACGCTGGCGAAGAGCCCCGGGGCGACGTCGACGCCGCGTGAGCTCGGCACCGCGCGTGCGATCGCGCGGTAGCCGGCCATCTGGCTGCGGCGCTCGCGCTCGAGAAGCTGCGCGTCGTTCATCGCGCCGTCAGGCGCCGGCGCGCACGAGCGGCAGCGTCCGCTCGAGCGAGAACTTGCCCTGCGCGTCCTCGGTGCCCGCGAGCGGGTAGTCGCCCGAGAAGCAGGCGTCGCAGTGCTCGGCGCGCTCGGCGCCGACCGCCTCGTAGACGCCGGCCAGCGAGAGGTACGCCAGCGAGTCGGCGCCCAGGTGCGCGGCGACCTCCTCGACGCTGCGCCCGTGCGCGACCATCTCCTCGCGCGTGTGCATGTCCACGCCGTAGTGGCAAGGATTGCGGATGGGAGGGGCGGAGATCCGCAGGTGGACCTCGAGCGCCCCGGCGTCGCGCAGCATCTGGATGATCTGGCGGGTCGTGTTGCCACGCACGATCGAGTCGTCGACGACGACCAGGCGCCGCCCGCCGACGATCTCGGGCAGCGGGTTGAACTTCAGGCGCAGGCCGTGGCGGCGCAGCTCCTGGCCGGGCTGGATGAACGTGCGCGCGACGTAGCGGTTCTTCACGAAGCCGTCGTCCTGCGGCAACCCGCTCGCGCGCGCGAAGCCGCGCGCCGCGGCGTTGCCGGAGTCGGGCACCGCGATCACGAGGTCCGCGCCCGGGGCCGGTGCCTCGTGCGCGAGCACCTCGCCCATCCGCCCGCGCGCGGCCTGCAGCACGGTGCCGTGCATCTTCGAGTCCGGCCGGGCGAAGTAGATGTACTCGAAGACGCAGAACGCCTGGCGCGCGCCGGCGACGATCTGGCGTGTGCGGATGCCGTCTTCGCCGAGCGAGACGAGCTCGCCGGGCTGCACGTCGCGCAGGTACTCGGCGCCGATGATGTCCAGCGCGCACGATTCGCTGGCCACGCAGTAGCGATCACCCAGGCGCCCGAGCACCAGCGGGCGCACGCCGGCGGGGTCGCGGAAGGCGTAGACGCGGTCCTTCGTCATGACGACCGTCGAGAAGGCGCCGTGCAGGCGCGGGACGACGTCGGCGATCGCGTCCTCGATTGTCGCCGCCGGGTGGGAGGCCAGCAGCGCGGCGATGATCTCCGAGTCCGAGGTGGACGAGAACGCCACCCCGCGCTCGCGCAGCTGCGCGTGCAGCTCGACGGCGTTGATCAGGTTCCCGTTGTGCGCGAGCGCGAGCTCGCGGCGGTTGCCGCCCGAGCCGGCCGAGCGGTGCACCGGCTGCGAGTTCTCCCACTCGTTCGAGCCGGTGGTCGAGTAGCGCACGTGCCCGATCGCCAGTTCGCCGCCGAGCGCGCGCAGGTCGTGCTCCTTGAAGACCTGGCTGACGAGGCCCAGCGCGCGCTGGGTGATGACGTACCCGCCGCGGTCGGCGGCGGCGATGCCGGCCGACTCCTGGCCGCGGTGCTGGAGCGCGTAGAGCGCGAAGTACGCCAGCCGCGCGACGTCGTGGCCGGGCGCGTAGATCCCGAAGACGCCGCACTCCTCGCGCGGGCCCTCGCGGTGATCGAAGGGTGAAGATCCCGTCATCAGAGGCCCTCGAGCCGGTCGTGGCCAGCGTAGCAGCGGGCGCGCGCGCACTACGGGAAGAACCGTCCCAGCGCGCCGTGCGCCGCTCGCAGGTCGTCCAGCGCGACGTCGAGGCGCTCCCCGGCGACGGCGATGCCGAGCGCGCCGCCGCCGACCACGCCGATCACGTCGAGCGCCACGCGCTCGGCCAGGTGCGCGAGCGCGTCGGGCACGCCGGAGACGATGAAGCCGCCGGGCGACTCGCCGAACAGCCGCGTCCAGACGTCCCCGTCCTCGTCACCGAGGTCCACCGTCGCACCGATGCCGCCGGCCAGGCAGCACTCGGCGAGCGCCACCGCCAGGCCGCCCTCGGCGATGTCGTGCGCGGATGCGAGGTGGCCCTCGCGCACGGCCTCGCGGATCGCCGCCTGAGCGGCGCGCACGGCGGCGATGTCGACGTCCGGGAGCGACTCGGGCAGCGGCTCGCCGCGCAGCTTGGCGAGCTCGGAGGCCTCCAGGTCCGGCCGGAAGGGCCCGGCGAGCGCGATCGCGTCGCCCTCGCGCGCGAACCCCAGGCGCCCGGCGGCGGCCGCCTCGGGCATGCGCCCGACCATGCCGATGACCGGCGTCGGGTAGATGGGCCCGGCGGCGCCCTCGTTGTAGAGCGAGACGTTGCCGCCGACGATCGGCGCCTCAAGCGCGCGGCACGCGTCCCCGATCCCGCGCACGACCTCGGCCAGCTGCCAGGCGATGTGCGGCTTCTCGGGGTTGCCGAAGTTCAGGTTGTTCGTCGTGCCGAGCGGCTCCGCCCCAGCGCAGGCGAGGTTCGACGCGCACTCCAGGACGACGCCGATCGCGCCGCGGTAGGGGTCGGCCGCCACGCGCCGGCCGTTGCCGTCGATGCTGACGGCCAGCGCGCTGCCGTCGGGCAGCGCGAGCACGGCGGCGTCGGCCTCCTCCGGCCGGCGCACCGTGCGCGACTGGACGATCGCGTCGTACTGCTCGAAGAGCGGGCGGCGCGAGGCGATGTTCGGCGAGCCGACGAGCGCGAGCAGCGCGTCGCGCGCGTCGGCGCCGGCGGGCATGGTCGCCACAGGCGCCGGGTAGATCTGCGCGGGCGGCCGCTCGGGCTGCAGGTCGTAGAGCGGGCAGTCGTCGACGAGCGCCTGCACGGGCATGTCGCCGACGAGCCGGTCGCCGTCGAAGACGCGCATGCGGCGCGTCGCCGTAACCTCGCCTATCGCGGCGCCGCCGACCTCCCACTTCTCGCACAGCGCGAGCACCTCGTCGACGCGGCGGGGCTCCACGACGCAGAGCATCCGCTCCTGCGACTCGGAGACCATGATCTCGAAGGGCTCCATGCCGGGCTCGCGCAGCGGGACCTTCGCGACGTCGAGGTCGATCCCGACCTCGCCCTTGGAGGCCATCTCCGACGCCGACGAGGTCAGGCCGGCCGCGCCGAGGTCCTGCAGCGAGACGATCAGCCCGCGCTCGAGCAGCTCGAGCGAGCACTCGAGCAGCTTCTTCTCCTCGAATGGGTCGCCGACCTGCACGGTCGGGCGCTTGTCCTCGTCGGCCTCGCCGAGCTCCGCGGAGGCGAGCACCGACGCCCCGCCGATGCCGTCGCGGCCGGTGGAGGCGCCGTAGAGGACGAGCACGTTGCCGACGCCGGCGGCGGCGCTGCGCATCAGCCGGCCGTGCTCGCCGAGCCCGAGCGCCATCGCGTTGACCAGGCAGTTCTGCTCGTACGGCCCCTCGAAGTAGACCTCGCCGCCGACGGTCGGAACGCCGATCGAGTTCCCGTAGTGGCCGATCCCGCCGACCGCGTGGTCGAGCAGGTAGCGCGAGCGCTCGCTCGCCTCGACCTCGCCGAAGCGCAGCGAGTCCAGGACGGCGACCGGCCGCGCGCCGATCGCGAAGATGTCGCGCAGGATGCCGCCGACCCCGGTGGCGGCGCCCTGGAAGGGCTCGACCGCGCTCGGGTGGTTGTGCGACTCGACCTTGAAGGCGCACGCAAGGCCGCCGCCGACATCGACCGCGCCGGCGTTCTCCCCCGGGCCCATGAGAACGTGCGGCCCCTCCGTCGGGAGTGTCGCGAGCAGCCGCTTGGAGTGTTTGTAGGCGCAGTGCTCGCTCCACAGGAGCGAGTACATCGCGAGCTCGACCTGGTTCGGCGGGCCGCCCTGCTTCTCGCAGACGAGCTCGTACTCCGCGCGCGTGAGGCCGAGCGCGAGCGCGTCCTCGACGGTCGGCAGGGCCGCGGCCTCAGGCACGGGCGCCTTCCACGGCCAGCCGCATCGACTCGAAGATCCGCAGCCCGTCGGTCGACCCGGTGAGCGCGTCGACCGCGTGCTCGGGGTGCGGCATCAGCCCGAACACGTTGCCCGCGGCGTTGCACACCCCGGCGATGTCGCGCAACGAGCCGTTGTAGTTCTGCGCCGGGAGATAGCGCAGGACGACCTGGCCGTCGGCCTCGAGCGCGTCGAGTGTCGCCTCGTCGGCGTAGTAGCGCCCCCAGGCGTGCTTGGCCGGGATGCTCAGCGTCTCGCCCGGCTCGCAGGCGCCGGTGAACGCCGTGTCGGTGCGCTCGACCGCCAGGTCGAGCTGGCGGAAGGTGAAGCGCCGGTTGGCGTTCGGCAGCAGCGCGCCGGGCAGCAGGTGCGCCTCGCAGAGCACCTGGAAGCCGTTGCAGATCCCGAGCACGAGGCCGCCGCCGCCCGCGAACTCGATCACCGACTCCATCACCGGCGAGAAGCGCGCGATCGCGCCGGCGCGCAGGTAGTCGCCGTACGAGAAGCCGCCGGGGACGATCACCGCGTCGACGCCCTGCAGGTCGCGGTCGCCGTGCCACAGGAGGACCGCGCCACCGACGCGCGAGGCGGCGAGCTGCGCGTCGACGTCGTCGCAGGAGCCGGGGAAGCGCAGGACGCCGAACCGCACGCCGCTACCCGCTGCCCCCGTCGAGCAGCTCGATCTCGTAGTCCTCGATCAGCGGGTTGGCGAGCAGGCGCCGGGACATCTCCTCGAGCTGGGCGGGATCGTCGACGTCGAGCTCGATCAGCCGGCCGACGTGGACGTTGGCGACGCCCGCGAACCCCAGCGCGGGGAGCGCGCGCTCGACCGCGACCCCCTGCGGGTCGAGGATGCCCTCCTTCGGGCGGACGAGGACGCGGGCGCGAGGCATCAGCGGTCCACCTACGCCGCCGTCCTGTCGAGCCAGCGCTCGAACGGCTCGCCGGTGATGCGCTCGTAGGCCTCGATGTAGCGCGCGCGTGTGCCGGCGACGACGTCGTCCGGGATCGCCGGCGCCGGCGGCGTCTTGTCCCAGCCGCTCCGCGAGGCCCAGTCGCGCACGTACTGCTTGTCGAAGCTCGGCTGGCCGCGGCCGACCTCGTAGCCGTCGGCGGGCCAGTAGCGAGAGGAGTCGGGCGTGAGCACCTCATCGCCGACGACGAGCTCGCCGGACGCCGGGTCCAGCCCGAACTCGAACTTCGTGTCGGCGAGGATCACCCCGCGCTCGCGCGCGTGCCCCGCGGCGAACGCGTAGAGCGCGAGCGAGGCGTCGCGCACACGCTCCATCAGCGCCCGGTCGCCGACGAGCTCGGCGGCGCGGTCGAAGTCGATCGCCTCGTCATGGCCGACGTCGGCCTTGGTGCTGGGCGTGAAGATCGGCTCGGGCAGCTGCTCGGACTCGCGCAGGCCCGGCGGCAGCTCGATCCCGGAGACCGCGCCGGTCGCCTGGTAGTCCTTCCAGCCCGAGCCGGTGATGTAGCCGCGCACGACGCACTCGACGGGCAGCATCTGCAGCCGGCGCACCACCAGCGCGCGGCCGCGGACATCGTCCGGCACGCCGTCGGTGGCGGAGATCAGGTGGTTCGGGACCAGGTGCGCGGAACGCTCGAACCAGAAGACCGAGAGGCCGGTCAGGACCTTGCCCTTGTCGGGGATCGGCGTCGGATGCACGACGTCGTAGGTCGAGATCCGGTCGGAGGCGACCATCAGCAGCGCGTCGCCGAGGTCGTACATCTCGCGCACCTTCCCGCTGGCGAGGAGAGGAAGGTCGGCGAGGCTCGTCACTGCGGTGATGCTAGTGGATGGGGTGGCCGTACCGGCGCGCGGGCCAGGGCTTCGCGGGCATACTTCAGGCGTGCTCCGCGCGTTGTTGCTCACCGCCGTGGCGGCGGCGGTCCTGAGCGCCGCCGGACACGCCTTCGCCGCAGCGCCCGTGGCGTCGCCGTCGACCGCCACCACCGGCTCCTGCCCGATGCTGAAGCTGGGCAAGCACGGGCAGCTCGTCTACGTGCGCCGCCACACGCTGGTCTACCGCTACACGCGCGTGCGCCGCCGGGGGAAGACCGTCTTCCTTCGCCGCGTCGTCGCGCTCAAGCGGGTTCTGCGCACCTCGTGCGCGCGCCAGTGCGTGCGCGTGGTCAAGCGCGGCGGGCGCTACCAGCCCGTCTACACGCGCCGGCCGACGAACATCCGCGTCCGGCGCGGCAACGTCATCGTGATCGTCAAGCGTCCCCGGGCGACCTACAAGACGGCGCCGTGCAGCAGCCTGCCGAACGCGGAGTCGATCGGGACGGCCGTGAGCCTCACGGTGCTCCCCGGGAGCGCGCTCACGCTCGACACGGGTGCGGCCAAGCCCCAGCTCCCGCTGAGCGGCACGCTGCGCGGCTACGTCCCGGGCGCCGTCCCGTCGACCGGAGACGTGCAGATCACGCTGACGCGCGGAACGCTGCAAGCAGCCCGTACCGCGCTCTTCAGCGACACGGCCTGCAACGGCCGCCAGAGCGCGTCGATCCGCACGGGCAGCCCGACGACCGTGGCACTCGATCCCACGCAGACCAGCACGAGCACACTGCTCGGCTCGGGAACCGTGAGCGTGGTCGCGCGTGTCGTCGTCCACCTGCCGCTCGAGCTGCGCAACAACGACACGGGCTGCGACGCGCCCTACATCACGACGGGCTATTCGTCGTTCACGCAGACCCTGCTGCTGGGCGGCAAGCTCGGTCCAACGGGCCTGTCGAACGTGGCGCTGAGCTCGGCACCGCAGGGCGTGCTCACGGGCGGCTGCCTCTCCCCCGGCGTCTCGACCCAGCCGTGCAACGGCTTCCAGTTCCCGCTCTCGTTCCTGCTCAGCGCACAGCTGCAGGTCGCGGTGAACCTGCCGGGCCGCTGAGCGACCGCGCGCCGAGCATCGCGTAGGGCGTCGAGCCACTGCGCTTGATCGCTGCGGGGGGATCGGTCGCGTAGAGCTCGCGGATCCCCTGGATCAGCAGGCGCTTCTGCGCCGCGGACAGCCGCGCGCCGGCGTGGTTGGGCATGATCGTGTACTTCAGCGGCGGCATCTCACCGCTCTGGATCTGGCGGATCACCGCCTGCGCCGACGGCTGAGGCTTGTCCCACTCGGAGAAGTTCAGGTGCTCGCGCCCGCCGTCGACATCGGACTGCACGAGCCACGATGCCGGCGCGACGTTCGTGTACCACGGCCACTTCGTGAGGTTCGAGTGGCAGTCGCCGCACGAGTCGGCGGCGATCTTCGCCACGGCGGCGCTGGGGAACTTCGCCGACTGGGTCACGGGCGGGTTCGAGTGGTCGCGGCCGTAGGGCACGAGCTGCGCGAGCGCCAGCAGGACGACGAGGCCGATCGCCCCCCACTTCAGGATGGTCCGCAGCGGCGGGCGCGATCTCGGCGTGGGCGTCATTGCCCTGACGGTACGAGCTCGCCGGGAAACGAGAGGGAAAAGGGTGGCGCGAGCCGGCTGTCAGAGCCGCACTGCGCGGCGCACGACCTGTGTTCGCCCGCCTGAGCGCAGATGCAGCACGACCACGTACCGGCCGTGCGCGAGCGGGCCGCGAGCCACGACCACGCCGCCTCGCGCGCCGGCGATCGTCCGGCCAGCGCGCATCAGCCGCGCGTCGGCGATCCGCACGCCGGCGGCGGCGCGCACCGAGCACGAGATCTTGAGCGCCGGCTTCGTCCTGCCCTTTGGCTTGGCGACGCGGCAGGTGACCTTCCCGTCGTGACCGGCGGCGCCGGCCGCACCACGCGGTCCGGCCGGCCCGGCGGCTCCGCTGGCCCCTGTGGGCCCGGCGGCCCCGGGCGCTCCGGCAGCCCCCGCAGCGCCCACGGGCCCGACGCCCGTCGTGAACGTGACATCGGCGCCCAGGCCGACGCCCCCGGCGCCGGCGGCCCGCAGCCGCACGTGGTAGGTCGTTCCGGGCTCGAGCCCGGTGAGCGCGGCGCTCACCGCCTGCGCCCCGTTGGACGGTGTGACGGCCGGGGCGGTCGAATGGCCGTAGGACGTCGTCTCGCCCCACTCGAAGCGGTAACCGGCGGAGGTACTCTGCGGATCGACGGTCCCGTTGAGGGTCGCCACGGTGGCACCGACCGCGGTCGCCGCCGATGTCGCCGCTGCCGGGCGGGCGGGGAGGCCGAACACCTGCACCTCGCCGCCGTCGTACTCGCCGACCGCCAGCCGGTCGGTCCGCCAGGCCAGCGAGGCCGGGCCGCGCAGGAAGCCGGCGCCCGACCCGCGTGCCCCGAAGGCGCCGGCACTCTGCGGCGTCCCTGACCCCGTGTCGACCATCTGCACACGCGCGCCGCCATCCTCGGCGACGAACAGGACGCCGTCGGCGCCGAGCTTCAGCGCCGTCGGATCGTCGAACTGGCCGAGCGCGGCGCCGCCGCTTCCGAACGCCCAGTCAAACGTGCCGTCGGGTCCAAACGCCTGCAGGCGGTTGTTGTAGCGGTCGGCGACGAAGACGCCGGCGTCGGACGCCGCGACTCCGAACGGGCCGTTGAATTGGCCCGGCCCGCTGCCGCTCTGGTACCCCGGTCCGCCGCGGCCCCAGCGGGCCATGAACGTCCCGTCGGAGGCGAAGTGCTGAACGCGGTGGGCGTAGATGTCGGCGACGTAGAAGCTGCCGTCGGGCGCGATCGAGACGTCATAGGGGTAGTAGAGCTTGCCCGGCGTCACGTAGTCGCACGACGGGCTCGCCGGGTACTGCGCGATGAACGCGCCGGTGAGCGAGTTGAGCCGTTCGATGCGGCAGTTGTTGAGGTCGGCGACGAACAGGTCGCCGCTGGTGGGGTCGATCGCCAGGCCGTTGGGCGAGTTGAACTCGCCGGGCGCGGAGCTCGGCCCGCCCTGCGCGAAGCCACCCGCCGAGTTGGCCCCGAACGCCGCCAGCAACGTGCCGCCCGGCGAGAACTTGAGGATCCGGTTGTCACCCTGGCTGGAGACGTAGAGATCGCCCGCGCTGTCGTAGGCCATCCCGGAGGGATGGTTGAGGTTGGGGGCGTTCGCTGCGACGCCGGTCTGGCGGAACGTGGCCTCGTACGCATACCCGGGGCCGCCCGAGAAGCGCTGCAGGCGCGTGTTGCCGGTGTCGACGACGAGCACCTTGCCCGCCGGCGTCACGGAGACGCCCCGTGGCGTGTTGACCTGCCCGGCAGCGGTGCCGTAGGAGCTGAACGCGGTCGGGGTCGCAAGGCTCGTGTCGAAGCCGACGATCCGTTGCCCGTAGTCGTCCGTGACCAGCAGGCGGCTGGTTGCGGTCTCGTAGGCGATGTTCCACGGCTGCATGTAGCCGAGCGCGCCGCCGAGGTACTGCAGCTGCGCCAGGTACTGGTAGGTCGGTACGCCACCGGAGGCCGGATTGCGCTGGAACTTCTCGACGCGGTAGTTGTACGGGTCGGTCACGAAGATGTCGCGATTGACGCCGACGTTGACGACGGCGATCCCGACTGGGCCGGTGAACTGGCCGTTGCCGTTGCCGTAGGAGCCGAAGCTGCCGACCGGCGCTCCGGTGTTCGTCAGCTCCTGCACGCGGTAGTTGCCGTAGTCGACGACCCACACGTGCCCGTCCGTGTCGAACGCGAGCGCGTGCGGGTTGGAGAACTCTCCCGGCGCCGAGCCGGCGCTGCCGTCGCCGCCGTTGTGGCCGTAGCTGGCGACCCAGGTCAGCGATGTCGGCGTGTTGCCGCTGTACGTGACCGAGAACACCTGCAGCCGGTTGTTCTGCGAGTCGGCGATCCACAGCTTCCCGTCGGGCGCGAACGCCATCCCGGTGGGGTAGTTGAACTCGCCCGCGCCGGTGCCCGAGGCACCGGTGCCACCGTTCTTGCCGAAGCGCGCCAGCACGGTGCCGGTCGCGTCGTCGAGCACGATCAGCCGGTTGCCGTAGCCGTCGGCGAGCCACTCGATCGGGTGCGAGGGGTCGCCGACGGCGACCTCCGGGCCCTGGTAGGTCGTCGCGCCGAGCTGCCCGAGCACCGTCGGCGCGCCGAGGTACGGGCACGGATCGGCGCCCGGACACGACGTCGCCGCGGCCGGCTGCGCCGTCACGGCGAGCGCACCGAGGACCAGCAGCAGGGCGAGGGCGGCGCGCCGGCTCACAGGCGGACCTCCGTGATCGTGTGGCGCAGCGAGCGCCGGCCGCTCATCACGTCGACGCGCAGCTCGCAGCGTCCGCGCGCGGCGGCGCGCGCGCGCAGGACGAGCGTGCCGCCGGCGCCGGCCGCGCGCGCGAGCAGCGTGTGGCCGCGGGTCAGCCGAGCGACCACGCGCGCACCGCGGGCCGATGCGGCTGCCGCCAGCTTCACGGTGCAGGTCGTCCTCACGCGCCCGCGCACCGCCTTGGACGTCTTGCAGGCGACCGTGGCGTCACGCCCGCGCGCGCCGGCCGGACCGGGTGCGCCGGCGGGCCCCGGCCCGCCCGACGCGCCGGCCGCGCCCGCGGCGCCCGTCGCGCCCGCCGGACCATCGGCGCCGGCTGGGCCGGGCGGGTTCGTGGTCGTGAACGTCTGCATCGCGCTCTGCGCGCTGCCGGCCGGCGTGCGCACCAGCAGTCGGTAGGAGTAGGTGGTCCCGGGCTGCAGCCCGTCGACGCGGACGCTCGCCTGCTCGGGCGCGCCCGTCGCTGTGGTGCGGTAGGTCGTGTGCGAGCCGAGCGCCGGCGTCGGGCCGTACTGGAACGTCCAGGCCGCCGCGCCGCCCCCGGCGTCGACCGTGCCCGTGAGCGTGGCGTGGCCTGGACCGATCGCCGAGGCGCCCAGGCCGGTGGGCACGCCCGGCACCGGGATCGTGAAGCGCTGCAAGCGGTTGAGCGACGGGTCGGACGCCCAGA
>Ga0335070_10009818_pt1 | contig 11205 bp, 10 predicted proteins | sample Lox_Sample_13_FD_206722 | JGI IMG/M metagenome (GOLD analysis project Ga0335070, IMG submission 206722) | Soil microbial communities from Loxahatchee National Wildlife Refuge, Florida, United States - Lox_Sample_1.3 | ecosystem: Environmental > Terrestrial > Soil > Wetlands | place: USA... | reverse complement strand
CAGCAGGCTCTCCATCAGGACTGCGCCGAGAATGGAACGCTCGGCGTCGATGCTGGCGGGAAGTCCGCGCTCGAGACTGTAGTCGGTGGTGGCCATCGAGAGAGATTTATATGAGGGTACTCACGGTCCTGTCCGATGACAAGAACGGAGACGCAGGATTGATAATGTTCTTTAGGAAATTCTGTTGAAGAGAGGAGAAATCTCGTCCCGAACTTAGAACCGGCGGTGAAGAGCGGCTTGGACGGAGGAAATCTGCGTGGCCCCAGATGAGGAGCCACGCAGAAAAAGGGTTAATGTTCAGACGCGGAATTCTCGCCGTTCGATGCTGCTTGACTCGACGGCGCAATCCCAATCACCCACCAGTAAAAGCGAAGCCCATTGTCCATGAGGACATAGGTTTCGGATTTTTCTGATGGGGTGTTACTATTCGCTTGATTGTTTTTCATGTTGGTTATGGGGTGCACCAAGCGCCCCATTTTTGTTGCACCATTTCTGCAACAATCTGACGTTAACGAGTTGGGCCGCGCGGGCGCAATGACGAACAGGGTGCTGACCGCCTCCGGACGGCAGATTTCTTCCGAAATCTTGTGCGCGGCTGTGAAAAAGGCGTCAGGTGATTGAGCGGCAACGACGAGAATCGTTAGCCGACAAACAGCACGTCCTTGGACTCCGCTCCCTGCGGTCGCTGCGCTGGACAGGATGACAGGCGGGTAATTTCGCCAACCACAACGCGATGCGCTCCGCGAGCCAGCCACTCGCGGAGCGCAGTTTGAGGCACGGCATCGGCGTCGGAGGACGCGGGCCTCCGCTTTCGGCATGCAGCCAAAGCTGAACGGGGAACCAAGTTTCGCTGCGCGAGGCGCGCGGTGCGCTTGTTGCCGTGCGGGCTGGGGAGTAGTCCGCAGCCGGGTGGCCGCAGATGCCCGCACCAGACGCACACGAAGCTTGATCGACCTGATCGGCGGCGGGGCTTCCCGGAAGGCGGTTCGAATGCAAACGGATCAACATTGAACGTGCCGGAGACGGGCTGTACTGCCGGCACAGCCCGCTTTGCTTTGTCCCGTGGACGCACCGCGCATGGCCGCGAAAGCGGTTTGCGATGCCTGTGCCTAGTTGCCGCTGACGATATTGCATGGCTGCAGCGCCCGCAAGCGGAAAGCGCAAGGCGCTGTGTAATTCGTGTGCATCGGGCAAAAAAGTTGTGCAAAAGGGCGGCGAAATCCGCAGAGGGCCGGTTGGCGGGCGGTAAGTTACCAGATGGTCACTAGCCGGGGCGGAGGCATGGGTTTATCCTCGCCCCTATGGCAGTTTCGATCACGGTGCTGGCCAGCGGGAGCAAGGGCAACTGCACCCTCATCGGCGGTGGCAAGACGCGCCTGCTGGTGGATGCCGGCCTTTCCTGCCGCGAGACCTTGCGCCGCATGGCGCTGTGCGGGGAAACCACAGCTGGCATCGACGCCATCCTGATCACGCATGAGCATAGCGATCATGTGGGCGGGCTGAACGTGCTGGCGAAGAAGCTGAAGGTCCCGGTGTACATGACCGCCGCCACGCACGATGCGTATCGCCGCTATGCGCGCGACAGCGCCGGCATCCGCATCACTCTGGAGAGGCTGGAGACCTTTCATGCCGGGCGCGCGTTTCATGTTGGCGACGTGACCGTCATGCCATTTACCATTCCGCACGACGCTGCCGACCCGGTGGGATTCACCTTCAGCAGCCAAGGCATCAAGGTCGGGGTGTGTACCGATTTGGGCTACATGCCGGCGAGCGTGAGGCATCATATCCGGGAATGCCAGGTGCTGATGGTCGAGTCCAACCACGATCTGGAGATGCTGCGCGGCGGGCCGTATCCCTGGGCGGTGAAGCAGCGGGTGATGAGCCGGGTGGGCCATCTGTCGAACGATGCGCTCGCGGATTTTCTGACGACGGACTATGATGGTGGAGCCGAATACCTTATCCTGGCGCACCTTTCGGAGCAGAACAACCACCCCGAGATCGCGCGGATGACGGCTGAGCGTGCGTTGGGCGAGCAGCGTACTTTTGTACGCAACCAGTTGATGCTCGCAGCACAACATGAACCGCTTGCGGCAATACGATTGTAGTGTCCGCACCGCCGGGCGCCGCGGCGAAGCGCTTCGCGGGCGTGGTTTCCAACATGGCACAGTGCACTGATCGCGTCATCGGCAAGATCCTTGCCGGATGGCGCTATGACATCTCGGGCCTGGCGCCGGAAATGCGCGGCGACTACGAAGCCCACCTGCGCGAGTGCGAGCACTGCCACTCACGGCAGCGGCTGCACCGCGGCATCGATATCGGGCTGATGGCGCTGGCCTCGGCGTCGATGATCGTGTTTTTACTGGCGTACGGGGTGATTCGGCATTTTCAACCGCGTCATGCGTTCTGGCTGGAGATTGGCGCGCTGGGCGGGTTTCTACTCTCCATGTTGCTGTGGCTGCTGGTGGCGATTGCCACCCCCGCTCCTATGGTGGTGAAGGATGCCGCCATGACGGGCGCGCGCATGGGGCTCGACAAGCTGCCTGAAGAAATCCGCCAAAGAATTCCCGAAGACCTGCGGGTGAAGATCACTGGACAGTAGGCGGACCGGCATCGCCAAGCGAGCAACGCGCGAAGCGCCACACTCTCGTAACTCCAGCGTCGAAGACGGGAGCACTTCCACAATACTCATCGCGGTGTTCTTCGGAGAAGAGTTGCACCGCCTGGGTATCGTTGCGAGGAGCCGCTCCTGGCGCACCGGGATTTGCGCGAACCCAGCCGAGAACCCAGATGTTGGCGGGCAAGGGTGAGGGCAGCGGCCGGGTGAAGGAATCCAAACGCTGGAACGAAGGCAAGCTGCCGGTGTAGGTGTCGCGATAGTAGTCGAAGGCCAGCCCTTTCATGCCCTCGGCGATGACGACGTCGCCGGGCTGGAGGTTTTGCAGAATCCTTCGCGACGACTGCCGCCAGCCTTCGTCAACCTCGATGTGGCGCTCGTTAAAGCGAATTGCGGACAGCGAGTAGAACACCAGCAGCGCAAACACAGCGACAGCGATGAGCCGCGAAAACGTAGCGAGCCGGGCAATGCCTGCCGCAGCCAGCAACACGCTCGCGGGAAGGCAGATCGAGAGAAAGCGCTCGACCAGTAGCGGCTGACGCAGTGAGGCGGCGATAGCCAGTGCCACTGGGACGGACAACCACAGGAAAACGAACCAATAGGGCCATCGTTCAGCGTCGTTGGCCGCTCGCACCGCGGACCAGGCGGCAACGATCCAGAGAAAGACATAGGTCAGCGAGCGCGCCTTGCCGAGGGTGAGGGAGTACAGGAGCCAGCGGAGCTGTTGTGCGCTCAGGGGTTGTACCCAGGCAATGTGGCTGGCTTCGCCATTCGTCGCCATAAAGACCGCCCAGGGGAAAAGAAGGACGGCTAGGAGCGCCAGCGCGTATAGGAGTTGCTTCCAGGGGACTCGTGCCAGGCGCACAAAGAGCAGCGATGCGAGTTGTGCGACCGCCACGAGTACGGCGAAGAAGTGGCTGTACACGGCTGCCGCGGAGAGCACGGCATAAACGGTCCAAGTGAGCCAAGTCGGCTTCTGTAAACCTCGAATGAAGCTGAGGCCGGAGAGACAAACCAACAGGATCACGAGTGGGTAGGCGCGTGCATTCCGTGCCAGCATCGCGTCGAAGGGATGCAAGGCCAGCAGCGCCGCCGCAATGAGACCGGCGCGCGCATTGAACAGCCGCCGGCCCAGCCCATACACAATTGGAACGGTGGCCGTGGACAGCACGACGCCCAGCAGGCGAACTATCCACTCGCAGTGGCCGAGGTGCATCCAGCCCCGCAGCAACAGGTAGTAAGGCGCCATATTGAGTTCAGAGCGCCAGATGGTGTGAGCAAAATCAGGGAACGGCGCACGCGCTAGGAAGATGCTGAGAGCCTCATCGAGGGTGATGCCCTGCGCGTCGAGACCGCGCAAGCGGACGACCGCCGCAAGCAGGGTGATCGCGGTGACGCAGACCGCTATGAGGACTGGCGAGCCCTGATCGCGAGACCATTGAGCGGGTGCTGCACTGTCGGCACGGTCGGAGACAGTTGGCATCGGGAGTGACTTCGTCAGACCTTCCTGGGCGTGATGCGGTCCGCTCCGACGTACGGACGCAGGACGTCTGGCACCACGACGCTGCCGTCCGCCTGCTGGTAGTTTTCCACGATCGCCACCCAGGTGCGCCCGATCGCCAGGCCACTGCCGTTCAGCGTGTGTACGAACTCGCTCTTCTTTGCGCCCTCGGGGCGATAGCGGATGTTGGCACGGCGCGCCTGAAAATCAGTGAAATTGGAGCAGGAAGAAATCTCCCGATAGAGGTTTTGTCCCGGCAGCCAGACCTCGATGTCGTAGGTTTTGGCGGAAGAGAATCCCATGTCGCCGGTGCAGAGAACCACGGTGCGATAGTGCAGGCCAAGTTTCTGCAGAACCTGCTCGGCATCGCGAGTGAGTTTTTCGTGCTCTTCGCAAGACTGCTCGGGCCGGGCGAACTTCACCAACTCGACTTTCTGAAACTGGTGTTGGCGGATGATGCCGCGAACATCTTTGCCGTAGGACCCTGCCTCGCTGCGGAAACAAGGAGTGAATGCCGTCAGTGAGATCGGCAAGCGTGCACCGTCGAGGGTTTCGTCGCGATAAAGGTTGGTGACAGGAACTTCGGCGGTGGGAATGAGGTAAAAATTCTTGTCGCCGTGCGGAACCTTGAACAGGTCGGCTTCGAACTTGGGTAAATTGCCTGTGCCGTACAAGGAGTCGGCGTTGACCATGAAGGGCGGCAGGACTTCAGTGTAGCCGTGCTCGCGGGTGTGCAGATCGAGCATGAAATTCATCAGGGCGCGCTCGAGGCGGGCGCCGAGGTCCCAGTACACGGCGAAGCGGGCGCCGGTGATTTTGGCGGCGCGTTCGAGATCGAGAATGCCGAGGGCCTCGCCGAGTTCCCAGTGCGGCTTGGGCGTGAAATCAAACTGAGGAGGTGCTCCCCAGCGGCGGACTTCGACGTTGTCGTCGGCGCTGTGGCCCACGGGAACGCTGGCGTCGGGAAGGTTGGGGATGCCAGTCAATATGTCGCGCAAGCGTGCGTCGGCCTCTTCGGCGATCTTTTCCGCGTCGGCGATTTTTTCCTTGAGTTCTTTTTGCTCCTGAAGGTTGGCGGTTGTATCTTGTTTTTCCTTTCTGAGTCGCTGAAATTCTTCCGTCAAGGCATTACGACGCGCCTTCATGGTTTCCGCGTTGGTGATCGCGGCGCGGCGGTCGAGATCGATTGCGTAGAAATCTCCCAGGACGACAGCCGGATCCATGCCGCGCTGGCGGAGTTTTTCTTCGACGAGGGGCAGATTATTGCGGACGAAAGCGAGGTCGAGCATAAGAGAACAGGTTAATTGATGGGAGGGTCCGCAACCAAACGCACCGGATAGAGCTGACGCAAAGTCGCAAGATCCCATGTTAATTGATGCAGGCGCCTGCCACCTAGCGAGCAGGTGTTTAATCTGATTGGAGCGATATCTGAGTTGCGAAGGCACGGACGGGAGAAGAAGGCATGAAGACGCTGATGGCGTTTGCCGTGGCTGTTGCTGTTTTGTTTCCGACTTACCTGCGGGCCGCTCCTGCAAAGCCGGCGTTGGAAGTCGTGGTGCTGGGTTCCGGCGGACCGCGGGCGTTCGGCAGGGCCGGGTCGAGTTACATCGTGCTGGTCGGAGGAAGACCGCGGATTCTGGTGGACGCCGGGCCGGGTGCGTTCTTGCGGATCGGAGAATTGGACGTGGACCTGGATAAAGTCGATACGGTTTTGCTGACGCATCTGCATATCGATCACAGCGGAGACCTGGCGGCTTTCTTCAACGCGCGAGCGCTTACCAGTGACGGACCAATCACGTACCGAATATTTGGCCCGGACGGGGAAGGACTCTTTCCCAAGACCTCGCGATTTGTGAATTTACTGGTGGGAGAAGGCGGCGCGTTTGCGTATCAGAAGACGTTTGGCGCGCCCGAATCGTTCGAGGTTCATGATTTGGCAATCAGCCTGGATTCGGTGCGCACGACGATTGTGGATGAGGATGGTTTGGTGGTGGAAGAGATTGCGACCCATCACGGCGACTGTCCGTCGGTGGCGTACCGGATTTCTTATAAGGGCCTGGCAGTGGTTTTCTCCGGAGACATGGATGCGTCAGCGCTGCCGAATCTGGTGAAATTGGCGAAGAATGCGGATTTGCTGATCTTCAATTGTGCGGTGCTCGACCCTCCGGGCTCGCCATCGCAACTGTACGATCTGCATACGCCGCCCAGAAAGATCGGCGAGGCTGCGCACGAGAGTGGAGTAAAAAGTTTGCTGCTGAGCCATCTTGCTCCGGATGTGGAAGGGCAGGAGGCAGCGGTGCGGAAATCGATTCGTGCGTCCTATGCAGGGCCGGTGGCGTTCGCGAGCGATAAGATGCACGTGCCCGTCGGGAAGTGAACGGGAGATTCGAGTGGACGGGGCTTGGGAGATAGAGCTTTGCGTCGCCGATTGAAGGGCTGCTGAAAAAATCAGAAAAGCAGTCGGAGATGGAACTGGCGTTCCACCCAGAAAACATGAAAATAGCATGCGGCGGCCTGCAACGGGTAGGAGGCCACGGATCTGTGGAGCAGCCAAGCCCGCAAAGCAGTCTGGCCAGGACATCGCCGCGAACCCGAAACTGTTGGTGATGGTGAGCACGCAGGGCAGACTGAACCTGTTGCCGATGTCCCCCGTGCAGGTGCCGGAGGAGGGTAGAGGGAGATCATTCTGCGTTGCTGTGCCGGTTTGGATGTGCACAAAGACGGAGTCGAGGTCTGGGTGCGCACGATGGGCGAAGACGGCAAACTGCATCAGGAGGTTCGTCACTGGGCAACCATGACGCGCGATCTGATGGCCATGGCGGAGGGGCTGGCGACAGCCGGAGTTACGCACGTGGCCATGGAATCCACCGGGGTGTACTGGAAACCGATCTTTAACATTCTGGAGGAGGGCTTTGAGATTTTGCTGGTGAATGCGCGCCACCTGAAGAACGTACCGGGGCGCAAGACCGATATCAAGGACTGCCAGTGGATCGCGCAACTGCTGCAACATGGGCTGCTGAAGGGGAGCTTTATTCCCCCGCGGGGGCAACGAGAGCGGCGCGACCTAACCCGGCAGCGGGCGCAGATGATGGAGGAACGCAGCCGCATCTGCAACCGCCTGCAGAAGGTGCTGGAAGACGCCAACCTCAAGCTGGCCTCGGTGGCCAGTGATGTGGTGGGAGTGTCGGGACGACTGATGCTGCAGGCCATGGTGGCGGGCGAAGACGACCCGGAGAAGCTGGCCGACCTGGCCAAATGCCAACTGCGCGGCAAGATTCCGCAACTGGAGCAGGCGCTGTACGGCAAGCTCACCGAGCACCATCGCTGGATGCTGCGTCTGTTGTGGGATCAGTTGACCTCGACCGAAGCCTTGGTGGCCAGGTTGGATGAGCGCATCGCCCAATGTACGCGCCCTCAGCAGCCCGTCCTGGAGAGACTGGATGAGATTCCCGGCATTGATGTGCGGGTGGCGCAAGTGCTGCTGGCGGAAATCGGAACGGACATGAAGCCGTTTCCCAGCGACGCGCATCTGGCTTCTTGGGCGGGCATGTGCCCTGGCAACAACGAGAGTGCGGGCAAGAAGAGAAGCGGTAAGACAACGAAGGGCAGTCGCTGGTTACGGCAAGCTCTGGTACAGGCGGCTTGGGCAGCCAGTCACAAGAAAGACAGCTACTTCCAAGTGCACGCCCGCAACCTGATGCACCGCCGCGGCCGCAAGCGCGGGCTGGTTGCCGTCGCCCATTCCTTACTCATCGTCGTCTACCACATGCTGAAGGAGGAAACCCATTACCGCGACTTGGGGCCCCAGTTCCTGGATCGGCTACGTGCCAAGCATTTGGTCCGCTTTCACGTCCGAAGATTGCAACAACTCGGTCTCCAGGTAGCACTCACACCGGTCGCGGCATAGATTTTCAGGGCAGATCCCTCGGAGGCTGAAGCCTCCCCGTGATGACATGAATAAAGACCTATGCGGCAAAGTTAAAGCCGCGCTGTTCCAAAACATTCTAAAAATCGCATTCTTCAGCAGCCCCGTTTAGTCAGTACCGGGTACGGACTCGAAGTCCTGCTGTTTTAGCGGAAGTTTCTTGTGCCATTCGGCGGCAGCGCGGATGAATGCCTGAAACATCGCGCGTGAGGCCGGGGCGCTGCCGTAGGTACGTTCGGGATGCCATTGCACGGCAAGCACAAAATGATCGTCGGCGGTGCCTTCCAACGCCTCTTTCACCTGATCTTCTGTGGACCACGCGACTGGTATTAAACCATCCCCGACAACATCCGCTGCCTGATGATGACTGGAATTGACTGGGATCACAGGTTCGCCATCAGCAGGCAACGCTCCGGCGGAGCGAAGTATCAGCGCCAGCTTGGACTGTGGTTCGATGCGAGCGAGATGTGCCGCGATTACCGACTTTTCCGCGTCGTGATTCACATTAGTCGATAAGTCCTGATCGAGCGTGCCGGTGCGCCACACGTTCAGCGACTGCAGTCCATAGCAGATGCCGAAGATGGGCTTGCGCATGTTGTAGGCGTCCTGCAACAGGAGCTCGTCGGTGTTGTCGCGCAGGGGGTCGGGCGCCGCAGTTTTGGGATGGCGGGTGGCACCGTACTTTTCGGGATCGACATCGGCGGGGCTGCCGGGCAGCAGCACGCCGTCACAGGTCTTCACCTTCTGCGCAATCACGGCCGACGGCGCGGTTACGTCGATGAGGACGGGCTCGCCTCCGGCCTCGCGGATGGCATGCTCGTACTGGGGCAGCGCGCGCATCACGTATTTGGGGTTGGCGGAGTTGGGAATCGGGATGGCGACGCGGGGGGTCATAACACCACCGATCCGTTGGCGTCAATGTCTTCCGCAACCTCCGGAGCCGGCATCTTCGCACGCGCGTAATACGTCTCCGACATCACCTGCCGCACCTGCGCCGAAAGCTTGTTCATTTCGCGCGGAACCATGCCTTTGGTCGGGATGGGCTGGCCGATGATCATCTGCACCGTACCCGGCCGCAGGTGAAAGCTGTTCATCGGCAGCATTTCGTAGGTACCTACCAGCACGATGGGGACGACCGGCGCCTGCGCCTTGATGGCCATGTAGAACGCTCCGCCCATGAAGTCCCGCAGATGCCCGTCGCGCGACCTGCCGCCTTCGGGGAAGATCACCAGCGGCATGCCCTTGCGTAAGGAGCCGCCGGCGCGGTTGAGTCCGCGCAGGGAGGCGCGGGCGTCGCCGTGGTCAATGGGAATCTGGCCGGAGCGCGTCAGGTGCCAGCCCAGGAACGGATAGCTGAACAGTTCGCGCTTGGCCAGAATGCGAAAGTGCGTTGGCAGCGTGGCGTAGAGCACGGGGATATCGAGTGCCGAGAGGTGATTCGCGGCATATACCGCGGGCTGCGATGGATCGATGTGCTCAAGCCCTTCGATGTGTACGTGAACAAATGTGGTCTTGAGGATCATGCGCGCCCAGTGCACCGCGAACCAGTGCTGCATGCGGCCGTCGCGATCGATAAACGACGACAGCAACGAGAGGCTACCCATGATTCCGGTGTAAAAGTAGATCAGTGGAACGAAGACGCAGTAGGAGCGCAGACGGCTGAGAGGACCGCCTTTCGCTATTCGCTCCTCGCGCTTCGCTGTTTCCTCTTCGCTTTGTGGCGTGGTGGCCATGCGCTACGCCGGAATTCCCAACTCTTTCATGGTATCGCCGACGAGGAAGATGGATCCGGTGACGACGATGACGCCGTCCTCGGCGGTTTGCTGGAAAGCGCGATGCAGTGCTGCGGTCACGTTCGGTTCGGCGAACATGGTTGCGCCGCTGCGGGAGCCAGCTTGCTGAAGTTCGTCGGTACCGGCGGCGCGGGGGTTGTCGATGTGGGTGACGATCACCTTGTCCGCAATGGGGAAGAGGATGTCGGCCATCTCCTGGATGGCCTTGTCGCGCATGGCGCCGAAGACGAAAGTGAATGAAGGCTCGGCGAATGTCTCTGAGAGAGCGGAGCGCAGGGCCCACGCTCCCGCCGGATTGTGGGCGACGTCGAGGACAACAGTGTGCTGCTCAGTTTGGGGTGACTTCGGCAGAACCTGAAATCGGCCAGGCCACTGCGTCCCTCGAATGCCCTGCTCGATCTGCTTCGGCGTGACCTTGAAGCCGAACTGCTGCAGCTCTTCCGCGGTCGTAATGGCGAGCGCAATGTTGCGGTACTGGTGGCGGCCGACGAGTGGGGAGTCCACAAGAATTTCTTTGCCCATGACCGACAGCGGATAGCGGTTACGGCCAAGCTCACGCGTGACGCGGGCTGCGAGCAACTCGGCCGCGCCGGGGGATACGGGCGGCGTGTACTTCACGGCGCTGACTCCGCTGGCATGGCGATCGAGAATCGTATTGCCGATGACATCGTTGGCGTCGGGATGCTGCGGCAGCGTGACCACCAGGCCGTTCTCGCGGATGATGCCGGCCTTTTCGTGGGCGATTTCAGCGATGGTATCGCCGAGATACTTCTGGTGGTCGAGCGAGATGTCGGCGATGACGGAAATGAGAGGGCTCACGACGTTGGTGGCATCCAAGCGGCCTCCCATGCCGACTTCGAGCACGGCGATGTCAACGCGCACGCTGGCGAAGTACTCGAAAGCCATGACGGTGAGCATCTCGAAGAAGCTGGGATGCCAGGGTAGCTGGCCGGAATGTAGCAGTTGCTGCGCGGTGTACTCGACGCATTCGTAGATGGCACTGAACTCAACGTCGGCGATGGGCTCGCCGTTGATCCGCATGCGCTCGTTGATGCGAATGAGATGGGGCGAGCTGTAGAGCGCGGTCTTGTGTCCGGCGACGCGCAGGATGGACGAGAGCGTTGCGCCGGTGGAGCCTTTGCCGTTGGTTCCGGCGATGAGCACGCTGGGAAAACGGCTCTCGGGATTCCCCAGCGCCGCCAGCATCTCGCGCACATAGACGAGATCGAACTTGTGGGACGGCGTGACCGCCAGCTCGTGTCCCAAGGCGTAAAGCTGCTCGACAGTGGCTTGGTAGGTCATGCCTAACATTCAGATTAGCACTTGGCGGATGGCACTCAGCTCTCGCCTTTTGGATCTGGCATTGCATTCA
>Ga0335070_10009817_pt1 | contig 11205 bp, 7 predicted proteins | sample Lox_Sample_13_FD_206722 | JGI IMG/M metagenome (GOLD analysis project Ga0335070, IMG submission 206722) | Soil microbial communities from Loxahatchee National Wildlife Refuge, Florida, United States - Lox_Sample_1.3 | ecosystem: Environmental > Terrestrial > Soil > Wetlands | place: USA: Florida... | reverse complement strand
CAGCCGCTTCCTGGCATCTTCAACTTCGGGCGGGCCGGAACGTCGCCACGCTTCTGCACATCGAGGAATCGCTGATTATGCTCTCTGCCGTTGGCTTTCCAGCTTTTCTCTATGATACTGAATGGATTTACTCAGGGCGGCATAGGTCTGCATGAGGTCTTGCTCTGCAATGACGAGCATAAGTGTCGATCCCATCGACACTATATTCATAATATTAATGCCGATTTTAGATATTTGATTGACAAAATAGGCGTAAAGTCCGGGAATTTCGATGGCAGGAATAATATCCTCGGCTTTTGGCTCTTGGATTCTTATTACCGCAACCTTCTCCCGGATCTCTCTGGCCTGAGGGAGGATATTCTGAAATAATGCTCTTTTCTCTCTGTCCAGGATAACAGTAATTTCTCCGCCTCCCTGACTGATAAAGAGTACTTCATCCGGGTTCCAGAGGATATTTTTAACGATTTCATTAATGACAGCAACGATCTTATCGGTCCGGTCGAAACTGATATGAACAATATCATCTTTTATCGTTAACTGCGAATATGCGATGTTTCTTGCGAGATTCATTTCTATGGCCGTATGATTGAGATCTAATGAATACCTAGACGACGTCTGATCATATTCGGCGACAGAAGACGCTGTGATCGTTGGGACCTTGTTTCTGCTAGATAAAATTCTTTCTAGCGCAATGTCCAGCTCACGAGTCATATTCTGGACAGAGTCATAACGCCTTTCAGGTTTCTTTTCCAAACATTTTACTATCAAACGACTGAGGCTCTCTGGAATTTGAGGATTGAAGTCTTTCGGGTTCTCCGGCTCCTCGGTCTTATGCTTCATGGCAATGCTGAGCGCTGTGTCACCCTCAAACGGCACTCTTCCCGTTACCATCTCATAGAGAATCACACCTAACGAATAGATGTCCGAGCGCTGGTCGACTTCTTTGCCTTCAACCTGCTCCGGGGACATGTACTCCGGAGTCCCAATCATTACTCCGGCGCCAGTGATCCCCTTGCCCCAAAGCGATCGGGCGATGCCGAAGTCCATGATCCGAACGTTCCCGTCCTCGTCGATCATGATATTCTGGGGCTTGAGGTCCCGGTGGACAATGCCCAGATGATGGGCTTCGGCCAATCCTTCACAGATTTGCTTCGTTATCGAAACGGCCCGGAACGCCCCGAGCTGGCCAGACTTCCGGATGAACTTCTTCAGGTCCTCGCCAGGGACAAATTCCATGGTAATGAAGGTCGTGCCCTCGGCCTTGCCGAGGTCGAACATACCACAGATATTCTTGTGCCTAATCTTCCTAGCGAGCTTCAACTCGTTCGAGAACCGCTCGACGGTCTCCTTGTCCAGGCCGATTTCGGGCCGCAGGAGCTTGAGGGCGATTTTCTCCTTGATGTCGTTATCGAAGACCTTGTATACCCGCCCCATGCCGCCGTGGCCCAGCTCCTCAATGACCTGGTAGCGGCCGGCGAATTTGGAACCAGTTGTCAGTTCTTGGACGGGTCTTTGAAGGGTTTCCGTCATGATAGGAGGCCGGCTCTGGGGCGGAGGAAGCTGAGTGCCGCAATCGGCGCAGAACTGTTTGGTCTCAGGATTCTCGGAGTGACATTTCGGGCACTTGATGGCCACGCTAGATTCCCTTTCTTAGGTTGGCCTAAAGATAACAGGCATCAGGGAGGAAGTCAACCGAAGGGGGTAGAAGAATAAAGAGCGCGCCCGGGGTGACTCGAACACCCGACCTGCTGATTCGTAGTCAGACGCTCTATCCAACTGAGCTACGGGCGCGCAGGGGCTTTTTAAGCGGGCATAATATAGCGCAACGGACGCGAGATTTCAATCAGAGGGGACACGTACCGATCAGGAAAATCGGTACATGCCCCATCCGCCATGTCCCCTTTCGATTCCTCAGGCGATCCTGAGCACCGCCGCGCCGGTGACCTTCCCGGCCCGCAGCCGCCGCAGGGCTTCGTTGGCCTCTTCGAGCCGAAAGACCTGGACCGTCGGCCGGATGGGGATCTCGGCCGCGACCTTGAGCAGCTCCTCCCCGTCCTCGCGGGTGGCGTTGGCGACGCTGGTCATGACCCGCTCGTGATAGAGGTACCGGTTGTAGTCCATCTCCGGGATGGGCGACATGTGAATGCCGGCCGAGACGACCGTCCCTCCCCTCTCCAAGACGCGCAGCGCTTCAAGATACAGGTTGCCGGCCGGGGCGAAGATGATGGCGCTGTCGAGCTTCGTTCGCGGGTCCTCCTCGGCCAGGCCCGTCCAGGACGCCCCGAGCTTCTTCGCCAGCCGCCGGTGCTCCTCGCTCCTCGTGAAGACGTAAACGCGGCAGCCCCAGTGCCTGGCGATCTGGATGGCGACATGGGCCGAGGCCCCGAAACCGTACAGCCCGAGCGTCCCGCCCGGCTTGATGCCGCTCAGCTTGAGCGACCTGTAGCCGACGATGCCCGCGCACATGAGGGGCGCCGCCTCCTCGTCGCTGAAGAGGCGCGGAACGGTGTAAGCGAACTTTTCCGGCACGGTCATGTGCTCGGCGTAGCCGCCGTTATGGTGGTAGCCGTTGAAGCGGGCGTTCTCGCAGAGGTTCTCCCGGCCGCTCCGGCAGAACCGGCAGGTCCCGCAGGCCGAATGGAGCCAGGCCGCGCCCACCCGGTCGCCGAGCTTGAACCGCCTGGACTTGGCCCCGCGCGCCTCGACGGTCCCGATGACCTCGTGGCCCGGGATTCGGGGAAGCTTGATGTCGGGGAGGTCGCCCTCGGCGATGTGAAGGTCCGTGTGGCAGACGCCGCAGCACGCGACCTTGATCAGGATCTCCCCCGGCCCCGGCTCCGGCATGGGGACGTCCCGGGAAGCCAGGGGCCTTTCCGAAGCCGACTTGAACCCGGCCAGGATCATCGCTCTCATTTGGGCACGCTCCCTTCCCGCTTCCGGATCTTCCCCCGCAGCCGTTCGATCCGCTTCTCGAAATCCTTCCGCTCGCCGGCCGAACGCCCCATCGACACGGCCAGCCCTTCCTCGGCCGCGCGCATGGCTTCCTCGAAGTTCTTGGCCTTGTGCTCGTAATACATCGAGAGCTCGCGGAACGAAAAGGCCTCGTCCCCGGCGCTCAATTCACGCCAGAGCGAGACGGCCCTGTCCCAGTCGCGGTTCTTCTTGAAATGGTGGGAGAGCTTCATCTTCGCCGTCTGCGAGGCGTGGGACGAGAGCTGCCCCTCGAGGGCCTGCTCGAGGAGCGCCGCCGCCTGGGCCGCGTCGCCCGCGCTCTCGAAGAGCCGGGCCACACCGTAAAGGTCCATGGCGTCGGTCGCGCCCCGCTCGGCCGGCGTCCGGTTCCGGTCGACGAGCACGGCGCCCGCCACGACGACGCCCAGGAGCGACAGGATGTCCTCCTGGTTGTGGTAGAGGACGGGCTCGATGAGCGAGAAGTCGCCGCTCCGGATGTACTGGAAGTAGCGCAGGGGGATCTCCGCGCCGGGGATGTCCTCGGCCCGCTCGGCCTGGACGACCTCCTGGGCCAGGTTGAACAGCCGGCAGCTGTCGTATTTGTGCTTCCAGAGCTGGCGCGCCGAGAAGAGGAAATCCAGATGCGGCAGGTCCCGGATGAGGAACGGCGTCCTGTGGAGGGCGAACCGCGTCTCGAGCAGCGGCACGTCGAACGCCTTGCCGTTGTAGGTGACGACGGACTTGAATTCCATGTCCGTGAAGAACTGGGCGACCTCGCGGACGAGGCGCCCCTCCTCGGCCATCTCGCTCAGGAAGAACTGGCTGACCTTGAACCGGTCGCCCCGGTAATAGCCGAGCCCGACGAGGAAGGGCACGGTGCCCGTGCCGCCCGCCAGGCCCGTCGTCTCGAGGTCGAGGAAGACGGCCGAGCCGAGGTCGAGCCCCTCGAAGGCCGCCTCGCGGCTGAGGAAGGCCAGGATGTTCCCCGGGACCTGGAGCCCCATGCCGATGGGAATCTGGCCGTAGCGGACGCCGAGCGCGTAGGGATTCTCGTGGAGCTGGACGGGCTCGCGGCGCTTGGCCGCGACCGCCGCCGGGGCCTGCGGACGGGCGGGGCCGTGCCCCGGGCGGCCCGCCTGGCCCGTGAGCGAGATGAGCCGCTCGAGCTTCTCCTTGACCGTCAGGCCATCGCCCTCGGCGTCGATCTTCTCCCAGGTCCGCTCGACCTTCTGGGCGCGCTGGCGGGCGTCCCGCTCCCGGCGGAGGTGTTTGAGCTTATCGTCGATATCCATCGGTTATGACTCTCGGAAAGGGGGCACACTCAATTCTAACACATCGGGCCAGCCGCGCCCATCGAAAATTGCGGCTTGAAAAGCCGCCGCGGAAGGTTATATTAGGGATGACCATGGCCGCCGCAAAGATCCTGGCCTTCGACCTCGGCGCGGAGAGCGGCCGGGCCGTCTTCGGCCGGCTCGAGGGAGGCCGGCTCGACGTCCGCGAGGTCCACCGCTTCCCGAACGTCCCGCTCAAGCTCTTCGGCCATATCCACTGGAACGTCTACGCCCTCCTCGACGAGATGAAGAAGGCCATGAAGGCCTGCGCCGAGGAGCGCCCGGCGAGCCTCGGCATTGACACTTGGGGCGTCGACTTCGGCCTCGTCGCTCGCGACGGGACCATCCTGGGCCTCCCCTATTGCTACCGGGATTCGCGGAATGAGGGGGCCATGGAGGCCTACCTCAAGCTCGTGCCGCGCGAGGCGCTCTACGAGGCCACGGGCATCCAGTTCATGCCCTTCAACACGCTCTTCCAGGTCTATGCCATGGTCCGCGAGCGCTCGCCGCTGCTCGACGCGGCCTCGGACCTTCTTTTCATGCCGGACCTCTTCAATTACCTGCTGACGGGGAAAAAGGCCTCCGAATTCACCATGGCCACGACCTCGCAGATGCTCGACCCGCGGACGCGGAGCTGGCAGACGGGCCTCTTCCAGGCCATGGGCTTTTCGCGCCGGATTCTCCAGCAGGTCCTCGAGCCGGGTACGGTCCTCGGCCCGCTCCTGCCGGCGGTCGCGGCCGAGACGGGCCTCGGCGCGGTCCCGGTCGTGGCCACGGCCAGCCACGACACGGGCGCGGCCGTCGCCGCCGCGCCGGCCGTGGGCGGGGATTGGGCTTACATCAGCTCCGGGACCTGGTCGCTCGTCGGCGTCGAGGAGAGGTCGCCGGTCATCACAAGGGATGCCCTCGAACGGAACTTCACCAACGAGGGCGGCGTGGCCGGCACGACACGGTTCCTGAAGAACGTGACCGGCCTCTGGCTCGTCCAGCAGTGCCGGAAGGCGTGGCCCGAGGCGCGGGAGGCGGGCTACGAGGAACTCGTCCGCGGGGCCGGCGAGGCGCCGCCGTTCCAGGCCCTCGTCGACCCGGACGACCCCGGCTTCCTCCGCCCGCCCGACATGCCGGAGGCCATCCGGGCCTATTGCCGGAGGACGGGCCAGGCGCCGCCCGCGACCGAGGCCTCCTTGGTCCGCTCCATCCTCGAGAGCCTGGCCCTCAAGTACCGGCTCGTCATCGACCAGATCGACCAGGTCGTGGGCCACCCGGTCGGCCGCATCCACGTCATCGGGGGCGGCTCGCGGAACCGGCTCCTTTGCCAGTTCACGGCCGACGCCACGGGCCGTCCCGTCGTCGCCGGCCCGGCCGAGGCCACCGCCGTCGGCAACGTCCTGGTCCAGGCCATGGCCCTCGGGCTTATCGGCTCGCTCGCCGAGCTGCGGGCGGTCGTCCGCGAGTCGTTCAGCCCCGCCTCCTACGAGCCCCGGCAGGACATGGCCTGGCGCGCCGCGTACGACCGGTTCCGCGCCCTCTCCGCTACTTGACAGGAGCGGAGGCCCATACTATAACCATGCTCGTCGCGACCGAGGAGGGTTGGTCATGGATTTCACCGCCATAGAGAAGGCCTATGCCTCGAGCCGGGAGCGCTACGCCGAGATCGGCGTCAACACCGACGAGGCCATCGCCAGGCTCGAGGGCGTCCCGCTGTCGATCCACTGCTGGCAGGGCGACGACGTCAACGGGTTCGAGAATTCGGCGGCGGGCCTGGCGGGAAGCGGGCTCCAGGTCACCGGGAGCTACCCGGGCCGCGCCCGGAACGTCCAGGAGCTCCGCTCGGACCTCCGCCTGGCCTTCGGGCTCATCCCCGGCCGGCACCGGCTCAACCTCCACGCTATGTACGGCGAGTTCAACGGCCAGCCCGTGGACCGCAACGCCATCGAGCCCGGCCATTTCCGCGGCTGGGTCGAATGGGCGCGCAAGGAGAACCTCAAGCTCGACTTCAACGCCACCTGCTTCGCCCATCCCAAGGCCGCTTCCGGCTTCACCCTCAGCAGCCGGGACGCCGGCGTCCGGCGCTTTTGGATCGACCACGTCAAGGCCTGCCGCAAGGTCGCCGCCTACATGGGCCGCGAGCTCCAGGCCTCCTGCCTCCACAACCTCTGGATCCCCGACGGCGCCAAGGATGTCCCGGTCGACCGCTGGGGCTTTCGCGCCCTGCTCAAGGACTCGCTCGACGAGATCTACGAGACCGAGTACAGCCCGCTCCAGATGAAAGACGCCGTCGAGAGCAAGCTCTTCGGCATCGGCAGCGAGTCGTTCGTCGTCGGCTCCCATGAATTCTATCTGGGCTACGCCTTCACCAAGGGCAAGATCGTCTGCCTCGACCTCGGCCACTTCCATCCGACGGAGTCCGTGGCCGACAAGATCTCGTCCGTCCTCCAGTTCTCGGACGAGATCCTCCTCCACGTCAGCCGAGGCGTGCGCTGGGACAGCGACCACGTCGTCCTGCTCACGGACGAGATCCGGGCCCTGGCCGAGGAGGTCGTCCGCGGCGGCGCCCTGGACCGGACGCACATCGCCCTCGACTACTTCGACGCCGGCATGAACCGCGTCGGCGCCTGGGTCCTCGGGGCCCGGGCCACGCTCCAGGGCCTGCTCCTGGCCCTCCTCGAGCCCCGGGAGCGGCTCCAGGAACTCGAGGCGGCCGGCCGGGTCCTGCCGCGCCTGGCCGCCCTCGAGCGGCTCAAGCTCATGCCGGCAGGCCCGGTCTGGGACTATTGCTGCCTCAAGAACGGCGTCCCTCCGGCCGACCTCTGGCTGGGCGAGGTCGAGGCCTACGAAAAAAAGGTCCTGAGCAAGCGCTAGGCGCCGTCCCCCTGCCGGTCGAAGTTTCCCGTTGACGCGCGGCCGGAAATCCGTAAACTGTCGGTAGAGGCCGCCAAAGCCGGCGCCAGGGGACCGAAACGCGGATGGAAGTCAAGGACAGTCCGGTCACTCTCGTGACGACGGGGGATCAGACCCTCGACGCTAAGGCCATCGACAAGATCCGGGACTTCCTCCATCAGATGGGGAACACGGTCTCGGCCATGAAGATCTTCCCCTCCGAGCACGCCACGATCAGGACTTTCATCGACGACCTCAGCCGGAAGATCCTGGGTTTTCTCGATGTTTACGGGAAACTCGAGCTCGACGTCGAGGAATTTTCGTTCGTCTGCGCCGGGAAGACGGTCTATACGGACGAAATGGCCATCAAGAGCCTGCCCTTCTTTTTCTTCAAGGACGGGACGCAGAAGCTCTTTTTTTATCAAGGCCTCGACCGGGAGGAGATCCTGGATTTCCTGAACCTCATCAAGAGAGAGGCCAAGAAGCCCGCTGGGGACAGTGACGTCATCACGGCTCTCTGGGAAAAGGACTTCGCCCACATCCAGTACTTCGCGCCCGATGAATTCCTGGAGAACCGAATCCTTCAGGAGTGCGGCTTCTCTCAGCGCGGCGCGCCGGCCGCCGCCAAGGGCCCGGCGGCCGACGTCGGGGAGTTTTCGAGCAAGGCCATCGAGATCAAGGTCGATACGTCGAAATTCTCGACGGGGAAGATCGAGCTCAATCCGGACGACCGCGAGGCGGTCCAGAATCGCTCGTCGCTCAAGGGGCTCGAGGAGGACGAGCAACCGCGCATCGCCCTGGAGAGGGTGGCCGACGCCAGGGGGCCCCGGGGCGGTGCGGGATTCGGGCGAGGTTCGGGCGCGGCCAGGGAAGCCGGACAGCAGCCCCCCCAGGTCCGGGCCCAGCCCGAAGAGCCGGAGGAAGAAGAACGCCGGCCGTCCTCCCCCAGCCCCGAAAAGGCCGTCGCCCGCGAAAAGGGGGAATCCTGGCTTAGCCCCGTGGCGACGATGGACCTGTCCATGACCGAGCCCGAGGTCCTGAACATCGAGGCCCTGGTCTCCTCCAGCCGGAAGATCTCGCCGGACGAGGAATTCCTCAACCTCATGACGGAGATCCTCAACCTCGAGAAGGACCCTCACAACTTCGTCTCGACCCTCGAGATCCTGATGCAGTACCATCTCGAACAGCTCCTGCAAGGGAATTTCACCTTCTCGATCCTGATCGTCCACAAGCTTCGGGAGCTCAGGGCGCTTCTTTCTCCCGGACATCCCGAGAAGGTGGCCCATGTCGAGGCGTTCCTGAAGAAGATCGGCAGCGCCAGGACCCTGGAAGTGATCAAGGAACTCATGGACAGCGGGCAACTCGTGGACTGGGACGGACTGGTCGAGTTCTTCAGGCTCCTCGGCAACTCCGCCCTCCCCCTGGCCGCCGACATCTACGAATCCGTGCCCGACCCGGAGTCCCGGAAGAAGATGCTGGAGTTCATGAGGACCGTCGCGCTCCAGGACATTGGCGTCCTGGCCAGCCTGGCGGCCGATGAGCGACCGCTCCTGTCCAAGGCCATCATCGGCTTCCTCAGCGGCGACGTCGGGAAGAAGGGGCTCCCCCATTTCGCGGTCTTCCTGGGGTTCAAGAGGAAGGACATCAAGCTCGAGGCCATCCAGGCCCTCGGACGGGTCCAGGACGAAATGGCTAATAAGATCTTGCTCGGGTTCCTGAACGACGCGGACGAGGACCTCAGGATCCAGGCGGCCATGAGGCTCAATCCCGTCGAGGAGCGTTCGCGGGTCCGGCACCTCATCGAGGAAGCCGGCTCCCGGTCGTTCAAGGCCAAGAGCCTCAAAGAAAAACAGGCCATCCTCACCTTCCTCGGCCGCACCAGGACCGAGGAGGCGCTGGACTTCCTCCGGCGGATCGCCCTGAAGAGAGGCCTGTGGATGACAGCCAAGTCCAGGGAGATGAAGCTCGCCGCCGTGTCGGGGCTGGAGAGCCACGGCACCGAGGCCGCCTCCCGCGTGCTCGAGAAGGCCGCGGGGTCGCGCGACAAGGAGGTCCGGGAAGCGAGCTCACAGGCGCTGGCCCGTCTGGCGCGGCCGGCCTCCGGGGCCGGCGAGTCGGAACGATGAGCGATCCAGAAGCCAAGGAACAGCGGCCTGCCGAGAGGAGGCCCGACACGCGGCCGGACGTCAAGGCCCTGCCCAAGGAGGCCGTCGAGCTCCTCATCCGTCTCCACGTCGTCATCAAGAACGCCAAGCTCTACGAAGCCAACAACGAGATGTTCCAGGAACAGGCCCGGCTGCTGTTCGAATTGATCGAGCACTTCCTGAAGGAGAAGGGCGAGGCCTCGTTCCAGGTCCGCCAGAGCGCCCTGTTCTTCAACGGCCTCCGCTTCAAGTTCGTCCTGTCCACCTATCCCATCTACAAGTTCATCCTCGAGGAATTCCGGAGGCGGAACGTCAGCTTTCTGTCCTTCCTCAACGGCCTGACGAGAGAGGAGCTCGTCCGCTTCGCCGTCGCCTTCAGCCAGCAGGAAAAGAAGGAGGCGGAGCCCTTCCCGAAGCTCCTGGCCAGCCTTGAAAAGGCGGACGTCGGCCACGTCATCGTCCGGACGGCCTTCGGCGCGGAGACCTTCGCCAGCACCCACGAGGACACGGCCCGGATGTTCTTCCTGGGGATCATCCACCTCAAGGAGATCTTCGAACGGGAAAAGAAGGGGGAAGGGCTCCCGGTCAACACGACCCGACGCCTCATGCAGTCGATCTTCAACCACATCGTCGACGACGAGTCCTTCTTGGTCGGCCTGACCAACCTCAAGAACTATGACGAGTACACCCTCAACCACTCCGTCAATGTCTGCGTCCTGTCCCTCGCCCTCGGCCGGCGGCTCGGCCTCAGCCGGAGCGAGCTCGTGGAGCTCGGGATCGCCGCCTTTTTCCATGACCTCGGCAAACTCGAAACGCCGCTCGATATCCTCAACAAGCCGGCGACGCTGGACCCGGAGGAGCGGGAGATCATGGAGCAGCACCCCTACCAGGGCGCGGAGAAGCTCATCCACCTCAAGGAATTCCGGCATCTGCCGATCCGGGCCATCCACGTCGCCCTCGAGCATCATATCCGGGAGGACCTCACCGGGTATCCCAGCCGCCTCAGGAAAGAGGACGTCAACCTGTTCAGCAAGATCGTCAAGGTCGTGGACTACTTCGACGCTCTGACGACCCGGCGGGTCTACCGGAAGAAGGCCTTCACCCGGACCGAGGCCCTGGGGCTGATGCTCGAGCAGAGCGGGACCGAGTTCAACCCCGCCATCCTCAAGGCCTTCGTCAATCTCATGGGCGTCTACCCCATCGGGACGATGGTCGCCTTGAGCACGGGCGAGCTGGGCATCGTCGCCGATATCAACCCGGACGCCAAGCTGATGCTCAGGCCAAAGGTCAAGCTGATCGCGGACGTCGGCGGGAACCTCGTCGATGGGGACACGGTGGACCTTTCGGACCGGAACCCCGACACCGGGAAATTCCCCAGGACCATCGTCAAGGTCCTGGACCCGACCGCCTACGGCATCGAGGTCTCCGACTACTTCCTGGCCCAGGCCCAATGACCCGCTCGCGACTCCCTTGTCACCTGCCCGCGATTCCTTTATGATGGGCGCGTGAGGACCGGCCGCGAGGCCGCCCCGCGATCGGCAACGGAGAGTTTCCATGCCGCCTTTGCCCCCCATCGAGCTGAGGTGCGAATCCCTCCCCGAGCCCCTGGGCATCGACGCCCCGTCGCCGCGCTTCTCCTGGCTCCCCCCGGCGACCGCCCGCGGCGAGCGGCAGACGGGCTGGTCGATCATCGTCTCCTCGGCCCGGGAACTCTGCGAGAGGGAGCACGGGGATTTCTGGGAGAGCGGCCCCCGGGATGGCGACGGATTCTATAACGTCGGGTACGGGGGCGACCCGCTCCTCAGCTGCACGCGATATTTCTGGCGGGTCCGCTGGCGCGACAAGGACGGCGCCGAGAGCCCGTGGAGCGGCATCGCCTCGTTCGTGACCGGGTTCCT
>Ga0335070_10009816_pt1 | contig 11205 bp, 10 predicted proteins | sample Lox_Sample_13_FD_206722 | JGI IMG/M metagenome (GOLD analysis project Ga0335070, IMG submission 206722) | Soil microbial communities from Loxahatchee National Wildlife Refuge, Florida, United States - Lox_Sample_1.3 | ecosystem: Environmental > Terrestrial > Soil > Wetlands | place: USA... | reverse complement strand
ATTTTTCCATTGCTGGCTGTCTTTTGCAAGCTGTTTATGACTGTTTTAGTGTCAAAAACTGGCCATGACACTCTTGAGAGCATGTCTGCTTTTCCTCGGCTCTGTCGAGCTTGAGGACAGAAACCACAGTTCGCGGTGCACTTGGCTTCTCTGTAAGTCATCAGATAAGCAGTAGTGGGTTCAGCATCAACCCTCCCGTTCAGCAATCCAATAGCTATGGCGGAACCCAATGATACCCTAACTTTCTTCGGTAATTCCTCGATAGTGGGCACTTCAGCACTCTCAACAGGCAAATTGTTTAGCGGTTTGAGCTTAATATTTGTTGACTAAGGCTTTCACCAATGCTGATTTTGCTCAAGATTTTGAATTCACAAGTGATTTATCCATTCTTAATGATGCTAAGATAAAGGCGTGAACAAATGCGACGGTCGAAGCTGGAACTCTACGAAGAAATCTTGGGCGCTCTCCTCAAAAGACCAATGGGGATAGATAGCCTAGCGTTTGAGACCAGCATGGATTTGACGATTCTTAGGCAGCATTTAGACTTCTTGATTAAAAGCTATCTGGTCGAAGAGCGAGTTCATACCAAGAAGACATTTTACGCCAATACAGAAAGAGGAGTGGCGGTTCTGAAGATCTTGAACTTCCAGAAGTATATCGAAAGAACAGCAAGCCTTGTTCGAGTAATAGAAGAGGCTTTGAAGATAGTGCCAGCGCTTTCCAAAGACGGCGACAAGAAGAAGCCCGATGAAGAAAACGAAAACTATTAAGCAAACGCCAGCGCCATCGTAAACGAAAACAATGACAGAAATTTCGCCACAAACGATTTGGCGCATGAATAATCGAGAGCTTGCGCGAATTTTGGACTGTGACTTATTTTCTTCCAAATCAAAGAAAATCCACTTCTATGCGCCAAGTTTCATGTACTACAAGACAAGCACGTGTCACTCTTCGCAGAATGACTTTCCAACAATCTCTGTGACGGGCGAAGGTTGCGCTTTAAACTGTAAACATTGCAACGGAGTCGTCTTGAAAACTATGTACCCTGCCAGCACTCCAGAGAAGCTGTTTGAATTGTGCTTGAAGCTGAAACATCAAGGTGCATTAGGCTGTTTAATAAGCGGCGGATGCTTGCCCAATGGCTCAGTTCCTCTTGACAAATTTGTCAATTCAATAGCGAAAGTTAAGCGAGAATTAGAACTAACAGTGTTCGTTCATACCGGCATAGTAGATTCAGCAACTGCGGTCAGCCTCAAGAAGGCTGGAGTTGACGTTGCGTTAATAGATATCGTTGGTTCTGATGAAACAATTAAGGAGATTTACAATCTCAAGACAACCGTTAAGGATTATGAGAATTCTTTGAAAGCTTTGCGTAAAGCGAACATAGCTTTTGTTCCACACGTCATCGTCGGGCTTCATTACGGGAAACTCGAAGGTGAATTGCACGCGTTGCAGATGATTTCAAAATATGAGCCTTCAGCCTTGGTCGTGATTGCCTTCATGCCCATACATGGAACTGACATGTGGAACATTAAACCGCCAAAACCGCTAGACATAGCCAAAGTAATACTTGCAGCGAGACTGTTGTTTCCCAAAACACCACTGGTTCTTGGATGCATGCGACCGAAAGGAAAACATCGCATCGCAACCGATGTACTTTCTTTAAAGGCAGGAGTAAACGCTATAGCGTTCCCGACAGAAGAAGCGATAGGATTTGCGAGAAACCAAGGATATACGACTGCCTTCTCAAAACTTTGCTGTTCACAAATCTATTCTGACATTCAGCTATAAACGCAATCCACAATGTAAAAAGGTTTGGCACGACCGTCGTCATGACTTTTGCTGTGAAGCTTCCTTGAACATTAGTGTTTCCTTTGAAGTCATGTCAGTTGCGTCCAGTGTCCATGAGTATCATCTTGAAGCTATATGTGGTCATCTTTGTAATAATTAAGACAAAAAGTGCACTCGACTCTCTTTATTCTTGGATCAGCTTTCTGGCAGAACTCGCACATCAAACCTTTTTCTCTGATAATCGTGCATGTTTGGCACAATTTCAATAGGAGTTGTGTTCTATCTGGCTTGCCTGATGTTAGAGCGTTGGTTATTCCTGCAATTAGAGGTTTTACTTCGTCTATCTCCTCGATTTTCAGTATATACCCTCTTCTGCCTGTCGTATATTTGCTTACTGCTGATTGCGTTATGCCGAGAAGATTGGCTACTTCGCTTTGTTTTAATCCGTGGATTTCCGTTAGTTGAGCTGCGATGGTGGCTTTTATGGATGGTATTATTGTCTTTGCGGCAATTTCACATGGGAGGAGCATTGTTGTTTCACTGTGGTAGAATTGTGGAGAAATATATATAAGCATGACGTATGTCATATTGTTTATGACGTATGTCATGAGGAACGCAAAGAGGACATGACTTTTGAAAAATACTCTCCTTTCTCCTCCATCCTTACACAGCTCTGAAGAAATCTCCAATGAACCTCATGACAACCGTCGAAGGTGTCACCTCGTATGATAATTGAGCCTCAGACACAGCAAATCAAGAATGAGACAAACGAAAGTGCAGATTTAACACGTGTAGTCGGGAGAATTCAGGAAAGCTGCCAAAGTTGCCACCCAATTACGCCAATGGAGTGCATAACAGAATGCGACATATGGAAACTCAAAAACGAAATCCGAGGGCTATCACATGTGATGAATCAGGAACACTACTTTGATAGGCTCCTAAATGCTGTGAAAAACAACCGCCGCCTGCAGTTATTGGAACTGCTTGCGGCAAATGGTCTTGCGCTTGTGGAAATTCAGGAGAGATTCAAAAGCTACGATTACCGCCACAGCCAAGGAACGATAACAGATGAGTATCTCAAGCCTCTGATTGATGTGGGCCTTATCGTTAACAGTGGAAATCGTTATAGAACGACACTATTAGGCAAAAAGATATCTGACCTATTTCTAGATTTTTCTGCTAGTGCGGATTTTCTGCCCTCTCACTCTGAATGCTATGAAGAAAAAGTTATCAACGTGTTATCAGACAGCCCAAAAATCTATCAAGAGCTGAAGTTGCTAATTCCAACGAAAAGTCTTGGAAGAGTCCTTAAGCGCCTTCAAAACGTTGGCATTATTGCGAAAAGCGAGGAAAGCAAGTATGTATTTTATTTCAAAAGCAGACGAGATCCGCAAATGGAAAGAATCTCATCCACCGAGAAACGAGTTTACGACTCTATTCCTGACGAAGGCGCTGATGCTGAAGCGCTAGCTAAAAGCGCTCAAATTAATCTGCGAAGAACCTACAAGTATTTGAGAAAATTAAGAGGCAAAAAACTAGTCTTCAAGAGAAAGCTGCCCAAAATATACAGCCTAACGGAAAACGGAATGCGCTTGGCAATGTTGTTCACTCGACTCCAAGAGACGCTGTTAAACTTCTCAGAGGCTTCAGCCTCGCTGAATGGAAAAGATTCTCCTCTTATTTCAAAGCTAATGACTCCAGATACACAACAAAGAAATATGGGCAGAAGAAAGAAAGCCAATTGAACGTGAGTAAGGAGCCGAAAAAAACGTGACGAAAGTGAAAGTTGACTGGAAAAAGTGCAATGGCGACAGCGTATGCGTCGAAGTTTGTCCCGTGAGCGTTTTTGAACTCAAAAAGTTGCCTCAACATACCGATTCTCCGAAGTCAGTGCCCGTTAAAGAACAAGACTGCATCGTTTGCATGGCTTGCGTTGCTTCGTGTCCCACACGAGCAATAACGGTAGAACAATAATCATTAAAACCTGTTTTCAGGAACGAAACGCCCAAGTCTCTTTATCGATTGAAACCTGTTGTGATTTCTGCGGCGAGTTGTTCCATACGTGTGGTAAGCCATCTTGGAGCTTTGTCATAATGAAGCGGGAGTCTCGCAACGCCAGTCCTCTGCACTAGTCTTACCACGTATGGAATTGGCTGAAAAAGGTTTAAAGCATTCTCTTAATGTTGCTGGGTTTTTAGAACGTGTCCTTCTCGGTCTATCTCTCCTGCTCGAATCCGCGTAGTACTAATCGGCGCGCAGTCCTCTGAAGGAACCATGTCAATCACGACGATTTCAATTGGAGCTAACCCACGCCTTTGTCTCTCCTCGTTAATTTTGACTCCTACGCGTTCCGTCTCAAGACTGACAACCAAAGCCTCCACGCCGTCTCCGGACAAAGTGACTCCGAACGGATCGTTCAAAGTCATAATCTCTGCTCGGCTTAGAAATCCCTCGTTTTCGAGAAAGCTCTTCAGCTCCCTTAATCGTTTTTCGTAAGGAGCGGTTTCGTGAGGCTTGTAGAAGCCTTCAACAAGTTGGTCGGAACATAGTCCAATCAGAACTCGCTCTCCCACCGCAAATGCTTTCAACAGCAAAGCCCTGTGTCCTCTGTGCAATTCGTCAAAAGTGCCTCCCACTGCAACAGTCTTGAATCGTTTGGTCATACTTTGTCCTTCATTCTAAGAGTCTAGCGCCTTGGACGTCAATTTTGGCCGCAAGAATCTTGTTTTGAGGTATCAAGTGCTTAAAAGTTTGAACAACGTTCTCAACATCTTCTGATGTCGTTAAGGCGTGAACCGCTTCTCCAACCATGTTCTGTGCTGCTCCAATCGCGCCAGCATCCTCTGCAGACTCAATCAACTTTTCGACTTGCCTCGTCATGAATCCAGTTTTCTGAGCAAAATTCTTGCAGCAAGCCATGAAGTTTTCAAGCGAAGGCTCGGCTATAATCATTTCCAGCGTTTTTCTTCCCCATTTGTTGACTGATGAACGCTTTTCTGGAGATGATAAAATTTCTCTTTTGGAAACGGGACCGAAAGTTCCAGCAACAATCATGTACTCTTCGCTTATTGGTATGCGGTCTATTATAGCGATTCCGGGCGCTCCAGGCTCTAATGTGAGGACGCAGCCTCCAATCATCAGTGGACCGACCGTGCCTAAACCTGTTTTGCACTTCACTTCGGCAGCATGTGCAATTCTGCCAAGCTGATTGAAAGTTATGTTCAGCTCTAGCGCTTTTGAAAGGGCTAGTGCAGTTGTTAGGGCTCCTCCGGCGCTTGAACCGAAACCTGCTCCAATAGGTATTTCGACGTCATGTTTTACCGTAACATCATATGCATCGTTTGTCTTTCTTAGCATCATTTCGACGACAGTTTTTGTTGTTTCTGCTTCTGGCGCTTCCTTTCCATTTATTAGGATGTTAATGCTGCTGGCTTCAGCTTCGGAAACAAGAACCTCAGTCGTGACTCCTTTCTGTATTCCGAATCCGCCGCCTCGAGCTCCAACCTTCTCCAGGTCTAGAATTGGTTTGCCGTCAGGTGTGGTGTCGCATATTTCGAAAAAACTGGAGATTCCTGCTGGGCTATAGGCTTTTGCTTTTTTCACCTTAACTCTGCTCTTTTTGTTTAGGTTGTAATGAAGGAAACGCTTTGTAGCAGGCTTTGATTATCGGAGGACCCAAGAGAAGGATGAAAGGAATTTCTGTAACAAATGTCCAGACGAATATGATGAAGATGAATGATGAAGATACAGGCGCCTTGAAATATCCTGTTGGCGAAAAGAAAACTTGGCTATAAGCCCACACGACAACCGCTATTATTGCACTTCCCAATCCCAAGCCTATAACAGACCCAACCGCATAGTTTCTCCATTCGTGCCAGAATTTGGCAACAATCATGATTATGGACATGCTAACAACAACAGTCACAACAAACAGGAGAACACTATCAAGTTGTGACAATCCAGTGAAAGCCTGGGTCTCAGTTGGTTGCAAAACTGTAGGTAACAGAAGACCACCTGCGATGATTATGCTCCCTATAGCTGCGCTTGCGCTTAATTTCTTCCAACCAAAATTCGTACTGGAGATGTACCCAATTAAGAAGAAACCAACAAAATTAGCCGTTACGCCAGCTGAGAGGCTTAGCAGTGGGTCTCCATGGTACAGCATATCTCTGATAAAAATGCCAATAGCTGCTCCGATGCCCCCAGTCCAAGGTCCAAACAAAACGGCGAAAATTGCAGGTACCACTGCAGCGGGCCAAAAAGCAACTCCGCCCACCGTAATACCTGTCTCTGTTAAACGTCCCACCAAAGCATACAGTGCCGCGCAAACTCCCATCATGGCAACTTCCATGGTTTTCATACTCAAGCCTCTTACCATGCAACATTTCGTGTCTTTAGATAAGGATTTCGTATAACTTCTTTAAACATGTATAAATTCGCCAGCCTTTCATCCCACAGAAGGAAAACAAGTTCCATTCGTGTTTCAGGGTATATATAAGGGGGGTAGAGCCTCCGAGAGAGCAGGCGCATTTCTTTCTCTCTGCTCTTTTATTTGCCTCTATGGTGCTTTCTCTTCCTTTTCTAAGAAACCTGTCAAGAATATTGCATACTCACATGGATGCTCATTCTGAAGCAAGGATTTTATGATTTTGATTCTTCCCTTCTTCCCATGGCTGACTCTTGCAGTAACATACTCAAGCGTTTTCTTACGCAGATTACAAAGCCAAGTCTTCTGCTCCGCCTTCACAAGCTTATAGTACGGACAAGTTCTATACTTCAAAGTAAAGCCACCCTCAAAATACTCAACTCCAACCTCAACGCCAAGCTCCCTATACATCTCTACGATTCTTTCACCTACTTCCCTTACTGTCCAAGGATAGTCCTCAGGAAACGATTCATCCAGCTGCTCCTTTTCCAAAGCAAACGCCTCCTCCAAAGTATTGCAGGAAGACATCTCATCAAGAAGCGTCTGCAGCAATCTCTTTCTCGCCACAGGCTCCAAAACAGGCTTCTCCAGAAGCTTCAGCTTGAAGCTCAAAAGATTCTGAAAAACGGTGGTTGAAATATCATAACCCAGCTCCTTAAACATCGCTTCTATAAGCATTTTTTGGCTGTTCATCACAAGCGGATCAACCCGCTTGAATATTATGGTGAAATGCTCGTCGTCAACAAAACGAATCTCCGCATCTGACTGAGTGGCCTCGATATTCTTGCGAATGAAATTCTGCGATAGTCGCTTCATTCTTTCAGACTCGTTTCTTGCGAGCATGCGAATCGCGTTTGCAATCCGAACTCCAGTAGCACGATATATCTCCTCAAATCTATTCCTGTCTGATTCGTAGACTCTAGCTGCAAAGGAGCTGAAAAGCTCACGAGGAACAGGGATAACGTCTAAAAACTGCTTTCCAATCGTTTGGAAGATACTAAACTCCACCAACTGATCGAGAAGACTTTGGTCTTCTGCACCCACGTATTGAATCGTCATGTTTACTGAAGTATGTTCGACAGTGTAGTTGACAAGTTTCCATCCGCGAGTAGCAAGCATTACTGAAAATGCCGCCACAGACAAACGTGTCAAAGGAAGTGTTGTCACCTGAAAAACCAGTTCCACTACGTTTCCTTCTTTCTCCGACAAAACCTTGGCATGTCTAAACCAGTTCATCTTGATGCAGGCAGAAAGCAAACCTTTCACGAAATCTTTCGGCTCCTTAGGTAGCTCATCAACTCCAAGAGCAATCCTCACATCCTCAACAAAAGAACCTAAACCTGTAACAGGCTCCTCCAAATGCTTTTCAGCCCAACTCACAAAAGCAGGACCGACGAGAACCAACGTCTTTTTGAACAAGCTCGGAGTCACACTTGCCAATTTGTTCTCAATCTGCTTGTCCAGAAACTCTCCAAACTCTCTTCTGCGCAATGGGAAAACCTCTTGGCGAATCATCTTTACCGATATATCCTCACCCATCATGCGGATATCAAAAGAGACACCTATTCCCTCAAGGATTGTTGCAATTTGGAAAGCAATGATCTCGGGCAAGCGTTGGAATACTTTCGGTCTCAAAATCGCTATGCTATCTACTTCACTATAGGAAGCAACGTCAAACATTCGCGTCAGATTCTTGATTTCGTCAATAATCATTGCGAACTCTTTGAAATTCGACGGGGTCTTCCACGCCACTGAACCCTTCAAAATCCCAATAATATTCTTTGCATCGGCTTTCTGCTCCTTCGCAAAACTCTCAATTGTTCTGTCGCCTAATGCAACTTCCAGAAGACAGTCCAAACTTTTCCTCCCCATGCTGGTCAGGTCAAGCGCGTCTCTAAGACCTGTCTGCTCGCTTATTTTCGCTTTTATCGCACAATCATCGCAAGAGCCAACCTTATCGACTCTAAGCAGAGTTTCCACGGCTTTTTCCAGCACGCGGCTCTTTGTGCCATACGTTTTTGTCAGCTCTTCAAGCGTGTCATTTGTTTTCTTGGTTATTGTTGTGTGAAGATGTACGGGCATATGTTCCACAAAACTAGCTCCTTGAAAGTTGCTTTTAAACTATGTTCACAGTGAAACACAGAATGTACATAGAAAAAAGAAAAAAAGAAAGAGATTTTCAGGCTGAAGCCGATGATGCTTCAACCGTAACCATGGCTTTTCCTTTGCGGGCTAACATTGCGTTGGCAACTCTCTTGACAGCCAACATGTATGCCGCTACGCGCATGTTCACATTGTGCTGCTTCGACATGCCAAGAACATCATGGAAGGCTTTAGTTATCGTATCTTTGAGTCTGCTCCGAACCTCCTCCTCGCTCCAGTAGTAAAGCATTTGGTTCTGTACCTGTTCAAAATAGCTAACGATGACTCCACCAGAATTCGCTAGGATATCCGGAATCACAAATACTCCGTTCTTGTAAAGGATTTCGTCAGCTTCAGGCGTTGCCGGTCCATTTGCGCCTTCTGCTACTATCTTTGCTTTTATGTTTCCGGCATTTGACTCTGTAATCTGGTTTTCCAACGCGCTTGGAGCAAGTATATCGACTTCCAGTTCCAGCACTTGCTTGTTCGTTATTTCACTACAACTTGGATAATCAACCACTGAGCCTGTTTTGTTTTTATGATCCATCACTTTTTCAGGGTCTAATCCTTTTGGATCGTATATGCCGCCTCTTGAGTCTGAAACTGCTACGATTTTGCATCCTAACTCGTGGAGCAAGCGGGCTGCGTGATAGCCAACATTTCCATAGCCTTGTACTGCCACTGTGGCGTGCTTCAGGTCTACACTCAAATGTTTTGCTGCTTCTTCAACGGTGTACATCAGACCTCTCGATGTAGCTTCGTTTCTGCCAAGCGAACCGCCTACATTCACCGGTTTGCCAGTTACCACTCCAAACGCTGGATAGCCTACTATCTCACTATATTCATCCATTATCCATGCCATCATTTCAGCGTTTGTGTATACGTCCGGGGCTGGCACGTCTGTGTATGGTCCTATAAATCTTGACATTGCACGTGCGTATCCTCTAGTCAGTCTTTCTAATTCACCCTTTGACATTTCTTTGGGATTGCATCTGATTCCGCCTTTGCCTCCACCCAATGGAAGACCAGTGACTGCCGTCTTCCATGTCATCCAAGCTGACAAAGCAGTAACTTCGTCAAGCGTCAGTTCAGGATGGTATCGAATGCCGCCCTTTGTCGGACCTAAAGCGTCATTGTATTGCACTCTAAAGCCGGAGAAAACGCGAACATTGCCGTCGTCCATCGTTACCGGAATACTTACTATGAATGCTCGCATCGGATGTTTCAATATTTCATGTACAGCAGGGTCAAGGTTTAGTTTTTCAGCGGCCATGTCTAGCTGTTTGAGGGCGGCTTCGTAAGGGTTTGGCGCGGCGACCACGGAATCCAACGTCTCTAACTTGACATAGACGGACGTTTGCAGTTTTTCAATTAGATTTTCTAGGATGTCGGCTGCCAATTCACCGTTGGTTCCATAGAAGTATTGATATGCTTCTGCCAAAGCATGCGTTCTCTGAGATGTGAATGCGCCCGCAGAGGCCATCTTTGGATTGTCAGAGAAATAATCTATCATTGTTCGGAACATGTTCAGTTCTTCTCTTGATAGTGGCAGCAGTCTGTTGAGTGGTGCGGGCGCTTTTGCATGAATGTATTCTGCCTTTTCCACCTTTTCTTGAAGTTGCTCAAAGACTTTCCAAGCGTCTTCAGCCGGAATGCCGAAGTTTTCAGAGTATGTGGTTACTAATGCGTAGTGGGCTGTAGTGTAGCTTTCGATCTTGGCAGTCAGTTCTGGGTTCTCGGCGAAAAAGTCGGTCATCAGTTTTAACATTCCAAGCTCTCTGGCTGAAAGCTCAATTAAGTTTAGCATTCTTGTTTCACCTTCTGAACTCTAATACGACCCATGTTCAACTATAGAAATCTTATGTTCATTGTGTACACACGTGTACAGACCTTGACTTTTCGCTTAGTCAAGGCATAACGTTTTTTAACGATATTAGCAAATGAAGAACTCGCGTGAAGAACTCTTGATGCCTACCAACTCAATTTTTTATTCAACTGGTGTAAAAGACCTTGACAGACTTTTGGGTGGCGGCCTGTTTTTAGGTGAGAATGTTCTTTGGGAAATCGAGTCGGGGACGTTTGCTAAAGAGTTTCTTTATTCCTTTATGAGACAAGGTATAGTCGAAGGTAACCAAGTGATCTATCTGGATTTTCTCTATCCTCCTCAAGCTCTAATGCTGCAGCTTGCACCTTTAACCAAATCATTACCTGAAGAATGGGAGAAGAAGTTGCTTGTCCTTGACTGTTTTTCAGAAGCAGCAGGACAAGGTGAGCTTATTTTCAGCGACTTTTACGACAAGGCCCCCTCATGGATGAGAAAGGTTCCTAGCTCCAAAGACCCTGAACGTTTCCATCTTTTTTTTGGAAGAATCGAAAGGGAATTTGTTACGCCCGGTACAAGATTAGTTTTTAACAGTCTTTCACTTATGGAGAATAATTGGGGACGAGACGCCGTTAGAGCCTTCTTCGGACATGTTTGTCCCGCTTTGTATGCATATCAGACTTTGGCTTATTGGACTATTGCGAAGAATGCACATCCTAAAGAGTTCAGTGCTATAATCGAGCATATCACACAAGTCGTCGTCGACTTATCTAAGAAGGAGGATAAGACTTTCTTGGAAGTCAAGAAGGCAGGCGGAAGATACAACCACTCAACCTTTCAGCGTCGCGAGTATACGGTAAAGAAGGATTTTCAAATAGAAGTTCTTTAGCTGGTACGTAAGTCTTTGAAAATCGCCTTCCTGCAAATACAAATCTAATCTGAGTTTTGATTGAAAAAAAGAAGGAATTTGACTGTGTGGCATTACTAGAGACGTTGTCTAACGTGGGCAAGCGTGTATCCGTGG
>Ga0335070_10009815_pt1 | contig 11206 bp, 10 predicted proteins | sample Lox_Sample_13_FD_206722 | JGI IMG/M metagenome (GOLD analysis project Ga0335070, IMG submission 206722) | Soil microbial communities from Loxahatchee National Wildlife Refuge, Florida, United States - Lox_Sample_1.3 | ecosystem: Environmental > Terrestrial > Soil > Wetlands | place: USA... | reverse complement strand
GCGACGCGCGAGGAAGCCGAAGAAGCGCGCAACATCGTGGTCGTCGCCAAGGCGCGCATCTACTATCGCCATCTGCCGGCGGCGCTGGCGGGGAGGCGCAGCGACGACAAGTTGAACTAAATCCTCCCCCGCGACAGCGGGGGAGGGGGACCGCATTAGCGGTGGAGGGGGCCGACGTTGCGATGCCCCCACCGTCGCGCACTTCCGCCTTCGCCAAGGCTACGGCGGACGAAGGTGCGCTCCTCTCGCCCACCGAAGCTTTTGCGTAGGCGGGTCGTGCGCGCCAGATCCCCCACGCTTCGCGCGGGGGAGGATTAAGCCGCTTCGCCGCGCAGGAGCCGCGGCAGCTTTCCCACATCGCCGCCGGCCTGACGCATCAGGAAGCGCCGCACCGGACCGATCCGGTCGGCGATGCCGAGGCCGAGATCGCGCACGGCGCGCAGCGGCGCGATGTCGTTCGAAAAGAGGCGGTTCATCGCGTCCATGGTAAGACCCATGATCGCAGAATCGAAACGCCGCCAGCGTTCGTAACGCTTCAGGACATCGACGGCGCCGATATCGAGCCCCAGCCTCGCCGCGTCGAGCACGACTTCGGCCAGCGCCGCGGCGTCCTTGAGGCCGAGATTGAGGCCCTGGCCTGCAATCGGATGCACGCCGTGCGCGGTGTCGCCGGCGAGCGCGAAGCGATCGCGAACATAGCCGCGCGCCAGATGGAATTTGAGCGGATAGGACCAGCGCGGCCCGACGACCTTGGTCGCGCCCAGATGATCGCCGAAGCGGCGCGCCACCTCCGCGTCGAAGTCTTCGTCCGGGAGTTTCAGCATGTCGGGCGCGACGTCCTCCCGCTCGGTCCAGACGAGCGACGAACGGTTCTCCGTCATCGGCAGGATCGCGAACGGCCCCGACGGCAGGAAATGCTCATAGGCCGTGCCGTCATGCGGCTTCTCGTGCGCCACCGTCGCCACGATGCCCCATTGCGGGTAGGACCAGGCGACGAGACCGATACCCATCTTTTCGCGCGCCGGCGAGTCCCGTCCTTCGGCGGCGACCATGAGCGGGGCGGTGAGCGCGCCGGCCGAGCCGAGATCGACCGCGACGATCGTATCGCCGATCGTGAAATCGCGCGCCTTTCCTGGTGCCACAAGTTCGATGCCGTCCGTCCGTGCGAGAACCTGATGCAGCGCCTGCCGGATGAAGCGGTTCTCCGCGATGTAGCCCATCGGCTGGCCGATCTCGCGATGATCGAAATGCAGCGTGAGCGGCGAGGGCGGTCGGTCGAGACCTGCGTCGCTGACGAGGATGTCGTTGATGGCTTGCGCGTGCGGGGCAAGCTCCGGCCATACCGCCAGCGCCTCGAACATGCGCACGGACGAATAGGAGAGCGCGGAAACGCGGCCGTCGAATTTCGCGTCGAGCGCTGCCGCTACCGGCATGGGATCGGCCACGAGAACCTTCAGGCCGCCTTGCGCGAGCGCCAGGGCAAGGGTCAGGCCCACCATGCCGCCGCCGCTGACGAAGACATCTGTTTCGCGTGTCATGGCCGGCAGCCTAGCCGGTCGCAGACCCCAGAACACTGTGACCAAGAAACAGGCAGCGCCGCCTTTTTGCCATGCACGCCGCCGGCGCTGCCGCCGGCGCCGATTCGAACCCCCAACAATTTCAAAGGCTTATTTGTCCACAGCGCGCGGCACAGTTCTTGATGAAGCATTAAAGCCATCGCCGAAGGATCATCCATGAAACTCATCACCGCCATCATCAAACCATTCAAGCTCGACGAAGTGCGCGAGGCGCTCTCGACGCTGGGCGTCCAGGGCATGACCGTCACCGAAGTCAAAGGCTATGGCCGCCAGAAGGGCCACACCGAAATCTATCGCGGCGCCGAATATGCCGTGAGCTTTCTTCCCAAGCTCAAGATCGAAGTGGCGCTCAAGGCCGAAGCCGTCGACGCGGCCGTCGAAGCGATCATCGCGAGCGCCAAGACCGGTCAGATCGGCGACGGCAAGATCTTCATCACGCCGCTCGAGCGGGTCGTGCGCATCCGCACCGGCGAGATGGACGCGGACGCACTGTGAACACGAATCCACGCATTCCGGACAAGGGAGCTTTCGAATAATGCGATTTCCATATTCAAAGAAGATGGGGTTTCGGACCGTCGCCGGGCTGGCGACGCTTCTGGCAATGGGAGGTCCGGCCTTTGCGGCGGCGCCACCGCCCGACCCTCTGAACGCGGGCGATACCGCGTGGATGATCACGTCGAGCGCGCTTGTGCTGCTCATGACCATTCCGGGTCTCGCGCTGTTCTATGCGGGCATGGTGCGCAAGAAGAACGTGCTGGCGACGATGGCGCAGAGCTTCGCCGCCACCGGGATCATCACGGTCTTATGGATGATCATCGGCTATTCGATCGCCTTCACCAACAACTCCGACAAGAACCTGCAGCAGTTCATCGGCAGCTTCGACTACTTCATGCTCGGCAAGATGACGCTGAAGTCGATCAATCCGCTGGCGGGTACGATTCCTGAATCCGTCTACATGTTCTTCCAGATGACGTTCGCGATCATCACGCCGGCGCTGATCGCGGGCGCGCTGGCCGATCGCATGAAGTTCTCCGCCTTCATGTGGTTCATGTCATTGTGGCTGCTGTTCATTTACTGCCCGATCGCCCATTGGGTCTGGGGCAATGGCTGGCTCGGAACGCTCGGCGCGCTCGACTATGCGGGCGGCACGGTCGTGCATCTGAACGCGGGAACCGCCGGTCTCGTCACCGCGCTGGTTCTCGGCAAGCGCGTAGGCCTCGGCACCGACAACATGGCGCCGCATAATCTGGTGCTCAGCGTCATCGGCGCCTCGCTGCTGTGGGTCGGCTGGTTCGGCTTCAACGCCGGCTCGGCGACGACGGCCGGCTACAATGCCGGCATGGCCGCTGCAGCGACGCAGATCGCGACGGCCGCCGCCTCGATGTCCTGGATGATCGTCGAATGGTTCGTCGGCAAGAAGCCTTCGGTGCTCGGCATGATTTCGGGCGCGGTCGCGGGCCTCGTGGCGATCACCCCGGCGTCAGGCTTCGTCAACGCGCAAGGCGCCTTGTGGATCGGCCTTGCGGCCGGCGCCGTCTGCTATTTCTCCTCAGTGTGGGTGAAGCGGTGGATCGGCTACGACGACGCGCTCGACTGCTGGGGCGTGCACGGCGTGGGCGGCGCGCTGGGGGCGATGCTGACGGGCGTGTTCGCCTCCAACGCGATCAACTCTTCCGCCAAGGGCTGGCTCATCGACGGCAATCCCGGCCAGCTGCTGATCCAGTTCTACGACGTCGCCGCCGTGTTCGTGTATTGCGGCATCGGCACTTTCATCATCCTGAAGGCTATCGACATGGTCATCGGGCTGCGCGTCAGCCGCGATGTCGAGGTCGAAGGTCTCGACATCAATCTCCACGGCGAGACCGTGCACGATTGAACGCCGTTCTCCATGCGCAGGCAAAGGGGCGCCCCTGCGGGCGCCCCTTTTTTCATCGCCGCGGATTCAGTTTGACCGGCTCCTCGTCTAGAGTGGCGAAAGCCGCTCGAACCCAAGAGTCCCCAGCGTGTTGCCAGGTCGTTTGTCTTTGTTGCCGCCGGGAAGCTTTGCGCAGCTGGTGACGCTTCTCGACGGAATCCCGCCCGGAAGCGAAGCCGTCAATCTTTCAGTGGGCGACCCACGCGGGAAAGTGCCGGAATTCGTGACCGAGGCGCTGGCCCGTCACGCCTATCAGTTCGGCGAATATCCGCCCATCAACGGCACGAGCGACTGGCGCGAGGCGGCCGCGGGTTGGCTGCAGCGGCGCTTCAACCTGCCCGAGAATGCGATCAATCCCGATGCCCAGGTCCTGCCGCTCAACGGCACGCGCGAAGGCCTGTTCCTGGCGGCGTTCGTGGTCACGCCCGAGCTGAAGGCGGGGAAGCGTCCGGCAATCCTGATCCCCAATCCCTTCTATCAATGCTATGCGGCGGCGGCGCTGGCGGCAGGGGCCGAGGCTGTGTTCGTGCCGGCGACGAAGGAGACGAATTTCCTTCCCGACTATGCTTCGCTATCGCCCGATCTTCTGGCGCGCACGGTCGCCGTTTACATTTGCTCGCCGTCCAATCCCGAAGGCGCCTGCGCCCGCGAAGATTATTGGCGAACACTGTTCGCTCTTGCCGACCAATATGACTTCACGGTGTTCGCCGACGAATGTTACGCCGACATCTGGTTCGACAAGCCGCCTGTCTCGGCGCTCCCGACGCGCTACGCGCAGGCGAAAAGCTTTGCGCGGCTTCTGACCTTTCATTCGCTGTCGAAGAGGTCCGGCCTGCCGGGTCTCAGGTCGGGTATGGTCGCCGGCGATGCTGGCCTGATGGCGAAATTTCGCGCCTTCAGGAATTACGCGGGTCCCCAGGTCCCCATGCCGATCATGGCCGCATCGGCGGCGGCCTGGAGCGACGAGACCCATGTCGAGGAAAATCGGGCGATGTATGCCGAGCGCATGCGCTGGGCCGAACGCTATATCGGCAATCGCATTCCGTTCCGGAGGCCGGACGGCGGCTTTTTCCTGTGGCTGGACGTCGGCAACGGTGAAGAGGCGACCCTGAAGCTGTGGCGCGAGGCGGGCATCCGGGTGCTTCCGGGCGCCTATATGGGGCGGCCGATTGAGCCGGGAAAACCCGAGACCAATCCCGGTTTTCGTTACATCCGCGTTGCCCTCGTTCAGGATTTATCAACCATTCAGGCCGCACTCGGTAGGATGGGTGAACTCCACGGCGGGACCACATGAGCGGACGGATGGTGGGTGCGTATCAGCCGCGCACGCGGCGCAGCCAGATGGCCGATACACTGGCCGACTGGCGCCATGCTTTCGTGCAGGCGATGAACGCGGCCATGCTGAGAGGCGCCGGCGCGCTTCTGTTCGTCGCCGCGACGGCGGGCTTCATCGCGCTCCTGAGCTACAACCCCGACGATCCGACGCTGAACAACGCCGCCTCCGGCGATACGTCGAACTGGCTCGGCGGCCCCGGCGCAACGGCAGCCGACCTTCTGTTGCTTGCCTTCGGGTTCGGCGCGATCGCAGCGCTCCTGCCGCCGGCCGTATGGGGCGCGCGCGCGCTCTTCGGCCGCAATCTTTCCAACCCCGCGCTGCGTGCCATCGCCTGGCCTTCGGGTGCTGTGCTGCTGGCGGCGGGCGCCAGCCTCTTTCCGGCGCCTTTCACATTGCCGGCGAAATCGGGCGGGGTGATCGGCATCACTGTCTCGCGGTCTCTCGCGCACATTCATCCCGATTGGGTCGCGACGACCGCCTCGCTTGCGGTTCTGATCGCAGGATTTGCACTTTGCGTCATCGCGACCGGCATCCGTTTCCGCGCGCTGTGGCTGGCCTTTGCCGCGGTGCCGGTCGCGGTCGCGCATGTCGGCTCGTTCCTGCGCGTGCCGGAGTTCTTCGCGCGGAATGACGAAGAGGAGGAAGAAGAGGAAGACGACGACGAGGAGTACGAGGAGGAGGAAGACCGCGAAGACGAGGACTATGAAGAGGGCGAGGAAGACGAGGAAGGGGACGACGAGGAAGGTGACTACGGCCTCGACGTAAGACCGGAGCCGATCGCCTCGCGCCGCGCCAGCCGCGTCAAGCGCGAAGAACCGCGCAAAGTTGCGGCACGGCCGAAAACGGACGGCCAGCGCGCGCTCGATCTGGGCCAGAGCGAATATCAATTGCCGGCGCTGGGGCTTCTCGCCGAACCGGTGAAGCAGCACGAAGCGACCGCTCTGTCCGACGAAGCGCTGGAAGAAAACGCGCGCATGCTGGAAGCCGTGCTCGGCGATTTCGGCGTGCGCGGCCGCATCACGGCCGTCCGTCCCGGTCCCGTCGTCACGCTTTACGAATTCGAGCCCGCCGCGGGCGTGAAATCCTCGCGCGTGATCTCGCTCGCCGACGACGTCGCGCGCTCGATGAGTGCGGTCGCCGCGCGTATCGCGGTGATCCCGGGCCGCAACGTGATGGGCATCGAGCTTCCCAATCACAATCGCGAAACGGTTTTCCTGCGCGAGCTCCTGGGTTCGAACGATTACGAGAAATCCCGCGCGCCATTGATCCTCGCGCTCGGCAAGACGATCGGCGGCGAACCGGTGATGGCCGATCTCGCCAAGATGCCCCATCTGCTCATCGCCGGCACCACCGGCTCCGGCAAATCCGTCGCCATCAACACCATGATCCTGTCGCTGCTCTATCGCCTGCCGCCCGAGCAGGTGCGCATGATCATGATCGATCCCAAGATGCTGGAGCTGTCGGCCTATGAAGGCATTCCGCATCTTCTGGCTCCGGTCGTCACTGATCCCCGCAAAGCGGTCGTCGCGCTCAAATGGGCCGTGCGCGAGATGGAAGAACGCTATCGCAAGATGTCGAAGCTCGGCGTGCGCGGTGTCGAAGCCTTCAACGAACGTGTCCGCAAGGCGAGCGACAAGGGCGAGACGCTGAAGCGCACCGTGCAGACGGGTTTCGATCGCGAGACCGGCAAGCCCGTCTACGAAGACGAAGTGCTCGAGCTCGAGCCGATGCCCTACATCGTCGTCGTGGTCGACGAGATGGCGGATCTGATGATGATCTCCGGCAAGGAGATCGAAGGCGCGGTGCAGCGCCTGGCGCAGATGGCGCGTGCCGCCGGCATCCACCTGATCGCCGCGACGCAGCGTCCGTCGGTCGACGTCATCACCGGCACCATCAAGGCGAACTTCCCGACGCGCATCAGCTTTCAGGTCACGTCGAAGATCGACAGCCGCACGATCCTCGGCGAGCAGGGCGCCGAGCAGCTGCTGGGCCAGGGCGACATGCTCTACATGATGGCAGGCGGACGCATCCGCCGCATCCACGGCCCGTTCGTCAGCGATCACGAAGTCGAAGACGTCGTGCGGTTCCTGAAGACTCAAGGCTCGCCCGATTATCTCGATGCGGTCACCGAAGAGCCCGACGAAGAGGGCGACGATCCCTACGGTCTTCTCGGCAGCAGCAGCGGCGAGTCCGGCGACGACCTCTACGACAAGGCGCTCGCCATCGTGGCGCGCGAGCGCAAGGCGACGACCAGCTACATCCAGCGCCGCCTCGAGATCGGCTACAACCGCGCCGCGCGTCTGATCGAGCGCATGGAAGACGAAGGCGTCATCTCAAAGCCCAACCATCAGGGCAAGCGCGAAGTGCTGCTGCCGGATCACCGGGAATAGACGCGGGCCGCAGATCAGTGCGGCTGGATGGAGCCGCGAACGTCGCGATAGCCGTTGTGCTGAAGATTGCCGAGATCGACAGGACGAAACGTATCCGTCGTGTTGAGATCGATCGGCCGGAGCGTCAGCTCCTGATGATGGATGCCGAGCTCTTCCGGCGTCATCGGCTTCTTGATCTGCTCGGCTTCCCAGTCATAGATCGCGCGGATGGGATTGAGATCGGCGAGCTTGATCCCGCCGATGCGGTCGCCCAGTGCCTGAACCTGCAACGCGCCGGACTCGATCGCGGCTGAGGGAACGGCCACCGCCGCGATCATGCCGAATGCGGCCGCCGCCCCGACGAGAACTGCAAATTTCATGGCGAAGCCCCTTTTCGCCCTTCCCGTCCATGATGCGCCCGGGCCCTCCAAGGAAGGGTTCGGGGGATCGATAAAATGCGGAAGAGCTGCTGCCGACTAGCCAAACGGGTACTAGAACAAAATGAGAACATATGGTATTTTTGGCGGTCAAGCTTCGTTTCATGCACCATCAATCAGCGGGTAGCGATTCGCCATGACCAACTTCATCGATCTCAGACAGTCGCTGGGACTAACCGAGACTGAGGTTCAGGATGTGTTGGATATCTCGCGCTCCAGGCTCAAGGCGTATGAAGAGGGAAGCATTCGCCCGTCGCCGGCGGAAATTCAGGCTCTAAAGGGTTATGCGGCAGCTGTCCCCAAAGTTTTTGAAGGACCTACTTCGGATCAAGCTGTCACCTCGGTAGAAGGTTCCGTCATCGAAAACGAATCAGAGCAAGCCGGTATGCAGCGTCTATTGCCGTTCGAACGTGGCCGTACGGAGGTACGCAAGAAAACTCGTGCGCCGGAGTCAAAATTGGTATCGCGCAAGCCGCGCTTGCTTGACCTTTTTTGTTGCGCTGGCGGGGCGGGCGTCGGGTACGCCAGAGCCGGGTTCGAAGTTGTCGGCGTGGACATAACTCCGCAACCCAACAATCCGCATCCGTTCATCCAGACTGATGCGCTCAAGCTCGATCCGAAATTCATCGCGCTTTTCGATGCGATCCATGCGTCGCCGCCCTGTCAGTCGTACTCCGATCTGGCTAAGCGGAATCGCAACGCTGATGAATGGCCGCGTTTGATTGAGCCTGTCCGAGAAATGGTCCGGCCTTCCCTACGTAATCGAAAACGTCGAAGGAGCGCCTTTGCAAAATCCGATAGTGCTCTGTGGAACTATGTTTCCGAAGCTGCGAGTGTTGCGTCATCGCCTGTTCGAAGCGAACTTCGAAATCGTCCCACCGCCGCACAAGAAGCATCCAAAGGTCCACACATTCGACAAGCGCAAGTCTCATTTTGGTAAGACGGATGAATGGAAGGACTTTGTACAGGTGACCGGCGGCGGCAATTGTTCGCTTGCGGCCGCGCGTCATGCGATGGGTATTGATTGGATGACCAAGGGGGAAATCAACGAGGCGATCCCGCCTGCATATACGGAGTTCATCGGAAGGCAGTTGTTGCAGCATCTGGCTATGACAGAAATTTCAGCCGCGCGGCGAACCGGGTGAGTGCTCCGGCCCAGTTTCTAGAAGCGCGTAAAGCCTTCCATGCCACGCTTCTTCAAAAAACACTTACCATCAACAGTGAGGGGGTCGTCAGCAACGCCGACAGCAAGAACGTCGCCAGCATTGCGATCGCCAGGGGGATCGCAGAAAGATTAAAGGCAGAAACGCAGGGCGAGCGGATCGCTGGTCAGACGTCGGGCAATCAGTTCGAACAGGCGTGCGCTGACTTTGTCCGCAATACATTCCTGAAAGTCGGGCACCTCAGACCGGGGTTGTGGGATATCCATCAGGTTACCGGACGCAATCGTCTCGAAATCGCCAAGTTCGAACAATACGCCCATCTTGTTGCCCTTGATCGTGCGGCAAAATCCGATCCAGAATTGGCCGCTGCGCTCGGCAGCGATTACACGATCACGCCGGACATCATAATTGCGCGCGAGACCGAAACAGATGAAAGCATCAACAAAGTCGCGCGCTTGATTGATGATCAGGTAACTACACTCGGTAGCCTGCGGAAGAAGCACAACGCTCGTCCGATTCTTCATGCGAGCATTTCGTGCAAATGGACAATCCGCAGCGACCGCGCGCAGAACGCACGAACCGAGGCGCTCAATCTTATGAGGAACCGCAAAGGTCGACTGCCTCATATTGTGGTCGTCTTAGGCGAGCCGACACCTAACCGGCTTGCCTCGATTGCGCTGGGAACTGGCGATATCGATTGTGCATATCACTTCGCCCTGTACGAGCTTCAGGCGACTGTTGCAGACCTCGGATATACAGATGCCAGCGATTTGCTCAATCTCATGGTCAACGGAAATCGTTTGAAAGATATTTCGGATCTGCCGCTCGATCTCGCAGTATAATTTGCGATGGCCGATAAACTCACGCCGGAGCGCCGATCAGAAAACATGCGCCGGGTTAAGGGCCGTGACACGAAGCCCGAGATGCTCGTGCGATCTCTGACGCACCGGTTGGGCTACCGATTTAGGCTCCAGCGTAAGGACCTGCCCGGAAGACCTGATCTGGTCTTCCCGAGTCGAAAAGCGGTTATCTTCGTTCACGGTTGCTTTTGGCATCAGCATAAGGGATGCGGCAGAGCAACACTCCCGCAAACAAACACCGCCTTTTGGGCTGCGAAACTCTCGAAAAATGCAAAGAGAGATGCGGAGCAATTGCGCGCGCTCAAATCAACGGGGTGGAAAGCTCTCGTTGTCTGGGAATGCGAGACCAAAAGCGTGACAAAATTGAGAGCCAAGCTAGAGCGTTTCTTGAGTCGCTGATCTTTTGAATGGCACACGCACGTAGAAGGCTGGCGTCCTCAAAGATCAATCTTTCTCGGCTCGACGACCTCGCGCGTCAGGTCGAGGTCGGAACCGACGAGAGGCGAGCGCCGGAGCGCCGCCAGGGTGCGGCCTTTCGTGGGCTGGTCATCCTTTGGGCCTTGCCTCACCTGGGGGCGACCACCCTTGCTGCGGTTCTTGCCGCGCTGCCTTCGTGGTGTCTTAGCCATTGGTGCCGCTTATAACGCTTCATTTTGTAACAAGATATGGTGCAAGCTGGTCCTGTGATCGCCCGCTCACGCGAACCAATCTCCCGCTTCCCATGTTATTCCTAGCGAAACGGCCCAAGGGGACCTGATGAGCTATATCGAACAATCGCTCGGCGCGAACGAGAAGATCGTCGCCCGGGCCCGCTTTCACTGGTGGTATTCGTTCAAGGCCTGGGCCGCGCTGATCCTTTTGTTCTGGTGCATCATCGGCATCGTCATCTTCGTGCAGATGATGATCCGCAAATATACGACCGAGATCGGCATCACCTCGTCGCGTTTCGTGGAGAAGACCGGCCTCGTCACGCTCCACACCAACGAAATCGCGCTGCACAACATCGAAGGGGTCAAGCTCGAGCAGAGCTTCTGGGGCCGCCTCCTCGGCTACGGGCATCTCAGGATCGAAGGCACAGGCATCGATGCCGTGCAGATGCCCGATATCGCCGATCCGGTGGCGTTCCGGGCCGCGCTCGAGAGCGCCCGGGCCGGTGCCCCCTGACGGTTTCCCCGCGCACCGTCCTCTTGCTATAGGCGAACGGGTTTATCCGTGCGGAGGGGCACATGCGTCTGTCGGTTCTGATTGCAGTCCTGGGTGTGGCCGCGGCGGGCGCCGCCCAAGCTGCCGGCAATGCCACCGCCGGCGCACAGGTCTTCACGCGCTGCGCCATGTGCCACTCGAACGCCAAGGGCGAGGGCAACAAGATCGGGCCCAACCTCTTCGGCGTGGTCGGCCGCAAGGCGGGCACCGTTCCCGAGTTCTCCTATTCCGCCGCCATGAAGAACGCCGGCTTCGTTTGGACCAACGCCAAGCTCGACGCCTACATCACTTCGCCGGCCACGGTCGTGCCGGGCAACAAAATGATGTTCCCCGGGATATCTTCGGC
>Ga0335070_10009814_pt1 | contig 11206 bp, 8 predicted proteins | sample Lox_Sample_13_FD_206722 | JGI IMG/M metagenome (GOLD analysis project Ga0335070, IMG submission 206722) | Soil microbial communities from Loxahatchee National Wildlife Refuge, Florida, United States - Lox_Sample_1.3 | ecosystem: Environmental > Terrestrial > Soil > Wetlands | place: USA: Florida... | reverse complement strand
TCGGCCGGTCGACATTCAGCGCGTCCTCCGCTCGTATCACCCCTGCTTCGCCGACAATCTCCAGCGGTGTCCGATAGTGCGCACGAGTGGAAACGAGGACAGTCCCCAGCGTTCCACGCCGAAACTCGAGCGTGAGGATGGCCACAGCCTCGACATCGCCAGAATTCTCATCCCCGCGCGACATCGCGCTCACCCGAACCACCTCGTCCTGCAGGATGAAACGAAGCGCGTCAATGCAGTGCACTCCCACGTCGGCCACCGGGCCTCCACCGGAGATGCGCTTGTCAGAGATCCACGTCCGCGCGTGAGCAAGTCCCGGAAATGAGAACTCGGCACGGGCCAGCAGCGGACGGCCAATTTCGCCTTGCCCGATGCGAGCGCGAAACCGCGCCGTGCTCTCCTCGAATCGGAAGATCTGCGCCACCCCCAGCAACACCCCTCTGCGCTTGGCCGCCTCCACCATCTTTCGGCACTCGCGCGCATTCATCCCCATAGGCTTCTCGCACAGCACCGGCTTTCCCGCACCTACCGCAGTGAGAACATCGGATAGGTGACAGACATTCGGTGTCGTGACCAAAACCGCATCGACCTCCGGGCAACGGCAAAGCTCTTCGGTCGAACCAAACACGTGAGGAATACCATAGCGCTTCGATGCCTCGCGCCCCTTGACCGCGTCACGCCGTGAAAGCGCGATCACCTTGCAGTTCGATGCCTTGGCGAAGCCCGGCATCAGTCGCCGCACCGCGTGCAGTCCGAAGCCTGCAATTCCGAAACGAATCATGTAAATTCACCAAAACTCGAAAACGCCTCTTTGGACGTTCCGGCAAATTAGGAGTAAGGGTAGAAAACAAAGAATAGCAGCGACAACGACGTAAGCGCCCAAAGCGCTGGCTTCACCTCATGGGGCCGGCCCGAAACTAGTTTGCAAAACGGATAGAGAACAAAACCAGCCGTCATCCCGATTCCCACGTTGTAGGTAAATGCCATGAGCGCAATCACTCCAAAGGCGGGGACCAGTTCGCTCAGGTCGTCGAACGGAACGCGGGTGATCGGCGTCAGCATCAGTAATCCCACGAAAATGAGAGCCGGCCCGTAAGCCTGCGGCGGGATTGCGGAGATGAACGGCGCGAAGAACAGGGTTCCGACAAAACACAAAGCGGTAACCACCGATGTCAGTCCCGTTCGTCCGCCCGCCTCTACGCCGGTGGCCGACTCGATATACGCACCGGAAGTCGTCGTTCCAATTATGGCTGCGAACGTTGTTGCCAAGGCATCAGCCATCATCGGCCGCTCGATCTGGGGCAGGTTTCCATCTTTGTCGAGAAATCCTGCTCGCGCCGAAACCCCTATCAGCGTTCCCATCGTGTCCACGAAGGCCATGATCAGAATCGTCAGCACCACGGGGAAGAATCCCCAACTGAGCAGGCTGTGCAGATCGAACTTCATCAATACCGGTACCAGGCTCGGTGGCATGCTCATCCATGAATCTGGCGCCGGCGAAACCCGAGTGATGAAACTCAAAAGCGCGGTTACGAGAATGCTGATAAGAATTGCGGCAGGTAAGCGGCGGATCGAGAGAACTACGATCAGTAGAAATCCGAAAATAGCCAGCAGAATTGCCGGAGACGTAAGATGGCCCGGCCGTACCGGCGCTCCAGGTGCTCCGATCGTGACGATGCCCGTCTGATTCAGCCCAATGAAGGTGAGAAACAATCCGATGCCAACCGCATAGCTGTATCGCAACGTCGGAGGAATCGCATCAACCATCCACTGCCGTAGCCGGAACAAAGTCATCAGCGTAAACAGTATGCCCGCAAGAAAGACCGCACCCAGCGCGCTCTGCCACGTATAGCCTAGAACGTGCACCACGGTAAAAGCGATAAATGCGTTCTCACCCATGTACGGCCCGATCGCAAATGGCCGGTTGGCATAAAACGCCATCAGCAGCGTTCCAAAGATTGCACTGAAGATAGTTGCGGTGAGCGAAGCGCCGACAGGCATGCCCGCGATCTTAAGAACCGCAGGATTCACGGCCACGATGTACGACATCGTGAAGAAGGTGGTAAGACCAGCGACCACCTCGCGTCGGACCGTCGTCCGCTGCTGCGAGAGTCCAAAAAACCGTTCCAGCCAGCGATCCAATAGGCCTCCGGAGTGAACGGAGAATTGTACATTCAGGAAGCTCAGGCTCCAGAGATTGTTGGTGCCGAGGGCAGTCTCTCATCCCGCGCCGCGCAGCTCCGCCAAGAACTGGGGATCAATATTTCCGCCGCTGACCACCGCCACATTATTCAGCGTTCTCGGTAACTCGTCAGAATGAAACATGAAGGCCGCCACGCTCACGGCTCCGCTCGGCTCGGCCACGGTCTTCGGATTCGCGCTCAACGCCCGCGCGGCCTCGCGAATCTCTCTTTCCTTCACATACACAATGTCATCCACATAGGCTCGAATGTGCGCGAAGTTCCTCTCGCCCACACTTTGGGTGCGTAGTCCATCCGCCACAGTTTGCGAAACCTGCTCAGCGGGAAATGAGATAACATGTCCGGCCCGCAAACTGGCACGCGCGTCTCCCGCAAGTTCAGGTTCGGCGCCGATCACCTTGATCGCAGGATTCGTCAGCTTGACCGCCGCTGAAATTCCGCTGATCAAACCGCCTCCTCCGACCGGGGCAATTACGGTTTCGACATCAGGCAGGTCTTCCAGAATCTCAAGTCCAACTGTGCCTTGGCCGGCAATGATCTTCTCATCGTTGTAAGGAGGAACAATTGCGTAGCCGTGCTCGGCCGCAAGTTGTTCAGCGCGCACACGCCGTTCCTCGCTGCCCGGTCCGACGGTGACAATCTCGGCGCCCAGAGACTCTGTCGCCTCAAACTTGTTCTTCGGGGCGTTGTTCGGCATTACGATGATCGCTCTCACGCCCAGCGCGCGTGCCGCATACGCAACGCCCTGCGCGTGGTTTCCGCTGGAATACGAGATGACGCCACGCTTCCGCTCGTCATTCGTCAGCGACGCAACCTTATTGTAGGCCCCGCGCAGCTTGAACGCCCCGATGGGCTGCAGGTTCTCGAGCTTGAGAAACAACTTGCGTTTGGCGGCGAGGTTGGTCCATTCGAGGAGCGGAGTGCGAACGGCAATGTCGCGAAGCAAGTCCTGGGCGGCCCAAATGTCTTGCAGTGAAACCATGGTGATTTCTGCTAGATCTCTAATATCACCGGCATAATCAGTGGCCGGCGCTGCGTCTGTTTGGAGATATAGCGCTTCAGATCCGCACGAATCTTTTCTTTGATGACCCCATAATCGGCCTTTTCTTCGTCGCTCGAACCATCCAGCGTCTCCATCACCACTTCACGGGCGCGCTCAATCACGCCATTCTCTCCCGGTGCGAAGCCGCGTGTGACAATCTCTGGTGAGGCTTCGACTTTCCCCGTCAACTTTCCGATTGCAATAATCGGAATCACGAAGCCATCTTCGCTCAAGTGGCGGCGGTCTTTAATTACGAGGTCCTCGACCACGTCGGTTCGCGAGCCCGAGTCGATGCAAACGCGTCCAACGTTCACGCGTCCTGACTTGCGTGCGCCCAGTTCGTCGATTTCCAGAACGTCGCCGCTCTCGATCAGCATGATATTGCCGACCGCGCTGCGCATCGTGTTTGCCAACTCTGCGTGCAGCTTTAGTTGCCGGTACTCGCCGTGAATCGGGATGAAATATTTCGGCCGCACCAGGTTAATGATGAGCTTCAACTCTTCCTGGCTCGCGTGTCCGCTAACGTGCACTGGCGGATATGAGCCATCGTCATAAATCACAAACGCCTCGCGCCGGAAGAGATGATCCACGACGCGATAAATCGCTTTCTCGTTCCCGGGAATGATGCGCGACGAAAGAACGACGGTGTCACCCTTTTCGATCTTGGCGTGCTTGTGGCTGTCCACTGCCGCCCGCGACAGCGCAGACATCGGTTCACCTTGCGTACCGCTGATCAGCACGCAAACTTTCTCCGGCGGGAAATTCTTCATCTCGCCCGGATGAATCAGCATGCCCTCAGGAATCGTGATGTATCCGAGGTCTTCCGCGATCTCCGACGAACTGTTCATCGACCGCCCGATGAAGCAGATCTTGCGCCCGTGTTCCCAAGCCATATCGACTGCCAGCTTGATGCGATGGATCGACGACGAGAAACACGAGATGAACAGCCGTCGCTGGGTCCGGACAAATATCTCTTCAAATTTGCGATGCACGGCGCGTTCGCTCGGTGTATAGCCTTTGCGCTCAACGTTGGTCGAGTCCTGCAGCAGTGCGAGCACCCCTTCTTTGCCGTATTCGGCGAAGCTGTGCAGATCGAACAAACGGTTGTCGGTCGGCGTCGGATCGACTTTGAAGTCTCCTGTATGAATCACCACACCGAGCGGCGTGTGAATCGCCAATGCGACGCAATCGACCAGGCTGTGCGTAACCTGAAGCGGATGAATTGTGAATGGTCCAACCTTGAAGCGCTCGCCGGCGCGAATCTCGCGCAAGTCGGCGTCGTCGAGCAGTTGGTGTTCGTCGAGTTTGTCCTCGACGTAAGAGAGTGTGAACTCCGTTCCCCACACCGGCACGTTGAGTTCGCTCAAAATCCAGGGCAGAGCTCCGATGTGATCTTCATGACCGTGCGTGAGAATAATTCCGCGCACATGGGCGCGATTCTCCAGCAGGTACGATATATCCGGGACGACGATATCGACGCCGAGCAGTTCGGTTTCGGGGAACATCAGTCCCGCGTCTACGACAATGATGTCGTCTCCCCAGCGCAGGGCCATGCAGTTCATGCCGAATTCGCCCAGTCCGCCAAGAGGAACGATATGCAGTTTTCCGTGGGGCATGTGAAGAATGATGCTAGCACACGAGTAAAGAGTGGCTGGTTCCGTGTCGCCCAATGCGGCTATCATGGCACGCGATTAACGGTAAACTTGAAAGCGAAGGACCAAGGACGAAGGACCTCAATAAGCCCGGCGCCGCGGAACTAGCAACCAACAACCAGCAACTCACAACCACATGCCGTCCGAAGAAAAATCCTGGCTTCGCCGCCGCGCCGAAAACGCAATTCGGGGCGGCTTGACTCGCGCCTACGAGACCGTGAGGGTCGATCCGGAAAAATTTCTTTTCCAGCTGCGCGCCGCCTACGGCCTGCCCATCATCACCTTCAAGGGTGTGTACTCAGTCGAAATGTCGCGTCTCGACGACGTCGCTGAATCCGTGATCCGCGGCGGCATGAAAATCGCCGCCGCCGAAGGCGCCGGTCTTGGCCTCGGGGGTATTCTCACTATCGTTCCGGACCTCGGCATTCTCTCAACCATCACGATGCGGACGATTCAGAAACTCAGCCTGATCTACGGCTTCGAAATGAACACAGACGACGAGATTGCCGAACTCTGGATCGCCGCCGCCAGCGCCGCCGGCGTCGACATCAGCCGCGAGCTCCTCGAAAAAGAAGTGGTCAACCGCTTCGTTCCAAAAGTGATTCAGCGTATTGCCGCCCGCGCCAGCACCGAGGTCGTCGAAAAATGGGCAGGACGCCTGATCCCGCTCGCCAGTTCCGCCATCGGCAGCGCCCTCAACTATTATTTCGTCCGAGCCTGGGGACAGCGCGCGCTCGCGCACTTCCGGAAAAAACATATCGAAACCCGACAACGCCTCCTCGACGAACAAGCTCGAATTTCTTCATCTTCACCGCCGCTGTTGTCCGAGAAGCTGTCCGATGAATGACGAAGTGGTGTGGCTGGAACGGCCTCCCCTTCATACAGCTGGTCCTGCGCGGCTCTTATGCGGGCTATGGTTGAGCAACCCATTTTCTGAAACGTATTGCGTCAAATGGCTTATAACAGTTCCTGATGACTTCGTTTAAGCTCTCGAAGTGGTATCTGGATTGTGTAACTAACGCCGGCGATGCAGTAATTGCGTATTCCGGCACGGCGCGATGGGGTAAGCTCTGCCTCCACTACTCCAGTATTCTTGAAACTGCGAATGACCGAGTACGGCAGCGATATTCTCTACGTCGTCCACTTGACCCGGTAGTGTCCGATTCGATTCTTTCCTGGCGTTCGAAGGCACTCAAGATCGAAGGCAATTGGCACTCGCTTTCACGCGGATTGAGTGAAACTGTCTTCCGTTCCGCAGAGGGAGTTATCGAGTGGAATTGCCGCATGCCTCTAGCCCGCGTCAAAATCGGCGACATGCAAGGGCTCGGGTATGTCGAGCATCTTGCCATGACCATTCCTCCATGGAAGCTCCCGATTCATACATTACGGTGGGGCAGGTTTACGAGCCCAACGGATTGGCTTACATGGATCGACTGGGAGGGGGATTATTCCCGGCGGATTGTGTATTTGAACGGAGAACTACTGGAATGTCCGGGGCTTGATGATAATCAAATTGAGGCGAACGGTGAAACGTGCCTCAGGATGACCCGCCCTTTCGTTTTGCGAAACGGACGCCTAGGAACAACCGCACTTTCTGTTGTGCCCGGCATCACCACAGTCTTTCCGAAGCAATTGGTCGAAATGGTCGAGTGTAAATGGCGTAGCTGGGCGAGATTGGAACGCACAGGCAAACCACCCGTCGAGGGTTGGGCGATTCACGAGAGAGTGAGTTGGCCACAGTGACCTTGGGGAAAGTCTTATACGGCGCACTATTCATTGTTGTCGTGCCAGCACTATTTGTTCTCTGGGCGTTCGAAGCGCAACCGAATGTGCGCATGCCGGTTTATGGAAATCCTCCGATCGGCGTCAGCTTTGGTGTCGCTGGCTTGATGCTGATGTTCGCCGCCATGTTCGAATTGTGGCGGTTTGGAGGAGGCCTTCCGATGAATGCATTTCCGCCTCCCAGGCTTGTGCTTCGCGGCACCTTTTTGTTGGTCCCCCACCCCATCTATACCGGATTCGTCGCGCTCTGCCTGGGCGTGTCGATGACGGCACGTTCCGCGTCTGGACTTTGGCTTGTGACTCCGACCGTAGCCATTGCATGCACATGCCTTGTATTGGGTTATGAACACCAGGATCTGCAGCGGCGATTCGGAAGGACATTGCAGGTTCTTCCCCTCGCGGAGGACAGCGCGCCGTCGACCCTCGAGAGAATACGATTCCTGCTTCTGTGTGTGGTTCCGTGGGTGGTGTTATACGAGCTGACTATCAGGCTTCCACTCCGCGGCACGCCTTTTGGCCTTTCATTCGAGGATCGACTACCAATCTGGTCGTGGACGACTTTGCTCTATGAGAGCACCTACATTACCGTAGCGCTCGCTCCCTGGTGCGCTCGAACAAAACGAGACCTCCGGCAACTAATGATCTCTGCATGGATAGCTACGCTAGTCGTGTTTCCTTTCTATTGGATTGTCCCCAGCAGCGCACCTCGTCGTCCCATCGTGAATCATAATCTGCTTACATCGTTGTTGACCTTCGAACGAACGACCTACCCTCCGGTGGCTGCCTTTCCGTCCTTTCATGTCCTCTGGGCGATTTTTGTGGCCCGTCTATATCGCCCGAGGTGGCTCGGGTCGGCTTATGTCGGGGCTGTTGCTATCAGTTGTGTCACCACCGGCATGCATTATGTTGCTGACGTCCTGCTCGCATTAGCTGTTGCGCCAGCTTTGGTCCATCCGGAGCGGGCATGGAAAATCTTAAGGTCTTCTGCGGAGTGGTTCGCCAACTCGTGGCAGGAATGGCGCTTTGGCCAGGTGCGTCTGATTAACCACGCGCTCTATGCGGCGACTGCCGCCTTTGTGCACGTTTTCATAGTGACAGGAGCAGTTGGCCGAGGACGCGAATGGGAGGTACTGGTCACAGTCACTGCAGGTCTGCTGGGTGCCGGAATATGGGCGCAGTGGATCGAAGGCTCTTCGCGTTTGCGTCGTCCTTTTGGCTTCTACGGCGGTCTGATAGGTTGCGTGCTTGCGTGCCTGTTGTTTCACGATCGGTGGCTGCTGCTCGCGGCAAACTGTTTGGCTGCTCCGTGGCTGCAAGCTGTCGGGCGCTTGCGGTGTTTGGTGAATGGTTGCTGCCACGGCAAACCCGCTTCGGCAGATGTCGGTATTCGCGTGAGCCATCCGCGGTCGCGTGTCTCGCACCTGGCCCACCTGGCCGACCTTCCGATTCACCCCACACAGCTTTACTCGATCCTGACCAATACACTAACTGGGCTGGTTTTGGCACGTCTGTGGCTTTCGGCTTGTTCGCTCTCAGTGATTATCGGTGTCTACGCGATCGGCAATGGAGCGGCACGGTTTGTCGAGGAGGCGTACCGTGGTGAGCCGCAGACTCCATCGATCCTCGGTTTGCGGCTTTATCAGTGGTTGGCCCTTGCAACGGTCATCGCGGGAGCGGTCCTAACCTGCCTAGCCACGGCAGACGCACCTCGTTGGACGTTCTCGTCGTTGGGGATATGGCTGGGAATTGCGTTTGGGATCATAGCCGGAGTTGCATTGGGAGTCGACTTTCCGGATAGCGAATCCATGTTTGCTCGGTTAACTTGATAAGCCGCGGCCTCCAACCCCCGCCGCTTCTGCTTACCGCACCAATTTCCATCCCATTTGCAGCCGAGTTCCGCTACGGGCAAGCTGGCTTCTGTGGCTTCGGGTTACTCCGCTTCCGCCTCCGCCAATGGAGGAATATCCGCCTCTGCGCTTTTTGCCGCTTTTTTCTTTAGCGCGAGGAAATAGACCGGGTAACTGGCCGCGATCAAAATCAAGGTGAAAAGGCTGTGGATCAGGTCGCCGATCCCCGATCCAATCAGGAAAGCCACAGACACGAGGAGCACGGCTACGACCGTCCACGGATATCCCCATAATTTGAAGGGCCGCGAGAGCTGGGGTCGCCGTACTCGCAGCGAGATGAGCGCGGTGAATCCCGAGATGTAAAGGGCTACGAAGAGAAACGACGCGATGGCGATGAGAGCGTCAAAGCTGCCGCTGAGGACCAGGCCAATCACGACGATCGCACCGACCAGCAGGGCCCTCGCTGGAGTGCCTCCGGTATTAACCGATTTCATCGGTCGCGGGAGAAGACCGTCGCGGCTCATGGCGAACAGAATTCGCGGGGTGAGCAGGAGTAAGGCATTGATCGTGCTCACCACGGTGATGAGCGAAATGACAAGAATGATTTGCCCGCCGTGGCTGCCGAAGATCGACCGGGCCGCGTCCGCCGCAGGCACCTGCGAAGCGGTTAATTGGGACATCGGCAGGACGTGAAGCAAAGCGACATTCACGAGCAGGAAGATCGCGATGCAGGCGAGGATGCCGCCGATTGCGGAACGAGGCAGATTGCGCGCGGGATCCTTAACCTCCTCCATGAAGTAGATGGCGGAATACCAGCCGTCGTAGGTCACGATAACTGACTGGAGTGCGATCACGAGTGCCAGAAGAATGCTTCCTTTAGGACTTAAAAGCGAGCTTGCGGGCGCAGGGCCCGCGTGCGGCGAGAGAACAAAGCAGGCGGCGACGAACGCGATGAGGGCAAGGGCTTTGATGAGGCTGGTAAGTTCCTGCGCCCGGCTGCCGGCCCGCAAGCCCAGCCAATTGAGCAGCGTAAGAATAACGACACACCCAACCGCGGCCAGCTTGGTATGCGGCGCTAGGCTTGGAAAGAGTCCGGCAGCGAATTCGCCGAAGGCGACGGCGAGATAAGCGATGGCCACATTTTGCGTGATCCAGTCACAACAGCCGACCAGAAACCCGGCATACTCGCCAAAAGCTTCGCGGGAATAAACGTACCATCCACCTTCGCGCGGCAGCATGGTCGCGAGTTCGGTGACGCACAGGGTCGCGAAAAAAGCGAAGACGCCGCCGAAGGTCCAAATGGCGAGGATCAGCCATGGGCTGCGCAATTGCGCGGCGACTTCACCCGGCGTGCGCAGAATGCCGGATCCGACCGTGCCTCCGATGCTGACAGCGATGCCGAAGCCCACACCGACAATGCGCAGCAGGTGGCCCTTGGAATGAGTGAGTGAAGACGAAGATTTGGATGCCATCTGTGCGCGGCATTATATCCCGGGGAATGGTCGCTGCAAGGATTGACTGGAACTGTACGCTTCCGAGCATCGCACTGATCGGCGTTTCGGAAACAAGCTTGGCCCCGGTTGGGTTAGGCGCATCTTAAGCGCGGATTCCTCGTGCTGGATCGACGCTCTACACCAATACTTGCCGCTGGTTAGTGCATCAGAACTAGGCGTGGAGGCGTTTTACGTCACGGCGAGAAAAGATGATCCCAATGAGATCGTCTTCTGTGGGAAATTCCTGGCGACACTAAAAAAGGTGCAGGCCACATTTCCGTTACAGCCCCTCGATTCTCCCGAAAAGCCGATTTGTGTCGGCGCCTAACTCCAATCCAGCGTGACGGTTACAGTTAATTTCAACACGGAAATGTAAGTACAAAATAACCTGTAATGTGCCACGTGGAACATTCGAACCAATGTTCCACACGGAAAAATCGGTCAGGTGAACGGCTCAAACGCGGAGCTGCCCCCGGAACCCCCTCCCCGCATAATAAGATTCCGCCCCATTGTGGTAGGTAAAGACAGTGTCGAAGCGCCGGTCGCAGAAGAGTGCACCCCCAAGCTTCCTGATGTTCGCGGGAGTTTTCACCCAGCTCGACGTCTTCAAGTCGAACTCGCCCAGCCTCTGCAACCCGCGATACTCCTCTTCCGTCAGCATCTCGATGCCCATGGCCGCGGCCATCTCCATCGCGCTGCTCTTGGGCTTATGTTCTTTCCTCGAGTCGAGTGCTGCCCGATCGTAGCAAATGCTTCTGCGGCCCTTCGGAGTGTCGGCCGAGCAATCATAAAAAATGTATTCTCCCGTCTTCTTGTCCTGTCCGACAACGTCCGGCTCACCGCCGGTCTTCTCCATTTCGCTGAGCGACCAAAGCTTCTCCGCGCTCGCTTCCAGCTTTGCCTGCACTCCGGCCCAGTCGAGCCCTTTGTGCCGGCCGAGGTTTTTCTCGAAGCGCGCTTTGAGGTTTTCGAGAATTTCTTCGTGTTGCCTTTTTGAAAGAGTTGTCTTTGGCATAGTCTTCACGCTGCCTCACTCGTTGTTCTTCTTGAGAATAGTCGCAGAACAAGATGGCCTTTCCACATCCACAATCCCGAAAGGATCATCACCGGAACGAAAATGTAGCGGGTCTTGAAAGCATAGTCGGGAAGTTTGTCGAACGGACTGTAAATGTATCCCAATATTGGGATA
>Ga0335070_10009813_pt1 | contig 11206 bp, 8 predicted proteins | sample Lox_Sample_13_FD_206722 | JGI IMG/M metagenome (GOLD analysis project Ga0335070, IMG submission 206722) | Soil microbial communities from Loxahatchee National Wildlife Refuge, Florida, United States - Lox_Sample_1.3 | ecosystem: Environmental > Terrestrial > Soil > Wetlands | place: USA: Florida... | reverse complement strand
TGAAGTGGTCAGTGTAGTTTCTGCGGTACCCGTAGATGAATTCGGCCCCCGCCATCGCATTCTTTACCGGATAAAACAGAAGATTCGTAGAGGCGTATTGTCCAACCCGGAAATCGCTGGCAGTTTCGCCCGAGGTGTTGTCGATTTTGATGCGAGAGTAGCCGAACGTACTGCTAAACTTCTTGCTCCAGTAGATGTCGTAATATGCAGAGAAACCCAAGACAGGTACCGCTCTTCCGGCGATCGGGGTCGCGCTGTTGGCCGGGTTGGTGGCGGTAGCGACGTCCACCGGGGCGTCGTTCATGTAATTCTCGATGCCGCGTCCGTAGAGGACCTGCGTTCTGATGGTGCCGTTCTCGTGCGTCTTGAGGTTCGAGCTCAGATTGAAGCCCCAGCCCCACACCCCGTTTGAGATGTTCGGCTGTCCCGAACCCGCGTTCGACCATTCGATCCGCCGCAGGGCCCAGCCCGCCTGGATGTGGCCCCACTTTCTGCCAAGGCGCCCATTGCCGGTAAAATCCGGCGCCGGAAAATGCGGCTTGATACCCTGCAGTTCGATTCGGTCGGCGTAGATTCCGCCGTCGGCGCTGGCGCCAGGCCGCTCCAGAGCCAGGACGAGGTGGGATTCGCCCATAATCGGCGTCCAGCGGAATTGCACGTTTCGGAACCAGATCAGGCCCGGCGGCCCCCAATACTCAACCGTATTGGGAAAGGCATCGGGATCCACGAACGCACTCCAGTACTGGCCTCCCGCGAAGTGCCCTAATTCGCCCCAGGCATGGCGGAGCCGGAAGGTTGTCTGGCCGGCATTGGGGCCCGTCCCGAGCAATTCAAATTCGAAGATGGTCTTCAAAGTGCCCACGCTTGTGGGCACCTCGGATTTAGCTCCGAAGCGCGTCTGCCGAACACTCCAATAGGAGTTTCCGTTGGCGCCGAACTGGTGCGAATACGAGGGCAGCTTGGTGGTCCGCAGGACGTCGAACCAGTTCGGGTCCACCTGCTTGAAGTCGTAGCCGGCGTCCAGCATGGCGAAACCGTATAGTTCGAGCCAGGGTTTGGGCTCCGCCTGAGGTTGGGAAGCCGGATCGGTCGTGGTTTGTGTCTGTCCGGCGCAGACAAAGCCAAGGCCGCAGATCACTGCGGCGAGGCGCAAGGGTAGGTAAGGGCGGCCGGTCATAATAAGTCTGCCATTCGCATTCGTCAGCACACACCTGCTTCAGCACGCCCCGGCGAAGTCCCGGCGTCGCGCGGCCTCCGAGATTTGTCGCCGTAGCGATTCGTGCCGCGGGCGAGCGGTGCATTTTTTTCTTCGTTACAGGAGTAACCGGCACCGGTGTCGGTGTGTTAGCGTCGGAAAAGCGGAGATTGAGATATGGATAAGTCGAAAACTATTACCCTGTTGAACCAGGCCGTCGCCGACGAATTGCAGGCGGTTCATCAATATATGTACTTTCATTTCCACCTGGCCGACCAGGGATTTGGCCCCCTCGCCGGACTCTTTAAGCGGATTGCCATCATGGAGATGGGACACGTTGAGCTGTTCGCCGAGCGCATTCTTTTTCTGAAGGGTGACGTCGAGATGACCGCGGCCGGCCCGGTCCAGAAGATCGGCGAACCCGAAGTGATGCTGGCCAAAGCGATGGCCATGGAAGAGGAGGGCGCCGAGGCCTACAACCGGGCGGCGATCGCATGCGGGGAGAATGCCGACTCAGCTTCCAAGCAGATCTTCGAGCAGGTAGTCAAGGACGAAGAGAGCCACTTCGATCAGTTCGAGAAGCAGCGGGACAACATCAAGCGGTTCGGCCCGAGCTATCTGGCGCTCCAATCCTTCGGCGGCGGAGAGGCGCAAGGCGCGCCCGGGGAATAGCGGGAAATTAGCCAACTGCCGTCCGCGTTCCAACTGCCTGCTCGGCGTTCCGAATTCGGGGGAATAGCGCGCCGAATCCGGGCCGGACCAGTGCCCAGGCAACGTCTGCCACGTCCTGAGGGGACTCCGGTGTGATGCGGAACAGGAAGACCCCGGTTCCCGCTGGTCGTCCGCGACGGAAGATCCGCTCGCCGAAATCCTCATCGAACGTAAGAAGGACGCACTGCTGGTCTGCGCAGAGCGCAGCGACCTCCTCGTCTGAGACCCCGGGACATTCTCAGCGACCGAGAGCACCGCCCACCCCGCCCGCCTCAGCGCCTCCAGGGCCGGCGCGGAAAGTTCTCGTCGGCCAGAAGCCGCGCCCGGTACCGAGGTGCAGTCCGGGCCGGTCATGCGGCGCAACCTCACCAGCATCGTCGGCGCTACCGGCGAAATCAAGCCCAAGAACTACATCAAAATCGGAGCCAACGCGATGGGCACAGCCTCATTGGCAGGCTTTGTTGCCCGCCTGCGCAAACGTCAGAAAGGTGCTGCTCGTCGCCGGCAGGGCGAGGCTGCCCGCCCCGAACGCCATCCCCTGGATGGAGGGGAGCGAACCGTCAGGGCCGGCTTTCAGGAGGTGTCCGTTGAGTTCGACCCCTTCGCTCTCGAGTTCCTTGGCAGTTAGCGTGTAGCGCGCGCCAGGAAGAGGTGTGTTCAACTCCCGTGCCGACGGACCCGCGTTGATCGCCAGCACCGTCACCCTTCCACGGCCTTCCGGCATGCATTGCGAATAGAGGTACAAGCCGCCTCCGGCCGCTGCACCGGGGCTGAGAACGACTGGCCCCATAAGCCGCCGCCAGAGGAGCGCGGCCCAGTAGTTCGGACGAGGGTCGAGCGTGTCTTCGTCGAGCAGCGCGTAGTCGCTGGCCGAGAGAGTGTTGTGAGCGATCGTTTGCACTCCCTTCTGTGCCAGGCGTGCGTGCTGGTTCAGGTACCGGAATGTATCCACGTACGTCGAGGACCATGGATCGCCGCCGCACCCTGTCTCCGCCGTCTCGGTAAGCCAAATCGGCTTCCCCGGCTCGTACCGGTCCCGGAGTCCGGCGTAGTACGAGTGGATCGTTTCGGGACGCGACAGCCAGTCTTCAGAGAGCGCCGCGGCACTGGTGGTTCCGAGTCCCGGCATTGCGCCGCCGCAGCGCTGCGAGAGGGCGGCGTAGAGGTGGTAAGAGAAGACGTCGTACACCGGTCCGGTCGCCTGCAGCAGTTTCTCGGTGACGAGCTCCGGCTGGATAGAGATCTTGACCTTGCCGCCTTCCATCACCGACCCAGGTCCTGCGAACAGGGCATCGGGCGCCATTTGCCTCAGGAAGGGGCGAAAGACCGCAATATCCCGGCCGTATGCGGCGGCATCATAGCCCTTCGGCGCCTCGCCATGGTTCGCAACGTCCGGCTCGTTCATGAATTCGACGGCGGCGATCCGGCCTCCGATCGACTTCGTGTAAGCGAACAGTGCCCGTGCCTGCTCCGGCGTCCACACGCCCTTGTCATCGCGCGTGCCGTCGCTGATCGCGACCGAGATCATCAGGTCCGCTTTCACCGCGCGCGCGAAATCGACCACGCCCTTCCACTGCCGGCGCGTGAGCACGGCGTTGAAGCCCTTTGGCGGCGTCGCGGGAGCGGCCGCGTCCGTGTCCTGGAAGTAGGTGCTGTTCGCCCAGGTTCCGCTGACCCGCAGGTAAAAGGGGCCGAGAGCCGCCGCCAGCTTGCGCAGGCGTGGCTTGGTGAGATCGGCCGGCGGCCTGTATTCGTACAGGTCCGAGCTCATCGGCGCAGGCTTTGCGCCCGCGGGGTAGGCTTTGTACGGCTTCCAGAAACGGCCGCCCGTCACTTCCAGCATCTCGGTGTTGAACGACTGGAAGCGTTCATCGACGGCCCCGATGCGCGGCATCGTCGCCGGGGACAGTGAAACCGGCTGAGCGTGGGCCACCGGAACCATTGTCAGCGCAATCAGAAGCGCGTCCACGGCCCGGCTTGGAGGTGCCATCCCGCGTCTGCCCGTTTGTCCCGTCATGATGAAGCCTTTCTCAGGCCTATGCTCCACGCGCCTTTGACGAGCATGCTGAACCTCCATCGCGGTGCCGCGCGATCGCCACGCGTGCAGTCGAGTGCAGACCTACTTTGCCTGGGCAGCCGAGAACTCGCCTTCGACCCCGTACGGATCGACGCTCACGCTCCCGGTCATCTTCGTGGCCGATGCCATCGTCCCGGAATACTTCAGGGTGAGGGGCGAGCCGTTGTATTCGGACTGGACCGTCCACGTGACTTTCTTCTCGGACACTTTCCCGCTGACCTTCACGGCGCCCGCGGGGATGTCGCAGGTGCCTGTCAGATCGTCGCCGGTCTGAGTGAAGGTGCAGGACAGGTCACTTTCGTTGCCGACGATGCTTTGGTGGATCTGCCACTTGCCGCTGACTGCATCGTCAGCCATAGCGGGAATTGCACCCAAAAGAATTGCCAGGACGTAGAGTAGAGACTTTTTCATGGGTCTGCCTTTCTCTGTTGAATGGCGTAAACGGCCAATGAACAAAGTATAGTGGCACCATAGTGCCATTGTCAACATCAGAGTGTACTTTATAGCGTAATAGTGCTACACTATAAGCCGTGCGACGGGCAACGTCTGGAAGGTCTTCAAGCTCCCCATCTCTTGCCGCGGGCGTTCCGCCCTCCCTTCAGGAACGCAAGCACCTGTTGGTCAAATCCGTCATCTGGGATGCGGCCACCGATCTTTTCGCCGAGAAAGGCTACGACGAAACAACGGTCGACGAAATCGCGGACAGGGCCGGTATTTCGAGACGTTCGTTCTTCCGCTACTTCTCGTCGAAGAGCGACTTGATGGCCTCTGGGATCATCGACTACGGCACGTTTCTCAGCGAAGCGATACGAGCTTGCCCATCGGGAAGTTCGGTTTCGGAAGTGATCCGCCACGCCATCCTTCAGGTCGCGCAGCAATGCACGGCGCTTTCCCACACGCGCAAGGTGATGCAGATCGTGGCGAAGTATCCCGCTGCCAAAGAAGCACTGAATTCGCGAACGCCGGAGTTGCGGAAACGCGTCGAGGCGGCATTCGCTTCGCGGGGCGGATCTTTTCGCGATCTCTCTGCAGGCGTCCTGACAGACCTCACCCTCGCCGTTCTCGATGTGGTCTTTCATTTCTGGTTCAGGCAGGGAGAGCAGGACATCCGCGTGTCAGCCGATCAGGTCCTGGCGACACTCGGCCGAATGGCTTTGGACGACCGAAGAGCAGCCACCGGCGGACCGGCTCGGAAATGGTAGCCGCGTCCGTAGATTTCTTAGTTCGCTGAGAGATTGCGATACGAAATTCGTTCAGCGCCCGAACGCGCCCGACGGTTTTCCGCCGCGAGCGATCATACGGTCCAGAGCCAGAAGATTCAACATCAGGTGTCGCGGGTGATGATAGTTCTCGACGCGCGTGGCGTGGGGCTCGAAAGTCACTTTGCGATCGGCGCTGGTGATCCAAAGGGAATAGCCGTGCGGACGCAGCGGGTATTTGGCGCGGACGTACGAGTTCATCCTGGAAAACATCTGGGCGGACCAGGGAGCGCCTGTATGCTCGAACGCCAACAGCGACCCGATCAGGACCTCTTCCTGCTCCCACAGCACCTTGTCCACGGCCCAAAGGTTCCTCTCCACGTGATTCAGGCTCCGGAATACACCACCGTACACCTCGTCCCACGCGACCTCGACGTGGCGGCGGAAGCGCTCCATCGCGCGCTCGAAGAGGCTCTTGTTCCCGGTCCTCACGGCCTCGAACGCGATCATCCACAGCGTCTCGATGGAATGCCCGGTGTAGACGAATTGCGCGAGATCCCCGCGCGGGCGCGAGTAATCGTGCTCCAGCAGCTCGTTATTCAGGTCGAATTCGGGATTGTAGTGCCGGTTCATCACCGCGTCGATGGCGTTGTCCAGCAGCGCCTGAAGCGCGCCATCGGCGCGTTGGTCCAGCATGGGGCCGAGCGTGCGGATCAGCACCATCGACACTCCCTGAATCCGTGCGCCGGGGAATGGCGTCGCCGCCGGGCCGCTATAGCTGGCCACGATTTTGGGCGCGTAGTCCGGGCGGTCGTAGATCCGCATGCACTTCAGCACGAGTTCTTTGGCGATATCCCAATAACGGCGCTCTGCGGTAGCTCTCGCATATTCGGCGAGGCCTTCCGCGACAAAGAGGTCGCCGTAGATCTCGGTCGCGGGCGGTCCCAGAGGCTTGCCGTCGCCCGTGAAACTCGCCGGCCAGAGGGTGTCGTTACCGTCGGGCCGGCGGGCCAGAATAAACTCGACCGATTTTCGCGCCACCTCCAGGTGCTCTTTCTGTCTGGAGAGATGGTTGTAGAGGAACGAATAGACCCAGATGCCGCGGCCTTCGTACCATGTGGTCTTCGTGTCGCTGAGATTGCGGCCGTCGCGATCCGTATTGCACAGAAACCCGCCGCGCTTCCGGTCGATGACGTACTTGTCCATGAACGGCAGGAAATCTTCGAACAGGTCGTAGCGGTATTGATCGCGAAGTTGTGCGAGTGCCAGCGGAGCCGCGCCGGCAGTTTCATTCGGCTTCTGCTGCGCGGCAACCGGCGCGGGGAGCATCGCCGCCGCGCCCAGGAATGCTCGCCTTCTCACGAGTCGCTCCTCGCGACGGCCGCGAGGATGAGTTCGCCGGCCGCACCGCGGATCTTCTCCACCGCCCGCACAAAGTCCTCCAGATCCGCCTCCTCCGCCAGCAGGATCTCCTGCGATACCCAGAAGCACTCGCGGCAGAACCGCTCGGCCTCGGGGCACTCGCCGCGGCGGTACGGACAGTCCGCAAACATCCGGTTGGCGTAAATCGGCTGTGGATACCTGCCGGCGCCGGGAATGCCCTCGGCCGCCAGCGCCTGCAGGAACAGATCGACGGTCAGCCCGGGAATCGCGCCAGCCTTCATCCTGAGAACGTACAGATGAAAACCGTGCGCCGTGACGCGTGGATCCACCGCCGGCGGATCGAGCACTGCGGAGCCGCGCAAGAGCGCTGTGAGCCTTTCGGCATTGCGCGCCCGCTTCTCCAGTTGAGCCGGCAGCCGGTCGAGCTGCGCTCCCAGCACGGCTGCCTGCCAGCCGGTCAGCCGATAGTTGCTGCCCAGGCGCACGTGTTCGTACCACGCTCCACCCGTGCGCCGCCCCTGATTGCAGACCGACCGCGCGCCCTCGGCCAGCTCCGCATCGTTCGTCAGCAGCATGCCGCCCTCCCCGGAGGTCATGTTCTTCGATTGCTGGAAGCTGAAACTGCCGAAGTGTCCGATGCCACCGACCTTTCTTCCGCGCCAGCTCCCGCCGTGCGCGTGCGCCGCGTCTTCGATCACCGTGAGCCGGCGCTGCGCCGCGGTTTCGAGAATCGCGTCGAGGTCCGCCACATGACCGGCGAAGTGGACCGGGATCACCGCACGCGTCCGCGGCGTGATCGCCTCTGCCAGGCGCTGGGGAGAAAGACAGAACGTCGCCGCGTCGATATCTGCGAACACGGGCACGGCCCCTGCGCGCAGGACCGCCGATGCCGTGGCGATGAATGTGATGGGAGGAACGATCACTTCGTCGCCGGCTCCGACGCCCGCCGCCGCCAGCGCTGCCTCCAGGGACAAGGTGCCATTTGCCATCGCGATGCCGAATCGCGCCTCGTGGAACGCGGCGAACCGGCGCTCCAGCTCCGCGACCTTCGGGCTGTACCCGCCCCAGACGCCGCTGTGTAGAACTTCCAGCAGGGCTTGTTGTTCGGCCGCATCGAAAACCGGCCACCTGGCGAAGGGCTTACGCCGGATCGGCTGCCCACCCAGCATCGCAAGAGTTGCCATCGATTGCTCCTGACGAGAACCTGCTCCCGGCTCGCCCCTCAGTGTACTATTTTCAGATTCGGGCCTCCAGGATTCTCTGGTATCCTGATCTGCGCGGAGAAACGAATTGCTCAAAGCCGGATTCGGCAAGACTTGCATCACACCGTCTCCGGGCGCATGGTTGGCGGGATTTGCCGCCCGCAAGGGCGCGTGCACCGGAGTCCATGACGACCTCTACGCCAGGGCACTGGCCATGGACAACGGCGCCGCGCCGGTCATCCTCGTAAGCGTCGATGTGCTGGCGCTCTCTGCCGAATTCGTGGACCATCTCCGCGCCTCCATCGCGCGACGGCTGCCCGTCGACTCGGGCAGCGTGATGGTCGCCTGCACCCATACTCACGCCGCCCCCGTCACGATTCGCACCTTCTTCAATCCGGAAGAAACCGTGGATGCGCAGTACATGGATCGCCTCGCGCGCGCGATCGAGGACGCCGCGGCAAGCGCCTGGCAGCACCGTGCCGGCGCGCGGATAGGCGTCGGTGTGGGTCGCGTCACGGGCGTCGGCGTCAACCGCCGCACCGCCACCGGCAGTCCCGTGGACGAAGAGGTCGCCATCGTCAAGGTGGCGGATGAATCGGGAAAAATGCGCGGCGTCCTGATCAACTACGCCTGCCACCCCACCGTGCTCGGGCCCGACAATCTTCTCGCCACCGGAGATTTTCCGAACATGGCGGTGGCGCGCATCGAAGCGCAGGCCGGGCCGGGCAGCTTCGCCATGTACACCAACGGGGCCCAGGGCGATATCAGCATGGGCCACTCTTCCGAGTTGAGCGCCATCGGCGTGATCGCACCGGGGCGGACTTTCGAGCACGCGGCCGAGCTGGGCTCGAGGTTGGCGGACGCTGCGTGGGCGGCACTGGACCATATCGAAACCAGCGACGCGGTGGCATTGAGCGCCGCCACCCTCCCGGTCAAGCTGCCGCTGAAGCACTACCCGGACGCGGCAGAAACCGCCAGGGCGCTGAAAGAAGCGGAGGACCGCGTACAGCGTTTGGAAGAGGCCGGCGACTCGCTCGCGCTCCGCCAGGCGCGCTCGGAACTGCTCTACAGCTCCATCGCTCACTATTACGCTCGCGAGACTGTCCGGTTTGCGGATGGCCTGCTGCCGGTCGGCCTGCAGGGCATTCGCATCGCGGATGCCTTGTTCGTCGCGGTGCCGGGTGAGCTGTTTGTGGAGGTCGCCCTTCGCGCCAGGCAGTCCGCGCGCCACCCGCTATTCGTGGTCGGACTCGCCAACGGCTATTACGGCTATCTGCCATCCCCGGACGCCTATCCGCAGGGTGGCTACGAGGTCGTCTCCTCGATGTGCGACGCCGCCCACGCCGGCCGCCTGCTGGAAGCGATCGCGCAACTCGAACGGAGGTTGATTCCATGAGCGACAGGGTACGGGTTGGAGTGGTCGGCCTCGGGACCATGGGCGACCAGTACACGCGTATCTACCAGGCCCATCCCCTGGCCGAGGTCACCGCCGTCGCGGACCCGAAGCCGGAGCGTGTGGAGGAGTTCGGGAACAAGTACGCGGTCGCCGGCCGCTACGCGGACATCGGCCAAATGCTCGACGCCGGCGCGGTCGATGCCGTCTGTGTCGCCACGCCTGATTTCGCCCACTACGCGGCCGTGAAGGCCGCGCTCGAAGCCGGCAAACACGTGCTCTGCGAAAAGCCGTTCACCACGGACCTCGGCGAAGCCGACCGTCTGCTCGAACTGAGCCGCAGCCGTCCGCGGCAGAAGCTGCAGGTGGCTTTCAATCACCGCTGGCTGCCTTCCTATAACCACGGCCACGCCTCGATTCGCGCCGGGGTCATCGGGCCACCCGTGGCGGGCTATGCGCGCAAGAACGACACCATCTGGGTCTCCACCGAAATGCTCAAATGGGCATCGCGCTCCACGCCGGTTCACTTCCTCGGTGCCCACGACATCGACCTGATGCGCTGGTTCTTCGGCAGTGAGCCGGTGGAGGCGCACGCCTACGGTTCGAAGGGCGTGCTGGCGGCGCGCGGCATCGATACCTACGACGTAATCCAGGCCCAGGTGAAATTCGCCAGCGGCGCCTTCGCCACCTTCGAATCCGCCTGGATCTATCCCAACACCTTTCCCACCATCGTGGATTCCTTTGTGGAAGTGCTCGGCACATCGGGCCATCTGCACTTCGATCGCAAACGGGAGTCGATCGAGATGAGCACGCCCGAACGGTTCAGCTATCCCAAGGTCTTCCTGAACCACGAGGTGTTCGGGAAACTCCGCGGCGCCTTTCCGGACTGCCTGAACGATTTCATCGACTCGATCGTCAACGAAACCCAGCCTCGCGTGACCGCGTTCGACGGGCGGCAGGTCACCGCCGTGCTGGATGCCATTTCGCGCTCGCTCGAGAGCGCGCGGGTTGTCCCTGTCGCGCAACCGGCTCCCATGTCCGCCTGACCTCGTCCACTCCGCATGCCGAAGGCGCTCCATCCCGCCGATCACGTCGTCATCGTCGGTTACTTCGTGCTGTTGGCGTTCATCGGCGCCTATTTCTGGAAGCGCATGCGCCGCGCGCGCGACCTGTTCGCCGGCGGCCACAACATCCCCTGGTGGCTGGCGGGCGTTTCCTTTTACCTGACCGCGTTCAGCGCCTTCACCTTCGTGGCATATTGCGAGATGGCCTACCGCTACGGCCTGGTGGCCATCACGCTCCTCTGGAGTTCCGCGGCCGCCATGCTGGTGGGCGCGTTCTATCTGGCGGGCCGATGGCGCCGCGCCCGCATCATCAGTCCCGTAGAGTTCCTGGAAGCCCGCTACAGCACGCTGATCCGCCAGTTGATGGCATGGGCGGGGCTGCCCTTGCGGCTGATCGACGACGGGCTCAAGATCTACGCGACCGGCATCTTCGTGTCGGCGGGCCTGGGATACGACCTGAAGATGAGCGTCGTCACCAGCGGGATCGTGATGGTGCTGTATACCTTCATGGGCGGGCTCTGGGCCGTCGTGGTCACCGATTACATCCAGTTCATCATCCTGACCCTGGGTGTGGCCGTGCTCTTTCCGCTGGTGCTGGTGCGGGTGGGATCGTTTGCGGCCTTCTTCCACGGCGCTCCCGCCGGCTTCTTCACGCCGGTGCACGCGCCCTTTTCGCTGCTCTACGTTCTGGCCTTCTATCTCCTGGTGCAGCTCAGCTACAACGGCAACTGGGCCTTCGCGCAGAAATTCTATTCGGTGCGCGACGAACGTGCTGCCCGCAAGGCGGGTCTGCTGGCCGTGGTTTTGAAGATCGCCGGGCCTCCTCTGTTTGTTCTGCCGGCCATGGCCGCGCGGAGCTTGATGCCCGAGTTGATGACGCCGCCCAACTCCCCGCAATACACCTATGCGGCGCTCGCCCTTCGCTTTCTCCCGCCGGGCCTGATGGGACTGATGATCGCGGCCATGTTCTCCGCTACCATGT
>Ga0335070_10009812_pt1 | contig 11208 bp, 7 predicted proteins | sample Lox_Sample_13_FD_206722 | JGI IMG/M metagenome (GOLD analysis project Ga0335070, IMG submission 206722) | Soil microbial communities from Loxahatchee National Wildlife Refuge, Florida, United States - Lox_Sample_1.3 | ecosystem: Environmental > Terrestrial > Soil > Wetlands | place: USA: Florida... | reverse complement strand
GGCTCCTGGGCGTTACGCACGCCGAGGTGGGGGCGGCGGTGTTGACCGACTGGAAACTCGATCAGCGGATTATCGACGCGGTGCGAAGCCACCACACTGATCCGCTCTCGCCTGCCAAGGAGAAGCTCACCAAGTTTGCACAGATCGTGGCCGCCGGCGTGACCCTCTCACGCATCGCCCTGGAAGGCTCCGACATGGACAGCGTGGCCACGCTTTTCGCCCAGATGGAACCGCTGACCGCCAAACCGGAAGAGGTCGTCTCCAGCCTGTTGGATGCGCTGGTGACGCACATGCAGAAAACCGCGAAGTCGCTATCCGTCGAGCTCGGCTCCCTGGATCAGATGCAGGCCAACTTCGGCAATCTCGGACGCTCCATGCCCGATGTCAGCAAGAGCATGTCCTTCCGCCCAATGGCGCGCGCAGCGTTCCAGTCGTGATACATTGATCGTTGATACCTGGGATACGGCATTTCGACGCACTGCGCCAGGCAGGCAGGGTAGACGGACCACTGGCGCGCTTGCGGTGCACCGCTGTCAAGCGGAGCTTGGACCCACGCGGATTTCCTGAGGGCGAAGCTTGGAAGCCGCTGGGCTCGGTGGCTTGGGTGATTCGCGGCTCACCGGAGGGCCGGCTGGCGGTGGGGAGACCTCCAGTCCCGACGGAGTCGGTCGGCGGGCTGCTTGCGCCGCCTGCTGACCTACTACCACATTGCCCACGAAGATGGCCCCGTCGTTGATCTCAAGCCGGTTTGTGCGGAGGTCGCCCTCCATCTTGGCCGTGGCGAGCAGGTGCAGCTTCTCCGAGACGATCAGATTGCCCTTGCACTCGCCCTCCACCTTGACGTTGGAAGCCTCGATGTTGGCCGTGACTTTTGCGCCTTCGGCGACATGAAGGATGCCCTTCGAGGTAATGTGTCCGTCAAAGGCGCCCTCAATGCGGACACCCTTATCGAACGACAACTCGCCTTTGAACTTCGCGTCTGCGCCGATGACCGTGGGAAACTCGCCGTTTGCTTCGGCTGTCATAATGGAACGTTCCTCCAGGCGCCTTCCGTGCGCCCATGCCAAGGTCAGGTGACTTCGTGAACCCCTCCATCGAACCTCGCTAGTATAGCAGCTTTCCGATGGATTACAACCGTGCGCCGGTAGCTCCGACTCATGTCCGATTTCATCGTCGTGCCGGTTTGCCCGGGTCTGCTGCGTCAACTCCTGGGCCCACGCGGATTGCTGACGGCTCTTCCCATTCCGCGCTAGCGGCGTGGAAGTCAGATTTTCCGGCCGATCGTACCCTGAGTGCCGGCAGAAGGGGCAACGGATCTGGGTGAATGGCGGTAACTATTGCGGTCGCTGCGGTTTATGGCCACGTCTCCGTTTTGTGAGCCGCGGCCAAGAGGGTGCATGGGCGCGGGGCGGTCTCCAGCCATGCTTCGCGCCGGCAGGTGGTTTCAGGAGCCCGATAACGACTTCCAGGGGCTGCCGCCTGGTTCACCCTCGTACTTAGTGGACGTTGCGTCGAGCAGGAAGGAGCCGGCCTAGGCCGTGATTCCGCCCGAGAGATGAATGTTGGTCGCCGTCCCACCGCGCCGGTTGGCGCAGCCCCAAAATTATCCTGACACCTTTTTCTTGAGACTCACCACTTTTCCGGTGGGGCGCTCTGCTGCCAGGGGCGGACTCTGGCGGGGGGGCGAGGACTGAAGCCGTGGATATTCAGATCGCAGCGGGGCACGACGGCGATACAGTATGGGCTGGCCATGACCAGGGGCGCGCCAGGCGGTGGCGAGGTGACCGTGCTGGAGACTCGGAGGTGCGGTCCTTCGCGCCAGACGCGATCGATATTGACGGTGTACAGGTCCGAAGGCACACGGCCTAGCGTGACAATCAAAAGCATCTCCTGCGAGAAGTCCACCGGCACGTCAGTCAGGGGCACCTGAGCAAGCGTCGCGGGATCGCGAATGACGAGTTGCATCGCCCGCGTCTCGTGACAGTGCGTGCCATGGACTTGCCGTAGAATGGGCAGTTCGTCGCCCTCAGCCGGCATAGGGGCGGCCTGATCTCGCAAATCGTGGCAGCCCGTCAGCATCCACACCGCCAAGCTCAACAGAGCCCCTTGCCGCAATCGCGCGGCCACCCGCCGGAAGCAGTCCCTGATCCGTTGCATGCCGCTATGGTAGTGCCAGGTAGGGCGTGAAGGCAACGGCAGGCGCCCCGGCGATTTGACCCGTGCCCGTGCGGGCTGCTAGTATGGGAAAAATCGATACGCACGACGGGTGGTTGCGCCACGTCGTGTCGGATCGCGGTGCAAGCGGGGGCGGCAGGGGGCCCTCCCGCTGAGATAGTCGCACCGGGACTTTTTGCACGAGCGATCATCAAGGAACCTGAGATTAGGACTGCTTGTTGATGTCGTCGAAGACGGTCTACCTGGAAACTGTGGGATGCCAGATGAACGCGCTCGACAGCGAGCTTGTCCTCGGCACGCTCCTGGCCCAGGGATACCAGTGCACGGACGACATGTTCCACGCCTCCTTGGTCATCCTGAACACGTGCTCAGTCCGCCAGCACGCGGAGGATAAGGTCTATTCGCGCTTAGGCCAGTTGCGAAGCGCTCGGCATCGGGACCCCGGCCGAATCGTGGCGGTGATCGGATGCATGGCCGAGAACGACGCCGAGGGCCTGCTGTCCCGCGCGCCCCACGCGAACATCCTGTGTGGGCCGAACGACCTTCATCGCTTGCCTGGCATGATCGCCGAAGCTCAGGCCGGCCGCTCGCCGGTCATTGCCCTCTCGGGACGCTTGAAAGAACGGTCTACGATCGGGCCACACGTAAAAGATGATTTCCACGAGTCGGGGTTCGTCGATCTCGAGGCGCTCGATTCCGGTCGAGCCTTCGCGTTGAGCGGGCATGTGGCGACCCCAAAGATCTTCGGGCCCCGTCAAGCCTACGTCCGAATCACACGCGGCTGCAACAAACACTGCTCGTTCTGCGTGGTGCCGCACACGCGCGGGCCGGAGCAGCATCGGGCCCCCGACCGGATCGTCGCGGAAGTGCGGCGACTGGCGGACGAAGGCGTCGTTGAGGTGACGCTCCTCGGTCAGACGGTCAATCATTATCGGTATCGTGGAAGCGACGGCAGTGGGGAGACGACTTTTGCGCAGTTGCTCCGTCGCATGCATGACGAGGTGCCGCAATTGCCGCGTCTGCGTTTCGTGACCAGCTATCCCCGGGACTTCACCGACGACATTCTCCAGGCGATGGCATCGTGTCGGCGAATCTGTCGCTATCTGCACCTGCCGGCCCAAAGCGGCAGCGACGCCATCCTGCGCCGGATGAACCGCGGCTACACTGTTGAGGCGTATAAAGATCTGCTGGCGCGAGCCCGGGCGCTTATGCCCGACATTTGCATCGCCGGCGACATGATCGTCGGCTTCAGCGGCGAGACAGACGAGGATTTTGAGCAGAGTCTCGACCTCCTGCGCTATGCCAACTACAAGAACTGCTTCGTTTTCAAGTATTCCCCCCGACCGGGCACGCCCGCTGCCGAACGATATGCTGACGACGTGCCGGAAGAGGTGAAGCAGCGACGGAATAACCGGATGCTAGCGGTTCAGGCAGAGATCAACCTGGCCAACCACCGCGAGATGATCGGGCGGGTCGTGACTGTCCTGGTGGAGGGTCCCAGCAAGACCGCGCTCAAGTCCCAGAAAGACGGTCTTTCCCGCCGAAGCGGCTCGGCCGAATACGACAATGCCGCCGCCGGAAGGGCACTGCTCGAGCGCGGCGGCACAGCGGGACCGGCCGGCAAACAGCTCGTCGGCCGCACCGAAGGGGACCAGATTGTCGTCCTGGACGGCCCGATGGAATGGATCGGCCGTTTTGTAGATATACGCATTTCAGCCGCCAGGCCGTATACTCTGGTGGGGCAAGCAGTGGGGGTGGGGGCTTCCGACCGGCCTGCCACAAGCCGCGACGTGCCGCTTCGCGTCTTGAAACCGCAATGATGCAGGCCGCGACCGACACCGCCTGTGCAACCCTGTGACGAGCCGGTGGGCGTGCCGTTCGAGTGGGACGCGCGGCGCAGGAAAATCGCTGGCGCGCACCATGGCCCGAGTTGGCGTGTTGTACGCCTCCTCCTCTGCCGGCCTGCCATGGAGAGCGAACAATAACGCAATCCTCGCCCGGAGCGTGAATACGGGAGCGATCATGCCAGAACCAGTGAATATCCACATGTTGTTGGGAGCAATGAAGAAGTACGGGGCTTCAGATCTGCATCTCAAGCCCGGCCTGCCCCCGTACTATCGAGTTGGCAGACAGCTCCGTTCGCTGCACGCGGCGCCGATCTCCGGCGAGGAGATCGAGCAGGCCATGTCCAAGATCATTCCGCCGACCCGTCGACACGTTTATGACGAGACCGGCGACCTGGATTTCTCCGCGGAGTTGGCTGATGGCGATCGGTTTCGCGTCAACGTCTTTCGCGCCGGCTACAAGATGAACGCCGCCATCCGCCGGGTGAATTCGGAAGTACCGACCTATGAGCAGCTCCATCTACCGCCGATTTACGACGAAGTGATCGAGAAGGCACATGAGGGCATCGTCATCGTCTGCGGCGTGACCGGTTCCGGCAAGAGCACCACGCTGGCGGCCATGGTTCAGCATATCAATCGCACGCGCCGTGAGAACATCGTCACCATCGAGGACCCCATCGAGTATCTGTTCCGACCGGACAAATGTATCGTCTCACAGCGCGAGATCGGGATTGACATACCGAGTTACGACGAAGGGCTCAAATTCGTGGTGCGGCAGGACCCGGATGTGATATTCATCGGGGAGATGCGGGATAAGTTCACCATGACGGCGGCCTTGCAGGCCGCAGAAACCGGCCACCTCGTTTTCGGCAGCCTGCACACCGCGGACACGATGCAGGCTTTCACGCGGATCCTGGAGTTTTTCCCGCACACCGAGCATGACTTCATCCGCAGCTCTCTTGCCAACAGCCTGCAGGCCATCTGTGCGCAACGCTTGTTGCCCGGCTGCCAGGAGGCAATTCCCTTGGTACCTGCGACCGAGGTCCTCATCAACAATTCGACGTGCCGGGAAGTCATCCGCAAGGGGCTGGATCGCGATATTCCCGCACTGATTGACGCCAGCACCAAGGAGGGCATGCACTCGTTTACGATCTCGCTGGCGCGTCTGGTCGAGCAGGAGTTGGTGCGCCGTGACGAGGCGATGAAATATGCGCCCAATGCCGACGCCCTGGCCAGCCAGTTCCGAGGCATCAAAGCGCAAACGCAAACCATGGTCCAGCGCGTTCGGAGCAACGGCTGAGCCGCCTTCCGCCACTGAGGTGGTCGCGTCTCATCCACTCGGCCTGCGCGGCCATGGACTAAGGCTTTGGCGTCTTCTTCTCCAGCGGTTTGGTGTCGCGTGCCGGAGAGGCCAGCATCCAACCCGTCTTTTTGTCGTAGACCAGGTCGAATTTGCACTGCTGAATCGAGCCGTTCTGCACGCAGGCAGCCTCGATGGTCACCCTGTTGAGGTCGTCGGTCTTCTCGACGGATGTGGCCCGGCAGAGCTGAAGTTGAGCCATCAGGCCTCGGATAAACTCGTTCAACTGGGCATCCGCTTGCGGGGCTTTGGCGGCAGTCAGGTACGACGGTGACAGATGGGCGCGGACATACGCCCCGTCCTCGTTCAGCGATCGCCGAGTGATCTCATCAAATGCACCCGCCGGGTCGGGCCTGGTGGCCGCCGAGCAGCCGGACAGCAGGACGACCAGGCCCGCTGCCGCCAAGCCCGCCGCGAGATGATGCATGGTCCTGGTGTTCAGACCGCCTCTGATTCCTCTTCGATGTGCTTGGAACAAAGCAGTTCTCCTTATAATCGGCGTTGAGTTGTCATCAACCAATATAATCGCTGCCGCATGGCCGTCCAGGGGCGTCAGGCCCGCTCCCGCAGGATTGCTTGAAGCCGCTGCAAGATCGCGATCGCCTCGACAGGCGTCGTTTTGTTCACGTCCACAACGCCCAATGCATCGACGAGTTGGCGCCACCAATTCGGCATTGGCTGCTCTCCCGCGAAGGGGAGCAGCGGCTGGTCGTCGGGCTTCCTCTTGGCCGACAGCTCGCGCCCGCGTGATTTGCGCTCGAAGGTCCGTTCCAGCTCCTCCAGAACGGCCTCTCCTCGTTTCACCACGCTGCTGGGCAGACCCGCCATCGCGGCGACATGAACGCCGTAGCTTCGATCCGTCGCCCCGGGCACAATCTTGTGCAGAAACACGATGTCTCGCCCCGCCCCCTTGGAGCGAAGCTCCTCCTTCACAGCAACGTTGTAGTTCACCACGCCGGCCAACTGATTGGCCAACTCGGTCAGCTCGTGGTAGTGCGTGGCAAAGAGCGTTCGGCAACCGATCCGCTCGGCTATGTATTCGGTGATCGCCCACGCCAGGGCCAGGCCGTCGTACGTGCTGGTACCCCGGCCGATCTCGTCGAGGATCACCAGTGACCGTGCGGTCGCGTTGTTCAGTATCCGCGCCGTCTCGACCATCTCAACCATGAAGGTGGATTGCCCCCGGGTCAGCTCGTCGCTGGCGCCGACTCGGGCGAAAAGCCGATCGACCGGGCTCCATCGCATCGACTTGGCCGGTACATAACTGCCCGTCTGGGCCAGAAGCACAAGCAGGGCGACCTGGCGGATATAAGTCGACTTGCCTGCCATGTTGGGGCCGGTAATGACCAGTAGCCGGTCTGCATCCTGCGAAAGTCGGCAATCGTTCGGCACGAATCGCTCAGCCAGCGTGACGTCGAGAACCGGGTGGCGACCGTCCTCGATTTCCAGGATGCCGCAGGTTTCACCTGCCGTCGGCTCCGCTAGGTCGGTCTCCACAAGTTCCGGCCTGCAATAGTCGCGTCGCCGTGACAATTCGGCGAGCCCGGTGAGCACGTCCAGCATGCCCACCGACTCGGCCGCCGCAAGCAGCCGCGACAGGTTCGCTGCGGCGCGCCGGCGAATCTCGTCAAACAACTCGATCTCCAGTTGAGTGGCCCGATCGGCCGCGCCCAGGACCTCGTTCTCGTGGTGTTTCAGCTCCTCGGTGATGTACCTCTCAGCATTGCGAACGGTCTGTTTGCGGACGTAATCGGCCGGCACTTTGTCACGATGCTGGTGCGTGATCTCGATGTAGTAGCCGAAAACTGAGTTGTATCCGACTTTCAGTGTTGGTATGCCGGTTCTTTGCGCCTCCCGGGCCTGGAATTCCGCCAGCCATTGATGCCCCATGCGGCCGATGTTGCGCAGGCGATCCAGCTCCGCGTTATAGCCGTCGGCGATGAAACCACCGTCTCGGACTGTCGGCGGGGCATCCTCCTTGAGGGCCCCATCGAGGAATTCCACCAACTCTGTGTGCCCCGACATGGCCTCGGCGAGCTGGGTCAGAAGATCCGTGCGGGCATGACCCCTCGTTACCGCCGGCCCTATGACCGTCTTCAATTCGCCGCATCGCCGCAGTGCTCGTGCAAGGCCCACCAGATCTCGCGGTGAGGCCCGCCCGACACCGAGCCGGGCGGCGATCCGCTCCATGTCGCCCACCTCCTTCAGGAGGTCTCGAAGGCGCGCCAACCGTTCAGGCTGATCTCGAAGGCTGGTGATCGCCTCCTGCCGAGCGCGAATCTCTGAAGCGTCTTGCAGCGGAAAGCAAAGCCATTCGCGCAGGCACCGGGACCCCATCGGTCCGACGGTCATGTCCACGGCGCCGAGCAGCGAACCTTCGCGGGACCCATCCCGCATGGTTCGTTCGACTTCCAGGGAGCGCAACGCGGCCTGATCGATTACCACCCGATCGCCGCGATGGCGGGGGATGATTTTGAGGACGTGGCCCAGGGCCGATTTCTGCGTCTCCTTCAGGTAATCCAGAATCGCCGCTGCCGCGCACAGGGACACATCGAAGATGTCGAAGCCAAAGCCGGCCAGGCTGGATACGCCGAAATGCGCGCACATCCGTCGTTCCGCGAGGTGGGCGTCGAAGACGTGCCGCGGACGGGGGGAAATGGGCACGTCCAGCGTTTCACGAATCCGCTCCACGAACGGTTCGGCGGCGTCAATCCCAGTTTCGGGCACGAGCAACTCAGCCGGTCGAAGTCGGGCCAACTCATCCAGCAGTTCGCCGGGCACCAGCACCTGCGCAAAGAACCGCCCGCTGGAAAGCTCGGCGCAGGCCAACCCAATCGTGGCATCAGTCCAATTCCGGCCGGAAGGGCACAGCGCCGCCAGGTAATTCTGACTTCGCTCATCGAGCAGGGCGTCGTCGGTCAGCGTGCCGGGCGTGATAATCCGCTCGACACCCCGCTTGACCACCCCTTTGGCAGACTTGGGATCTTCCTGTTGCTCGCTGATGGCAACCTTGTACCCGGCACGGACCAGCTTGGCGACGTAGCCGTCCACGGCGTGGTAGGGGACGCCCGCCAACGGGATCGGGGCGTCGCTGCTCTTGTTGCGTGAGGTCAAGGTGAGGCCGAGCACCCGTGAGATGGTCTTGGCGTCCTCCCAGAAGGTTTCGTAGAAATCACCCATGCGGAAAAGAAGTATGGCGTCACCCACACGTTCTTTCTGCTCCAGGTACTGCCGCATGGCGGGCGTGAGGGAAGACTTGGCCTCGACAGGATCGGAGCGGCCTGCTGCCCGTATCGTCCGCGCCGTGGCGAGGGGCGGCTTTGGATCAGTACGGTCGTCCGAGTCCATTGTGTCCATCCCGCTGGGGTCCTCACGCGTTTGAAGGGCGTATTCTATTGGCCTTATGCGGGGCGACGCAATTCGACCCTGGATCGACGGTCGGCCACGAGCGGGGTACTGGCCGGGCCGCGATCCCATGCGGTTTATGGCATGCCAAGGCTCCGGCCGACGATTAGAATGCGGGCCCGATACGGCCTGCTCGCCGTCGTGCGTGGTACCGGCCGGACACAGGAGATATCCCCATCACCACCCAACCACCTCGTCCATTTGGCATGTCTGATCGCGATTGCTGGCGTCGCTACGTTGCCGTCTGCGTGCTGATTGTTGCGCTCTGCATTGCGCTGAAGCTGCCTGGCCTGTTTTTCCCGCGGATTGAGTACGACGAGCGGATCTATTGGAGCGTCGCCTGGAACTGGCTGCACAACGGATCGTATTCGCTTCAAGGCATGCCAGTTCTGGGTGAGTTGCCGGCAGTCATGTATGACAAGCCGATGTTTCACCACCCGCCGCTGTTACCAATTCTCCTGATGCCCTTCGTAGCGATGAACAGCCCGCGATTGGCGATCCTGCCATCCTGGCTGGCGCACGTTCTCGTCGTGATCGGCGTTGCCATGGTCTGCTGGACGTGGCGACGACGTTCATGGAGGGCGACTCACTTCCTGCTTTGGCTGCCGGTCCTGGCGGTGGCCCTCGATCCGCTCATGACCTTCTGTTCGCGCAAGATCTGGGCAGACGGTCTGGTGGGCGGATGCGGCGGGCTGGCGATAGGGTTGCTGTGTGTTGCCCTCAACCGCCGGTGCGCCGGATGGGCCGCGGCCGCAGGCGTATCCCTCGGTCTGGCCGCGATGGCAAAGCTGCCCGGCTTGGGGCTGATCCCTCCCGCTGTCCTGCTCATTCTCCTGGCGCCTGGCGTCGAGACGGGCAAGCGGTGGCGGATGCTGCTGGGCTTGCTCCTTGCCTGTGGCCTCGTCGTCACACCCTGGTTTGCGGTGTTTCGCCAGGAGTACGGAGTCTTCACGCCGGATTGGATTCGTCCGGGAACCGTTCTTCCTGCGGTCAGCCCTATGGTGGCGCGAGGCATGTTGGCGCCGTGGCACTACTACCTCACGGAGTCGATTTTGATCGCGCCGGTGGTGCTCGTCACGCTGCTGGCCGCCCTTGTGCAGCTCCGCCGTTTTCCAACACCGTATTTGCTTGGAGCGCTGGCCTGGGTAATCCTCCCATGGCTTCTGCTGCTATTCTTGCGGATACAGGGACATAGCCAGCAGCTTCGTTTCCTGACCGTTGCTGTGCCGGGCTTTTATGTCCTGCTCAACGTGGTCCTGGCGCGATCGCACCCGCGGCGGTCTTTGCTGCCGCTGCTCGTGTTGGTAACGGTGCTCTATGGCGCCATCTCCGGCGGTTTCTATCTCTTGGACGACCGCTCAGACGAGATTGTGCCGGTTCCGGAAATGCTGTGGCGTTCCATTGAAGGGCCCCCGAAGACATGATCGCTGACAAGGATGCCGGGTTAGGAAGCCGGATTCTATGGCTGACTGCCGTGGCCGTGATCCTTCTGGGAGTGGGAGCGTTGCTGTCGAGCGCCACGGCAGCCTGGGCGGGAACACTGATCGCGTTGGCGTGTCACGTGCCGGTGTTGTTCGGCGCGTGGTGCATCGTCGGACGATTGACCAATCGCCGGCCTGATCAGCAGACTCCAGTCGTCGCTCTCGTACTTACGGGACAGGTCTACCTCATCAGTTTGATGGCCCTCGGGCTGGTCCTCGGCAATCTCGGATCGCTGAATCGCCCGATGGCGCTGATATGGGCGGGCGTCCTGGGGCTGGCCATGATGTGGCATGGGCGAGCCTTCGCTGTCCCGCCATGTGACCGGATCGGATCATCGCTGCTCGAAAACGGGGTGAGAAGCATTTTCCTCACAAGTCCTGCCTTCGCGTGTCTGTGCGCCATGATCGAACCGATCTATTCGTATGACACGTTGACCTATCACCTGTTCTTCCCGGCCCGGTGGGTACAAGATGGGGCGATCTCGATCGTACCGACGTGGTTCGGCGACCCGGCTCCGGCTTACGCACCATCGGCGACAGAGGTCTATTACACTTGGCTGATGTTGCCCCTGGGCGGCGACCTTCTTGCCCGCTGTGGACAATTCCCGTTTTGGCTCCTGTTAATCTGCGCGGTATACGCCATGGCATGTGAGCTGCGCCTGCGGCCGGTCGCCCGCGCCTGCGTTGCCCTGATCGTCGGAGCCATCCCCGCGGTCCTCGCGCAGGCCTTCACCGCCATGGCGGACTTGGCGCTGGCAGCGCACCTTGTGGCGTTGGCCTTGTTTTCGCTGCGTCTCGAACGGCGCCGGACGATTGCGGACCTGATTGGCTTGGCATTGTCTGCGTGCCTTCTATTGGGCACAAAATTCATTGCGGTCGCCTATCTGGTTGGAGTGCTGCCGGTTGTCGCCTGGGCTGTCTGGCAAGCCTGCCGCCTTGGCTT
>Ga0335070_10009811_pt1 | contig 11208 bp, 9 predicted proteins | sample Lox_Sample_13_FD_206722 | JGI IMG/M metagenome (GOLD analysis project Ga0335070, IMG submission 206722) | Soil microbial communities from Loxahatchee National Wildlife Refuge, Florida, United States - Lox_Sample_1.3 | ecosystem: Environmental > Terrestrial > Soil > Wetlands | place: USA: Florida... | reverse complement strand
GGCCTGGAATTCGGCGGCGCCCGCCTTCCAGCCGAACCGCCCGAGCGCGATCTTGCCGGTCACGGGGTCCGTCACCCGGTTCGGCTTTCCCGACACGCCTGTGCCGCTGGGCGCCGCGCGCTCAAGGATTTCCGCCTCCGGAATCCGCTGCAGCAGGCCGATGCCGTTGATCGCGGTGGCGAGCCGCGGGCTCAGCACCGTCTCCTTCGCCAGGGCGCCATAGGCGAGGCGGTCGAGCGCGAACACCGGCTTCCGCAGCTCTACCGCGGTTCCGTCATCCAGAGTCACCTGGTGTGTCTCGAACGTCACGCGGACGTCCGCCTCCGCGGCGAGGCCGGCGACCGACTCCGGCTGGATCTGCTGCCCATAGACCGGATCGCCGATCCTGCCGCCCATCCCGCCATGCGGCCCGAGCTTCAAGAGCAAAGCCGCCAGCACCGCGCCGCCGGCGTCATAGGCGACGCCACGGCCGCCGCCGGGATGGCAGACATTGCAGCCCCGGGCGTTGAACAGCGGGCCGAGGCCGTCCGCGGCCTGGGTGGAGGAGGGAGCGGCCGCCCATTGCCGCTCGAACAGGGCGCGGCCGATCTCGAAGTCGAGGCCCTTGATGTCCTGCGGCAGGCTGGGATCGCGCACCACGCTCACCGCCGGATCGGCGGCGGCGCCCGATGGCATTAGAGCCGACACCGTCAGTGCCAGCGCCAGGAGGACGATGCCGATCGTACGAAACTCAAGCCACGCGGACATAGCCCATCATACCGGTTTCCTGATGCTCGATGATATGACAGTGGAGCATCCAGGCACCGGGATTGTCGGCGACGAATCCGACCTTCAGCCGTTCGTTGGGGACGACCAGCGTCGTGTCGGCGAAATGCGGCAGGACTTTCCGCTTGTTCGACTGCAGCACCTTGAAGGTATGGCCGTGGAGATGGATCGGATGCGGATGCGGCGTGCCGTTGATGATCTCCATCACGATGGTGGCGCCCTTCGGGAACTCCGCCAGCGGCGCCGGCAGATGGCCTTCTTCCATGGAAGGCCAGGTCTGGCCGTTCATGGCCCAGAACGTGCGCTGCGTCAGGCAGAGCCCGTCCGCCGCCGGCAGCACTGTGCCGTCGGGCAGCTTCAGATCGGTCGGCAATGGACTCGCGACTGACGCCGCGCTCAAGCGCAGGGTGAAGGTCACGGCGCCTCCCGGCTTAGGCTCCGGCAGGTCAGGAACCTGAAGCGGTGCCGGGGCGAAGGCGGGGCGATCGAGCGGCGCGCCCTCCGTCTCGAACTCTGCCAGCAGGATCGGATCGGCGGCGTAGTAGTTCATCAGTCGCACGCGCTCGCCGGGTTTCGCGGGCGCGCGGAAGGCGAGGTCGAGCCGCATCGCCGGTCCCATCCGCCAGGTGTCGAGCGGCGTCGGCGCCAGCGCATTGCCGTCGGTGGCGATCATCCAGGCGGGCGTGCCCTCCAGGCCGAGATCGATCAGCCGCGTCATATCGACGTTCAGGAACCGCACCCGGATGTCGCCGTTGGCCGGAACCTTGAAGACCGGCTGGTGCATGTCGTTCACGGTCTGGAACGAGCCGAAGGTGCCGGCGGTGCCGGCGCCCTTGTCGGTCGTCAGCGCGCCGAAGCTGCCGTCATCCTGCACGCGCCAGTCGCGATAGAGGCAGACGAGATCGGCGTCGAACGGCTTGGTCTCGTCACCCTCGATGACCAGGACTCCCGCCAGGCCCTCGCCCAACTGGGTGATGGTGTCGCAATGGGGATGGAAGAAGAAGGTGCCGGGATTGGGCGGCCGGAACTCATAGGTGAAATCCTGCCCCGGCAGCACGGGGTCCTGGGTGAGGTAGGGCACGCCGTCCATGCCGTTCGGCAACCGGATGCCGTGCCAGTGGACCGTGGTGTGCTCGGCCAGTGCATTGTGCAGCCGCGCCCGCAGCCACTGGCCATGTTTCATCCGGATCACGGTCAACCCGTCGCCGTAGCCCAGCGCGGGGGTTTCCCGCGCCGGGGCGGGGAGCAACTGCCGTGGCCGCTGCTGTGCGGTCAGCGCGACCTCATGGACATCCGCGCCCTGCGGCGCCCGCGGCGCTGCCGGATAGCGCGGCGCGGCGCTGAAGGCGTGGCGGGCAATGCCGGCGCCGGCCAGCGCGAGACCGGCGCCGCCGATGCCGATCAGCGCGCGCCGGTTCAGGCGATGATGCGGAAGCGTGGCGGACAGGATCGGCTGCTCTCTTGTGTTGTTCCGTCCTCTACTGGCCGACCGCCGAGGGATTGTCCAGGCTGTCGGAGCCTGCGACGGTGATTTTGATCTTCATCACCGCGACCGCCGCCTCGAAGGACTTGGCCTGGGCGACCAGCGTGTCGACCACGTTCTGGACGATCTTGTTCCCCTCCGGATTGTCCGGGCCGATCATCTGGTCATAGGCCATCTTGCCGCTGTCCGCCGTCTGCTTCAGCACGGTCATCGCCTCGGTCGCGGCCGCCGTGGCGGCGTCGATGCGCGGCGCGTCCTTGGCGTCCTTGGCGGCGACCAGGTCTTTGAGGCTCGGGCCCTGGATCACGCTGCCGTCGGTCCGGGTGTAGCGGCCGGTATAGACGTTGACGATGCCCTTCTCGTCATAGAAGTGCGAGTTCTGGGTATTGTCGCTGAAGCAGTCATGCTCCTCCTCGGGGTCGTGCAGCATGAGGCCGAGCTTGGTGCGCTCGCCGGCGAGCTCGCCGTAGGAGAGGCTGCCGATGCCGGTGAACATGGCGGCGAGGCCGGCCGCGGGGTCGGCCAGCAGCCGCTTGCGGCCCGGCCCGTCTTCGGCGAAGACCGCTTCCATCTTCTTCAGGTCGGCGATCAGGAGATCGGTCGCTGCGCGCAGATAGTCGGCGCGGCGGTCGCAATTGCCGTGGGTGCAGTTCTTGGCGTCGTAGTCGGTCGCCGGGCGGTTGCCGGCGCCGGGACCGGTGCCGTTCAAGTCCTGGCCCCAGAGCAGGAACTCGACCGCGTGATAGCCGACGGCGACGTTGGCCTCGTTGTCGCCGGCTTCCTCGAGCGAGGCGATCAGGTCGGGCGTGATCTTCGAGGCATCGACCGTCTTGTTGCCGAGCTTCAGCGTCGGATTGGCGATGACGTTCAGCGTGTAATAGGGATTGCTGTCGGAGGACGTGCCGTAGGTCTTCGCATCGACATAGTCGATCAGGCCCTCGTCCAGCGGCCAGGAATTGACGTCGCCCTCGATGTCGTCGATCTCCGGATTGCCGAAGCGGAAGGCTTCGCTCTGCATGTAGGGCACCCGCGCAGCGATCCAGGCGCCGCGCGCGGCCTTCAGGTTCGCGTCGGTGGGCGCCGCGAGGAAGGCATCGACCGCCGTCTTCAGCGTCTCCGCGCCGGCGATGGCGTCCTGATAAGTCGCCTCGGCGATATTGGCGTAGTTGGTGAGGATCGCCTTGGGATCGGGCGCCGCAGCCTGCGCGCTCGCGCTCAGGCAGGTACCGGCCAGCAGGATTGCGGAAAGACCGAGGGAAAGCGAACGCTGCATCGGGGAAGGGCTCCGGAAAGGATCGATGGACCGGCGCCCTTGTTAATGCAAGTCATTCGCAATTGCAAGTGGGTGCGGAGCCCGCGCGCGGGGCGTCCGCTTTCAGCCGAACAAGGCGGGGTCGATCGTCTCGGCGGGGGAGAGGCCGTCGCGCACCATCAGCGCCCCCAGTGAGGCATGCCAGCTCGCAATGAGCATCGTGACGCCCAGATCGGCGGCTCCGCCGAACGCCGCCATGGTGCCGGGATCGGGCAAGCTGTCCGGATGGGAGAACATCATGACGCCGAAGATGACCCCGGCAATCACCAGTGCGAGGAAGGCGAGTACCGTGTAGGCGAACAGCGAGACGGCGAGGCCGAAGCCATGGCCGCGCGACAATTGCCAGGCCCGGCCGAAGGCCCGCCGCCAGCCCTGGCTTGCCACCAGGGCCGGCAAGGGCGAGAGCCGCGCGTTGAGCCAGAGCGCCACCAGCGCGATCGTCAGCAATCCGATCCCCAAGGCCCAGAGCTGCACTGAGCTGAACATCTCGCCGATGGCGATCATCTGATCCCGCGGCGACATCGGTGCTGCGCTGAGGTTTCGGCCGACGAGCGCACCGAGCGCGGCGAGCGGCAGCGACACGACCACGGCCGGCGCCAGCGTCCAGATCAGGAAGGCCAGGACATAGCCGGGAAGCCGCCGCAGGCTGCTGCCGAGCCAGCGCAGGATCGGTTCGCCGAAGCCCCGCGCTACGGCACGCTGCCAGGTGCAGAGCCAGAGCGCTAACGACAGGAGCAGGATGCCGTCGATTTCCAGGAAGTCGATGCCAAGGTCCCGTGGCATGACCGGCGGCGCCCCGGCCGCGAGTCCGGTCGGCTGGTCGAGGCCGAGGTCCTGCCACATGGTGAATATCCGCCCGATCGGTCCGAAAACCGTGGCCGCCGCGATCAGCAGCCCCGGAAGGACGGCGCCCAGGATCAGCCGGACCGGATGGGCGAAGGGCAACACCAGGCCGACGGCGAAAATCCGTGGCACCGAGACCGGCGATATCTCCGGCTCTTCAGCCAGGATGACGCGATCGTCCGGCTCTGCGCGCATGAGAACATTCCCGCTACCCCACCCGGAGCGCAGTCTGCCACAAGCAAACGTTGCAGGGGAGGCCTATGGTGCCGCCATGGCTCTGTGCAAGCCCTCCCCTCTTCAGGGGGAGGGTTGGGTGGGGGCATGCAGCCGCGACCTGTCCAGCCTCACTGAGACAGTTGAGCCAGCACTCCCATCACCTCAATGCGCATCCGCCGTGGGCTGCTTCGGCGGCACGACGCTGCGCATCAGCGGCGCCAGGAACACCATGGCGAAGAGGCAGAGCGAGATCAGCAGGAAGGCGTCGGCGAAGGTCTCGGTCAGGGCCTCACGCATGGCGAGGTTCCAGAGCTGCTTCAGCGCCGCCGTGTGGGCCAGGGTCGCATCGCCGTGGAAGACCGCCGTGTAGCGCGCGGTCAGTGCATCGAGCACCGCCCGCGCGGTGGTATTGGTCGGACTGAGGGACTCCGCGATCCGCGCGAAATGCAGGTTGGTGCGGTCGTTGAGGATGGTGCCGCAGCCGGCGATGCCGATCGCGCCGCCGAGGTTGCGCATCAGGTTGAAGAGGCCGGAGGCGAGCTTCAGGCGCTCCGGCGGCAGGCTGCCGAGCGCCAGGGTCACGATCGGCGCCACCGAGAATTGCTGGGCGAAGCCGCGCAAGGCCTGCGGCAGCAGCAGCTCGCGCCAGCCCCAGTCATGGGTGATGAAGCTGAACTGCCAGAGCCCCATGCCGAAGCAGAGGAGGCCGAACACCATCAGCCAGCGGAGGTCGATCTTGCGCGCGAAGTAGGTATAGATCGGGATTGCGCTGACCTGGAAGCACCCGGTCGAGAACACCGCCCAGCCGATCTCCGCGGCGCTGAAGCCGCGCACCCGCGCGAGGAAGAGGGGCGTCAGGTAGATCGTCGCGAAGATGCCGATGCCGGTCACGAAGGAGAGCAGGGAGCCGAGCCCGAAATTGCGCACCTTCAAGGCGCGCAGGTCCACGACGGGGTTGGCGAAAGTGAGGCTGCGCAGCAGGAACAGCGGCCCGGAGATGGCGGCGATGACGGCGGTGTCGCGGATCGTCGCGTCCCCGAACCAGTCCCAGCGCGGCCCTTCCTCCAGCGTGTATTCGAGGCAGCCGAGGAAGATCGCCATCAACACCATGCCGGCATAGTCGGCGCCTTTGAGCAGCGACAGATTCGGGCGGTCGATCTTCACCAGCATCGGCACCGCGATGGCGACGGCGGCGCCGGGCACGAGGTTGATGAAGAACAGCCAGTGCCAGGAATAGTTATCGGTGATCCAGCCGCCGACGGTCGGGCCCAAGGTCGGGGCCAGCGAAGAGAGACCGCCGATGATCGCCGCCGCCACCACCCGCTGCTGGCCGTTGAAATAGAAGAACGCGGTGGTGAAGGCGGTCGGGATCATCGAGCCGCCGAGGAAACCCTGCAGCGCACGGAAGGCGATCATGCTGTCGATGTCCCAGGCCCAGCCGCAGAGCAGGCTGGTGACGGTGAAGCCGACCGCGGAGACCGAGAACAGCCAGCGGGTCGACATCACGCGGGAGAGCCAGCCGGAGAGCGGGATCACCACGATCTCGGCGATGAGGTAGCTGGTCTGCACCCAGGAGAGCTCGTCCGGGCTGGCCGAGAGCCCCCCGCCGATCTCGCGCAGGGAGGCGGAGACGATCTGGATATCGAGGAGCGCGATGAAGAAGCCGATGCTCATCGCCCCGAAGGCGATGGCCCGGGTGGCGAGGGGCAGATCGGCCGGATTGGCGACCGGCGCCGGCCCCCGGGCGACGATCGAGGCCGGCAGCGGCCCGGCCGGAAGGGCATCCCTGGTCAGCGCGTTCATGGATCGGGCTCCCGTCCCCTAGTCACTATCATTATGATAGTAATGGCTAGCGCTATCACCATGCAAGTGACGCCGGTCACAGACGCCGGGCGGCCGCAAGGCTCAGTTCACGGGTGTGATGAAGCGGAGGAGACCTGAATTGGCGGCCGAATCAGCGATCGGCGTAGCGGCGGCGGATCCGCGGGCCGGCGGCGGGGCCGGGGCGGAAGACGAAGTCCTTCTCCGTCACCGGCCGGCCGCTGACCTTGTCCACCAGGATCGGGTCGGCCTGGCGGCCGCTGGCGGCATCGGCCAGCACCAGGGCCTTGCCCTCGCTGGCGAAGTGCTTGTTGCCGAAGGCGAGCAGGGCGACCAGCACCGGTCGGAAGTCGCGGCCGCGCGATGTCAGGACGTATTCGTGGCGCGGCGGATGCTGGTTGTAGAGGCGGCGCTCCAGCAGCCCCGAGTCCACCAGGGAATTGAGGCGCCGCGTCAGCATGTTGGGCGCGATGCCGAGGCTCTGCTGGAACTCGTCGAACCGGGTGTAACCGTGGAACGCATCCCGGAGGATCATGATGCTCCACCACTCGCCCACATGCTCCAGGCTGCGGGCGATCGGGCATTGGGTATCGCCGATCCGTTTTCTCTGCATGGACCCAAGCTAGGAGGTTTACTATCATGTTGCAAGTGAAGGGCAGGGCTCGCGTGATGGACGAATCCGCGCAGGAAGCGGCAAGAGCGCCGCTCTATCTCGAGGACTTCGCGCCCGGCTTCCGCTTCACCGGCGGGACAAGGCAGGTGAGCGCCGAGGCGATCACCGCCTTTGCCCTGGAGTTCGATCCCCAGCCCTTCCACACCGATGCCGAGGCGGCCAAGTCCACCTTCTTCGGCGGGCTTGCCGCCAGCGGCTGGCATACGGCGGCCTTGACCATGCGGCTGCTGATCGAGAGCGGGCTCCCGATCGCCGGCGGCTTCATCGGCGGCAGCGGCGAGATCGCCTGGCCGCAGCCGACCCGGCCCGGCGACATCCTCACCGTCGAATGCGAGGTCCTCGCCGTGACGCCCTCGCGCTCCCGCCCCGAGCGCGGCACCATCACCCTGAAGATGGAGACCCTCAATCAACGCCGCGAGGTCGTGCAGGTGTTCACCGCGAAGGTGCTGGTGCCGCGGCGCGGTACCGCTGCCGCCTAGGCCGCCGAGCTCGCCTCCAGAGACGCGCCCTCGCCGATCAGGATCTGCTGCCGCGGCAGCAGGACGCTGACGGTCGTGCCGCGGCCGGGCTCGCTCGCGATCTCGATCGAGCCGCGGTGGAGGTCGACGAGGCGCTTGGTGATGGAGAGGCCGAGGCCGATGCCGCCGCGGCGGCGGGTCATCGCCGAGCCGCTGAACATGAAGGGCTCGAAGATCTGGACGAGGTCGGTGGCGGCGATGCCGATGCCGGTATCGCTGACGGCGATCCGGATCCGGTCCTCGGCGGCGGCGCCGGCGGTCAGCCGCACCGTACCGCCGGGATCGGTGTATTTGAAGGCATTGGACAGCAGGTTGATCAGCACCTGCTTGATCATCTGCTCATCGCCCTCGAGCTCCGCGGCGCCGTCCTCGACCGTGAAGTGGAAGTCGATGTTGCGTGCCTCCGCCTGGTGGCCGGTCAGGGCGACGACGCCGTGTACCATCAGGCGGAAGTTGATCGGTCGCGGCAGCATGGTCACTTTGCCGGATTCGATCCGCGACATATCGAGGATGTCGTTGATGACGCCGAGCAGATGTTGCCCGGCGGAATTGATCAGCTTGGCGTATTCCGCTGCGCTGTCGGGAGCGGTGGCGAGTTCGGGCCGGGTCAGCAGGTCGGAGAAGCCGATCACGGCATTCAAGGGCGTGCGGAGTTCGTGGCTCACACTGGCGAGGAAATTCGATTTCGCCCGGTTGGCGGCGTCGGCCTCGGCACGTTCCGCGGCCAGCTGACGGTTGAGCACGGTCAAGGCTTCGGTCTGCTGATGCAGCTCGGCCATGGCGGCTTCGGCCTGGTGCCGCGCCCGCGAGAGATCGGAGACGATCAGCACCAGCGCGCTCGCGACGATGGCCACCTGGTCGGCGCTTTCGACGATGCCGTGGAGATGCGCACCGTAGAAGAGCGGCCAGGCGAGGTTGATCGACGCGCGGAGCGTGAACAAGACCAGCAGCAGACGGTCGCCGAGACGCCGCCGCGGCAGGAACACCAAGGCGAGGCCGGCGTAGACTGCGCCGCTGAGGCAGGGCACATAGGCGACGCCCGGAATGCCGAGCAGTGCCACGATCCGCACCAGGAGATAGAAGCCAAGGGCGCCGCCGCCCAACGCGCGCCAGGAGACGTGCCGCCCCGCAAGCGCGAGGCAACCGCCTGCGAGCAGGGCCAACGAGGCGATGAAGAAGGCATCGGCGAAAGGCTCCGCCCAGGCCGTGGCGCCGGTCAGGTGCCCGAGCGAGGAGGCCAGCAGCGAGAGGGCCACGCCGGCGAAGGAGAGTCCGAAGGCGAGACGGTGGGCGACTCTCTCAAGCCGCCACAGGATCAGGAAGACCACGGCGACGGCGGCGTCCGTCGCCGCGGCCGACAGTCCCAGGAAGACGAAGATCAGCGGTTCCGACACATCCCGTGTCCCCGATGATGGCCCAAAAAGCCCACCTGAATATGAGATCAATGCTAGACGTTAATTCCTAACGAGAAATAAAGGCCCCGTGCCCGAGCCCGGCTTGACTCTCATCAAGATCCGGCAAAAGCTGTCAGATATCAGATGTCAGACCAATTCTAATCTGGCGGAGAGCGCCGCGTGAGCGAGGTCCGGAGCGGGCTGAGACCGTTGCCGAAGGCGGATCGGGCGGAGAGCGTCATGAACGCCATGGCGGACTTCATCGCACGCTCCGGCCTGAAGCCCGGCGATCGCCTGCCGGCCGAGCGCGAGTTCATGGAGGGCCTCGCCGTCGGCCGCTCGACGGTGCGCGAGGTGATCCGCCAGCTCCAGGCGCTGGGCATCGTCGAATCCCGGAAAGGCAGCGGCACCTACCTGCTGCGCAGCGTCTCCGCCGACACCGTCCATATGCCACTGTCCTTCGACGCGACCCGGCTGCGCGATGCATTGCTCCAGACCCTCGACGTCCGTCGCGGCCTCGAAGCCGAGGCGAGCGCCATCGCCGCGCTGCGCCGCACCGATGCGGATCTGGTGAAGATCGAGGCGAAGCTCGAGGCGATGGAGGCGGTGCATCTCGAGAAGGGCACCGCCGGGCCGGAGGATCTCGCCTTCCACCTCGCAGTCTATGACGCGACCCACAACGCGCTCTTCCCGCAGCTCCTCGAGCAGATGCGCGAGGCCTTCGAGAGCTTCTGGGAGATGCCGTTCGACCGCACCGACTTCGCGCGCCGCACCTTTCCGTATCACCGCGAGCTCTATGACGCGATCGTCGCCCGCGACGCCGAAGCGGCCCGGCGCATCACGCTCGCCATCCTCGAGATCGTCGAGGAAGACATCAGGGAAATGTCCAAATGACTCGCAACGGCAGCCTGCCGCCGTCCGCTTCCGGTGACGACCACGCCTTCGATGCGGCCTCGCTCGCCGTGGTCCATGACGATGCCAATGCCTACGACGCGGTGGTCCCGCCGATCGTGCAGACCTCGCTCTTCACCTTCTCGTCCTACGCCGAGATGGAGGAGACCTATCGCGGCCTCAAGAACCGGCCGACCTATTCCCGGGGCCTCAACCCCACTGTCCGGGTGTTCGAGGAGAAGCTGGCGGCACTCGAGCGGGCGGAGGATGCGCTCGGCTTCGGCAGCGGCATGGCTGCGATCTCCTCGACCGTCCTCACCTTCGTGAAGCCCGGCGACCGCATCGTCGCGGTCAGGCACCTCTACCCCGATGCCTATCGCCTGTTCGAGACCCTGCTGGGGCGTCTCGGTGTCAAGGTCACGTATGTGGACGGCCGCGACCAGGATGCGGTCATGGAGGCGCTGCCGGGGGCGGCGCTGTTCTACATGGAGAGCCCGACCAGCTGGACCATGGAGACCCATGATGTCCGCGCGCTGGCGACGCTGGCGCAGCGCCAGGGCGTCCTGAGTGTCATCGACAATTCCTGGGCGACGCCGATCTTCCAGCGACCGCTCACCCTCGGCTGCGACCTCGTCCTGCATTCCGCCTCGAAATATCTCGGCGGTCACAGCGACGTGGTGGCCGGCGTCGTCGCCGGGCGGAAGGAACTGATCGACCGCATCCGCAAGACCACGTTGCCGTATCTCGGCGGCAAGCTCTCGCCCTTCGATGCCTGGCTGCTGGTGCGCGGGCTCCGCACCCTGCCGATCCGCATGAAGGCGCATGAGGAGGCGGCGCTCAGTGTCGCCCGCCGGCTGCAGACCCATCCGCTGGTTGCCGCGGTCTGGCATCCCGGCCTCGGCAACCGCCTGCCGAACGGGCTCGACGGCACGTCCGGCCTGTTCTCCTTCGTGTTCAAGGAGGGTGTCGATATCCCGGCCTTCAGCGACCGGCTGAAGCTGTTCCGCCTCGGCGTCAGCTGGGGCGGGCATGAGAGCCTGGTCGTGCCGGCGCAGGTGGTGCGGGTGCAGGCGGCCGGTCCCAATTCCGCCATCGACTTCGGCGTCGATCCCCGCTGCGTGCGCCTGCATGTGGGGCTCGAAGGGGTCGATGCGCTGTGGCGCGACGTGAGCGAGGCGATCGACCACGCCCAGAATTCTTGAAGAGGGGTTTCGTGAAGCAAGCAACAACAGGTCATGAACAGGAGGAGGAAACGATGTTGAGGAAACTTCTGATCGCCGGTGCCGCTCTGG
>Ga0335070_10009809_pt1 | contig 11208 bp, 14 predicted proteins | sample Lox_Sample_13_FD_206722 | JGI IMG/M metagenome (GOLD analysis project Ga0335070, IMG submission 206722) | Soil microbial communities from Loxahatchee National Wildlife Refuge, Florida, United States - Lox_Sample_1.3 | ecosystem: Environmental > Terrestrial > Soil > Wetlands | place: USA... | reverse complement strand
GCTGCTGCGCGGAGATCGTTACACGGCGACCGTCGTCTCGGTTCGCCAACCCGCCGCAATCTCCCAGGATGTGCCAAGCCGTCTTGCTTAGGCTGGACGCTTGGTCTCATACCCGCCAGTCTCGCTGGACTACAGAGCTCCGATTCTGTGCATGATTGCCTGAAATCGCAGGTCAGGGCGGATCGCGCGTCCCACTGCGGGTTCAAGTTAACAAAGAGCAGCCAATAGTCACGGTGCTGATACGACTTCTCCAGCCAGTCGACGGCAATGAATTACCGTGAATTCGAATGTCCGCGCCACACCAGAAGAACGGTGCTTCAGGTGTCCACTCATGACATCCATTACGGAAGGTCCCGGGACATCCTTCACACCTCGCCCGCATGTGCCGGGCGTTCGCAATGATGGTGCCGCGAATCCTTAACTGGAGATCAATGATCGTAATGCAGCAAGGAAAATACGTCGTAGTTCGCCAGCTTTTCTCTTCCTTTTAGAAAATCCAGCTCAACGACGAAGGCGAAGCCCGCGATCTGTCCGCCGAGCCCTTCCGCCAGTTGCGCCGTGGCAACCGCGGTACCGCCGGTGGCTAAGAGGTCGTCGACGATAAGGACACGCTGGCCGCACTGGATGGCGTCTTTGTGGATCTCAAGAGCGTTGGAACCGTATTCGAGGTCGTAGCTGACCTTAGCAGTGGCGGCGGGAAGCTTGCCAGGCTTGCGGACGGGAACGAATCCGGCATTGAGGCGGTAGGCGAGAGCGGGCCCGAAGATGAAGCCTCGGGCTTCCATGCCGAGGATGAGGTCGATCTCTTTGCCGATGTAGTTGGCGGAAAGGGCGTCGATGAGTCGGGCGAAGCCGAGCTTGTCTTTGAGGAGCGTGGTGATGTCGTAGAAGAGGATGCCTTTTTTGGGGAAGTCGGGCACTTCGCGGATGAGCTTTTTTAGTTCGGAGCAGTCGGTGGATTCGATAGGATTCATGGTTGGCATTCTTACTTTTTATACTCCTCGAATTTGAAACGATGTCAGGCCGGGGGTTGGGTCGGCTTGAGTGACTTCGACTTCATCTACGCGGGAGGCGCGGGGGCCTTCGCGGAGGCGCTGATGCAGGCCGGATAGTTGGTCGCTTGTACCTTGGGCGAAGACTTCTACCGTTGAGTCGGGATTATTGCGGACCCATCCGGCGATTTGCAGGATGTGGGCTTCGCGCTCGACGAACCAGCGGAAGCCAACGCCCTGGACGCGGCCGCGGACCAAATAGCGTCGAGCTTGAATGGAGATGGAGGGCATTTGTAATTTCTGATTTGTAATTTGTAATTGAAAAGCCAATTGCTGTGGCTATTTGGAAATCTCTAAGGCTTGACGAACCTTCCGTTCGAGCTTGTTCCAATGGTCCCGCTGGCTCTTCCTTGGTGCGATTGTGATGCGCATTTGACAATAACCCAAGGCCCACAGCAAATCAGCCTTATTGTTATGCTCAATCGCGGCTTCGATTCGCTTGAGTTCCTTGAATCGGGTCATGCGATTAGCCTGCCCGCACCCTTTGCACCCAATTGCAAATTACAAATTACCAATTACAAATGTTCTACGCGCGAGAGAGGTACGTGCCTTCGGCGGTATCTACCTTTATTTTCTCGCCTTCGTTGATAAATGGCGGCACCTGCACTACCAGCCCGGTCTCGGTCTTCGCAGGTTTCGTCACGCTCGAAGCAGTCGCGCTCTTCAGGCCGGGCTCGACCTCGACTACCGTCAGCTCTACCGTCTGCGGGAGCTCGATGCCTACCGCTTTGCCGTCGAAGAACTCGACTTTGATTTGCAGATTGGCGGTCAGGTATTCGACGGCGTCGCCGAGCGTGTCGCGGGTCAGGTGCGTCTGCTCGTAGTTCTCCGTGTTCATGAAGTAGTAGTCGTCGCCGTCGTTGTAGAGAAACTCCATGTTGACCTCATCGACATTGACCTTCTCGATAGGGTCTGGCGAGCGAAAGCGTTCCACGAACATCGCACCGGTGCGCAGGTTGCGCAGCTTGGCCTGAATGAAGGCGCGCAGGTTGCCGGGAGTGCGGTGCTCGACACTGAAGACGGAGTGCAGATCATCTTTGTGCTTGATGATCATGCCGGGACGGAGCTGGGTTGCGGGAATCGACATTGCTGGTTTACATCTCCTTCAATCCTTTAGGAATTATGGCAACGGGCGGGAAATGCTTGCGCCGTGCTTGGGTTAAACGTTTATTTTACACGCGGGGGAGCGTTTGTGGTTCGGCGTCTGAATTAGGGATTGGTAAAAAGCGCTTTACCACAGAGCACACGGAGGGAGACTGAGATTTCTCCATTCGAGCGGCGGCAGCCCTTCCGCGCATCGGGAAGAAAATCCCTGCGACGATGGATCGATTGCAGATCCTAACGCGCGGCTGTCGGGGCTGGGACTGCTTCTTCTATGCTGGCTTCGCGGAGAAATTTTGCCGCTTCTTCTGGGGGCGTGGGGTTAATGTAGAAGCCGGTGCCCCATTCGAAGCCTGCTGTCTTCGTTAACTTGGGCATGAACTCGATATGCCAATGATAGTGCTCGTTGGTCGGGTCTTGGACTGGCGACGAATGTACGACCAGGTTGTAGGGGGGGTTGTCGAGCACTCGGTCGGCTTTCATAAGCAGAAGCTTTAACGCTTTCGCCAGATTCTCGAACATGTGCGACGAGGAGTTTTCGAAGGCTGACTCGTGGCGCTTGGGGAGAATCCAGGTTTCGAAGGGGAAGCGCGGAGCGTACGGAGCTAGCGTAATGAAGTCTTCGTTCTCAGCGACGATGCGCGTGCCACCATCCACTTCCTGCGCGATCGCATCGCAAAAGACGCAGCGCTCTTTGTATATGAAATACTGCTTGGCGCCCTGAAGCTCTTCGACCACGTACGCGGGAAGAATCGGTAGCGCGATGAGCTGGGAGTGCGAGTGCTCGAGGGAGGCTCCGGCGGCTTCTCCGTGATTTTTAAATAACAGGAGGTACTTGAAGCGGCGGTCTTTTTTGAGGTCGAGGATGCGGTCGCGGAAGGCCCAGAGTACGTCTTCGATGCGCTTGGCGGGGAGCTGGCCGAGGCTCATGTTGTGGTCAGGCGTCTCGATGATGACCTCGTGGGCGCCGATGCCGTTCATTTTGTCGAACATGCCTTCGGCCTGCTTGCTGAGAGTGCCTTCGATGCCGAGCGCGGGGAATTTGTTCGGGACGACGCGGACGGTCCAGCCGGGCGTGTCGCGCTGCGGGCTGCTGCCGTTGGTGCTGGGGCGGTAAGCGAGGATTTCGGGAGGAGTCTTGCTCTCGTTGCCGTAACAGAAGGGACAGAAACCACCCTTGATGCGCATGGTTTCGCGCACGAAGTCGGTGGGACGCTTGGCGCGGTCGGTCGAAATGATTACCCAACGTCCGACGATTGGGTCTTTCCGTAATTCAGGCACTACGTAATCCTTTCGCTTACTAAAACGCTTCAGTAGTCGCGTGCAAGTCCACGATTGTACGCCAGAGGGAAGGCATTTTGAAACAGCTCGAATGTGGGCTGGCGTGGCTCGCGGTCGTAATAAACGGCGAGAACGTCGAAGCGGCAGATGGGGCGAATGGGAAGGTGACGCAGGAAGTCGTGGGCGACGTGCCGCAGGTCATCTTGCTTTTCGCGATCGACGGCGGCTTCGGCGGGCTTGATGGCGCGAGTGGTGCGGGCTTTGACCTCGATGAAACAGAGCGTGTTGTTGTGGTAGCCGACTAGATCGAGTTCGCCTCGGTGGTTGGGAGAACGATAGTTGCGGGCGATGATTGTGTAGCCCTGGCGGCGGAGATAGAAGTAGGCATCTTCTTCGCCTTGGCGTCCGGTCGCGATGTGCGGGGCGGCGGGATCGGCAGGGAGGAGCTTGGCGGCGATCCGGTCGAGAGCGCGGAGCGTGGATTGGGTGATTCGCGCCGGGAGCATGGTGGACTCTCTGTCAGAGTAGAGGGAATTGGGATTGGGCGCGGTGAGAGCGGTCACCGTCGGTTGGGTTGGTTAGGGTTCGAAGAAGTCTTTTAACTGCGGAGCAAACGGAGGGACTAGGCTACTCGGGACGAAAAGTGGACTACCGCAGGGTCCACAGGGTGATACGAAGTTTACCAATTTGAGTTCTTTGTCAGTCGACTAGAGCAGCCTGCGTAATCGAGCTCTCTTTGGCTTGAGCTTTATTGTGGCCGATCGTGTTTACCAGAACAACGCCGACTAATGCTATGACACCTCCTAACAATGAAATGAGTTTGGGGACTTCACCCAGCCAAACCCACGCGATGGCAATCGCGATCACGGGGATGAGATATAGAACTGTGGTGATACGGCTGGCCGACCCATGGGAGAGGACATACGACCAAGCCAGATAGGCGAGTGCTGCGGGGAAGATTCCTAGATAGATGCCTGCGGCTGTGGCGGCTAGCGGGGCTGTGCGGATGGCGCGCAGGAGACCTGAGGCGAAGGGCAGCATGAGGAGCGTTCCCGCCCAGATGGAATAGGCGGTGAATTCGAGGGCGCTGTACGTGCCGAGATAGTGCTTCTGCATCGTGATGTAGATAGCCGAGGCGATGGCGGCGGCGAGGATGATTAGAGCTTGCGGTGAAAGATGGATGCCCTGGCCTTCACCGCTGGCGATGAGGGCAACTCCGATGAAGCTGATGAAGATGCCAGTCCAGCCGAAGATGTTGAGTTTTTCGTGGAGGAAGAAGCGCGCGGCGAGAGCGGTCCAGATGGGAGCAGAGCAGATGAGCATGCTGGCGGCTCCGGCGGCGACGCGGGTTTCTCCGTAATTGAGGGCGAAGTTATAGAAGGTTATGCCGACAACGCCGGTGATGATGAGGCCGGGAAGGTCGCGAGGGTTCGGCCGGCGGAAATGGGCGAAACCGGCGTAGATGGCAAGGACGATGGAGGCGACGACAAATCGTAGCGTGGCGAGATGGACAGGAGCGTAGGCGCGAAGGCCCGCGCGGATTCCGGCATAGGCTGAGGCCCACAGGATTAGGGCGACGGTGAGGGCGAGGATGAAGCGTGGAGTAAGGCGCGGCATGGGACCTCCTTTCATAGGGTGAGTTGTTTGGCGTGCGGCCCGAGCGCTTTACCAGGTGTCGCTGCCACGTTGCGGAGGCCAAGCGCCAGCCTGCCGTCTGAGAAGAGCAATTTGCCCGATGTGATAGCTGTTGTGAACCACGAGTTCCCAGAGCGCGGTTTGCAGAGTGCACTGACGCTGGCGATCGGCGGGTTCGGCTTTGGTGACGAGGCGACCGAGAGTTGCGGAGTCTGACTCCGCCAAGGCAACGATACGCTTCAGGAGTGCGCGGAATTGTTGAATAGCGCGCTGCCATTGATCTTCAGCAGATTGGTCTATGGGCTCGGGATGTTGAGGCCAGCTTTCGATCGCGTGTTGCGGATACGGTGGCTTGTCACCCGCGATGGTACGCAGGTCGTAATCCATCCAATAATTGAGATGCGAGACGATCTGCCAGATGGAGTGCGGATAGCCCGGCGCGCGCCGCGCGGCGATCACCGCAGAGATGTCTTCTAAACAGGAAAGGGGGTCGACGTGGGCGCCTTTGCCATATACAAGACCGCGAATGATCTGATCGCTCATCATTGCCTCCGATTAGTTCGAGTTATCAATGGCGGGCTGGTCGCCCGCCGGGGCTGCCGGTGAGTCGCCGGCTACGGTTGGGTTGCCGCTTCGGCGGCGATGGTTATTATCGGGTCGCCCGTTTGGATTTTGCCCTCGGTTAGGATTTGGGCGCGCAGGCCTCCGCGATGTCGGAGGGCTTTGATTACCGGCTTGCCGGTCAGGCGCTGGAGGTGGTCGCAGGGCTCGCAGAGGCGGATGCCTCGGATGCGGACTTGTCCGATGGTGAATTCGCGTCCGACTAGATGGTTCAGAGCCACGCCGCGAGTGACGAGATTGCGGCGCGCATCTCCGGCGGAAAGGTCGAGAGAGTAGTCGCGGCAAACGGCATCGATAGCCTCGGCTTCGATGAGAGTGAGCTCGAAGTCGGGCTCAGGCTTGAAGAAGGTACCTTGCTTCAGTGCGTAGCGGTCGCCATCTAGCCCGACGCCGGGGATGGCTTGGACGGAGTCGACGGCGCGCGTAGGACCGGTTGCCGTGGCGGCGATGTAAATGGATTCGACGATTCCGTTGCTCATGACGTAGACCTCCACCGCTAACACGAAAGGATGCGAGGGAAACCCCACTCATTCGCGATGAATGCGAATGAGTGGGTAACCCTTCCAGGTAAATCGTTAGCGACTGGCTTCAACCGCCGCGATCGATTCTTCTAGCGTGTCGATGGCGATGTCGGCTTCGTCTTTCGTGACGATGAGCGGCGGAGCGATGCGCACCGTGCTCGGGCCGCAGCCGAGGAAGAGGACTCCGCGTTCGAAGGCCTTTTCTACGATGCGGTCGCGATCGGCGTTGGCGTATTCACGCGTCTTCTGATCTTTCACGATGTCAACACCGATCATGAGGCCGCGGCCGCGAACGTCGCCGACGATGCGATGCTTCTTCGGCCAGTCAGCCATGCGCTTGAGCATGTGGTTGCCAACTTCTTGCGCGTTGCGGACAAGGCCTTCTTTCTCGATCACGTCGAGCGTGGCGAGAGAGGCAGCGATGCAGACTGGATTGCCACCGAAAGTGGAGGCGTGCGAGCCGGGCACCCAGTCCATGATTTCGGCTTTGGTCATGCAGACGCTGAGCGGCATGCCGGAGGCGATGCCTTTCGCCATGCAGACCATGTCAGGCGTCACGCCGGTGTGCTCGACCGCGAACCATTTGCCGGTGCGGCCGATGCCGCTCTGTACTTCGTCGACGACAAGCATGATGCCGTGCGTGTCGCAGATGCGGCGGAGTTCCCGCATGAAGATGGTGGGAGCGACAACATAGCCGCCCTCGCCTTGGATGGGCTCAACGAAGATGGCGGCGACTTCCTCGGGAGCGAGGACTGTTTTGAAGAGCTTCTCCTCGATGTAGCGCGCGCAGCCAAGCGCGAAGGCATCGGCATCTTGCTGGCCGCCGACACATCCGCGATAGACATCGGGATAACGCACATGCGTCACGCCCGGAACTAACGGAGAGAAGCGGCGCTTCTGTTGCGGCTTGGACGCAGTGAGGGAAAGAGCGCCCATGGTGCGGCCGTGGAAGGCGCCGAGGAAAGCGATGATGTGCTGACGCTTGGTGTGATAGCGGGAAAGTTTTAGCGCGCACTCGATGGCTTCGGCACCGGAGTTGCCGTAGTAGATCTTGTGCGGGCCGGGCATGGGCGCGATCTTTGATAAGCGCTCGGCGAGCGTGACCATGCTCTCGTAATAGAAATCGGTGCCGGACATGTGGATGAGTTCGCCGGCCTGCTTCTGGATGGCGGCGACGACTTCGGGATGGCAGTGGCCGGTTGAGGTCACGGCGATGCCCGCTGAGAAGTCGAAGAACTCGTTGCCGTCGACGTCTTCGACGACAATGCCGCGGCCGCGTTTGGCGACCATCGGGTAGGAGCGAGTGTAGGAAGGGGAAATGAACTTTTCGTCGCCCGCGAGCACGCGCGCGGCGTTGGGGCCGGGAAGAGCGGTTTGGATCTTCGGGCCGATAGTAAGAGTTTTTGTGGTCATGGCAGGTTCTCCTCGATGGTGGAACTACGGTGATCTGGCGGATGCGGTTGCGGATTGAGCGGTAATAACGCCGGTCAATAAGCTACGAGCTTCGAGCTATGAGCTAAAAGCAACCGCGCAACGGAGAGGAGAAAAATCAGTCGCTGCCGAAGAGGTTGGCACGCACGTGCGAGGGCAGGACGGAGAGATAACGGCGAGGACAGGCGCGTCCTTCGATCCAGCCGTTTGCCGAAATGGAGCCCTTTGAGCGCATAAGGAAGTCATAAAAATTATAGCTTGAATTGGGCGACGGCGTAACCCCAAAAATCGTTACGGAGGGCGTCCCTGGCGGTAATGGCCTCGCCGCCTTGTGGAGCACAGGTTCGATTCGCTGGTGGCGAAAACCTTGAATCACAGAGATCGCTGAGAATTCTGCAGAGACCGCAAAGACTCTAGGTCCGTTCGAAGACCAGCCAGTCGCTTAGCAGGAAGTTTACTAGTGAGCAAACGGCGATGGCGATGAGGTTCGCGAGCATGTAGGGCATGTGGAACTGGCCGACCAGGGCTCGCATGATGAGCAGATTGCCGACGATCGAGATGCCTCCGTTGCTGGCGTTGAATTTGAGAAAGCGCGCGAGCGATTGGCGACTGTGGGCTGAGGGCCGATCTTTCCAGGTGAAGCGCTCGTGCCAGAGGAAGTTGTGGATGACGGCTACTTCGACGGCTAGCGCGGTGGCGAGCAGATAGTTCAGATGAAGCGCGGACCGCAACAGCGCAAGCGCGGCGAGTTGGACGAGGATCCCGACTCCGCCGACGAAGTTGAACTTGAGCCAGCGAAGAACCCCGCCACCCTTCACTTGATCTGTTCCTCGCGATAGAGGCGGATGGTGTTCTTTAGCGACGAAACGACCAGCATCAACGACATTCCGACGAGGCCAATTGCACCTCCGATATCGAAGAGGCGATAGCGACCGTGAATCACCCATGCCCACCTGAAAAGCGCAAGGTTGCCGAAGCCGAGCAGGATGCGGAGTTCGGTCGGACCGAATCGCCAGAAGGAAAGATGGAATTCGCCGACCGTGTACGTCGCGAGATAAGACTGGATTGAGAGGAGTAGGAAAGCGATCAGCAGGCCGATGGCGATGAAAGGGTGCATGTATCCGGAGAAGGCGAGGCCGATCATCATGGCGGCCGACCCGATGGAGTCGATCATATGGTCGACGTAAAAGCCGTAGCGCGGACGCTGCTGTTGGCGGACGCGGGCGAGCGTGCCGTCGAGGGAGTCGCCGAACCAGTTAAGCGCGAGACAGACGATGGCCGCGAGGAGCCAGCGGCGGTCGCGGGACGCAAGGGCGTAACAGGCTCCGGTGGCGAGTTGCGCGGCGAAACCGAGAGCGGTTAGATGGTCGGAGTTGATGGCGCGCGGCATGCGCTCAGCCATCCAGATGAGAGCGCGCTTTTCGGCGCCGGCGAGGAAGCTGCCGTGAACTCGCGTGGCATTTTGAAAACCGGGCTTTGCGTTCGGCGCAGCGGTCTTCGGACCGGGCGGGTTCGTCAACGTGGTGCCAGTTGATTTTGGCTGCACAATCGCTCCGCCCTGCATTGTCGTTCAGTTCCGGGCGGGTGGCAATGCCTCGTCTTTCCCTTGCATTTGGCTCTTGAAATGGCTCGTCACCGGCATCGTTCGTCGTATGATCTCGGCATGTCTTTTTCTGTCCCGACGGGCGTGGTCAGTTTCGAAGAGGCGCGACGCACGGTACAGGAGCACGCCGCAAGAGTGCGCTCCGGAGTCGCTCAGGCCGGCACCATCGAAACGTTAGACCTGCTAGCGGCGCGCGGACGAGTTTTGGCCGAATCTCTGGTCGCGGATCGCGACTTTCCCCCTTTCCCCCGAGCGACCCGCGACGGATATGCCGTGCGCGCAGTGGACGTGGCAAATGTTCCCGCTCCGCTGAACGTCATTGGACAAATCAAGGCCGGCGATCCGGGAGAACAATTCAACCTCGCGCCGGGCCAGGCCGTGTCGATTATGACCGGCGCGCCTCTGCCTGCCGGTGCCGACGCCGTGGTGATGGTGGAGTATACGACCTCGTCGGGAATGATTGTCGAGGTGCAACGTGGCGTGAAGAGCGGTGAAAATTTCGTGCCGCGCGCGGCTGAGGCTCGAACGGGACAGGTTTTGGTCAGCCCCGGGCAGCGACTCGATCATTCCCTGATCGCAATTGCTGCGTCGGTGGGAAAGAGTCAGGTGCAGGTTTTTCGAAAGCCGCAAATCGCAGTGCTTTCCACCGGCGACGAGGTTGTTGAGGTTGGCGTGACGCCGGGACCGGCGCAGATTCGGAATTCTAATTCCTACTCCCTGGCCGCGCAGATTGAAGAGGCGGGGGCCGAGGCGGTGCGGTTGGCGATTGCTCCGGATGAACCTCGGCGTTTGCATGATCTGATTGAAGAGGGCTTGCAGTGCGACCTCCTTCTGCTCACCGGGGGCGTTTCGATGGGGAAATATGACCTGGTGGAGCAGGTGCTGGGGGAATTGGGAGCAGAGTTTTACTTTACTGGCGCCAAAATTCAGCCGGGGAAGCCAGTAGTCTTTGGCAGTTGTTCTTGTAGCGCGGACACTCCTCTCCGCGTGCCCACAGCGGATAAACTGCTCAGGCGGACACACGGCCCCGCGCCGCAATACTTCTTCGGTCTGCCCGGCAATCCAGTCTCGACCATGGTGACGTTCCAGCTCTTCGCACATCCCATGATCGATGCGCTTTCCGGCGCTCGTCCCGAGCCGCTTGTCTTTCTTAGAGCTCGCTTGAAGACGGATGTGCGGGCAAAGATTGGCTTGACCCGCTTTCTGCCCGCAATAATGTCGGGTCAGTTTGAAGACTCCCAGGTTGAACTCGCAGCCTGGCAAGGCTCGGGCGACACCGCAGCCCTCGCGCGATCGAATTGTTATCTCGTCGTCCCGCCGGATCGTGAAATGATCCCGGCGGGCGAATTCGTTTCCGTCCTGGCGTGACTGGCCCCGCTCCGTTCTGCGCCTCGATGCTGTACCCTGTTCTTGATGCCGAAGAAGCTCTCGCATTATGACTCGTCGGGACGAGCCCGGATGGTTGACGTTTCGGCGAAACCGAAGACTGCGCGGGAGGCGGAAGCTTCAGCGCTTGTTCTGATGTCGCGCGCAGTGTTGCAGGCATTGCCTTCGAATCCGAAGGGCGATCCGCTGGAAGTGGCGCGGACGGCGGGAATCATGGCGGCGAAGCGCACTTCGGAGCTGATTCCGATGTGCCATCCGGTGCCGCTCACGCACATTGCTGTGACCCTACGCGTGTGCGAGAATGGCGTGGCTGTCCACTCAAAAATCAAGACTATCGCGGAGACTGGCGTCGAGATGGAAGCGCTGGTGGCGGTGAGCGTCGCGGCGCTGACCGTCTACGATATGTGCAAGGCGCTGGACAAAGGGATTGAGATTCGCGAAGTGGTCCTAGTGAAGAAGTCAGGCGGGAAGAGCGGGGAGTACCGGCGGCGTGGCGCGTGAGACTTTGGTTTTGCTGGATGCAAAATGCATAGGTCCTTCGCTGCGCAGGATGACGCTGCTTTCAAGGATTGAGATT
>Ga0335070_10009808_pt1 | contig 11208 bp, 4 predicted proteins | sample Lox_Sample_13_FD_206722 | JGI IMG/M metagenome (GOLD analysis project Ga0335070, IMG submission 206722) | Soil microbial communities from Loxahatchee National Wildlife Refuge, Florida, United States - Lox_Sample_1.3 | ecosystem: Environmental > Terrestrial > Soil > Wetlands | place: USA: Florida... | reverse complement strand
TTTCCAACCCACGGCTGTGGTGGCCGGCGCAGATGGGGGAACCGAACCTCTATCCATTGCACGTGGAATTTGACGTGAACGGCGCGGTGTCGGACGCGTCGGACTCGCAATTCGGGATTCGCGAGGTGACGTCGCAACTGAATGACAACAACAAACGTGTATTCAGCGTCAACGGGAAGAAGATCCTGATTCGCGGCGGAGGATACTCGTCGGACATGCTGCTGCGTTACGATGCGGCGAATATTGATGACCAGTTCCGCTATGTGCAGGACATGGGCCTTAACACGGTTCGGCTTGAAGGTAAGCTCGAGCCAGATGAATTCTTCGATAAGGCCGACCGCAAGGGAATTCTAATCATGGCGGGATGGTGCTGCTGCGATCACTGGGAGCATTGGTCGAAGTGGTCGCAGGCGGATTATCAAATCGCGAAGGAGTCCATCACGGCGCAGATGTACAGGCTGCGCAACCATCCCAGCCTGGTGATGTGGCTGAATGGGAGCGACAATCCGCCACCTCCGGATGTCGAGCAGATGTACCTGGATGTTGAGAAGCAGCTTCTGTGGCCGAATCCGACGGTGTCTTCTGCAACGGCCAAGTCGGCGGGATATTCGGGCCCGAGCGGAGTCAAAATGACGGGGCCTTACGAATACGTCGCGCCGTCATATTGGACCGTCGATTCGCCTGGCCATGAGTCCCCGACGCAGTGCAATCAGGGCGGGTGCGGCGGCGCGTACGGTTTCAACACCGAGACCAGTCCCGGGCCTGCGGTGCCACCGCTTGAAAGTCTGGAGAAATTCATTCCGAAAGATCACCTTTGGCCTATCGATGAGTACTGGAACTATCACGCTGGTGGAGGCGCCTTCAAAGATCTTCACGTTTTTACGGAAGCTCTGAACGCCCGCTATGGGAAGGCTGAGAACCTGCAGGACTATGCCTTCAAGTCCCAGTTAATGACCTATGAAGGAATCCGCGCGATGTACGAGGCCTATAGCCGGAACAAGTACACATCGACAGGCGTGATCCAGTGGATGCTGAACAATGCCTGGCCGTCGGTGATCTGGCATTTGTATGACTATTACTTGCGGCCGGGGGGCGGATACTTTGGCGCAAAGACAGCCATGCAGCCGCTGAATCCGATGTACGGGTACGACGATCATTCGGTATGGCTCGTTAGCAGCCGGTACCAAGATGCTGACAACCTGAAGCTCACTGCCAAGATTTACAACCTGGACATGAGCGAGAAGTTTTCCAAAGAACAAACCGTCAACGCTGCGGCTGACAGCACGAACAAGGTTTTCGAGTTGCCCGAAGTGCAAGGACTGACTCCGACCTACTTCGTCCGGTTGACCGTGCAGGACTCGGCCGGAAAAGCAGTCGGGTCGAATTTCTATTGGCTATCCACATCCAACGAGACACTCGATTGGGAGAAATCTACCTGGTACACGACCCCGACCGCCACCTATGCCGACTTCACCGCGCTGAAGCAGCTACCTAAGGTGAAGCTGAATGTCAGCAGCCGCAGTGAGCGCAAGGGGGAGGAAGGATTAACCCATGTCACCCTGCAAAATCCCAGTAAGAATCTGGCGTTCTTCGTTCGATTAAAAGTAGACAAAGGCAAAGGTGGAGAAGAAATCCTGCCGGTGCTGTGGCAGGACAACTACGTGTCGCTGATGCCGGGCGAAAAGCGTGAGATCACAGCAACGTATCGCGCCAGCGAACTGGGGACGGCCAAGCCAGCGGTTGAGGTCAGCGGGTGGAACGTGGAGTGAGCTGTTGATTTAGTGTTCGTCACGGATTTACACGGATTCGCACGGATAATTCAGCGGTGATTTTCCGTGCAAATCCGTGGCCCTGTTTTAGGCTTCTGCGTCTTCGGGGGGCAATTCGAAATTGATCAGGTTGCTGCGGAAGCCGCGGGTCTTCCACGCGCCAAAGCCGATTCCCACCGCCATCCAGATCACGCCCGCGATTTTGGCCGGGGTGCTCAGGTTCAGCCAAAGCAAAAGGCAAATCACGAATCCCAGAACGGGCGGCAGCAGATTGCCTATTTTCTTTTCTGGATTGCGCACGTAGTAGCGCATGAAGGCGGCCGCGTTGACGCCCATGAACGCGATCAGTGCGCCGAAGTTCAACATTTCCGCGCCGAGTCCATAGCTGAACAGGCCGTAGGTTACGAGGAGTGCGGCGGCCAGAGCAATGGCGCCCACAAAGATGACATTGTTGCGTGGGACATGGTGCTTGGGGTCGATTGCACCGAAGAATCCCTTGGGCAAGGCATTACTGCGTCCCATGCCAAAGAGCAGGCGGGCGGCGCCGATTTGTGCGCCCATGCCGGAGCCAAAATTCGCTACCAAGAGCGTGAATCCAACAATGGCGAACATCGGCCGCCAGGCGCGTCCGGCCACGTGAACGAACGCGGTATCCACATTCGGGAACGGGTGCGAGGCGGGCCAAATCAGTTGGGCGGCGTATACCTCAATCGCGGAGAGTATGCCGATGACGAAGCAGGTGAGAACCGTAGCCAGGAGAATATTGCGGCGTGGATTTTCTGCTTCTTCCGACAAAGTCGAGATGCCATCGAAGCCGATATAAGTGAGCACTGCGATGGAGGTCCCACCCAGCACCGCTTTCATATTAAAGAGCTGCGGATCATAGAAGGGTCGGGTGAAGAAGGCCGTCCCATCATGCGGTTGCCCGAAGATGTAGCGCGCCGCTGTCACAAAGAAAATGGCAATGACTACACCCATGGCGACTGCCAACCCCGTGTTCACACGAGCCGAAGTCTTGACCCCCTGAATGTTTAAACCTGTGAAGACCGCCGCGAAGAAAATCGCCCACACCCAGTACGGCACGTTAGGCGCAAAAACGTGCGCCTGCTGGCTGCACCAGATTATGCAGATGATCGGGTTGAGCATGTAGTCCATGACCATACTCCAGCCGGTCACATAGCCAAGCGCAGGATTGATTTCTTGTCCCACGTAGGTGAAGGCTGATCCGGCGCTGGGGTAGGCGCGCGCCATGCGGCCATAGCTGATCGCGGTGAAGAGCATCGCCACCATCGCGATCAGGATCGTGGTCACGACGTGGCCGTGGCCGCGATCGCTCAAGACGCCGAATACCGACATTGGCGCGACGGGCTGGATCACGATGATGCCGTAAAGGATGAGGTCCCAGAGGGTAAGAGCCCGTCTCAGGCGCGGACCGGAGGAAGTCGCAGGAGTCGTCGATGAAGTTGCCATGAAAGGCGTATTGGATTATGGATTGGCAGCAGCTGTCAATGAGAATTGAAACGTTGTACACCTTAGAAGGCGAAGCAGCCGAATACCGCTAAGACACAAAGGCAAGGTCCCTGGACTCCGCTCCGCTTCGCGAAGGATGATAATGAGGGTTCTTCGACACTCCCCGTATGTCTCCCATCAGTGCTGCGGTTCGTAATGGAATGCGTACCCTGTGGCTTCGTTCCCCGACATGTAGCGGGTGTTGAACTCGAGCAGATCGCGCAAATGTTCGTCCAATGGATACCGCTTGCCGAGGTATGGATAGGTCCCCATGGCGCGGAACGGCAAGGGCTCCACGCTGGTGGGATCGTAGGCGTAGAAATCCATATCCTTCTCGTAGCCGTGCGCGACGAAGAAGTAGTCGCGTACCCATCCTGAAGGAAGTGCGGGTAGTCGCGCGGGATCGAACTCTAAGGCCACCTCATCGCCGGACCCGAACACTGCCAGCCGGTCGTCAAAATGCGTGAGTAGCGGAAGAACATTGCCAGAGCGTGTGTAGGCCCCGGCGGGGCGCGTGTAGGGGCCGGTCGCGCTGACTTCCTCGTAAGAGTATTTGATGTTCCCCGGCGGCTTACCTTCGATTTTCCGAGGGAATCCATGAAAATGCAGGTCAGCCTGGGACAGGGGCACTTCTGAAACACGTACGGTCTGATTCTGGGGGGTGCGGTTAATCAGGATGTTGTCCCAGTAGATCTGCAGGTTGGTCCAGATACGAATCCGCTTTGTGCCCAGGGGTAGCTTGCCGGTGAGGTCGGCGGTCATAGTACGAGGACCTCCTGCCGGGAAGCCCATATCATCAATGACACGCTTCCATTTACCGTCGGAGCCAAGCGCTTCAAGGTATGGAGCGATGGGCTGCAGCTTGGCCTGATCGGCGGCGTACATGCCGGTTGCGGTGAAGTATTCGATTTCGCCATGCATGAGCAGCCACAAAGGGCCACCGCGGTAGGCATTCCCAAGATCGAGTTCCAGGCTATGCAGCTTGGTGAAGCCGGTGAACGGCAGTAGTTCGAAGTCGCCCACAAAGCGATGGGCGATCAGGTCGGGCAGAAGGTTGTGTCCGTGGTCATCCCACGCACCTGCCGGAGGCTGGGGGTTGCGGCTAAAGACTACCTTGAAAGGCGCATAAGGCGGATTGCTTGCGAAGTATTCGTTTGGATAAACATCCAAGTCGGCGGGGTGGTCGACCGCGAGCAGTTGCACCTGGTCGAGATATACGGCCTCTTCCAACGGTTCCATGAAGCGGAAGCTGAGCTTGCCGTCTTTCTCGCGAACTGAATTTCGGTCCAGCTTCATGTATTCGGTGGGACGCGGGATGTTGCGCTCACCGGGTGCGATCCAGTGGCCAACGACGGCGGCTCCGATCATGTCGCCGACCTGAGCGTAGTGGTGACCATCCCAGGCGAAGAGAGTAGGGCAGGAACTGCCACGGCGATCAATTTCGAGGTAGTTCTTCTGCTGGTCGGCGGCGACTTCGATTTCGTCCTGCAGTACCCCCGTTGGCCACACCATGCGCACGACGTCGGCCTGTGTAGCTTGACCGAGGCCAACCACGATTTCGGTAGAGTTTTGTCCGAGATAGCCGTTGGAGCCCGCGATCTCCCATTTCTGGCGGTTGCCAGCAGCGAACACCTCGACCTTCGTCCCGATCGCGCTCTTGTTGTCATTGAGTCCCTTCAGCGACAGCCGCAGCCAGTGATTCTTGTTAGCGCCTTCGTTGCGTAGTAACACGGCTGGAGCATGGTTCTGGGTTATGAGCAGGTCGGTGGCGCCATCGGCATCGTAGTCGCCGGTTATCAGTGCGCGTGGATTCTTGAGTTGTATTTTGTCGAGGCCGACGTCGGCAGTGACGTCTTTGAAACCATCGGCGCCCAGGTTCCGGAAAAGCTTAATCTCGCCTTTGCCGTCTTTGGTTTCGCCAACGGCAGCGAGGTCGATCCAGCCGTCGTTGTCGTAATCGAGGGCGGCGATGCCGTAGGCATGCGCCCAATTGAGCTCAGGAAGGGGGACTCGCTGAAGTTTTGTGCCTTGCTCGTTCTTCCACAAGGAGAGAGCGGGTACGCCCCAGTGAGCAAAGGCCTGATCCATCCAGCCGTCATGATCAAAATCGAGTACTGCGACTCCCATGGTCGATTCGGCAACGCTGGGCGACCACGGCTGCTGGGCTGCGAACGCGCCCTCTCTGGGATTTTCGACAAGCGTCGTCTGCGCCTGGCTTCCGGTAATGAGCAGATCTATAGCTCGGTCGTTGTTAAAGTCCGTTCCGATGGCAAACGCGCTGTGCACCGATGCCGCGAGTCCTACCGCATCGGTGACGTCCGTAAAGGTGCCGTCGCCGTTGTTGCGCCACATGCGATTAAGGGGACGGGCCTCAGCCACGGGTACTTGTTCCGACCACATGGGCAACGAAGTATCTGCAGTTATGTACAAGTCAAGATCACCGTCGTGGTCGTAGTCGATGAACAACAAGCCTGGTTCGACAGGTCCGGCCTGCGCGTCGGGAACAAACTTCACGCCTGATTCCGCGGTGACGTTTTTGAAGGTTCCATTCTTCTCGTTATGGAATAGAAGTACCCCGTGTGTTCCGGTGAAGCCGACGACGAGATCAGCAGCACCGTCGTTGTCGTAATCACCGGTCGTACAACTCGCCGCCTTCAGTTTGGGATTGAATCCCGCATTGATGGTGACGTCGTCCAACCTGCCTTTGCCGAGGTTGTGATAAAGCGCCATGCCATTGCCTGCATCTGGGAGAAACAGATCGGGTAATCCATCGCTGTCATAATCAACAAAGCAGGCACCTGGACCAAGGCCACTGCCGAGAGCTTTGGAAGCGCCGTGGGAGCCGCCCAATCCAGCCTTTTCCGACACATCGACGAATTGCACGTGAACTTCTGGAGGCGGTTTCAGCGTGATAGCCGGCGACTCTTCCGCCCTTGAGTACTTACCCTGCTCGCCATAGGCGAGGCTCATGGGAGCACCCAGTTTGTTTTTTGTGATGTATTGGAACCGTACGAGGTGCGTGCGCGCTTGCGGCATGTTGCCGGATTCCTGCAGTGCGCGGGAAAAACCGAATTCGGCGGAAGCGTGCAGCGGATTGATCCTCAGCGCGTGCTGGAATGCGTCTTCTGCCTGCGGAAACTGCTTCGCCTGCAAATAGGCGCTGCCCAGCATGTACCAGCTATCGGCATCATCAGGATCGATATCGGTAACCTTCTTGAACGCGTCTATGGCCGCTTGCGGGTCGCCGGAATTCTTGTAGAGCATGCCGAGGTTGTACCAGGCGTAGGCGTCTTTCGGGTCCGCTTTGATGGCGTCCTGCAGAATCTTCGTCGCGGCGTCTACGCGTTGCAGGTTCACCAGCGCGATGCCTTGATTCACGCGGGCAATGACAAGCTTGGGATCGGCAGACGAGGCTTGTTCGAACGCTTTTAGCCCTTTCTCGAATAGCTGCTGATTCATGTAAGCCGCGCCGAGGTTGTTCAGGCACGCGGCTTCGATGGAGGGATCTGCAGTTTTTTCTGGAGTGGCCGAAATTAGCAACAGCCCGAAGCAAAGTATCAGGGCTACCGTGATGGCTGCGCTCGCTCTCATGGACAGGTCAGTCTACCCCAGGGGGAAGGCATTCACCGCAAAGCCGCGAAGGGTGCCAAAGGACAGCAAGATCAGCGGCTGGCTTGCAGGCGGGCAGGCGCTGAATGTTTCCTCGCATATGGAAGAGCCGACACAACACCCTTTCCCTCCTGCACGGTGACCGTCGCGTCTGCGCTGATATTGGCCAGCTTGTCACTTTGGCCGCTGGGCCATTCGACTTCGGCTGAATCTGCTTTTGCGCTTGCTCCCAGCCCGAAAGTTAAGACCAATTCGCTTTGCGACAAATAGCTGGAGCCGCTCTTGAGCGTCTTTGTCTGGCGATCGTTTCCGGCAACAACCCGCACGACCGCGCCAATGCCGTCGCGATTCGACTTGCTACCCACGAGCTTGATGCGCAGGCTGTGATTGGTCCCGCCCTCGTTGTGAAATAAATAGGCACGGCCAGCATTGGTGGTGAGCAGCAAGTCGGGAAAACCGTCATTATCGATGTCGGCGTAGGCGGCGCCCCTCCCTACTTTGGGGGAGGCGAACACAGAACCCATGTCTTCGGTGATTTCCTTAAATCTTCCCGCGCCAAGATTCCTGAATAAGTGCGGCGGCTCGGCGTAGCTGACGCGTTTCTGCACGCGCTCGATTTCGTTCTCGATGTGGCCGTCGGCGACAAAAATGTCGGGCCAGCCGTCGTTGTCATAATCGAAGAAAAAGCAGCCAAAGCCGAGGGTGACCAGAGTGGCGCGGCCGACCTCCGAGCGCGGGGCCTCGTCGACAAACAAGCCGTTTCCCTCGTTGTGGTACAGAGAAATCATCTGGTTGGCAAAATTGGTAATGACGATGCTGGGGTGGCCCGAGCGGTCGTAATCGGCGGCATCCACGCCCATTCCGGCGCGGGCTACGCCATCTTCGCTAAACGCAATTCCTGCCGGTACCCCGCGCTCATCGAAGGTTCCGTCGTGCTTGTTGAGGTAGAGCTTGTTCGGTTGCGTGTCGTTAGCGACGAGGATGTCGGGCCAGCCGTCGTTGTTGTAGTCGAGGATAGCGATGCCCAAGCTTTTCGAGGTGGGGTCGTTCAGGCCGGACCTCTGCGTTGCGTCCTCGAATTTGCTATTGCCCGAGTTGTGCCAGAGGCGGACCGACGTCCCTTTGTACGATTCGGGCGTGCAATACGACTTGTGCGTGCCGTCGAGAGTACAGAACAGGTCGCCGGGCATGGACCATTGCACATAGTTCGAAACCACGAGATCGAGTTTGCCGTCGCGATCGTAGTCCACCCAGGCGGCGCTGGTGGAGAACTCATTCGGACCCCAAAGGCCGACCGATTTCGTTACATCCGAAAATGTGCCGTTGCCGTTGTTGTGAAACAGGTGGCTCTGGCCGAGCGCGGTTATGAAGATGTCGTCGAAGCCGTCGTTGTCGTAATCGCCAATTGCGGCACCCATGCCGTATAGCGAGATTGCCAGACCCGATTTTCGGGTCACGTCCATGAATGTGCCATCGTGGTTGTTGTGGTACAGCTTCGGCGTGGTCAGCCCCATTTTCTGGTGACCGGGCCAGTCCTGGGCATTGACGAGAAGAATGTCGGGGTAGCCGTCGTTGTCGTAGTCAATGAAAGCGCAGCCGGGGCCCATGGTTTCGGGGAGATATTTTTTTCCGAAGGCACCGTTGTTGTGAATAAAGTGGATGCCGGCCTGGGTAGTGATGTCGCGGAAGGTGATGTTTTGGGCATGGAGCCGATTTATCCCAAGCAGGATCAAAATTGCGAGCGCAGTTCCGAACCGGTTCATTATTTGGAGGCCCCAGCAGAGAGAGTCTTTCTATGTGCCGAGCTGCGCTCGGCTGGACGGCCGAGAGCGGCCGTTCCTGCGTAAGCTCGGCCGTGGGCGGCCGCACCTGGATGGGCAGTGTTAAGAGCAGTCAGCGGGACGGACACGTGTTCATGGATTGCCTGGCGCTCGTTGTTGTCCTCGGGATTCAGTTGGCGGTATGGTCCGGTGATCGTTTGTGAAGCTTCGTCCGCTTTAAATCGCAAATAGCGCACCTGGTGGTCGTGGGCCTGTTTCTCATCGCCTAAGCCCTCGTAGCAGAGCATCAGGTTGTAATGGGCCTGCAAATCCTCAGGATCGACCGCGAGGGCGGCATCGAACTCGTTAATTGCATCCGGGTAGCGACGTTGCAGAAAAAGAATTCGGCCTAGCTCGTTGCGCACTACGCGATCATACGGGTAGTGGGCGGCCACTTTGCGCAGATGTGCGGCGGCCTCGTCGTATTTGCCATCGGAGCGAAGCACGCGCGCATAGAAGAAATTGGCGCGAGCGAGATCGGGCGCGACCGCCAGAGCTTTCGTGAGCACGGTGCGTGCTCGCTCCATGTCACCTTCCTGGACCGCAGCACGGCCGATGTTCACCCAGCCATCGGGATTGAGCGGATCCACCTGCGTGATCTTTTCAAAGGCGGCTTCAGCACCCTTGAAATCGCCTTGTGCCAGTAATCCGATGCCGTAATCGTTCCATCGCTGCCAATCGTCTTTTTGTAGCGCGATTTTGGGTTGCGGCGCGGGAGCGGAGTGCGGCGCAATGGTCAGATCCACTGTATCTTCTGCCATCGCGACGATGGGAACGTCGGGAATCTTTTCTTCCTTGGCCGAGACTCCCTGCAGAGAACCGGTAAAGACGAACTTCGTATCGTCATGGTCTGGCGTGATCTCCGGCTTGGGCTGTTTCGGATCAGGAACTCCGGCGAACGAAAATTGTGTGCTCCACCAGGCGAACTTTCGATAGCAGAGGCGCGCATGCAGAGTGATTTTGTTGGCAGCGTTCTCTGGTATGTGCAGGCGGTAATGAACTGTGTCGGCTGCGCCGGGAGGAATCAGATGCACGTACACCACGGCGCGGGTCGACCAGGCGTTGCGCTTATTGATGGGATTGCCGTGGTCATCCACCTGGAGCGACCGGTAGAAATGGGCTCCTTTCTCCACGGGACCTTTGCCGGCGCCCTCGACCGTGCCACTCCAGAAGATGACCTGGCCTTTATCATCGCTAGCTTTCAACTCCAGCCAGGTGTCGTAGGCATCCACGGTGCCGCCGGGGAAAAAGTGGCCGAGCTTCTTCGTACGGACCACTACGTCGACGCGTACCGTGTCGCCACGGCGGACGATGGCTTCAACACGATTCAGAGGTGCGGTTACCGCGGTGGCTTCCTGCATGGCGGCGGGCGCGATTTTGGTCTCGGCTTCCTCGCCTACGGCGAAGGTGGTCGCCAAGTCAGTCTGCGTATTCGCTCCGACTTTTCTGGGGGCAGCTTCAGACGAGAGCGCGAAGATGTCCACGCTCATGACACCGTTCCTCAGGAAGTCTTCGGTGATTTTCAGTTGCTCGGCATCGCCATTTGCAGTCGGGACTGCGGTATTCGCAGCCGGAAAACGATGTGAGTGGATAAGGCCGCGAATATTGCCTGCATCGCTGGAGGCGGTGAGCGGCATGTGGCAATCGGCGCATTGCGATGACTTGGCGGGGTAATAGAAGGAGCGAGCGCCCTGTCCGGAAACTCCGCTGGCCTGCCAGTTGTCATACTCATTGAAGCCGCGAATCCAGCGGTAATGATTCACGGGTACGTCGAGGTGAACCTTGTGGCACGCGGAGCAGAACTCGGCAGTTTGGTTGCGCATGAAGGGCTTGAGGAAGACCCGGCGATGCGGCTCTGGATTCAGGTTGATCATGAAATCGTGCAGTCGGCGCACGATGGGATTCTTGTTGGCGGCCAATTCGTGCAGCTTGGGATATTCCAGATAGAAGTCAGCCTGGCCCATCGTACTTTTCACGCGCGCGATGGAATGGCACATCATGCAACCCAAACCAGCCTGCGCTTCCGGCGCGTGCACGAACTCCTTTATAGGGCGATCCATCTTGCCCGCGTACAGGACCGCGGGATCGTGGCATCCGCCACACCACTTCGAAGGACGAGTGCCGATCGTGTCCTGCATGTACTCGATACTCTTGCGGTACCACTGATTATTGAAGGAAGAGAAGTGATGGACCGAGCTGTACCACTGCTTGTAGATATCTTCGTGACAGCGCTTGCAGGAGTCCGATTCCATGAAGAATTTACTAGGGATCTTCTGGCCACCGTAGACCTGCGCGGAACTGGGGAAGAACGGGCCCTGAGGACCGTCTCCTTCACCGTCCATGGCGGCAGGAGAGTCAGGCGGATTGGCGATGGCGGCGCTTTGTTGCCAGCGCGCGCTGCGCAAATACCAGCAGGCAGCACTGAGGGCAGCCAATATCCCGAAACACACCAGGAACCGTGCTGCCGTTGAAAGGGGGCTAGCTGCGAACCGGCCCCTGAT
>Ga0335070_10009806_pt1 | contig 11209 bp, 12 predicted proteins | sample Lox_Sample_13_FD_206722 | JGI IMG/M metagenome (GOLD analysis project Ga0335070, IMG submission 206722) | Soil microbial communities from Loxahatchee National Wildlife Refuge, Florida, United States - Lox_Sample_1.3 | ecosystem: Environmental > Terrestrial > Soil > Wetlands | place: USA... | reverse complement strand
GCAGTCCTCGATCCTGCGCTCGTACGGCGACAAGAGCTGCCGCGCCGGGCACTGACCTTCATTTCGCTCGCCGTAGCGCTCGTCGCCGCCGGACGGGCGGCCGGCGCGGTCCCGTCCGCGCCCGTGGCGACGGTGACCGCCACGATCGTCGGCCTGACCGACGCCGCCGGCGGCGGCTACGACCCGCCCGACCCGCAGGCGGCGGCGGGGCCCGGCTTCGTGGTCGAGATGGTGAACCTCGCGGAGCGCGTGTGGCGGACGGACACCGGAACGCCGCAGCCCGTGCAGACGATCCCGCTCTCCGTCATCTACGGCACGGGCGCGGACGGCCTCACCGATCCGCGCATCCTCTGGGACACGTCGAGCGGACGCTGGTTCGCGTCGATCTCCGACGAGGACCAGAGCAGCGTCATGCTCGCCGTCTCGCACGGCTCCGACCCGACCGGCGACTGGAGCGTCTACTCGTTCCCCGCAGGCGGCTGCGCCGACCAGCCGCGGCTCGGCGTGGCGGACGGCGTCGTCGTCCTCGCGGCCGACGTCTTCCAGAAGTGCGAAGGCTTCGCGCCCGTGCTGGGCAACGAGGTGTGGGTGGTGAACAAGGAGCAGACCGTCGCAGGCGCGACCACCGTCTCGTCCACCTCCTTCGGCCCCAGCACGACGTACTCGAGCCTGCAGCCGGTGCGGTCGCTCTCTCCGACCGCGACCGAGTACCTCGTCGGGGTGGACAACCCGTCCTCGCGTGCCGTGCACCTGCTCGCCGTCGACGGCGTTCCCCCGGCGGCGGTGACCATGCAGCCGGTTGCGATGCCGGCCATCCTGCCGCTCTCGGTGCCCCCGGACGGGCAGCAGCCCCATCCCAACCCGACGATCAGGACGAACGACGCCCGTATCCTCGACGCCGTCTGGGAGAACGGGAAGCTCTGGTTCTCGGCGAACACGGGGTGCGTCCCGGCCGGCGACACGGCGATGCGCGCGTGCGCGCGGGTGACGGAGGTGTCGACCGACACGCTCGCCGTCGACTGGGACGTCAACCTCGGCCAGGCGAATGCGTATCTCTTCTTTCCCGCGATCTGCCCCGACTCCTCGGGCAACCTCGTCGTCGTGTACGGCGAGTCGTCGGCACACGAGAACCCGGCGGTCGTGGTGCAGGGACGCACGCCGAACGGGACGGTCACGGCGCCCACCGTCGTCGCGCGCAGCAGGGTCGCGCATCTCGGCGACCGCTACGGCGACTATTTCGGCGCCGCCCGAGACCCCGGCAACCCGGCGGTCGTCTGGGTCGTCGGCGAGACCGCGCCGGCGGCGGCGACGACCGAGGGCTGGGCGAGCGCGGTCGCGTCGGTGCAGGTGACCCCGGCCGGCGCGACGCCTCCCACCGTCCACGGGGCCACGGCGCCCCGGGTGCGGGCCCGGGCCGTGACGGTGCGCGCCGGGTCGCCCGTGCGTCTCTCCTTCACGACCCTCGACGAGGGCGAGAACGTGAGCTCCGACGTGACGGTGACCGCGAAGCCGAAGAAGGTCGTCTTCGACACCGCGACCGCCGTCGCCGCGGTGCACGCAGGCCAGGTGCACACCGTGCTCTGGCGCCCGGCGAAGATGCTGCGCGGGTCGTTCGCCTTCTGCGTCCGGTCGACCGCGTTCAACGGCGCCGCGTCGCAGAGGAGCTGCGCGACGGTCACGCTGAGATGAGCGCGAGCAATCGCTCCGCGTAGGCGGGGGCGGTCGGCGCCTCCTCGTGGCGGAAGTAGACGTAGACCGGGTCGGCGAGCGGGCGGATGCGGCCGGCGAGGGCGGCGAGCGCCGCGTCGTCGTAGGGCGGCTCGCGCAGCCGCAGGTAGCGGAACCGCGCCGGACGGTCGAGGTCGTTGACGCGGACGGCGCCGACCGCGGCGAGCCGGTCCTCGATCCCGTTCCACGACGGGTGCTCGAGGTCGAAGGCGAGCCGCAACGCCGGATCGAGCGAGCCGAGCAGCAGCTCGAGTGCGCCCTCGTCGCGGGCGCTCTTCAGCGAGATCCGCACGGGGCCGAGCCGGTCGCCGAGCGCGCGCACACGCGACTCGAAGACGTCGAGCCCGCGGAGCCGGTGGCCGGGCAGCTTCGGCGCGAACTCGAAGCCCTCCGGCGCCTGCTCCGCCCAGCGGCGGAACTGCTCCTCCGCCGGGAGCCGGTAGCCGGTCGTGTTCAGCTCGACGGTCGCGAACCGTCCGGCGTAGTAGGCGAGGAACTCCGACGGATCGAGCCCGGCCGGGTAGAAGCCGGGCCGCCAGCTCGGATACGACCAGCCGGACGTGCCGACCGAGACCCGGTTTACTGTGGGCGGTCCCGTGGCCACGACTGCAAGCGTGACAGTTCCTCGTGAGAGCTTCACCGAGGAGGAGCGCGAGCGCCTCGCGCCGCACTTCACGAACCTCGACCGGCCCGTCTTCGGCCTCGTCAACCTGCCGGAGACGGTGAAGGGCGCGCTGTTCGCGCGCTACTCCCGCTACCCCGGCACGCTGCGGCGGCTCTTTCTCGACGAGTTCGCCGACTCGGTGCCGGACGTGCCGGCGATCGAGGGCGCCGAGGGCACCCGGGCGGCGGAGCTCTACGAGCGGATCTTCATCGGCTACGGCGACGACTCGGTCGCACAGCTCGGCGGCGCGCACGTCGCGTGCGAGTGGACGTCGAACCTGCTGACGAAGATCCTCCAGCGTCCCCGGCTCGCCGCGTACCTCGAGCAGTCGACCCGCTATATCGCCTACGACGCGCAACTGGACGGCTACGGCTTCCGCTATCACCGCGACCCTCGCTTCGGCCCCGCGTACGAGATCGCGCTCGACGAGCTGTTCGAGACGTACGGCCGTCAGCTCACAGCCGCCTCGGCCTGGGTCGGCGAGCGGTTCCCGCCGGGTGACGGCGAGTCGCCGGCGGCGCACGCGCGGGCCGTCCGCGCGAAGGCACTCGACCTCGTGCGCGGGCTCCTGCCCGCCGCATCTCTGTCGCACGTCGGCATCTACGCGAGCGGGCAGACGTACGAGCAGCTCGTGCTGCACCTGCTCGCGCATCCGCTCGCGGAGGCGCGGTCGTACGGCGAGATGCTGCTCGAGGAGCTGCAGAAGATCATCCCGAGCTTCGTCGCAAGGGTGCCGCGGGAAGACCGGGGCGGACGCTGGATCGAGTTCCTGCGAGCGCGCCGCGCGGCGGCGGACGCGGCGGCGGCGCGTCTCGGCGTCGACGTCGCCACGGAGGCCGTCGCGGCCCCGTCGGTCAGGCTGCTGCGCGCGCACGGGACGGAGGAGGAGCTGCTGGCCGCGCTGCTCTACGAATCCGCGGCGACCGGGGAAGCCGAGGCTCTGCGCGCGGTCGCCGCCCTCAACGAGGACGAGCGGGCTGCGCTTCTGCGCGCGTTGCTCGCCGGGCGCGAAAACCGCCGCCACCGCCCCGGCCGCGGCTTCGAGACGCTGCGTTACCGCTTCGAGATCGTCTCCGACTATGGAGCCTTCCGCGACCTCCAGCGCCACCGGCTGCTCACGTGCCAGTGGCAGGCGCTCACCCCCGACCTCGGCGCCGACGTGCCGCACGAGCTCGTCGCCGCCGGGCTCGGCGGCGACTATCAGCGTGCGCTCGACATCTCCCGTGTCGAGTACGAGCGGCTCCGCGAGGAAGGCTTGACCGAGGAGGCACCCTATGCGCTCTGCCTCGCCTACCGGATCCGCTACGTCCTCGAGCTCGACGCGCGCGAGGCGCTCCACCTGATCGAGCTGCGCTCCGGGCGCGAGGGGCACCCGTCCTATCGCGCGGTCGCGCACGAGCTGCGCCGCGCGATCGCCGAGGTCCATCCGAACGTCGCCGCCGCCATGTCGTTCGTGGACGATTCGACGGAAGAGCGGTTGGAGCGGTTGCTGTCGGAGATGCGGAACGAACGGCAGCGACCTGGTTGAAACCAGGTCGAGCCTCTAGGCTTGCGCGACGGGCTTGAGAACGACCGGCCCGGGCTCCTTCGCGCCCGGCATCTGCTTCGTCACGACCCACGTGTCGCCGGGCCGGAGGCGGTACGGCGCGTTGAGCGTCACCGAGGCGCTGCGCGTCGCGCCCGCGACGATGAACGTGCCGCAGGGCTCGTAGATCTTGCCGTTGCGGACGAGGAAGACCGCGTAGTAGCCATGGGGCGGCAGCTTGGGCAGCCCGGTGACGGCGAGCCTCATCGGCCAGTTCCCCGCCTCGTCGACCGGCTCGATCTCGAGCGAGGCGAGCGCGGATGGCTCCACGCTCGTGCCGGCGAGCCGCAGCGTCCGGGCGGCGGCGAGCCCGCCGCCGCGGTTGCCGGCGAGATAGCCGCCGAGGAACGCGAGCGCGAGCACGGCGATCGCCGCTGCGAGCAGCATCAGGCGACGGTGCACGTGGCGCTGTCTGCCGCCCAGGGTCATCGCGAGCGTCGGCCCGGCCTCCAGCTCGGGTGAGAGCTCGGGCGGCGGTCCCGCCTCGAGCAGCAACTCGTGCACGCGCCGCAGGCGCTCCCGCTCGCCCCGCTCCACGTCGAAACCGACGAGCTCGTCGAAATCCGGCTTCTGCGTCATGCCAGCTCCCCCTCCAGGAGTCCCGCGAGACGCGAGAGAGCGCTCCGCGTCCGTGTCTTGACCGTGCCGAGCGGGATGTTCAGGTAGTCCGCGACCTCGCTCTGCGACATCTCGCTCCAGTACGCGAGCTCGACCACCTCGCGCTCCTTCTCGGGCAGCTCCTCGAGCGCGCGATGGACGCGCCAGGCGACGAACGAGGACTCCGCCCGGTCCGCAGGGCCCGGCTCGCTCGAGATCATCTCGGGCACCTCGCTCGCCGGCTCGACCCGGGCGCGCAGCCGGTCGACGATGGCGTTGCGCGCGACCGCGTACAGCCAGGGTGCCGCGGGGCCGCGCTCCGGCCGGTAGCTCGCCGCCGAGCGCCAGACGGCCGCGAACGTCTCCTGCACGGCGTCCTCCGCCCGCTGCCGGTCGCGGAGGCGGCGCAGCGCGAGCCCGAAGATCGACCGGACGTAGCGGCCGTAGAGCAGCTCGAAGGCCTCGCGGTCGCGATCGGCGACCCGAACGAGCAGGTCTGCGTCCGTCTCGCCGGTCGGCGGGCTCTCGCGCCGCTCCGGGACCGCGCGCAGCCGTGCAGGGGTTTCGAGCGCGAGTTCCATGTCTCCCCGGTTTCTACGCATTGCAGGCCATCGCGGATTCCGGAGTCATAGCAGCCACCCGTATGGGTGAGGCCGTGCCGGCGGGGCCGGCACGGCCTCCGCGAGACGAGCGTAGAGGCTCTCACACAATGAGCGATTGTGTCGCTATGTGAGAGCCTCTTAGGAGGCGGTTGCCTCCGCGAACCTGCGCTCGATCTCGGGCCAGTTGACGACGTTCCACCAGGCCTCGAGATAGGCGGGCCGCTTGTTCTGGTACTTCAGGTAGTAGGCGTGCTCCCACACGTCGATCCCGAGCAGCGGCGTGTCGCTCTGAAGCCACGGCGAGTCCTGGTTCGCCGTCGAGTAGACGGCGAGCCCGGTCCCGTCCCAGACGAGCCAGCTCCAGCCGCTGCCGAAGCGCCTCACGCCGGCATCGATCAGCGCCGCCTTCAAGGCGTCGAAGCTGCCGAACGTCGCGTCGACGGCCGCCGCGAGCGCGCCGCCCGGAGCGCCGCCCCCGTCGGGGCTCATGATCTTCCAGAACAGCTTGTGGTTCGCATGGCCGCCGGCGTTGTTTCGCACCGCGGTCCGCTTCTCCTCGGGGATCAGCTCGAGGTCGGCGAGCACCTGCTTGGCCGGCCGGTCGGCCCATTCGGTGCCGGCGAGCGCGGCGTTCGCGTTGTCGATGTACGCCTTGTGATGGAGGTCGTGGTGGATGCGCATCGTCTCGGCGTCGATGTGCGGCTCCAGGGCGTCGTACGGGTAGGGCAGGTCGGGCAACTCGAAGGGCATGCTCAGCTCCTTTTCGCGACTCTCGCTTCCGGTGTGAGGATATGCTCCGGGCGGATGGCATCGCTCGCGTTCAGCTTCGAGGAGATCGCGCCGCGGGAGCTGCGTCCCGAGGTCTACGAGCTCGATGGGATCTCGCGCGCGGCGATCGAGGCCCACTACAAGCTCTACCAGGGCTACGTCAACAAGCGGAACGAGATCCTCGCCAAGCTCGCCGGCGTCGATCTCGCCGCCGCGAACCAGGCCTACTCCGAGCTCCGCGCGCTGAAGGTCGACCTTTCGTTCGCCGTCGGCGGGATCAAGAATCACGAGCTCTACTTCGGCCACCTCGGCGGGGGCGGCGGGGCGCCGGCGGGCGCGTTCGGCGCGCTCGTCGAGCGGAACTTCGGCTCGGTCGGCGCCTGGCGCGCCGACCTGAAGGCGACCGGCATGGCCGGCCGCGGCTGGGCATGGACGGCGTACGACTGGGACGAGGGGCGGCTCTTCAACTACATCGGCGATGCCCAGAACACGTTCCCGGTCTGGAACGCGACGCCGCTCGTCGCGCTCGACGTCTACGAGCACGCGTACTTCCTCGACTACCAGACCGACCGTGCGTCCTACATCGACGCCTTCTTCGACAACCTCGACTGGGACGTCGTGAACGGCTGGATCGAGCGGTACCGCATCCCGGCCGCGTAGCCTTCCTGCGGGGAGGACCCGCATCTGCTGACCGCCATACTCGTCGCTGCCGGCTACGTCTCGGGCTCCATGCCGTGGGGCTACTGGCTCGTGCGCATCTTCCGGCACGAGGACATCCGCACGCTCGGCAGCGGAAACATCGGCGCGTCGAACGTCTGGCGGGTGTACGGGCGCCACCTCGGACTGCCGGTGGTGCTGCTCGACACGGCGAAGGGCTTCGCGCCGGCGCTCGTCGCGACGCTCCTCGTCGGCCACGGCGCCGGCGTGCTCGCGGGCGGGGCTGCCATGCTCGGCCACTACAGGCCGCTGTTCATGAAGTTCCGCAAGGGCGGGAAGATGGTCGCGACGACCGGTGGGGCGTTCCTCGGCGTCGCGCCGCTGGTGGGCTGCGTCGGGCTCGGCGTCTGGCTGATCGTCTTCGTCGTGACCCGCTACCCGTCGCTCGCGTCGATGACGTCCTCCGCGTCGCTCCCGCTCTGGTCGTGGCTGCTCGGCTACCCGTGGCCTGTGACCGCGTTCTCGGCTTTCGCGGCACTCGGGGTGATCGCGCTGCACCGGGCGAACATCGGCCGCCTCTGGCGCGGAGAGGAGAACCGCTCCCACCTGTGGCGACGCTGGTGGCGAAGGGGCGCTAGCCCCTCAACCAGTCCCTGAGCTCGGTGTGCCGGAGCGGTCCGTGGCCGCCGTCGCGCAGCTCGGCCCGGAGCTCGCCGAGCGTCCCGTAGCGCTCCGCGACGACCTCGTGCGCGTGGATCGTCTCGAAGTTGACCTGCCGCGAGAGGACGAAATCGTCGTCCTCGAGCTGCGGCAGGTGCTCGAGCACGCTCTTCAAGGCGACGCGTACCGAGTCCTCGGCGAACCGAGGCTGCAGGTGCGCATGCTCGACGACGAAGAGCTCGTCGGGCCGCTTGAGCAGCTCGTAGATCGGCGAGCTCATCGACTCCTCGACGAGCACGACGAGCCGTTCCGCATCCAGCCTCTTGTCCGTGCCGATGAAGAGCGTGCCGAGGCCGCGCTGATTGTGGGTCGCGAGCGGGACGAGCTCGAGGATCCGGGCCACGTCGTCCGTGTCGAAGCCCGCGTCGGCGAGGCGCTCGGAGGCGCGCCCGCGCACGAGGCCCTGCGCGCACGGGCAGGCGTTGATGCCGACCGCTTCGACGCCGACCACCCGGCGCACGCCGTGGCGGGACGCGGCCGCGATGCCGATCAGCGACACCATCTCCTGCGTCGAGAGGCCGGTGACGGGCGTCCGCCGCTCGTACGGGTAGCGCGCCGCGATGCGCACCTCGGCGAGCAGGGCATCCTGCCGCTCGACGATGTGGCGCGCCACGTGCGCTGCGAGGTCCTCGACGAGGAACGCGTCGTCGGCGACGACACCCTCGATCGCGTCCTCGAACAGCTCGGGGAAGCGCGACATGTGGACGCCCTTCTGCGAGAGGTCGAGGTCGACCGTGCAGTCGATCGTCGCGAGGATCAGCTTCTCGTGCGAGCCGCGCCCGATCCGGACGGCCTTCTGCACGCCGGTCACGCCGGCTCGGGACAGCCCGATCGGCACCTCGGGCACCGAAGCCTGGAGATCCTGGAGCAGCTGGTGCGTCGTCTCGCCCATGCGGGTACTGTCCCGCACGGTACCAGGGGACTTGTGCAGAACGACATCTCTTTCGCCCGCCTCGTCTCGCTCGCCTGCCACGACGTGCGCACGCCGCTCGCGACCGTGCACGGCTTCGCAAGGACGCTCGCTCGCTCCGGGGAGCTCGCGCCGCCCGGCGACCGGTACGTCGAGATGATCGAGGCTGCCTCCGCGCAGATGGCCGAGCTGCTCGACGAGCTCTCGCTCGCGGCGCGGATCGAGGGCGGGCGCTACGAGCCGACGCTGCGCGAGACGGACACCCTCGCGCTCGCCCACGCGGCTGCGGAGCGCCTGGGTGAGGATCGTGTGCGCGTGTCCGGGCAGGGCGCGGTCGTACAGACGGACGTCGACCGGGTCGACCGCGGCGTGTCGGCGCTCGTGCAGGCGGCGCTCCGCCACGGCGGTCTCGACGAGGTCGACGTCGACGTGCGCGGCACGGAGATCGACGTCTCGCCCATCACGGGCTCGTCGGCGCCGGTCGTGCTCGGTCTCGAGCTGCGAGATCTGGGCGCCGCGGTCGCGGTACGGCTCGTCGAGTTCCTCGGCGGCGCGGTCGCCGTCGAGGGCGGCGTTCTCACGATCCGTCTAGCCGCCTGATGCGCTGCGCACTTCAGGCGGGGAGGTGCACGCCGGCTCAGCCGGCGTCCGCTCTGCGGAGCACAACATCCTCCCCGCGCGAAGTGCGCAGCACTTCGCGCGGATCCCCGAGTTGGTGACAGGCTCTACAGCGCGCCTCGTACGAGTCGAGTGCGCCGACGACGATCGTCTCGCCGTCCGCGGGCGCCGGGCGCCCGTCCACGAGCCGCTGCGTCATCGTGGCCGGACCGCCGCAACGGTGGCAGACGGCCTGGAGCTTGTCCACGAGCTCGGCGCGGCAGAGCAGCTCCGGCATCGAGCCGAAGGGCAGGCCGCGGAAGTCCTGGTCGAGGCCGGCGGCGACGACGCGCGTGCCCCGCTCCACGAGCGTGTCGATCACGAGCACGATCTCCCCGGCGAAGAACTGCACCTCGTCGATCCCGATCACGTCGTAGCCGTCGGCGAGGCCGGGGATCTCGTCGGGCCGCGTCACCGCGACGGCGCGCATCTTCGCTCCCGCGTGGCTGACGACGTGGCCGATGTCGTAGCGGTCGTCGATCCGCGGCTTCACGATCAGCGCGCGCTGGCCGGCGATCTCCGCGCGCCGCAGGCGCCGGATCAGCTCCTCGCTCTTGCCGCTGAACATCGGCCCGCAAACGACCTCGAGCCAGCCGCCGCGTTCGGGGAAAAGCCGGATCACGGCCGGGACCCTACGCCTGCGGTCCGACGGACTCCTTGGAGCGGTCGAATGCCCAGCGCGACAGGATGCGCAGGCTGACGATCCCGAGCGCGCGCCCGTCCTTCACGACGGGGAGGTGGCGGAAGTTGTGGTCGAACATGATCCTCGCCGCCTCCTCGACCGTCGTGTCCGGCTCGACCGTGAGCGGGTCCGGCGTCATCCACTGGCGGCAGCGGGCCTCGGCGGCCCGGACCCGCTGCGCGACCGCGCGCAGGAGGTCGCGCTCGGTGACGATGCCGACGATCCGGCCGAAGTCCGTCACGACGACCGCGCCGACGTTGGCCGCGTGCATCTTCTCCGCGGCCTCCCCGATCGAGTCCGACGGCTCGACGGTCAGGACGTCCTTCACCATCAGCTCGGCGACGGTCGCCATCGGCCGGAGAATACGCGTCAGCGCAGCAGCCGCGAGAGCCGCCGATCCTTGAGCACCCGGCCGCCGGTCTGGCAGGACGGGCAGTAGTAGACGGTGTGCTCCTCGAAGTCGATCTGGGCGAGCGGCGTCGCGCAGACGTGGCACGGCTGTCCGAGCCGGTTGTGGACGCGGTACGTGCGCTCGTCGGCCACACCCTGCTCCCGCAGCTCGAGGCCGCGGGCGAGCTCCGTGCTCATCGCGTCCGCGAGGCGCGCGACCTCGTCGTCGCTCAGATCGGTGGAGAGCGCGTACGGCGAGAGCTTCGCTGCGTGCAGGATCTCGTTCGCCCACGCGCGGCCGATGCCGGCGATCGCGCGCTGGTCGCGGAGGAGTGGATGGAGGCGTCGCGCCTCGCGGCGCATGATCTCGGCGAGGGCGGCGGCGTCCAGCCCGAGCGCCTCGGGCCCGAGGTGGGCGAGCTCCGCCTCGGCGGCCTCCGGCGTCAGCAGCCAGACGCCGGCACGCTTCTTCTTGCCCGCCTCCGTGAGAACGAGCTTCGAGCCGTCGCCGAACTCGAGCCGGAACGCAGGCGTCTTCGGCCCTGCCTCGCCCGCGCGCAGCATCCGTAGGCGCCCTGCCGTCATCAGGTGCACCACGAGGACGAGCTCGCCGTCGTCGGTGGGGAAGAGCAGGCGCTTGCCGCGCCGCTCGGCGCCGCGGAATCGCCGCCCCTCGAGCGCCGCGAGCGCCGGGTCGAACGTCTTCAGCGTCGCGATGTGCGCCGGGCCGGCCCTCGCGATCGGAGACGCCGACACTGGGTCGTTCAGGGCGCGCCGCCACGCCTCCATCTCGGGCAGCTCAGGCATGCGCCTCGACGGTAGCGTAGGCGATGGGTACGTCCTCTTCCGGTTCGGGGAAGTCCCGCAGGCCGCGGATCGGGGAGAAGACGATCGGCAGCACGGAGACGAACGACCCGAGCGCGCCGACGAAGAGCGCCGTCCGGAGCCCGAGAGTCGCCGCGAGCGCGCCGCCGGTGAGTGAGCCGAGCGGGATCGTCCCCCACACGAGGAAGCGCATGGTGGCGTTCATCCGGCCCTGGATCCGGGTTGGAGTGATCGTCTGGCGCAGACTCACCTGCTGGATGTTGTAGACGACCGCGCCGAAGCCGAGAACGATGTCAGCCGCTGCGAGAAACACGACGGCGACGTCGCCTCGAGGCGCAAAGGGGACGAGCAGCAGCGACGGGCCGCTGATGGCCGAGCCGATGATCGTCGCGCCTCCGACGCCGAACAGCCGTCGCATCCGGTC
>Ga0335070_10009805_pt1 | contig 11209 bp, 10 predicted proteins | sample Lox_Sample_13_FD_206722 | JGI IMG/M metagenome (GOLD analysis project Ga0335070, IMG submission 206722) | Soil microbial communities from Loxahatchee National Wildlife Refuge, Florida, United States - Lox_Sample_1.3 | ecosystem: Environmental > Terrestrial > Soil > Wetlands | place: USA... | reverse complement strand
AGCAGGACAACAGCCGAGCTGGTGCCGTTCTGTTTGACCGCAATGTTCAAGATATCGCCCTTTAACTCCAGCGTGACTTCGACCGATTTCTTCGACCGGCTGGCCGCGACGATGACCTCCCGCGCTTTCGCCTGGTCGTTTCCCACAAATTGCCGGCGGCCATCGATGACCATCTGCGGCGTGTACACGGAACCCAGGCCGAAGTGGCGGGCGTAATCTTCCTGGCGCGCGCTGTACTGGTGCGCGGAGAAGCGGTCCTTCCAGCCGAGCTCGTTCCAATAGTCCACGTGCTCACCGAGCGCGATGATCTCGACGCTGTCGGAGCGGTCGCGGGCAAGGGAAGCCAGCAGCGCGTCGGCAGGGGGGCAGCTGGAGCATCCCTCCGAGGTGAACAGCTCCACGACTACGGGGACCCTTTCAGCGGCGCTCAGTTCACCACCAGTTGAGACGATCGCGGCGACAACAAGAAAAAACAGAATCTGCTTCATCCCTTGGACTCCATGCCGCTCGCTGGTCGGGTGATTGGGTAAGTGACAGCGAGGCCGAGGCAGCGTCCTCCCTTGGCTACTGTGTGTTGGATTCTTCAGCGCGCACTAAGTTTCAGGGCAAACCCTCCAGCCCCTGGGATGTTGAGCCGGATCCGATACAGGCCGGCCCTGGCAGCCAGGTAAAGCGTTCGCCGGTCGGCGTCGCCCCACGCGAGGTTGTGTGGCCGTTCGAACGCACCGATGGTGTGCACGAATCGGCTCGGATTCCGCACTACGCAGGATGACCTTGATCTGCCGGTGAGGCTGAATGCCGCCGGGAGGTCTGCTTAACGCTCGCCGGGACTCTGTCTGACTAACCTCCCCGGACGACCGGCGCGTGACCGGACATAAAGCCCTGGCCACACGTGCTGGATATGAAGATGAGGGTGCTGCGCCCCGGGATTCAGGAACCGTGGAATACTTGCTGTTCGGGTCCGGGGAGAGCCCTGCGAGCTGGTTTGGGGAAAAGTTTGGGGAAATGCTACGGGCGCCCTCTGGCGGGCGCCCGTAAGTGTGTGACTCGTTTGGTTGCGGGGGGTGGATTTGAACCACCGACCTTTGGGTTATGAGCCCAACGAGCTACCAGACTGCTCCACCCCGCAGGTCAATAGTAGCGGATGCGGTGGAGCCGGTCAAACCAGGCGCTCTTGCAATCAAGTGGGAAGCTTGGCCTGGGGGATGGCCGGATAGTGCTTCTGCACGCAGTCGGGGCAGATCCCGTGGGTGAATGAAGCCTCGGAGTGGTCCTGGATGTAGGCCTCCAGCACGTGCCACACGCCTTGGTCGTCCCGGATCTTCTTGCAGTAGGCACAGGTCGCCAGCATCCCGGTGAGCAGCTTCACCTTTTCCAGGGTGTTCTGAAGAGTGGCGATCAGCCGCTCGCGTTCCTGCAGCAGGCGCTTGAGCGGAGTGATGTCCGAGCAGGCGCAGGTGATCCCGACCGTCGCCCCGGCGCTGTTGCGCAGCGGCTCCACCGTCAGGTCAAAGTAGCGCTCTTCGCCCCGGGCCGTGATGCTGATCTCCTCCCGCGCGCCCGCCCCGCGGTCCAGCACGCCCTGCTTGATCCAGCTGATCCGGGCGCCTTCCTCGCCGCCGATGATCTCGGCATCGCTGCGCCCGATGCACTCCTCGTCCGCCCAAGGCAGCGTGGGAGTATTGATCCAGGTGTAGCGCAGGTCGCGGTCCTGGTGGAAGACCACGGTAGGCGAATTCTTGAGCGCGACCCGGAAGCGCTCCTCGCTCTTGCGCAGCGCTACCTCCGCCCGGTGACGCTCGGTGATGTCGTGCGCCATGCCGCGCACCACCGGCGTGGGGCCGTCGGTGCGCAGGGTGTTGTGGTACTCCCAGACCCGGCGCTCGCCCGACCGCGTCTGCAGTACCATCACTCCGGCATCGGCCCCGTTCTCCTGGATCCGCTTCAGGTAGTCGTCGAACTGGTCGCGAAACTCCGGGGCCAGGAACCCCCGCATGGGCCGCGCCAGCAACTCCTCGACCTCATAGCCCAGCAGGCGGGCGGGAAGGGGATTCATGGAGAGCAATCTTCCCGTCAGATCGTGAGTGCAGATCAGGTCCTGGCTGTGCTCCACCAGGTCGCGGAACAGGTCTCCGCCTGATGGCTCCGCCCGACGGTTGATCTCGTTGACTTTACCCGGCTCGTCGACTTTGTGCTTGCCAGTCATAGGGTTAGGCGGGAGAGGCGAAAGTATATCTTGAGGTCAAAAAATGGCAAGTCGCGAAGACACATCAACAAGAAGAGAGGCGCCTGAGGTGAGGGCGCCTCCTGGGTTGCGTGACAGAATAGATTGCACCCCACCCTAGAGCGCTTGGGTGAAGGCAGTGTTACACACACTTGAAAGTTCTGTGAATCGGGAAACCATCCCCGCTTCGTCCGTGAACCGTCAAAGTCCGCGCCACTAGTGCTGGCGGAAGAAGTTCGGCACCGCCCGACCCGCACAGAGGATGAAGTCGTATTTTCTCAGTGCCTCGACATCGTGGGTCTCCGCCAGATGGAAGAGCTGCTCGACAAGGCGTTCCACCTCGTCCTGGGACATGTTCTTGGTGGCGGCCCAGAACTTGGGGGGGTTCAACCAGATCCGTTCTTCTGTTCTCGATGTATTCATGAGTAGGTCCCTAAAACGGCACAGGTGAGTTAAGGGTGGACGCAATTCGAACCGCGCTCATTCTACCCAAACAAGCGGGTGATTGCTGTGACGGCCCGGTAAATTAACAGTCCTTTAACAATCGGTTCAGGCCACGGCCTGCACCATCGATTGTGCAGTTTGCTGCGGAACCGCAGCGGCCCGTGGATCGTGATTTAATGGTCCTTTAACCGGTCTGTAACCCGACGCGGGATAGGCTGCGGTCATGCGGCGTTCTCCGATGGCGCGTGCCGAGCGGGAAGACCAAAACCCGCGTCCGGCCCGGGTGCACTCCCCCTCGGAACTCACCGACCTGGTCCTTCATGCCTGCCTGGTCACCAAGGACGCCGTGTTCAACGTCAGCAGCCTGCTGGCCAACGGTTCCGGGATGGCGGTCCTGGCGGTGAAAGACTGCGAATACGACCTCGACCGCTGCGAACGGTTCATCGACGAGCACATCCCGGTGGCCATCACCCAGGTGAATGAGGCGCAGGCTCGGCAGTTGCTGACTTGCCTGAAGTTCATCACCGATCTGGAGCGTATCGGCGACCTGATGCAATGGGTGGCGCAGGCCGCGCAGCGTTGCCACCCCAGGCTCAGCAAGCGGGACGTGTCCCCGCTGCTGCAGATGGCACAAGCCCTGGAGAAGATGCTCCAGTCTGTCCATACCGCCTTCGTCAGTCGCGACGCGGCGCTGGCGGAATCTGTGATCAAAGCCGACAAGACTATTGACGAGGTGCGGCACACCCTCTTCCGCAAGTGCCTCCATCAGGATGCTCGCAGCAATCCTTCGCGCGTCATCAGCCTGCTACTGATGGGGCAGGCCATCGAGAGGGCGGGCGACCACGCCAAGAACCTGGGCGAAGAGCTCGTGCACTTGTTCGAGGGGCGCAGCCTGCGCCACGTCTCCGCAGGGCCCACCGGACGCGGCCGCAACTTGAGTGAATTGTGACCCGTAACGAGGTCGGACCGGTGCCGGGATCCGGCACGTTCCGCGATGTCCCGTCTATCCCTCTACCGCCTGACTCGAATCCTCGAGGGCCTGCTCCGCCGCGGGAATACTGGGATGGAAACTGAAGAATTGGTCCACCCGGGTGAGCTTGAAGACGTTCATCACCCGCTCGCTGACCCCGACCAGGGCCAGCTTTCGTCCGTCTTTTTGGCGGGAAACGTAGGCGCCCAGCACCGAGCCCAGCCCGGCGGAGTCCACGTAGGGTACTTCCGAAAAGTCCAGGATGAGCCCGGTCGACTTGTCGGACCGAACCAACTCTTGGAAGCCGAATAAGGTGGCAATGGTCAGGGGCCCGCTTAGCCGGACGATCTTTTGCCCGTCTCGTGTTCCCAACGATGTGCGTATCTGCAGTTGATCGGCCGGCATCGCCGCGTATTCTAATCGGCCAGTCCGGACGGATTATTAACAGAAGATAAATTCGCACCCCGGGCGACCGTTCCGCTCCCCGGGAGTTCCCGCTGATCTTCCGTTCCGCATGGTTTATCTTCAAAAAAAAGCTGGGGCAAGAGAAAAGCCTAACGGGAAGCCTGCTGATTTGATATAACCCCTGATAAATCACGAACATGGCAGCGCTCATTCCATCAGCGTCGTGGATCCTGGCCGGGCCGGTCGACCTCGGGGACGTATGGCGGGGTGTTGCAGCGGTCAACCAGCAACTCGACCTCCTTAGGGTGGCCCTCGCCTTTCTCGTGATCGCAGCCGTGGTGGCTCGCGCCGCGCCCCAGGAGCGCGGGTCGGTGCGCACTGCCTTGCGGCTCTTCTTTACTGGAGTGGTCCTGCTGCTCGCCCCGGCGGCGCTCGACCTGCTGGAACTTGGCAAGCTCTCCCGCTTCTCGCACTGGATCGGGTTGGCGATCGGCGGGATTGCCATCGTCAGCCTGGCCAGCCTGTTCGTTTTTGACGTCCTGCTTAAGATCAGTCACCTCACCGTTCCCAGGATCCTCCGCGACCTTCTCGTCGGGATCGCCTACGTCGCCGTCCTGTTCACCCTGCTCTCCCGGGCCGGGATCAGCCTGGGCCAGCTGATCACCACCTCCGCCATCCTCACCGCCGTGATCGGCTTGTCGATGCAGGACACGCTGGGCAATATCATGGCCGGTGTCGCTCTCCAGCTGGAGAAGACCATCGCGGTGGGCGACTGGGTGAAGATCGATCAGACGGTCGGCCGCATCACCGAGATCCGCTGGCGCCATACCTCCATCGAGACCCGCAACTGGGACACCGTCATTGTGCCCAACACCCAGCTCATCAAGAGCCAGGTCACGATCCTGGGCCGCCGGACGTCGCAGCCGCTGCAGCACCGCCAGTGGGTCTATTTCAACGTCGATTTTCGTTATTCTCCGACGGAGGTCATCCACGCGGTCACTGAGGCTCTCACCGCCGAGCCCATCGAGAACGTCTCCCCCACCCCGAAACCGAACTGCATCCTCTACGACATCAAGGAAAGCTTCTGCTACTACGCGGTGCGCTATTGGCTCACCAATCTCGCGGTGGACGATCCCACCGACTCCCGCATGCGCACCATCGTTTACTTCGCTCTCAAGCGGGCCAATATTCCCATGTCCATCCCGGCGCATAAGTTGTTCATGACCGAGGAATCGGAGGCTCACGAGGAGCTCAGCCGCCAGAAGGATGCCGCTCGCCGCATGGAGTCGCTGGCCAACGTCGACCTGTTCGATACCCTCTCCATCGAGGAGCGCCGTAAGCTGGCCGAGCGCCTCTACTTTGCTCCCTTCACCGCCGGCGAGACCATCACCCGCCAGGGCGCGGAAGCGCATTGGCTGTACATCTTGACCAAGGGTACCGCCGAGGTGGTCGTCACCGAAGGTGATGTCCGCCAAACAGTGAACACGCTAAAGGCCGGGGACTTCTTCGGCGAGATGTCCTTGATGACCGGCGCCAAGCGCTCCTCGACTGTCACCGCGCTGGAAGACACCCACTGCTACCGCCTCGACAAGGCGGGGTTCCAGGAGATCATCCAGCGCCGGCCCGAGATCGCCGCCCACGTTTCGAAGGTCATGGCCGAGCGCCTGGTCGGCCTGGAGGCCGCCCGCAGCCAGTTGGCGGAGGAGATCCGCAAAAAGAGGTTGCACGAGTTGGAGGGTGACATCTTCTCGCGCATCCTGAATTTCTTCGGGATCGACAGGGAAGCAGGATCGCAAGGCGTGTAGTCAGACGGCTGGATCAGCGGCGCCGAACCGTCGCCCGTTCCGGGCTCGTGCCCGCGCTGATCGTCCTTACCGCCGTGTCGATCACCGATGCCAGCTCAGCGGCAGATTCGGGATCGCGCCCTTCGGCGATGGCACGCCGCGCCGCCTGTGGTCTGAACCAGGTCGGCTCCCGATGCTCTTCTTCCGGCTCCTCGGTGCGGTGCACTTCCAGCAGGTATGCCTCGACGAACACCACGCCATCTTCCGACGACTTCCAATACTTGAAGGTGTGGAAGCACTGGGTCGCGATTGTCCCCATCGCCCCCGCCTCTTCCGAGGCCTCGCGCGACGCCGCCTCGCTGCGGGAGAGCGAGTCATCGATGTTCCCCTTGGGGAAAATCCAGCGCCCGCTGGACGTCCGCACCAGCAGGAATTCCATGTCTGCGCGTCCACGGCGATAGCAGACCGCCGCCACCTGCACCGTGATCGGCATGAGCGCGATAGGACTTGTCGGCCGCATGTTTCTCTGCAAGTTCACCCTCAAACCTCCCAATACCGCTGGTCGCGAAGGAAATGTTTCTCGTTCCACGTATTCATCGCGGTCCACAGGAACAGCCGGACCATCTTGAAGTGCCCCATCTTCTGGAAACGCCGGTTGGTGGTGTAGGCGCCGCCGCCGATCACGGCGAACCGTCCCACCGCCACCTTCTTGCTCAGCAGGTAGTCCTCGGCGAACAGGGCCTGCTCGTGGAACCCGCCCAGCTCCCAGAACCGCTTCCGGTCGAACAGCATGAACATGCCGGTGCTGAACGGGCTGCCGAACTGCGAGAACCACTGGAAGATGTTGTTACCGAGATACAGCGCCTGGTCGAGGGCGGTCCCGCCTTCGCACCAGATGTTGGTGGTCAGGCAGTGGAGCTGGCGGTCGCGCATCCGTTCCATGGCGCGCGCCATGAGCGTGGGATCGTGGAACTCCATGTCGGCGTCGATGAACAGCACGTAGGGCCCGTCCGCCAGCCGCGCCCCCGCATTGCGCCCCACCGACGGCAGGCCGCCGGGGATCACCTCCAGGTCCAGGCGGTCGCGGAAGGTCATGGCCAGCTGCGGGGTGCCATCGGTCGATCCCGCGTCAGCAACGAAGACTTGCGCTTTCCGGTTCTGCAAGTAGGTCTGCTTCGTCAGCGAAGTCAGCAACTTCGGCAGCAACCTCGCTTCGTTCTTGGCGGGGATCACGATCGTCAGTTCCGGCATAGCGTTGGATCTCCACTCCTTGTTCGCCGACGGTGATGTACGTCGGCTGCGCTCCCACCCAGGAACCTGCGTTGTAATAATGGATGCCATCCCGCTCCATCTCCATGGCGGCGTGGGTGTGGCCACAGAAGATGCGCTCCACGCCCCTGCGCCGGGCGTACTCCAGCGCCCCGCTCGAGACCTTGGGCGACATCCGCAGCCAGCGCGTGTTCAGCCGGTCCAGAAACCGGCTGAATCCTTTCTTGCCCGGGTCCAGCTTCTGCAATTGCAGGTACAAGAGCCCTCCGAACTGGCTGAGCGCGAGGTTGTGGACCGTGAACTGGTCGAACTGGTGGCCGTGGATGGCCAGGTGCCGTACGCCGGCATAAGTCCACGCATACTCCTGGTACACGCGCACCCCGACCAGGTGCGACATCAGCGTCGAGAGCCCTTGGTCATGGTTGCCTTCCACCCACACCACTTCGATGTTGCGCTTGGGATTCGACAGCTTCCGGATCTGCGACAGGAACCGCCAATGGTCCTTCTTCAGGCGGGAGAAGTTCAGGTCGGCGAAGATATCGCCCAGCAGGATCAGCCGGCGGAAGGAACAGGCCCTCAACAGGCGCTGCGCCTCGCGCGCGCGACTGACCTCCGAACCCAGGTGCAGGTCGCTGATGATCAAGGTATCGGCTGGCATCGCCTGCATGCACCAGATTATGTGCAATCGGGATTGCACCCCGGTAAATGCATTATTAATATTTGGTAACTATTGAGCCGCGGAACCATGTAACCCAACCGTTACTGGCGGGGAGCGAGACCGGCGGTTTTAACCGCCCCCGCAGCCGGGGATTGCGTAGACTGCGCATGGTCATGCAAACTGCCCTCGTCGTCTTTAATCCCATCGCCGGCATGCGCTGGCGTCGTCGCGACAGCGAACTGCACGCGCTGCTCGCCGCTTTGACCCGGGCGGGGGTGAAGACCCTGACCACCACCACCCGCGGCCCTCATCAACCGCCGGCCGAACTGTTCGATGGGTTGGATGAGTTTGATACCGTGCTCGCGGTCGGCGGCGATGGAACGGTGAACGAAGTCTTGCAGGCCATGATGGTCAATGGGCAAGATGCCGCCTTGGGCGTGGTCCCCTTCGGCTCGGGGAATCTCCTTGCCAAGGACCTTGGCTTCCACCGCAAGGTGGAAGACCTGGTCGAGGCCCTGACCGACTCCACCCCCCAGCCCTGCCCGGTGGGATGCATCGAGCAGCCCGGGACCGGCGCCAGACGCTACTGGCTGGCGGCCGCCGGCGTTGGCGCCGACGCCCGCGTCATCTGCGCCCTCAGCCCATCGGCCAAGGCCCGTTTTGGCATCGCCGCCTATTACGCCGAGTCCACCCGCCAGCTCCTGTTCTCGGCAGAGCCGTTCCCCTTGTTCGCGGTGGACTTCCAGGACCTCGCGGGCGGCAGGGCCCGCACCGAGGTCGTCGCCCAGGTGGTCGCCGAGAGGATCGGTTATTTCGGCGACTTCCTCGAAGCTCCCGATGCGCCCCCCTTGCCCCCCGACCAGTTCCGGGTCGTGCTCTTCAAGACGGCGCGCCGCTCGACTTTCTTGCATTACGGCCTTCGGCTGCTGGCGTCGCAGGCGCGCGGTCATGCCGCCTACACCAGTCTGAAGGACGTCGAGGTCGTAAGGACTCGTGAGGTCTTTTGCCATCGCGCCGATCCCGCGGGCGTGGCCACCCAGCTTGTCTTCGGCAGCCAGAAGAGTCTGGCGGAGGTCGATGGCGAACTGTTCGGCGAACTTCCAGTGCGGCTGTCCCTGGTGCCGCGCCAGGTCCGGATCCTCCGGCCGCCGCCGAAGTGAAAAGCCCGCAAATCCCCGGCGCACGCGAGTAACATTTCCACGGGAACGCGAGTGTTCATCCATGGCCGACGCGACTCTTACCGGCGCCGTGCTCTCTCTCACTCTCTTCGACGTCTGCGAAGAGATCGATCTGGAGCGACTGGGCGCGATTCTCAGCGCTCCCCGGGTAGAGACCGCGTTCAAGCACTCCGCGCCGGAATATGTCCGCTTCGAGAGACCTCCGGTCCTGGAGCATGTGGGCGATGTGCTGCTCACGACCGGCGATCGCGTACACGCCGACCTGAAGTACTACGATTACGGCGTGGTGAGCGTGACCCTGGAGCGCCCCTTCAGCGGGTCGTGGGAAGATCTGCTCAACCTGGCCAAGGATTGGATCTGGAGCCCCACGTTCGAGACTGACGCCACCGCTCTGGTCCGCGAGCGTCTGCGGCGGGCCGCTCCCGCCATGGTGAAGCCGTATCAGCGATTGCTCACCGAAGACTATTTCATCTTCCATGTTTCCGATATCGAAGGGCAGCCCACCGCGGAAGAGCTGGTGGACCAATGCGGCGAGATGATGGCGCGCATCGTCCGCGGCGAACCGCGTCCTCTCTCGAAGGCGGAGGTCGGCGAGATCCTGCAGTCCACCATTTCTTACTATCCCAACGACCTGGCCGTCATCGGCTGGAACGCGGCGTTCGTCTACGACGCGGCCGCCAACGGGACCATTCAGCTCCTCGAATACGCCAACTCCCAGCTCCTGGAATTCCGCCACTACGACGAGCTCCTGACCCAGGAACTGCAGCGCGTCTACCACTCGCTGGAACAGGGAACCGGGGTCATCCACCGCTGGAAGATGGCGCGCGAGGCATCGCGCCTGAACACCGTCCGCCTGGACGTGACGGAGATCGCGGAACGCGCCGACAACGCCATTAAGTTCCTCAGCGATATGTTCGCGGCACGCCTCTATCGCCTGGCCGCGGCCAAGGTCGGCGTCCCCGATTACAAGAGTCTGGTCAACAGCAAGCTGCGGACGGGGGAGGAACTGTACCGCTTCATGGTGGACGAGTTCCACCAAGGCCGGGCTTTCGTCCTGGAGCTGATCGTGGTCATCATCTTGGTTGTCGAGCTGGTCGCCCTCTTCCTTGGCAAGATGTGAGCGCCCCACTTTCCAGTTAGCCCCGACCCCGCTCACCCGGAAGTTTTCGAATCCTTTTCCCAGTTCGGGAAATCTGAGAACTGAACCCGATGAACGCGCAGCTTCTCCGGCTGCGTGTTTGTCGGGTTGCTCACTAGCGATAGAGGTTTCCATGGCAAGGCGGATGATCTTAATGCTGTCGGTTGCGGCCCTGGTCATTACCGGCCTCGGTTTTGTGAAGTTTCGTCAGGTGAAAGCGGCGGTTGCGGAACACGCTGCCTTCCAGCCTCCCCCAGAGGCAGTCACGACCATCGCTGCCCGCCAGGACGAATGGCCGGCCACCCTGAGCGCCATCGGGAGCGTGGTCGCGGTCCGTGGAGTCACGGTCAGTGCCGACCTGCCCGGCATCGTGGAGCGCATCTCGTTCGATTCTGGAAACGCGGTCAAGGAAGGCGCCGTCCTGGTGCAGCTCGACACCAAGCAGGAGCGCGCCCAATTGGCCGACGCCGAAGCCCAGCGTGATCTTGCCCGCGCCAACTATGCCCGCGCGCAGGAACTGGTGAAGGCAGGCGTCATTTCGCGGGTGGAGTACGATCGCGCTACCGCCGACCAGCGGCAGACCGACGCCAAAGTCGCCGAGATCCGCGCCATCATCGAGCGCAAGACCATCCGCGCCCCGTTTTCCGGCATCCTCGGCCTCCGCCAGGTGAACCTGGGCCAGTACCTTTCCGGGGGCAGCCCGGTGGTGCCGCTGCAGTCGCTCGATCCCATCTATGTGAACTTTTCCGTGCCCCAGCAGGCCGTGGGACAGCTCCGCGTGGGCCAGGTCCTGCGGGTCACCACCAATGACGACGCCAGGCTGGAATTCAGCGGCCGGGTCACCGCCGTGGACTCCGTGGTGGACGCCGCCACCCGCAATGTCCAGGTCCAGGCGACCCTGGCCAATCCCCAGGGCAAACTGCGTCCCGGCATGTTCGTGCAGACCACGCTCGCCCTGGGCGGCAGCGACACCGTCATCACCCTTCCCACCTCGTCCATCAGCTACGCCCCGTATGGCGACTCGGTCTTCGTCGTGACCGATCTGAAGGGCCCGAACGGGCAGAGCTACCGCGGCGTGCGCCAGACGTTCGTGAAGCTCGGAGCGCAGCGCGGCGACCGGGTTGCCGTTCTTTCCGGCG
>Ga0335070_10009804_pt1 | contig 11210 bp, 4 predicted proteins | sample Lox_Sample_13_FD_206722 | JGI IMG/M metagenome (GOLD analysis project Ga0335070, IMG submission 206722) | Soil microbial communities from Loxahatchee National Wildlife Refuge, Florida, United States - Lox_Sample_1.3 | ecosystem: Environmental > Terrestrial > Soil > Wetlands | place: USA: Florida... | reverse complement strand
TCTCCGCTTCCGCAAGATAAGATTCGCTTCGCTGCAGCTTTTCCTGCGTCAGCTTCCGTTCGATCGCCACTCCCGCCAAATGCGTGATCTGCTCGATCACTTCCCGATCATGACCGCTCGGGGTCCGCGGCTCGCGATAGTACATGGCGAAGGTCGCGATCACTTCCCCTTGCGTAGAGAAGATCGGCGTGGACCAACACGCGCGCAGAGAATGCGCCAACGCCGCGTCGCGGCCATCCGCCCACAACGGGTCGGTCGCGATGTCCTCTACGATTACCTGCTCGCGGCGATACGCGGCGGTACCGCACGAACCGGCGGAGGGCCCGATCGGGGCTCCATCCATGGCATCGGCGAAGGCCTTGGCGATGCTGGGCGCGGCGCCATGCCTCAAATGATCGCCTTCTACCAACAGGACCGAGGCCAAGACGCCACTGGCTTGTTCCTCCACGAGCTGGCACAGGCTGTCCAGGATTTCGGCCAGCGAATCCCCTTTTGCCACCATCTCGAGGATCCGCTTTTCTCCGGCCAGCAGGGATTCCGCCCGGCGGCGGTCCTCGATATCCGTCATCTTTCCGTACCACTTGAGAATCATGCCCTGTTCGTCCCGCAGCGGCAGTCCGCGAACCAGATGCCAGCGATACTGGCCGTCCGCACGGCGAAAACGCACCTCGTCCTCAAACGGCTCGCCGCTGTCGAGGGATGCGCTCCATCGGGCAACGTGCCGGTGAAGATCTTCGGGATGAACAGCGGCCACCCAGCCCGCACCCGCAGTCTGGTCGGACGACAGGCCGGTATACTCGGCCCAGCGGCTGTTCATGAATGTGTTTGCGCCGTCGGGCAGGGCGCTCCATGCCATGACCGGAATCGTTTCGATTACATCGCGAAGCTCTCGGGCGGTCCGGCCGGCAGCCTCTTCGATGCGGCGCCGAGCCGCGGCAAACCACGACAGGAGCGCGGCGGACGAGGCAAAGATAATGAAATACGGGATATCGGATACTCTGACTTCGAAGGCATAGAACGGTTCCGTGAAGAAGTAGTCGAAGCCCAGGGAGGAGAGGATTACCGCCAGCACGGCAGGCCCCCTGCCGCCGTACCAGGAACTGATCGCGCACGCCAAAAGCAGCAGCGGAATCGCGGCTTCCCGGAAATGGACATACTGGAGGAGCAGCGCCAAGGCGAGCGCGGCGCCAACGGAAAGCGCGGTAAGCCCATACCACTTGAGATCCGCCACGCGAAGCCGGACGGACGATGAGCCCGTAGCGGATTCGCGCGCGTGCGGGTCGGGCCCGCGAATCGACGGGTCGCTGCTCACGGCTCTGTCCCTTCCTTCCTGGGAAACAGGCGAAAACGCCGCCCGCCGCGCCCCGCGTAAGCCACCTTCGCGGGAACAGTCAACTCGATCTCCGTCCTGGCCCCCTGCTCGCTCCAGACTTCCAGTTGTCCGCCGATACTCTTCGCGCGCTCGCACATGCCGGGCAGACCGTAGTGGCCGGCGCGCCCTTCCTGGAGCACGCTCGCATCGATGCCGATGCCGTCATCCCGCACCCGCACGCGAAGCTCCCGGGCATCATACCGGATTTCGACTTCGATCCGCCGCGCCCGCGCGTGGCGGAAGGCATTGCGCATCGCTTCCCCCGTCATCCGGTAGACTTCATCGCGGAGGATCGGATGCAGGTCTCGTGACGCGCTCTCCACTTCCACTGAAAATGCAGGGGCATCCCCATTGGCAGCTCTCTGCTGTTCGGCCAGTGAGTTACCCAATACTTCAACGGCCTTGGATAGGTCGTTCGTAATCTCGGTGGATGAGCGCAGATCCTGAACCGCATCGCGGGCCTCGGTGATTGCCTTAGCGGCATCGTCGACCGCGGCTTCCAGTACTTGCCGCGCGTCCGCGGCGCGCCCGGGGAGCAGGTTCACGGCCGCTTGGAAGCGCATCAGCAGTCCGTGGAAGCTCTGCAAGAGCGTGTCGTGCAGGTCGCGGGCGATGCGCGTCCGCTCTTCCAGCCGTTCGTTGAGCCGGGCTTGCAGTTGCGCGTGAACCTGCTTCAGCCGAAGAAGATAGAAAAGCCACAGCACTCCTGCTCCGCTGGCCCAGCAGAACGATTGAAACCAGATGGTCTGGTAGAAGGCCGGGGCAATACGAAAATCAAGCGCAGCTCCGGAATCGTTCCAAACGCCGTCATTGTTGCAAGCCACAACGTGAAACTGATAAGGTCCCGGTTTCAGGTTTGTGTAGAACGCCTGCCGGCGGGCGCCGGCTTCCTGCCAGGTTTTGTCCGACCCTTCCAGTTTGTAGCGGAAACGCACTCTCTCTGGGATCGACAGGCTCAAGGCGGTGTAATCGATCTGGAGACTCTTGGTCAAGGGCGGCAGCACCGGTTTCTTGAACGTGGAGTACGGCTTGTCGTCAGCAATCAGGGATCGAATGGTGACGGGTGGCGGCAGAGGGTTTCTATAAATGTGTGCGGGGTCCACCCGGGCGGCCCCGCGGCATGTGGCAAACCAGAGCACGCCATCAGTCGCCTGAATTACTCCGGAAGTGGCGGTGCCCTCTCTTTGCAGTTGATCCGGCAAGTCGCTCACCATGTCGAAAACCTGGTAGTTCACCTGGTAGTCGAACTTCCGGAGCGCATGCTGGACTTCGTCGTCGGGAATGTGAACAATACCCGGGCTGGCGCTTACCCAAAGCCCGTCATTTGGCGGCGCAACGATTCCCGTGACCGTGCTCAAGCCGCCACCGTCAGCGGTCTTCAGAGTGTGGAAGCGGCCTCCCTGGAAGAAGGCCAGCCCGCGTTGACCGCCCACCCATATCTGTTCATCGCGGCCCACAATGATGGAGAAGGGTCCTACCTCGAGGCCCTCCTGAGCGGAAAACGTTCGCGCCGTGCCCCCGTCCACCTGCGCGATCAGTTCAGGGTAGGCCAGCCAGATCCGGCCACCCGCATCTGTAAAAGCCCATGTGGAGGTCCAATCCTCATGGCCTTTCACGATCGCCCTGAACTTCCAGGCGCCATCTTTCAGTTGAAACTCACCGCTCCCGCCGTAGGCAACCCATAAAGCCCCCGACCAGTCCTTTGTTATCGAGCCAACGAAGATCGGATCTCTTGCCGCCGACGCTCCAGCCAGCCGCAGCGCTGCGTCCGGCGGCGGGATGCTGAAAAGTCCCGCCTGGGTCCATTTCACGAATATGTCCAGTCCGGCGAACCATATTGTACCGGCCGGATCGCGGTACGCCAGCCGCACATCCTTGGGGCCGCCTTTCAACTGCTTGCCGTCCTGGACCCGTAGAACCCCCAGCGTCGTATCGCCCCATGACCCAGCCCAGACATCGCCGCGATCACCCGCCACCAGGCTGAAGGAGTGGGTCCCTTCCGGAAATGGAAACCAGAAGAGATTCCGGCGGCGAAAGCGGTCCAGTCCGCCGTCCGTGCCCACCCAGATATTCCCTTCGCGATCTTCCAGAATGGTTTCACCCGTGTTGTCCGTCAAGCCTTGCCTTTCCGTAAAGGTCTCCACATCGGAACTGGATTCCGATATTTGCCTGGACCAAAGACTGGGAACCGGCAGCCGGCTAACTCCGTTCCCGGCGAGCCACAAACCTCCATCCCGGTCGAACAACATCCTCCGGGCCAGGATCTTCAGGAGAGGCATTCGACCGCCATGGCTGCCCATGGGGAAACGGAACGCACGCACAGACCGCTCACCGTCCTCGGAAAAAAATATGGTTCCATCCGGCGCCCGCGCGAACGCGCGCACCCTGCCGGTATGAAGTCCGGTGTCCTGGAAGTTCTCCGCTCCTTTCGGCAGAAACAGGATGCCGCTGCCGCTCCCCACCCATAGCGTCCCCTGGGAATCGGCGAACACCGCCGAGGCCGAGCGGGCGGGGTAATTCATCTTCATGTCCTGCACTATCTGCCATCGCTGTCCTTCCAGCCGCGCCAGGCCGCCGGTGAAAGCGGCCCACAGGGTTCCGTCTCCACCCCGGGCAAAGCCTCGAACCCGGGCGGCTGGAACGCCTTCGCGCGCGGAATAATTCGTGACCCGGCCGTCCTTGAGAAAACTCACGCCTCCTCGGGTGTAGCCGATCCACAGACCGCCCTCGGGCAGCGCGAGCAGAGAAGACACCGAGGTCGCCAGCAGGGAACCGGCCTCCGGTTTATATCTCTCGAAGGAGAGACCGTCAAACCGCAATAATCCATCCGTGGTTCCAACCCAAAGGAAACCGTCTGTTGTCTGAGCCAAAGCCAGCACGGACCCATTCAATCCACTCTTCGCGTTCCACGAGGTGTGGTAGAGCTGTCCCAGCGGATGGTGGGGATCGAGCGCCAACATCGGAGCGCACGAGAGGATTGCCAGCACGCAGTCCCAGACAATTCGCGCGGACATCTCGCTCATCAGCTTTCCTTATATGTCGCCCCCGACGTCAGCCGGTGCCGGAACCTGAGCCACCAACGAGCGCGCCCGCCGCGCCCCCGGTAAGCGACCTTCGCGGGAACCGTCAACTCCAACTCCGTGCCGGCCCCCTTCTCGCTCCAGACTTCCAGTTGTCCGCCGATACTCTTCGCGCGCTCGCGCATGCCGGGCAGGCCGTAGTGGCCGGCGCGCCCTTCCTGGAGCACGCTCGCATCGATGCCGATGCCGTCATCCCGCACCCGGACTCGAAGCTCCCGGGCATCATACCGGATTTCGACTTCGATCCGCCGCGCCCGCGCGTGACGGAAGGCATTGCGCATCGCTTCCCCCGTCATCCGGTAGACTTCATCGCGCAGGATCGGATGCAGGTCCCGTGACGCCCCCTCGACTTCCACCGAAAATGCAGGGGCATCCCCATTGGCAGCTCTCTGCTGTTCGGCCAGTGAGTGACCCAATACTTCAACGGCCTGGTAGAGTTCGTTCGTAATCTCGGTGGACGACCGCATACCCTGAACCGCATCGCGGGCCTCGGTGATCGCCTTAGCGGCATCGTCGACCGCGGCTTCCAGTACCTGCCGCGCGTCCGCGGCGCGCCCGGGGAGCAGGTTCACGGCCGCCTGGAAGCGCATCAGCAGCCCGTGGAAGCTCTGCAACAGCGTATCGTGCAGGTCGCGCGCGACGCGCAGGCGCTCATCGACGCGGCCTTCCAGGCGCGCGTTGAATCTCTCCGCGATCTGGTGCAGGCGGTAGAGGTGCAGCGTCCAGAGTAGGATCAGCAAGGCGGCCACGCACGACGCGCGGAACCAGGTGGTCTGGTAGTATGCCGGGTCGATGGAGAAATCGAGCGAGTCGCCGGCCTCGTTCCACACGCCGCTGTTGTTGGAGGCGATGACGCGGAAGCGGTAGTGGCGTGGAGGAAGATCGTTATAGAACGCCTTCCGCTCATTGCCGGCGTCCTTCCAGTCGGGATCGCGGCCTTCCAGCTTGAAGCGAAAACGCACCTTCTCCGGCGCGACGAAGCTGAGAGCGGTGTAGTCGATCTGCAGATCGCGGCTCAGCGCGGGCAGGCGCAGGTGCGCAGATGCTTCGTAGGTCTTGCGGTCGGCGGTGATCTGCTCGATGTGCACGGGCGGCGGGAGTTTGTTGAAGGGAAGGTGGCGCGGATCGATGACGCTGACGCCGTCGCTAGCCACGAACCATATTCTGCCATCCGTAGATTTGGCGACACGCGGGCTGTAGCCGCTAGTAAGGCTCGCATTGGGGCTGACTCCGTCGGTATTATCGAAAACTGTGGTTTGGATCGTTCGTTTTGGATCCATGAGCCACCCACGCAACTCGGGCCGGGCTATTTGCACCAAGCCGCAGGCCATGTACAGCCAGAACGAGTGATCGTCATCCTCCACCATCCAGTGAACGGAGTTGCAGGGCAATCCGTTCTTTCCGGTCAGCGTAGCAAACAGGCCGCTTTTCACACGGCTTAGTCCGCCCTGGGTTGCGGCCCAGAGCGTACCGTCATGATCGAGTTGAAGGCCGCCGACGAGGCCCTCGCCTAGCCCATCGCTTCCCGCGTATGCCGCGCGGACCTGACCGTCATTGAAATTTGCGACACCCCCGCCCGGACAAAAGCCAAGCCATAGGCCGCCCCGTGTAGGATCGGGGAGCATAGCATACGCAAAATCCCTATGGCCCAGCTTGGCCCAAGGGATCTGTTCGACGACACGCTGGCCCACCAAGTGAATAAGACCGTCATCCTGGTGGCTGATCCATAGATCCCCGGCGGTGCCTTCAGCAATGGAATGGACAATTCCGGCGGGTACGCCACTTACTGGAATGAACCGGTCATTCTCTAGGTAGCCAAAGCCGCGAAGCGTGGAAACCCAAATTCGCCCGCGATCGTCCTCAAAGAGGGACCCCACGCCCTTATCCGGCAATCCATTTGTTCCCTTGCCGTAAACCGTAATTCGCCCCTGAATCCATTTGTTCAAACCATCGTTAGTGCCAAGCCAAACGCTGCCATTCCGAGCCGCAAGGACGGACGCAACAGTGGCGTTGGACAAGCCTTGCTTGACAGAAACCGTTGGGACGGCGAAGTCCCGAAAGCGGTCGAGGCCGCTGCGGGTGGCTACCCAAATATTGCCTTCACGATCTTCAAAGAGATTGTAGATGAAGTCGCTAGAAAGACTATCGGACCGCGCAAACATATCGGTCCTTCCCTGGTGCACATGCAAGAGGCCTCGGTCAGCCGTTCCGATCCACAGACCGCCATTGCGATCCCGGAGCAGCCTGGAGGGCCTGAACTGCAGCTCGAACTGTGGGGGCGGATACGCCCGGACTTTTCCGTCAACAAGCTGCCTGATCCCACTGGGCATCGCCATCCAGAGTGCGCTATTTTCGCCTTCGATCAGAGCGTTGATCTCGATCACCTGGTCTGAGATCGGATAGCGTTTCGGACGACCAGGCCTCCATCGCCAAAGCCCGGTTGTCGCTCCTACCCAGAGATTGCGGCGGCTGTCCTCATACAATGAGATCACGCCGAGGCCGAGACTGCCGTCCTCTCCGTAGCACTGGGTGCTGCTACTCTCAACCGCGCAGAGCTTTCGAGCGCCAATCGTCCCACCGGCCCATATCGTTCCTTCACCGTCCTCAAGGAGGGCTTGGACGTACTGTCCGGCAAGTTCGGAATATTGCGTCAGCTTGCCATCCTTCCAACTGGCAAGCCCTTTAGCGGTGCCAATCCAAAGACGCCCATCGCGTGCGGCGAGCAGGCTCACGATAATGCCGTCGGGAAGACGCTCATCCGCCGGCGGTTGCCAGGGGACGAACCGAACGCCATCAAAGCGAAGCAAACCGAATTCCGTGCCCAGCCAGAGATAACCGTCGGCGGTCTGGGCGATCGCTTGGATGGTGCCATTGAAGAAGCCATCGCGGATGGCCCACACCTTGTGCGCGTATTGACTGATGTCGAGAGATGGGTTTAAGGCGGAAGCACAAGGGCAGCACGCCAGTATGATGCCTAGAGCGATAGCGGCCTTTCGTTTTCGGTCCACTCTCTCCACGTACGCACAATTATCTCGTACCCATTCAGTTTGCGCCCGATTTAGGCGGACGGGCGTTCTTTTCCTGGCCCCCGATCGACTGGAAAACGTCACTCTTTCGAGGGTGTCCCCCGAAGCCTGGCGGCGTTATACTCTATCCACGCGCCCGCCATGAGTTCTGCGTCGAAACGGCTCGCCTTAGCAAGCGGTTGAAGCGACTGACCAGAGGCTCCTGGCCGCGCGGCCGAGAGAAGCGCTGATGCTCGCAAAAAACAGAGCCGCGACTGCCTGCCCGTGCTTCAGCCGGGTTTGGAAGCAGTCGCTTGCCCTTACCCTGCTAACTATACCCATGCTGGCCCAGAATGCCGAACTCTCCGGCTTGATCACCGATCCAACCGGCCTCGCGGTCACCCGCGCACGGGTGGTTGTACAGAGTGCCAATACCGCCGCCGCGCGTACCGTATTCTCGAACCAGCAAGGCGAGTACAGCGTTCCAGCCCTCCTGCCGGGCGCTTACAACATCACGTTAGAGGCGAATGGCTTCAAGACCATCCATCAGAATAGCGTAGTGGTCGAAGTGGGCCAGCGGGCACGGCTGGATTTCGCGCTGACCGTCGGCAGCAACGCGGAATCGATCACGGTGGACGGGAGCGCGCCGCTGCTCAATACGTCCGATGCCTCGGTGAGCACCGTCATCGCCAACCGTTTTGTGGAGAATCTGCCACTGAATGGGCGCGCCTTCAGCTCGCTCATCGAACTGGCACCGGGAGTGGTGTTGACGCAAGCCAATCAATACGATCAGGGCCAGTTCAGCGTAAACGGCCAGCGGCCGGATGCCAATTATTTTATGGTCGATGGAGTCGACGCGAATGTAGGGGTCGGCAGCGGCAACACGGCGCAAGGCAGTGCCGGCCAACTCCCTGCGACCAGCATATTCGGGGGGACCAGCAACCTGGTGCCGCTGGATGCACTGGAGGAGTTTCGCATCCAGACTTCAACTTTTGCACCGGAGTATGGGCGCACTCCGGGCGCACAGATATCGGTGGTTACAAAATCGGGGACCAACGCGTTTCACGGCACGGCTTTCGAATACTTCCGTAATGACAAGCTGGATGCAAACGACTGGTTCGCCAACGCGAAGGGCCTGGCACGGCCTGAATTGCGGCACAACGATTTTGGCGGGGCGCTGGGAGGGCCGCTCCGGAAAGACAAGCTGTTCTTTTTCGGAGCTTATGAAGGGCTGAGAGTGCGCCAGCCTCACGTGGCAAATACCTATGAACCGGACGCTGCCTCGCGCCACAACGCGGCCCCGGCGACTCAGCCGCTGCTGAACACCTTTCCGCTGCCCAATGGCCTGGAACTGGGGAACGGAACGGCTACGTTTGCCGCCAGCTACTCGGATCCCTCAAGCCTCGATTCCGGGAGCGGCCGCCTCGATTATCTCCTTTCGTCAAAGGTCACGATTTTTGGAAGGTACAGCGAGGCTCCCTCGAACGTCGCCCAACGCGGTGCAGGCACCTTCATGTCGAGCTACAGCAACGTCAGCACGACGACGTACCGGACTCGGACCGCCACAATTGGTAGCAACCAGACGATTACGCCGCGGCTGACGAACGAATTCCGCTTCAATTACAGCCGCAGTCGGTCGCACGCGACCGCGACCCTCGATGATTTCGGAGGCGGAACTCCGCCTTCAAGCTCCTTTCTGTTTCCCTCCGGACCATCGCAGAACGCAACTTTTTACTTTTTTGGCGACTTTAATCCGTCTGGACTAAAATTTGAAACTGGCGAGCTTGGAAATAACCTGCAACAGCAAATCAACATTACCGACAGCGTATCTCGCATCGCCGGGACTCACCAGATCAGGGCGGGAATCGACTACCGGCGCCTGAAACCAGCAAAGACCCTGGCGCCATACTCGGTCTTTTACGTCTTCTCTTCTTTGGCAAACGTGATTGCCAACGCAGTCCCGCAGGCGCAGGTGGTTTCGAGGACTCCCGATGTGCAGTTGCTTTTCTCAAACTGGAGCATATTTGCTCAGGATACGTGGAAAGCCACACGCACCTTCACCATTACGTACGGCCTCCGTTGGGAGTACAATTCGGCCCCGTCATCGCCCAACGGCACGCTTCCGTTTACCGCGATCGGGTTGAATAACCTGGCGACCGCGACGGTGGCGCCGCAGGGCACTCCCTTGTGGAAAGCGACGAAAGACAATTTCGCTCCCCGGCTCGGAATAGCGTGGCAGCCGCTGGCGAATTGCGCTATCAGGGCGGGCGCGGGGATATTTTACGACCTCGGATACTCCGCGGTGGCGGACGGGACCAACGCATGGCCGTACGTTCAGGCAAAGTTAGTAGCGAATACTTCATTCCCCCTGACGGGCGCCAATTCCGCTCCGCCGCCCTTTACGACTACACCGCCGACCGGGTACTTTGCCGTCGTCGACCCCAATCACGTACTGCCCCGAACCTATGAGTGGAACGCGGCAGTGGAAAGAAGGTTCGGTAACGCCGAAGTGATGACGGTCACCTACGTTGGCGCCGCAGGCCGCAAGCTGATGCGGCAGGACATCTATATTGCGCCGAACCCTAATTTCACCGGCGAGTTCGACTCTATGCGGAATGGCGCGAGTTCGAGCTACCAGGCTTTACAGGCCCAGTTCCGGCATCGCCTGGCTTATGGAGTACAGGCGCTGCTCTCGTACACGTGGGGGCATTCGATCGACGACGTTTCGTCGGATGCCTATTACCTGAACGTGCCGCCCGGCGCTTCATCGTTTTCGAATCGGGGTTCGTCCGACTACGACATGCGCCAAACATTCTCCGCAGCGATTTCCTATAATATTCCCGCTGCGCGCGACGGAATCTGGAAGACGGCTTTTGGAAACTGGTCGATGGACTCGATCATTTACGCCCGAACAGCGCCACCGGTGAACGTGGTCACGGGACTGAATCCGTTCGGCGGCGCCCTATCAGGGGCGTCCAGCGTGCAGCGCCCGAATCTGGTTCCAGGAGTACCACTGTGGATTTCTGATCCGAACGTCGCTAGCGGAAAGAGAATCAATCCGGCGGCGTTCAGCAAGCCGGCCACGACGGTTCAAGGTAATCTGGGCCGCAACATCCTGAACGGATTTGGCGCGACGCAGGTCGATTTAACACTGCGGAGGCAGTTCAGAATTCAGGAACGCCTTTCGCTACAGGCGCGCGCGGATTTCTTCAATATCTTCAATCACCCCAATTTCGGTCCGCCAACCAATTACCTAAGTTCCCCTCTCTTCGGGCAAGCAACTCAGATGCTGGCATCAGCGCTCGGAACCGGTGGTGACAGCGGCGGCCTCAATCCGCTGTATCAAATCGGCGGCCCGCGATCGGCGCAACTGGCCCTAAAGCTTGTTTTCTAACCCGTCTTGCGCAGGCGAGGACGCCTGATCCTATAATGAAGTTGGTATGCCCGCGATCCACAGTCCGAAACTCCGTGAACCGAAGACCGATCCCCATTTACAGGGCGCCGGCGAGCGGGTCAAAGCGGCGGCGGAGGAGCTGGAGCGCCTCGGTGTAGCCGACAAGACCGGGAAGCGCGAGCGCAAAGATCTCCCCGAAGATATGCGGGAAGAGGCGGACCGCGACCTCGGCGGCTAAATGCCGTCCAGGATGTTCATCGTTGCCGGTCCGCCGGGCGGCGGCAAATCCAAAGCCTTCCCCGTTTCGGGATTTGGCGTCGACTTCTTCAACGCCGACGCGGCGTTGCTCAGACAAGCCC
>Ga0335070_10009803_pt1 | contig 11211 bp, 9 predicted proteins | sample Lox_Sample_13_FD_206722 | JGI IMG/M metagenome (GOLD analysis project Ga0335070, IMG submission 206722) | Soil microbial communities from Loxahatchee National Wildlife Refuge, Florida, United States - Lox_Sample_1.3 | ecosystem: Environmental > Terrestrial > Soil > Wetlands | place: USA: Florida... | reverse complement strand
GGGGAGGGATGCTGCGGAGACTGTTGATCTTCCTCGCCGTTCCAGCGCGAAGCCAGGGCTTCGGCTACACGCGCCAGCAGACCGTGAACGGTAAACGGTTTCTGGATGTGCTTTCGCTTGAACTCGACCGTCGCCAGACGCAAAGCTTCGCTGTCGGCATAGCCGGTCATAAAAAGCGTTACCAACGTGGGACGCCGCTGCCGCACCGTGCGGGCCAGCTCGGCGCCGTTCATTCCTGGCATGATCATGTCGGTCAGCAACAGATCGATGGCCGTAGTGCCGCCGCCTGCAATGCGTACCGCTGCCGCTGGTCCGTCGGCTTCCAGAACGTTGTACCCAGCCAGCTCCAGCGCTTCGCGCGTCACCATCCGCACCGCGGGCTCGTCTTCCACCAACAGTATGGTCGCCGGAACGGTCTGCACGCCTGTGAAACCCTGGGTCTTGCTCTGTCGGTTGGCGCCTTGCGTTGACCAGTTCATTGCTCTCCGTCGTAGCTTCGCTTTTTATTTGTCTTACGCTCTCCTTAAGTGCACGTTGTGAACCACTTACACATCGATGCCTGCACCCGCCGAAACTCTAGGCCTGTCAATAGCATACGAATAAAAGGCGAATTTGACGGTGCAATCCTCGGGTTCCCAGGCTGAAAAGTTTCCCAATTTGGTCGTTCTAATATGGGAATCACCGCCAGCCAGAGGCCCAGCCCTCGTCATCGCCCACTTGCCGCCCGCCCGCAGTTCCGCCTGCTGCAGGGCCCCGGCGTCCAACTACTGTTTTCGGCAGTGTTATGCTCTTCCATTAACCAACTCACTTCGCGCAGATCATCGCGCCCCTGAAGGATCCACACTGAAGATGAATACTGTCCCCTCTCTGCTGCGCCCGGTCGCAATCGTCCTCACGTTCGCACTCAGCGTCACGGCTGGCCTGCCGGCGGCCACACCGCCTTCTCCCAGCACTGAGTCAGTGAACTGGGAAGCCATGTCGGAAATCCGTAACGAGGGCTTCCTCCACTCGCAGGTCATGCAGATCGAAGAGCAGCTCACGGACGTAATCGGTTCGCGCCTCACCGGCTCGCCCAATATGAAGGCGGCCAACGACTGGACGCGCGACAAATTCACCGAGTGGGGACTGGTGAACTCCCACCTCGAGAGCTTCCCCTTCGGCCGCGGCTGGTCGAACGAGTACACCGAGGTCCGTATGGTCGCGCCGCAAGCCTCTCCAATGCTGGCCTATCCCAAGGCATGGACGGTGAGCACTAACGGCATCTTGCGGGCGCCTGTGGTGAAAGCAAAGCTGGCGACGCAGGCCGATCTAGACAAATACAAAGGTCAACTGGCAGGCAAGATTGTGCTCAACGGCGAGATGCGCGAGATCAAGCCCGGCGAAAAGCCCGCCCTGCGCCGTTACGACGACAAGGAACTTGCCGATCTTGCCCAGTACGAAATTCCCGCCGAGAAGCCGCGTTACAGCCGCGAAGAAATCGCCCAGCGTATTGCCTTCCAGAAGACCCTGAATCAGTACCTGATGGATGAGAAAGTCGCTGCGATTATCGACCCCAGCCGCAGCGGCGATAACGGACTCGTCTTCGTGCAGGGAGGTGCCAGCCACGAACCTGGCGATCCGGCTGGCGTGCCTTCGCTAGTCATGGCCATCGAGAACTACGGACGCCTGACGCGCCTGCTGGAAAAGAACATCCCCGTCGAGCTCGAGATAGACGTCCGCAACACGTTCTACGATTCCGACGCAAGCGCTTACAACACGGTCGCGGAAATTCCGGGCGGCGACAAGAAGGATGAGATTGTGATGCTGGGCGCTCACCTTGATTCCTGGCATGCGGGCACGGGTGCGACCGACAACGCGGCCGGCAGCGCCATCGTCATGGAAGCCATACGTATCCTGAAAGCCGTCGGATTTCAGCCGCGGCGCTCCATTCGTGTTGCCCTCTGGAGCGGGGAAGAGCAAGGGCTGCTGGGCTCAGCCGCCTATGTGAAACAACACTTCGGCTCGCACCAGCCGCCGTCGGATCCCAAGGAACTCGCCATGCCTGAGTGGCTGCGCAAGAACGATACCCCACTCGTCCTCAAGCCCGAGCAGTCCAGGGTCTCGGCCTACTTCAATGTGGACAACGGCACCGGAAAGATTCGCGGTATCTACCTGCAGGAAAATGAAGGAGTCGGTCCCATATTTAGTGCTTGGATGCAGCCTTTCAACGACTTGGGCATGACTACCATCACCGCCCGCAACACCGGCGGTACAGATCACGAATCGTTCGATGACGTCGGCATCCCCGGCTTCCAGTTCATCCAGGACCCGGTCGAATACATGACCCGCACCCACCACTCCAACATGGACGTGTACGAGCGCATCCAGCGTGACGACATGATGCAAGCGGCGGTGATTCTCGCCGGCTACGTCTATGATGCTGCTATGCGCGACCAGATGCTTCCACGCAAGCCACTGCCGAAGCCGGCTGCTACCAAATAGTCTGGTTGGATTCCAGGTAATTTAGCATCTGCCTGTGAGTCCTTTGTTCGACATTATTTAGACGAGAAATCGTATCCAACTTATTGATCGGACGACCTTGACGACGGGAAGGGGGAGGGACCCCATCCCAGTCGCCCGCCAAACTGGAAATTGCGAATGCAGGTCGGCGGCGACTTATGCTCTACGACTTCCGATCGGAAATCAGATGCTGAGATGTCGGCCGCGTACGCTCAGCACGGGACACCGCGCCTGCCGCACCACCGAGTGCAAGACCGTCCATGGAATGTGACTGGCAACGGTTCCACCGCCATGAACACCCATGACGATCAGGTCGGCCTGTCGCTCGCGCGCGAGACGAACGATTTCCCCAGCAGCGGCGCCGGCGCTCACTACCACCTGTGGTCTGCACCACAAGCTGGCGTCGTCGGGAACCAGTTGCCAGAGACGTTGGCGGCACTCGGCGAGCATTTCGCTGGTGTACTGGGCCGGCATTGGTTCCAGCACTTCGAGCACATGCAACAGGATGATCTCGGAGTTGTTCTCCTCAGCCAGCGAAAGCGCGTACGGCAACGCGTGCATCGATCCTTCTGAGAAATCCGTAGCGAACAGCAGGCGCGACAACTGCTCGTGATCCGCCAGGGACGGTGACACGTCGGGACCGACTGTGAGCACTGGACACTTGGCATGGCGCAGTACTTCGTCGGCAACCGAACCCACTAGCAAGGTGCCGAGTACGCCGCGCCCATGAGTTCCGAGAACAATCAGGTCGATGTCTTGCTCGGCAATCAGTCCCGCCATCTCGGGCCAGGGATTCCCCTGCAGCAGCACAGACTCGTGCGCATACATACGAAGGGATTCAAGCTCCTCTAGCCGCTTCAGGCTGGCCGCCGCGCGCTGCTTTTGCCAGTCGCCTTCCAGAGGAATGGGCTCGGACGGGATAGGGACCTGCATCTCGGGTGGTGCAACGTGGACTACGGTCAGCCGGGAGTCGTAGCGCTTCGCCATTGCAAGAGCGTGCAGGAGTGCACGCTGCGATACTTCGGAGAAGTCAGTTGCGAAGAGAATGTGCTTGAACGTTACACGCGTAGCGGTAGCTGCTGCCATGGCACACCTCCACAGACGAGTTTGGGAGCCAGCCTGTTTGACTTATAGCGCGCCAGTGGGTGGTTCGCTGTGATTGCAGTCACCCGATAATGTGAGTGGTTGTTGCCTTGACGCCGAAGCCGGCCGATTTCACAGGTGTGTTCTACTGTGTCGGAGCCAATGTCCGAAGTCGAACCCAAAGTGCAATCGCTCATCTGGCCCACCAGCCGCCGGTGGCGCATCGCCGTGTTGCTCGGGATCGGCGTGATCGTAAATTTCTTTGACAGGGTCAATCTCTCGGTTGCGATTATTCCGCTGCGAACTGATTTTGGCCTGAGCTCTGTGGCCCAGGGATACCTGCTGGGTGCCTACAGCGTAACGTACGTCGTGCTCCAACTACCGTCTGGTCCGCTGCTCGACAGGTTGGGAGTGGGGCCCGTGATCCGCGCCAGTACCCTGCTATGGAGTGTGGCTTCGTTCGCGACAGCCGCCGCTAGAGGATTTGTCGGGATGTTTTCTGCGCGTTTGCTGCTCGGCATTGCGGAAGCACCGACATTTCCGGGGAACGCGAAAGCGATCAGTGTGTGGTTTCCTGGCAGCCAGCGCGGTTTGGCGACGGCGATTTTCGATTCGAGTGCGAAGTTCGCCTCGGCGATCGGCGTTCCGATAGTCTCCCTCGTTGTGCGCTATTGGGGATGGCGGGCGAGTTTCGTGTTTACGGGGTTGCTCAGTCTCGCTTACTTCGCACTGTTCTGGCGCGTGTATCGGGACCCGGAGGACGACACGCGATTGACGCGCGGCGAGCGAGTACAGCAGGCAGCGGACGGACGCCACGAACCCAGCGTCGATACCAGACATACCGCCTCGTTGTGGTACCTGCTGCGGCAGAAGAAAGTGTGGGGCCTGTCGCTTGGAATGGCGGCTTACAACTACAATTTCTATCTGTTCCTGACGTGGCTTCCGGGATACCTCAACACGGCTCTCCACCTCGATGTGCTGCGCTCGGGCATGTTTACCGCAGTACCATGGCTAGCAGCGACCGCGAGTGACTTGATCGTAGGCGGATGGCTGGTGGACCGCCTGATTCAGACGGGGCGTAGTGCAACGCGCGTGCGGCAGGCTATCCTCATCGGAGGTCTGGTGCTCGGACTCGCAGTTGCCGGAGCCACACGCACGAGTGTTCCCTGGCTTGCCATTGCTTGGATTTCGATTGCGCTGTGCGGACTGGCGGCATCGGCGCCGGTAGGCTGGTCGATTCCGGGGCTGATCGCGCCACCGGGAAGCACGGCGCGAGTAGCCGGCATCATGAATTTCTTTGCAAACCTTCCCGGCGTGCTTGCGCCGGTGGTCACCGGATATCTGGTCGGCAATACGCAATCATTTCGCCGGCCCTTCCTGGTTGCCGCATCAGTACTGGTTTGCGGAATTCTCGCGTACATATTTCTGCTGGGCGAAATTGAAACCATAACGCCACCCGCGGTTGCGCGTTGAGTCTCGCCGAGCTGCTCCTGCTCTGCGAGAATAGAGATAGAAATGACATATTCGCACGAGCATCACGAGCAGATTTCGCCGCATCATCCCGGAAACTCCGTAGTAGCCGCTGACGACAAGAAATCGGGGCTGAAGTACTGGGCCGAGCGCGTACTGGAAGAGGCGGACAAGGCTGCCCACGACTTCGCCGCTGATCCGGTACATGACCTGCGGGTGGCGATTCGACGATGCCGGTCGATGGCCGACGGGTTCCTCTCCATCGATCCCGATCCGGCGTGGCGGCAGATGAAGAAGCTGGGGAAAGGCCTATTCGCAAGCCTCGGCGAGCTCCGCGATACGCAGGTGATGATGGAGTGGGTCGAGAAACTGTCGGCGCCCGAAGATCCGCTGCGGACAATCCTGCTGGAGTCGCTGCAGCAGAAAGAAGCGACGCTGAAGGTCGCTGCGAAGGAGGCGGTCCACGGCTTCGACCGCGCACGGTGGATAGAGTTGAATTCCAAGCTCGCTGAGCGCGCGACGCTGATACCGCTGGAAGGCCCGGCGTTCCAATACCTGGCGCTGGAGCGATGGCACGAAGCGTACGAGCTGCATCGTACAGCGCTGCGCAACCGGAGCGCCGTGGCGTATCACCAGTTGCGCATCGGCATCAAGCGGTTTCGCTACACCGTAGAGAACTTTCTGCCGGAACGCCACAAGCGCTGGTCGCGCGACCTGCGCGACTTGCAGGACGCGTTGGGCGAAGTACACGATTTCGACGTGCTATGGGCGATGGTCAAGGCGCATGCCGAAGTAGGGCCGGAGGAACGGGGCCTATGGCAGCAAACCATTGCCACCGAGCGGCGGAAGCGCCTGGAGCTTTATCGAAAGAAGATGCTGGGCAAAAACGCGCTCTGGCAGCGGTGGCGCGCGGAACTGCCGGCAGGCGACGCATTGGCAGAAGCAGCGCTGGAGAAGATGCGCATCTGGGCGGCGTTCCATGATCCCGACGACAAGCACACCGAGCTCGTAACCCGGCTGGCGCTGGAGATCTTCGACGGACTGACCCGGGAAAAGCTGTTTCCGCAGTCAGAGTCCGCACGGCGAATTCTGGAAGCCGCGGCTGTGCTGCACGACCTCGGCCGCGGCAAGGACGGTGCACACCGCAAGCGCGGCTACCGCATGATTCGCCATCTCAAGCCGCCGGCTGGATGGTCAGACGAATATCTGCAAGCCGTGGCTATCGTAGCCCACTATCATCGCGGCAGCCTGCCACCTTCCAATCACCCCATCTTTGCCGGACTCCCGGCGCAGCGGCGATCAGAGCTGATGCCGCTGGCGGGTGTGCTGAGACTGGCGAATGCACTGGACGACCTGCACGACCAGCGCATTTCCACTCTTGTGCTGGAGCGGACCGGAAATGTGGTGACGATCTATGCACAGGGATACCACAGCACGATAAGTCCCTTCGGTGAACAATTGGCGCGCTCCAGCTACCTGCTGGAAAGCTGCCTGAAGATAGCGATTGTCTTCAAGCCTCTCACTTTACGGCGCATGACGAACACAATCAATGAAAGGCGAAACCAACCAACGACGGACCAGCGGGGCGAGCCGGCCAGCTAGGCGGCGTGACGGGTGTCCTTGTAGGGATCCCCGACATAAACGAATGGGTACTTCTTGAGTGCTTCGAGGTTCTTCGCCGCGGCATGACGTTCTACCTCTTCCATCAACCTGCTGACTTCTTCCTTGGCCATGCCTTTGGTGGCGGCCCAGAATTTGTTGGGGAAAAACCAGATTCTTTCGCGCTGGTTGACTTCGGGGGAACTATCACTCTCAAGCGTCATTTTACTCCTCCCACAATGTCAGATACAAGTGAATGAATCGACGTGTGAGCACGAATCATTTTATGAGATTAGATTTTTACAACAATATAATTATCGCTCATCGGAGCGAGGAAGTAAATCGCCCCATGACGCGCCTGACAGCGGGGATTGCCGACCGCACTACGGTTTGCGCAACTACAATCGCATCTTGGACTTGCACGGCGAGTCGGGCCCCGGGTCACAAGGCAGTCTTACAGCTTTCACGCGCCAGCTGTGGAAATCATTCACTTTCGCGGCGGAATGATTCTGCATGCTGTGATGGACCACCCATCAAGCGTGGAACAGGTGCACTCCAAACGCCTTATCGTGTACGCACACGAACCGCCAAGGGGGCATTTTAAACGCCCGCAAAGTACTGCCACAATGTGGGACATGAGCAAGAGCCCGGACCAGGGAGAGCACGTTGTCGCTTCCGTTGCCGCTTGCGCGGCTGCGCTTTGCCTCCCGCGCGAGGCCGTCATTCGAGCGAAGGCGACGGTCGGGGAGGAAGAGGTAGAGTCTGACAATGTGGTATAAGCAAAAACGACCGTCGGACCTCTCATATCGCAGAACCGGCTCAGGACATTGCTCTACGAAGAAGGGCGGGCAGCGGCAACAGGTCGTCGCGCGCGACCCGAGACTTCGGCGGAGAGGCGCACCGGCGCACCCCTGCGCTCTGGAAGTATCTGCGGTTGACGACAAGGGTTTTCTCACTGAATATGATTTCTGAATCGTGCACGTCGCGGCGCGCATTTCCGCGATCGGAACGACGCGTTCACCTGGGATGGGCATGAATACTTTTCCCATTATGCTGGCGACGCTGTGTGTGTTCGCGGCGGGATACCGGTACTACAGCGCCTTCATCGCTGCCAAAGCGTTGGTCCTCGACGATCGCCGCACCACGCCGGCGCACCAGTACGAAGACGGGCACAACTACGTGCCGTCGCCGAAGTGGGTACTGTTCGGGCACCACTTCGCGGCGATCGCAGGCGCCGGGCCGCTGGTAGGGCCAACCCTGGCGGCGCAGTTCGGATTTGCGCCGGGATTTCTTTGGATCCTCCTTGGATCGGTTTTCGCGGGTTGCGTACAGGACTTCATCGTGTTGGCAGCTTCGATTCGCCACAAGGGGCGCTCGCTGGCCGTCGTGGCCAGGACGGAAGTAGGACCTTGGGCCGGGCTGGTCACCATGATCGCCTTACTGTTCATCCTGCTGGTGACGCTGGCGGGGCTGGGCATCGTGGTGGTCAACGCACTTTCGAACAGTCCTTGGGGCGTCTTCACGATCGCGATGACCATACCGATTGCCATCATGATGGGGCTTCTGATGTTCAAGAGCTCGCCGGGACGTGTCACGATTGCCGGTCCGAGCACCCTGGGTGTTGTCTTGCTCCTGGCGAGCGTCGTCGCCGGCCGCTGGTTCGCTGGATCCGTGTTCGCCGCGACGCTGACGTTCAATGCGCATCAGATCACAATCTTGATCGTGCTCTACGGATTCGTGGCTTCCGTTCTGCCAGTATGGTTTCTGCTGGAGCCGCGCGACTATCTGTCGACCTACATGAAGTTGGGCACGATCGCCCTGCTGATTCTCGGGGTCCTCGTCGTACATCCCGACATTCGCTTTCCCATGGTTGCCGAGTTTGCGAACGGCGGCGGGCCGATCATCAGAGGCAAACTGTTCCCGTTCCTGTTTGTCACCATCGCTTGCGGGGCGATCTCGGGATTCCATTCGCTGATCTCCTCGGGTACCACGCCGAAGATGCTCGACAAAGAAACCGACGCACGCCCCATCGGTTTTGGCGCCATGCTATGTGAGGGAACGGTTGCCGTCCTCGCTCTTATCGCCGCCACAGCGATGCATCCAGGCGACTACTTCGCCATCAACTCCACGCCGGCGGTGTTCTCCAGCCTGGGCATGCAGACCGTTGAACTCGCGAGCTATTCGCGGGAGGTCGGCGAGCAACTCGCTGGACGCACGGGCGGAGCCGTCTCGCTCGCGATCGGGATGGCGCAGATTTTCCGGGGACTTCCGGGAATGCATGCGCTCATGTCGTATTGGTATCACTATGCCATCATGTTTGAGGCATTGTTCATACTCACGACGGTTGACACCGGCACGCGCGTCGCGCGCTACGTGATGCAGGAAGTGGTGGGCAAGGTCTATCACCCATTTGCCAATACGCACTGGTGGCCGGGGAATGTGACGGCAACTACACTCGTGGTGCTGAGTTGGGGCTACCTCATCTATACGGGAAACATTTCTACTATTTGGCCCCTGTTCGGAACGGGCAATCAACTGCTGGCCACCATCGCACTAGCGGTGTCCACGACCTTTCTCGTGAACATGGGAAGAGTGAAGTACGCCTGGGTGACGGCAATTCCGATGTGCTTCGTTGCGGTCACGACCCTCACCGCAGGCGTACTGGGCATCCGGACGATCTTCTGGCCGCTGACATATCAACCCGGCAAGGAGTTTCAGGGATATCTCGACTCGACGCTAATGGGCATATTTATCCTCGGCGTGGTGCTGGTGCTCATCGAGACGGGTCGCCGGTGTTGGAAGACGCTGCACGGCGAGCCTCTTCCCAAAGAGGCATTTGGGAAGCCGGAAGAGGCATTGGAAGTGCGGCTGAACTGTTGCTGAACCCGCCGGCTGCGAGAGGCATACTCCGGGCGGATATGAAGTTGTGAAGCGAGGGAGCCGAGCCTGCGGGCGTCGGCCTGCCCAATCGGCACAGCCGCCTTCCCCGAGTGAAGGCAGCCAGAGTTACGAACACTCCTCCGAGAAGCGTCAAGGACCTAGGTTCGGCGACCCTTGTGCCCAAGGGTTTTTCGTCCTGGGGAACCTCCAGTGCGCCCGACATGTCGTCAGCGGCGGTGGCTGATTTGGCGTCGACGGTGAGCAAGTCGGTGAACTGAAGCGTAGTCTGACCAAGCGCAGGCATCGTACTCGCGTCCCAACCTGCGTCGCAAAAGTCGCGGGGCCGTACTTCGCTGATGCACTGAACCAGCGACTGCGAGTCCGAGCGAAGGTCGCCCGTGAGATTAAGAGAGGCGTCTGCGCGTTGGGGCGCAGTTACGGCCCCCAGGGCGAGCAAGCTAGCGAATGACACGGAAACCCCGAGTCTTCGCCACCCAGCGGTGCCTCCTGGCAGTAATATCATACTGGTTACTATACACAGGGGTATGTTGCCTAGTGTGTAACTTTAGTGCTGTTTTTACAGAAAATTCGTCTGCGGATGAGTAAAAAATTGCCTGGTACGAATTTCCGCGAGCTCGTCTTCTGGCTCGGTTGGGCGCGCGCTCGACTCGGGAACTACGGCTGCGAATCGGCCGGCCGTCCAGTCAGCCGCTCGATCCGCTTGGCAATTGGCGGATGGGTGGAGAAAAGGCTCGAGAAGTCCACTCCGAGCAGCGGCGCCACGATGAATAGGTGCGCCGTGGACGGAGTTGCCTGCATTGGGACCCGTTTCGAATAGGCATCCAGCTTACCCAGCGCGCTGGCCAGCGCGTAGGGGTTTCCCGTGTAGCTGGCGCCGCTGGCATCTGCCTCGTATTCCCGCGAGCGCGAAACCGCAAGCTGGATTAACGTCGCGGCAATCGGCGCAAGAATGAGCATCAGCAATGCGACAATGCCGCCGCCGCGGTCGCGATCGTCACGCCCTCCACCACCGCCAAACAGCGACGCCCAATAGCCCATGCGCGCCAGCATCGTAATCGCGCCCGCAAGTGTCGCAGCGACGGAACTGATGAGGATGTCGCGGTTTCGCACATGGCCCAGCTCATGCGCCAGCACGCCCTCCATTTCCTCATCGTTGAGCAGGTTCAGGATGCCCTCCGTCATGGCCACCGACGCGTGCTGCGGATTACGTCCAGTGGCGAATGCGTTCGGCGATTCCGACGGAATCACGTACATCTTCGGCATCGGGATGCCGATCTTCTGCGTCAACCGCTCGACGATCTCGTACGCGCGCGGCAGTTGCTCGCGCGTTACCGGTTGGGCGCGGTAAGCCGCCAGTGCAATCTTGTCACTGAAAAAGTAAGACGCAAAATTCATGACGACGGCGATCACCAGCGCCAGCACCATGCCGCGCTCCCCGCCGAACATCTGGCCGACGAACAGTAGAAACAGCGTCATTGCCGTGAGCAGCAACGCAGTCTTGAAGGTGTTTCCCATATCTCGATCCCGACTATGTAGATGTGCCACGATCGCCCAGGATGCGTTTGCAGCTCCTCAGATGCCGAGCTGTTCCTCTTCGTCCGGTCCCCGGCGCGATGACAGGTCTCTCTGGCCTTCGAAGTCGGTCATGGCGGTGATGGC
>Ga0335070_10009802_pt1 | contig 11212 bp, 12 predicted proteins | sample Lox_Sample_13_FD_206722 | JGI IMG/M metagenome (GOLD analysis project Ga0335070, IMG submission 206722) | Soil microbial communities from Loxahatchee National Wildlife Refuge, Florida, United States - Lox_Sample_1.3 | ecosystem: Environmental > Terrestrial > Soil > Wetlands | place: USA... | reverse complement strand
TGGAGGCTGTTCGATAACTCGCGCCAATGTCGTTGGGGGAAAAACCTCCAGGGGCGAGAACCTCAATTTTTCCGGCCGTCACGATGCGGTCGTTCCCTTCCCGGGGCGAGCGGATCAGGGAATTCATTCTTGCAGAGATGCGGGTAATGGTTATCATGAGCCCGGCGACGGTTTAACTGGATAACAACTGGAATCTGACAAACTGCGACAAAGGAGCATGAGATGGCTGAACCGTTCAAGGCGATGAAAGTGACCGATCACGTATACTGGGTAGGTGCAATCGATTGGGGTATCCGGGATTTTCATGGCTATCTCACCGAACGCGGCAGCACCTACAATGCCTTCCTGGTCATGGCCGACAAGATCACCCTGGTCGACACGGTCAAGTCTCCGTTCAAAGACCAGCTCCTTGCCCGCATCGCCTCCGTGGTTGATCCCAAGAAGATCGACTACATCGTCTCCAACCATGCGGAAATGGATCATTCCGGCTGCCTGGTGCAGGTGATCGACGCGGTGCAACCGGAGAAGGTGTTCGCCTCCGTGGTCGGGAGCAAGTCCCTGAAGGAGCACTTCCATCTGGATCGAGAGATCGTGCCGGTGAAGAACGGGGAGAGCTTGAGCCTGGGCAACCTGAGCCTCACCTTCCTCGAAACCAGGATGCTCCACTGGCCGGACAACATGTTCAGCTATCTCCCCGAGGAGCGCGTGCTTTTCTCCCAGGATGCCTTCGGCATGCACCTGGCCACCAGCCAGCGCTGGGCCGATGAGATCGACGAGGGCGTGCTCGAGTGGGAAGGGGCCAAGTACTTTGCCAACATTCTCCTGCCTTATTCTTCCCTGGTGCTGAAACTCATCGACAAGGTGAAATCCCTGAACCTGGCCATCGATATCATCGCCTGTGACCACGGGCCCATGTGGCGGAAGGATCTCGGCAAGATCATCGGCTGGTACGCCCGCTGGGCCGAGCAGAAGCCGACGTTGAAAGTAGTCGTCGTCTTCGATACCATGTGGCACAGCACCGCCAAGATGGCGGAGGCGATCGTGGAGGGTCTCATCGCCGGCGGCGCCCATCCCAAGCTCATGCCCCTCAAGTCCAATCACCGGAGCAACGTCGCCACCGAGATCCTGGATGCGGGAGCCCTCCTGGTCGGCTCGCCGACTCTTAACAACAACATGTATCCTTCCGTGGCGGACCTTTTGACCTATCTCAAGGGCCTGAGGCCGCAGAACCTGATAGGCGCGGCCTTCGGGTCTTACGGCTGGAGCGGCGAGGCTGTGGGCCAGGTGCGGGATATATTGCAAGCCATGAATGTTGAGCTGGTGGGGGATGCGCTGCGGGTCAAGTATGTTCCCGGCACCGATGTTCTCAACCAGTGCTACGAACTCGGGCAGAATGTGGCCGAAAAGCTCAAGGCTAAGGTCGGGCGAGGATGATGAAAGCAGGCCCCGGGAAGGGCCGCATAGGGAGGTACCCCATGAAGAACACCTGGAAGTGCAGCAAATGCGGATACACGGTTGAGACGGACGCTCCGCCTGAAAAATGTCCCGCGTGCAGAGAGACGTGCGAGTTCCTGAACGTCACTTGCTACATTCCCGAGTGCGGGCTCACGGGAAGTGATCCGCGGCTGAAATAGCAGGCCGACGGAGAGAGGGCGGCACACTGGTGGACTCGGTCTCGGATCCGCCGGCAAAGCGCAAAGAGGGTGAGGTTCGCCCGTGACGGTTAAGGTCCTCGGTATCTACGGCAGTCCACGCAAGGGCGGCAACACCGACCTTCTCCTCGATCGCGTCCTCGAGGGCGCGCGCGCGGCGGGCGGAGAGGTGCGTACCCTTTACGCCCGGGACCTCAAAATCGGTGGCTGTCTCGAGTGCGGCGGCTGCGACGACACGGGCGAGTGCGTCGTGCCCGATGATATGGAGAAGGCCTATCCCCTCCTCGAAGAGTCTCGGATCATCTTTCTTGCCGCGCCGGTTTTCTTCTATAACGTCCCCGCGCAGCTCAAGGCCCTGATCGATCGCACCCAGGCACTCTGGTCGAAGAGGCGGCTCGAGAAATCTCCTGCAAAGTTGAAGGTCCACGAGCGCGGCAAGGGATACCTCATCGCCGTCGGTGCGACCAAGGGGGCGAATCTCTTCCAGGGCTGCGAGCTCACGGCGCGCTACTTCTTTGACGCCCTCGATATGACCTACGACGGCGGGCTCTTCTTCGGCAAGGTCGAGGCGAAGGGCGAGATTCTCAACCATTCGGATGCCATGTCACAGGCTCTTGCCTTCGGCAAAAACGCTGTGGAGACCGTCAGGGCGTAACGGAGTGGGCCTACCTTCCCCGCGTCTTCTCCCTCCGGTCGGCGTAGACCCTCACCCAATGACATCGCTCCACCTCCTCCGTTGATCCTCCTCGACATTCGCGCTGTACCTCCTCCCGCTCCTACTAGCAGGATGCTGAAAGACTCTGCCACAGCGCTACTCATACCGCGAGACCGGGTAATCCTCGTCGGCAAGGCCGCATAGTCGCACCATGAATAAGGTTGTGGTGTTCCGGCCCACAGCAGAGCGAAGGTACAATATTCGGGAAGGTTTTCCGAGGGCTGGGGATTAAGAGGTGGCTCCAGATGCGCCTTGCCTCGGAGATTACCCGGTCTCCGCCGTCCCCACCCTCCGTGAGGATGACGTGGTTTTTCAGCAACCTGCTAGACTGCCCCGCGGTTCGTGGTTACCCTTGTTCTGTATCCCCCCTCATGACTCACGCCCGTAAGGAGATGGCATGGACTCAGATCACCATACATCGGAAAAGAAACCGAATCGGCTGAGCTACGAGAAGAGCCCATACCTCTTGCAGCACGCCGAAAATCCCGTTGACTGGTACCCCTGGGGAGAGGCGGCATTCCAGAAAGCAAAGGCCGAAGACAAGCCTATTTTCCTCTCCATCGGCTACTCCACCTGCCACTGGTGCCATGTCATGGCCCATGAGTCCTTCGAAGACGAGGAAGTGGCCCAAGTCCTCAACCAGCATTTTGTCGCCATCAAGGTGGATCGGGAGGAGCGGCCGGACGTCGATGCCGTCTACATGAACGTGTGCCAGGCCGTTACCCTCCGCGGCGGCTGGCCTCTGTCCATCTTCATGACCACGGGGGCCAAGGCCTTCTACGCCGGGACTTACTTCCCCAAGATCGGGAGGATGGGGATGCCTGGTTTCGTGGATGTGCTGGTCCAGATTGCCGCCGCCTGGAAGAACGACCGCCAGCATCTCATCGAGGTGAGCGAGAAGATCACCCGGGGGATCCAGCCACGAGCGGGTCACGACGTGGGCCCTCGGCTCGACGTCGACACCCTCAGCAAAGGCTACGACCAGCTCCTGCAAGCCTTTGATTCTCGGTGGGGAGGCTTCGGGTCCGCCCCCAAGTTCCCCACGCCCCACAACCTCACCTTCCTGCTGCGATGGTACAGGCGGAGCGGTGATCGCGGTGCCTTGAAGATTGTGGAGCGGACCTTGGAAGCCATGCGGTACGGTGGCATCTACGACCAGATCGGCTTCGGGTTTCACCGGTATTCGGTCGATGAGAAGTGGCTGGTCCCCCACTTCGAGAAGATGCTCTACGATCAGGCCTTGCTCGCCATGGCCTACGCCGAGGCCTACCAGGTAATGGGCAAGGAGAGCTACGCCCGGGTGGCGAGGGAGATTCTTACCTACGTGCTCCGCGACATGACCGATCCGGAGGGCGGCTTCTACACAGGCGAGGACGCGGACAGCGAGGGGAAGGAGGGTCTCTTCTATGTCTGGACCCCCGCTCAGGTACGGGACGTCTTGGGCAAAGAGCGGGCCGACCTATTCTGCAAGTTCTACGACATCGGCCCCCACGGCAACTTCGAGGAAGGTCGCAGCATCGCGCACATCCGTATACCCATCGAGGAATTTGCCGCGCGGGAAAAGGTGGAGCCGAGGGAACTCGAACATCTCCTGCGGGAAGCGAGGGAGCGCCTCTTCGAGGCGAGAGAGAGGAGGATCCATCCCCTCAAGGACGACAAGGTGCTGACCTCGTGGAACGGGCTCATGATCGCCGCCATGGCCAAGGCCTACCAGGCCCTCGGGGATCAATCCTTTGTGGAGGCGGCCCGGCGCGGGGCCGACTTCATTCTCGAGCGGTTGAAGGCGCCCGGTCCGCGACTCTATCGTCGCTATCGCCAGGGCGAGGTGGCGAACCCCGGGTATGCGGACGATTATGCTTTCCTGGTCTGGGGTCTTCTCGAGCTCTACGAGGCAACCTTCGATCTCAGGTATCTGGAGGAGGCGGTGAGCCTTAACCAGGTGATGATCGACCTCTTCTGGGATGAGGATCATGGGGGGGTGTTCTTCACCGGGAGGGAGCACGAAGGTCTCATTGCCCGGAACAAGGAGATCTACGATGGAGCAGTACCGTCGAGCAATTCGGTGGTGGCGCTCAACCTGATCCGTCTGGGACGAATGACCGGTTCCTCGGGCCTGACGGAGAAGGCGACCGAGGTGGCGAAGGCCTTCTCGAAGCGAGTCAAGGCCTATCCTTCGGCCTATACGCAGTTTCTCGCCGGGCTCGAGTTCATGATCGGGCCCAACCACGAAATCGTTGTCGTCGGCGATCTCGGGCGGGAGACAACGAGGGCCATGGTAGACGCCGTGCGCCGAGCCTTCCTGCCCAACAAGGTGTTGTTGTCGAGACGGAACGGCGAGCCCGATGAGAGACTCGATCGCCTCGCCCCGGAGGTGAAGGGTCTTTCGGAGGCCGACAGGTCGCCAGCGGTGTACCTGTGCCAGGACTTCGTCTGCGGCAGCGCGCTCACCACAGTGAGCGAACTGATAGTGGCGCTGAAGGGAGCAGGTGCCGTGACCGGTGTCACAGAAACGCATGTGGCGTAGGGGAACGGGCCGAACCAACTGCTCTCCCCCTCCTCTCCGGGCCGGCGGCAGCCGGTGGAGGGGCAGGAAGTATGATGATCTCAATAAATTCCCTCTCCCTTGGCCACCTCCGCCGTAGTAGCCACGCCTACGAAGGCTGGAATGGGAGAGGGCTTGCCCGCCTTAGGCGGGTGAAGGTGAGGGTGATCAACCCATCAGGAATGTGCGACGACTCGGCGCTCGTTGCTCGTGGAACTTTTTGCGAACGAGACAGTGAGAGCTACTGAGTTTAAGAAGGAGAATGTCATGCACAACAACAAGGAACTGTGCGAGAAGATACGATCCCTCTACCCGGCCATCGGCGAGTGCGGGATCGACGTGGATGTCGTCTACGATGAGCGGAAGAAGGCCTATGTCGTTGACCTGAAGCACGGAAGGCACGAGCTCAAAACCCACCTGGAACCGACGGACGCTGATGCCTGCATGGAGGGCAGGCAGTGTGTGTATCTCGGTACCCAGATCGCCCAGCTCGTGGCCAACGTCAAGAGAAGGGCGTAGCGGGAAGGCACCGCGAGAGGATTCATGGGCGCGCGGAGCAGAGCGTCTCTCGCGCCCGGAAAGGTATTGAACTAGGGGGGGCTGACGAACAGTCTGCGGCGAAGGGGCACGCAGACTCGGGGAATGATCTGCATCAGCTGCCGAGAACCATGGGGAAGGGCCATGTACCGCCCCTTCCTTTTTTTCTTGTTTCCGTGCTATAGCGATACCGTCCCGACGTGAACCAGGAGGAAGGATGCAGCGCTTCGAGTATTCCATTACCAAGCACGAGGCGGAAAGGTTCAAGCACGTCGTGTACTTCTGTTCGGAAGCGGGAGAATGCGGTCTGGACGAGGTTCCAGGGGATCAGATCAAGATGCTTGCCGCCCTCCTCAATGAGCAGGGCCAGGCAGGATGGGAGCTGATTCAGGTATCCTTCGGCAAGGGGGGTGTCATGGCCTTCTGGAAGAGGGAGATCCAGGCCTAAGAAAGGCTTCCGCCCCCCATCATTTCCCTCTTCCCCTGTCCGAGGTCGGGAGCCTCCTCTGTTCCACCCTTCCTGCAGTTATCCGCCCCAGGGCATGGCCGCATACGTGGCGGCGATCTTGTCCCGATACTCCCTGAAGAACCTTTCGTGGGCTTTCTCCCATCGAGAGAGCATGGCGAAGGCCTCCTTCGCAGGACCTTCCGCACCCTGTGCCGCCCGCTCGTAAAACTCGCTGAGATCCTTTTCAATGAGCCAGGCGGTGTTGAAGACGGTCACGTCGGGCACCATGGAACCCTCGATGCACTGCTGCATGAATTCCGATCGGGCGCGGGCGTCGAAATAGTTGGTCGGTTCCAGGACCATCTCTTTCACCCGGCCGAGGTCGACACCTTTCCCCTGCTTCAGGTTGTCGATGATCCCGCTGATGAAGAGGATGTGCTTCTCCTCTTCCTGGATCAAGCGCTTGAAGGCGCTCACCGCCGCCCCGATTCCCATCCGTTGCAGCGAGGTCTGAAAAAAGCTCATGCCGGTCTGTTCCTGATTCAGTGCGTACTCGTACACCTTGATGAGGTTCTCCTGTGTGGACATGACCTTCCCCCTCGTATCTCCCATGGCGGTCCATGGGGAGGTTGAATGACCGCCTTTTCCCCGGCGCCGCGCCCGCTGACCGTTGTGAGCGAGCGGCGGTGGCGCGCCGAGGAGTTACGGCAAAACGGAAGCTGAAGTATGGACAGCTCCTCTCCGAGCAGAGGTCCCTTTGGCAAGTCTCAGCCTGGATTTTGATGGAGAAGTCGATACTGATGAAAGGGTACGAGGGGAGTATAGCTGATTGATCTCGAGGGAGGCAATCGTTGATGACCCCGTAAAAAGTCGCCAAAGCAGACGGCACAGTAAAAAGCTCCAGATGCAAGGCGCGCGAATCTTGAGGAATGAGGCGTACAGAGAAGTACGCTGCAATGACGAAAGATGAGCCGCAACGCCGCAGAAGGACTTTTTACCAAGCCGTCAATCGTTGCGGGAGAGAAGGGTACTACTGTTGATCCGGGGGACCAGGGTGATTATATCACGGGGAATTGGTCATTGACGGCGGAAGGGACGAGGCGCTCTGGCAGGGAGTGCTCGGTTGGGACGGGATGACAGAGAGGCCGTTGACAGGTCGGGGACTCAAGGGACGCGTGCTGGGTGCCCTGAGTTCCGACGATAAGGCGGAGGGTCTGGCAGAGCTCGCCGATCTTCCGGCGCGGCAGGTGGTGAGCCCCCTCTTCTCCTTCTTCTGTAGCACCGATCCCACCGTGAGGTGGCGTGCCGTCACCGCGATGGGCGTAGTCATGACAACGCTCGCCTCCGCGGATATGGAAGCGGCCCGGGTGGTCATGCGCCGGATGATTTGGCAGTTGAACGAAGAGTCGGGAGGAATCGGCTGGGGAATCCCGGAGGCGATGGGCGAGACCATGGCGCGTCATGAGGGACTGGCGGAGGAGTACGCTCACATGCTTGTGTCCTATATCCAGGAAGACGGTAACTTTCTCGAACATGTACCTCTGCAGCGGGGAGTGCTCTGGGGCCTGGGAAGGCTTGCTCAGGCTCGACCTTCGCTCGTGGAAAAGGCCGCCCCGGACATTGAGACTTTCCTGAGCGCTGAGGACGCTCAGCTCCGGGGACTCGCTGCGTGGATTCTGGGGCTTGTCGGTGCGAAGGAAGCACGGCCGCGGCTGGAGAGTCTGACCACCGATGGTGCGGAGGTCCTCCTCTATCTGGACTGGCGCGAGGAGAGGTGCACGGTGAGCGAACTGGCAAGCCAAGCTCTGGCGGCGCTCAAAGGGACACCTTCATGAGATGAATGGTTAATACTCGTGGTGGCGCTTCCCATGGGACCGGGGAGATACCGTAGAACAAAAAGTTGCGTGGAACAGAAGGCTACCCCCTTGAACAAAGGGGGCACGGGCGATTTGAGTATCAGCGACGAAATCCCCCTGATGTCCCCCTTTTTCAAAGGGGGATGGTGTAGAGATTGAGGTCGCAAGGGATATACGTATCATTTGTTCCTTGGGTAATGGCGAATCAGGAAAGTACTGGTGAACGGTTCTAGCCCGCATTATGCACGAGACGCCGGCGCGAGATCGTGGAGATGGTTGTGCCACCGGGCAACCACAGGGGCTCGGACCTGAGGCGTACTTGTCAGTACGTCGCAAGGTGAGCTTGTCCTGAGCCTGTCGAAGGAACACCCGAGGACGCCCGGAAGGACGGCCATATCCGCGGTCGCAGCAGGTGATTCGTGCATAATGCGGGTTAAGTGTTGGGAGGAAAGGACATGACACTCAAAGCGTATTTTGCTTCCGTGAAAGGTCGAGGAATCCTGGCTACCGCAGATGGCGACGGCAAGGTGGACGCGGCGGTCTATGCTACCCCGCACTTCGTGGACGACGAGACGATCGCCTTCATCATGCGCGATCGGCTGACCCACCACAATCTCCAGTCTAACCCGCACGCTGCTTATCTCTTCATGGAGAGGGGCGAAGGCTACGCCGGGAAAAGGCTTTTTCTCACCAAGATCCGGGAAGAGCAGGACTCAGAGCTCCTTCACAAGCTTCGGAGGAGGAAGTACGAAGACGAGAAAAAGGAGCCGAAGTTCCTGGTCTTCTTCCGCATCGACAAGGTGCTGCCCTTGATCGGGGCGGGAAAAGGGAATGGTGCGGCCGAGGACGAGTAGTCGCTCACGGGCAGGCGCGCGGGGAGCCGACGCCCATTTGCACAAGCGCTCTCGAGTGGTTCCGCGACCCAGGACGATCTGCTCGGCAAAGCCACGCCAAGGCGTGGCGGCGTCATTGATCGTGCAGGGGCAGGCCTGGCGTTCCTGGGAAGCGGCGGTGCTGACCATACGGCGGGTGCGGTGACCTGCCCTACCCTGTCTTGCCCGTAGGGCCGATCACGCTATCGGCCTTAAGGAGAGCCCAGATGCACCTTGCCTCACAGGTCACCCTGCGTGCGGTGACGGCCTCCTCTTGAGGCATCAAGAAGTCTCACTGGAGACCCGGTGGCGGCTCAGCGAACCGGGCACAAGCGTGTTGCCTTCCGACGGGGGTTGTGTCAGAATTCGGGGACGTCACTGACCATCTACGATGACGAGGGGGAATCTATGGCGCAGAACGAGAACGTCAAGCTCTACTCGCTCAGCACCTGTAGTCACTGCAAGGCCACCAAGAAGCTCCTCGACGAGTGCACGATCCAGTACGAGTTTACCGATGTGGATCTCCTCCAGGGCAAGGAGAGGGCCGCCATCCTGGAGGATATAAAGAAGTTCAACCCCAGGTGCTCCTTTCCCACCATCATCATCGGGGAAAAAGTCATCATCGGCTACAGGGAGAAGGAGATCAAGGAGGCTCTCGGTATTCCATGACAGACGTTGAGAAGCTCTATGAGATGTTGAGGAAGGTGCAGGAGCCGAAAGGGTACTTGTTCAACAAGGACAAGGAGAGGACCTTAGAGCTCCTCCAGGCGCTCCTGGCCAACAAGGAGCGGTACGGCTACATGGCCTGCCCCTGCCGGCTGGCAGCCGGTGACCGCGACTGGGACAAGGATATTATCTGCCCCTGCGTGTACCGAACTCCCGACGTGGAAGATTACGGGAGCTGCTACTGCAATCTCTACGTCTCCAAGGACTGGAACGAGGGGAAAATTCCCCACCCCTACGTCCCGGAGCGAAGACCTCCAGAAAAGATCCGCTTCTAGGAGCACGCCCCGCGTGCCGCGACTTCCCGGAGCTCGCGGCAGACCTCGCCGTCCCTTATAGCCCTCGTTCTATGCTCGCTGCCCGCGTGGAACGTCTCGCGCCGGCAGCGGCGCCGAGGGGGCGGCTCGCTCAGTGCATGGCGCCGCCGGCCAGCTCCTTCACGATGCTCCCCACCACCGCCTTGGCATCCCCGAAAACCATGAGCGTCCTGTCCATGTAATAGAGCTCGTTCTCGATGCCGGCAAACCCCGGATTCATGCTGCGCTTGATCACCATGATCGTCCGCGCCTTGTCGACATCAAGGATCGGCATTCCGTAAATGGGGCTGTTCCGGTCGTGGCGCGCCGCCGGATTGGTGACGTCATTGGCGCCGATGACGAGGGCCACGTCGGCCTGGGGGAACTCGGAGTTGACCATCTCCATCTCCATGAGCTTGTCATAGGGAATATCCGCCTCGGCGAGGAGCACGTTCATGTGCCCCGGCATCCGGCCTGCCACCGGGTGGATGGCGAACTTCACCTCGACCCGGGCCTTCGTGAGGATATCGTAGAGCTCGCGCACCTTGTGCTGCGCCTGTGCCACCGCCATGCCGTACCCGGGCACGACGATTACCAGGTTGGCCGCCCGCAGGATGTCCGCGGCGTCCTCGGCAGAGGCGCTCCGCACCGTTTTCTCCTCAGCGCCGGCGGCGACGGCAGGCTGGACCTGGCCGAAGGCGCCGAAGAGGACGTTGGTGAAGGACCGGTTCATGGCCCGGCACATGATCACCGAGAGGATCAAGCCTGAGGAACCGTCCAGGGCGCCGGCAATGATGAGAAGCTTGTTGTTGAGCACAAAGCCCATGGCCGCCGCGGACAGACCGGCGTAGGAGTTGAGAAGGGAGATCACCGTGGGCATATCCGCCCCGCCGATGGGGATGATGAGGAGCACGCCGAAGACCAGAGCCAGGGCGGCAAAGATGGGAAAGAGCCAGGCGGTCTCCGGCCGCACCGCCAAGCAGATGCCCGCGGCCACCGCGAGTCCGAAGAGGGCGAGGTTGACCACGTTCTGGTTGCGGTAGGTCATGGGGCGGGTCGGCAGGATCTCCTGCAGTTTGCCGAAGGCCATAAGAGAGGCGGTGAAGGTGAGGAAGCCGAGGAGCACCTCGAGAACAAGGGCGCTCATGGTGAGATGGTCGATATGGGGCGCCTGCAGGTAGTACTCGGCGGTGCCGACAAGGGCGGCGGCGAGGGCGCCGAAGGCGTGGGAGAGAGCGGTCCGTTGCGGGACGGCGGTCATGGGCATCATGGCCATGGGGATGCCGATGACGGTGCCCAGCACGAAGGCCACAGCAATCCAACGGTAGCTCACAATCTCCGGTTTGAGGAGGGTTCCGCACACCGCCAGAGCCATACCAAGCACGCCGATGATGACGCCGCGGCGCGCCGTGGTGACGCTCGAAAGCCATTTGAGGGCAAGGACAAAGGATGCCGCCGCTGCGAGGTAGAGGAGGGGGATAACCGGTTCGATCATGCTCTCTCCTTCCGGCTCTTTCTGAACATCCGCAGCATGCGGTAGGTGATGAGATAGCCGCCGACGATGTTGATCA
>Ga0335070_10009801_pt1 | contig 11213 bp, 12 predicted proteins | sample Lox_Sample_13_FD_206722 | JGI IMG/M metagenome (GOLD analysis project Ga0335070, IMG submission 206722) | Soil microbial communities from Loxahatchee National Wildlife Refuge, Florida, United States - Lox_Sample_1.3 | ecosystem: Environmental > Terrestrial > Soil > Wetlands | place: USA... | reverse complement strand
AGTAGGCTCCACAGCGCGAGCAACAGACCGACCAGCAGCCGCAGGGCCCGGGTCGACCAATGCCACAGGGGGCCGCGCGACGCGATGACGGTGGAGGCGGGGGACATCGAATGAAGCTAGACCGGCTCGGGCGCCCCGGCGCGCTGCGCGTGCGTGTGGTACGGCTCGGGGTCGGCTCCCCGCGGCCAAACCCAATCTAGCACACCGACCTGTATAGGACGTTCAGGCGCACGTGTCGTGAACAATCCGACCGCCACACCCAACGCCGCCCTGGCCGGTGCCGACTACAGCCGTTACGTGCAGCGCGTGCGTCGACGCTTCGGCAGCGAGCTTGGCGTGCTCGCCCCTGGTGTGCCCGATACGGCAACGATCGAGCAGGCGGTCGATCGTTTCCTGGAGCAGGGCTATTCTCTGGCCGCGGCGCTGCGCGTTGTGCGCCATGCCGTGATCGAGCGGCTGGTCGTGCTCGATGTCGAGCAGACGGCGCCACTGGAGTCGGTGACGTCGGCAATGACGGCCTTGGCCGAGGTGGCGCTGGAGCGCGCGCTGGCGCAGGCCCTGCGCGACGAGGAAGCGGTGCATGGCGCGCCGCTCGATGCCGACGGCCAGCGCATCGATTTCTGGATCGTCGGCATGGGCAAGCTCGGCGCGCGCGAGCTCAACGTGTCGTCGGACATCGACCTGGTCTACCTGTACGGCGACGAGGGCCACACCAGCTCGGGCTCCAGCGCCCACGAGACCTTCCTGCGCGTCGCCAAGCGCCTGCACGCCCTGATTGGCGAGGTCACCGACGAAGGCTTCGTCTTTCGCATCGACCTGGCCCTGCGCCCGAACGGGAACTCGGGCCCGCCGGTGGCGAGCCTGGGGGCGTTGGAGACGTACTTCCAGGTGCAGGGCCGCGAGTGGGAGCGCTTCGCCTGGCTCAAGAGCCGCGTGATCGCGCCGCGCGCGGCCGTGCTCGACGGACGCGCGCGCGCGCTGAGCGCCCTGGTGACGCCGTTCGTCTACCGCCGGTACCTCGACTACGGCGTGTTCGAAGGGTTGCGCCAGCTGCACCGTCGCATTCGCGAAGAAGCGCAGCGCCGCGCCGCCGGGCGTCCGGAGCGGGCCAACGACGTCAAGCTGTCGCGCGGCGGCATCCGCGAGATCGAGTTCATCGTCCAGTTGCTGCTGGTGGTGCGCGGCGGACAGTTCCCGGAGATTCGGACGCGCTCCACGCTGCGCGGCCTGCAGCGCCTGGTCGCCCATGGCCTGATGCCGGGCGACACCGCGTCGCGCCTGGCCGACGCCTACACGCTGCTGCGGCGCATCGAGCACCGCATCCAGTACCTCGACGATCAGCAGACGCACGTGCTGCCCACCGTCGATGCCGACCTGAACTGGATCGCGCGCTCGCTGGGCAACGCCTCGTGGGGCAGCGCTTGTCAGCTGCTCGATGCGCTCGGCTCGGCCCGGGAATTCGTCGCCAACGAGTTCGATGCCCTGCTCCACGACGGGCAGGCGCCGGTGGCGTCCGGACGCCCCTGCAAGTCGTGCGGCGCGGCCCCGGTACCGATCGACGCGCTCGCTCAGACCGCGACGCTGCCGCCGGAGCTGGCCGCCCGCATCGCCACCTGGTCGGCGCAGCCGCGGGTGCAGAGCCTGCGCGACGAGACCAAGCTTCGACTCGGGCGCCTGGTGATGCGTGCCGCCGCCGGCGTGGCCGACGGTTCGTGCACCGAGGAGGCCACGCTGCGCTTCGTCGACTGGCTCGAGCCGCTGCTGCGCCGCGAGTCGTACGTGGCGCTGCTCGACGAGCGGCCCGAGGTGCTGCGGCGCCTGCTGCGACTGCTCGGCCTCGCGCGCTGGCCGATGCAGTACCTGATGCGCCATCCGGGCGTGATCGACGAACTCGCCGATCCGCGGCTGATGCACGAGCGTTTCGACCGCGGCGAGCTGATCGCCGACCTCGACGGGCGCCACGCCGGCTGGCAGCGCAGCGGCCAGGCCGACGAGAGTGTGCTGCTCGACACACTGCGCCATGCCCACCATGCCGAGGTGTTTCGCACGCTGGTGCGCGACGTCGAAGGCGAGCTCAGTGTCGAGCAGGTCGCCGACGACCTCTCGGCGCTGGCCGACGCATTGATCGACTGCACGCTGCGCTGGGCCTGGGGACGCCTGAAGAACCGTCATCGCGAGACACCCCGATTGGCCGTCATCGCCTACGGCAAGCTGGGTGGCAAGGAACTTGGCTACGGCAGCGACCTCGACGTCGTGTTCCTCTACGACGACAGCGACGAGGACGACCCCGATCGTGCGCAGGAGGTGTATGGCGCCTTCGTGCGCAAGCTGATCACCTGGCTCACGCTGCGCACGGCGGCCGGCCAGCTGTTCGACATCGACACGGCCTTGCGGCCCAACGGCAATTCGGGTCTGCTGTCGACGTCGATCGCCTCCTTCGAGCGCTATCAGCAAGGTCGCGGCAGCAACACCGCGTGGACCTGGGAGCATCAGGCGCTGACGCGGGCGCGCTTCTGCGCCGGCTGCACCGACCTGGCGCCGCGTTTCGACGCCGTGCGCGCCCAGGTGCTGGGCACCGCGCGCGACCAAGCAGCTTTGGCCGCCGAGGTGGTTGCGATGCGCGAGCGCGTCCAGGCCGCGCACCCGGTGCCTGCCGGGATGTTCGACGTCAAGCACAGCGCGGGCGGCATGATGGATGCCGAGTTCGCGGTGCAGTACCTTGTGCTGGCCCATGCGCACCGCCACGCCGACCTGATCGACAACGTCGGCAACATCGCGCTGTTGCAGCGCGCCGAGCAGCATGGACTCGTGCCGGCCGGTGTCGGTCTGGCCGCGGCCCAGGCCTATCGCGAGCTGCGACGGGCGCAGCACCGCGCGCGGCTCGACGAGCAGCCCACGCAGTTCGAGCCGAGCAAGCTGGCGGTCGAGCGCGACGCCGTGACGGCGCTGTGGCGTGCCGTCTTCGGCTGAGGGACCGCACGCTGGCGCCCGATCACGATCGCAAGCGCGTGCAAGCACCACCGGGGCGACCGCCGTCGCGGGCATGGTGGGTGCTGGTGGTCCTGCTGGCGCTGGGCAGCCTGCTCGCGGCCGGGCTCGAGCCGCGGCAACTGGACTGGCAACCCGCGATGGCGATGAGCCAGCCTTGGCGGTGGTGGACGGCGGCGTGGGTGCACTGGAGCGATGGCCATCGCTGGGCCAATGTGGCCGGCGCGCTGCTGGTTGGTGCGCTTGGCTGGCGCGCCGGTTGCGATCGGCTCGACGGCCTGGCCTGGTTCGTGGCCTGGCCGCTGACCCAGCTCGGACTGCTGATGCAGCCGTCGCTGACGCACTACGGCGGTCTGTCCGGTGTCCTCCATGCGGGTGTCGTGGTGGTGGCCATCTCGCTGTGGCAGCGCGAACGCGGCCGGCGACGCTGGCTCGGCGCTGCCGTGCTGGCCGGGGTGGCTCTGAAGGTGGCGTTCGAGCGACCCTGGCAGGCCGTGTTGCAGACCGCCCCCGGCTGGGACATCGCCATCGCCCCCGGTGCCCACCTGAGCGGCGTGGTGATGGGTGCGTCGTGCGCGCTGGCTGCGGCTGCCTTGCGCAGGCGTGACGGCGCGCCGCGCGAACCCGGGAACGTCATCGCATGACCGATCGCAAATCCCACCTCGACACCATCGCCGTGACGGCGCTGCTGGCCTGTTGCATGGTTTGGGGGTTGGGGCAGGTGGCCAGCAAGTCCGCGCTCGCCGAGGTTCCGCCGCTGCTGCAGGCCGCCGTCCGCTCGCTCGGCGCGGCGCTGCTGGTGGCGATATGGGCCCGCGCACGAGGCATCCGCCTGCTCGATCGGGATGGCACCTGGGCCGCCGGCGTGGGCGCAGGCACGCTGTTCGCGCTCGAGTTCGCCTGCCTGTTCACCGGGCTGAGGTTCACGACCGCGTCGCGGATGGTGGTGTTCGTCTACCTGGCACCGTTCGTGGTGGCGCTGGGCATGCCGCTGGTCGCGCGCGGCGAACGCCTGGATGGCGTGCAGTCGCTGGGGCTGGTGGCAGCGTTCGCCGGCGTCGCCTGGGCCTTTGCCGAAGGATTTCAGCGCCCATCGGTTGGCGAGCTCCAGTGGCTCGGCGATGCCCTTGGGGTGGCCGGTGCGGTCTCGTGGGGTGCGACGACGCTGCTCATCCGGGGCAGCAGCCTGTCGCATGCCGCACCCGAGAAGACGCTCTTCTACCAACTGGCCGTGTCGGGTGTGGCGCTGGGTGTCGCGTCCTGGCTGGTCGGCGAGGCCTGGCCGCAGCGGTTGAGCCCCGGCCCGGCGGGCTGGCTCACCTTTCAGATCGTGGTGGTTTGCTTTGCCAGCTACCTGATGTGGTTCTGGCTCGTGCGCCACTACCCGGCGACCCAGCTGTCGGCCTTCACGCTGCTGACCCCGATCTTCGGCCTGCTGGCGGGCGTGCTGCTGATGGCCGACCCGCTGACGTTGCGTTTGGTCACGGCGTTGGTCGGCGTCTCGGTGGGCATCGCCCTGGTCCACCGCGGCAGGCCCGCTGCGCGGGTGAGACCGTCGGGCATCGGCACAAAAGGCTAGCCCGTCGGCCAGACGAGGCCCGGCAAGCTGCGGTTCAGCGATCGCCCCACCGTCATCAAGGCCACCGCGGATCCACGGAACTCCGGGCGCAGCGGCGAATCTCATCCTTTCTTTTGCTTCGCCCCGCGTCGCGGTGACCATCTGCCAGCTGCGTATTGGGGGCGTTGGCGAAGAGCGGACGTGTTTATTGCTGTGCAGCCTGCCGGACGAGCCGGCGGAAATCCCGGAGCGCTTCTCCTCCTCCTCCCTCCCTCCCTCCTTCGCTCAGGGGCGCTGCACGGCAACTTTCTTTCATCAGCGGCCACCGCGCGGTGGCCGTTGTCGCGACCGAGGTCCGACTAGCGCAACCAGCCCTTGCGTCGGAAGTAGATGAACGGCGCGACCACCGAGGCCACCATCAGCAGAAGCGCCAGCGGGTAGCCCCAGGGCAGGCGGAGTTCGGGCATCTGCTGGAAGTTCATGCCGTAGATGCTGGCGATCAGGGTCGGGGGCAGCAGCGCAACGCTGGCCACCGAGAAGATCTTGATGATCTTGTTCTGGTTGATGTTGATGAAGCCGACAGTGGCATCCATCAGGAAGTTGATCTTGTCGAACAAGAACGCGGTGTGCGAGTCGAGCGAATCGATGTCGCGCAGGATCTGCCGCGCCTCTTCGAACTGTTCGGCGTTGAGCATCCGGCTGCGCATCATGAAGCTGAGCGCGCGGCGGGTGTCCATCACGTTACGGCGGATGCGTCCGTTGAGGTCCTCCTGCCGCGCGATCGCGGCCAGCGCCGCAGCGGCAGCCTGATCGTTGACTTCCTGCTTGAGCACGCCGTTGCCCACCGCTTCCAACGCGTCATAGATGCCCTCCAGCGCGTCGGCCGAGTACTCGGCATCGGCATCGTAGAGCTTGAGCAGGACGTCCTTGGCATCTTCAATCAGCGCGGGAATGCGCCGTGCGCGCATGCGCAGCAGCCGGAATACCGGCAGATCCACCGCGTGCACCGAATGCAGGACGCCGTCCTTCAGGATGAAAGCCACGCGCACGTTGCGCGACAGGTTCTCGTCGTCCTCGATCAGGAAGTCGGAGCGAATGTGCAGCTCGCCGTTGTCGCCCTCGTAGAAGCGGGCCGACTCTTCGAGGTCGTCGCCGACCATGTCCTCCGGCAATGCCAGCCCGAAGCGCTCGCCGATCCAGCGCTTCTCTTCCTCGGTGGGGGCCTCCAGGTCGACCCAGATCGGGCGCAACGCAGCCAGCGCTTGCGCGCTGTCGATCTCCTGCTGCACCAGTCGGCCGTTGACGAGCGTGAAGACGTTGAGCATCCGGTGAACTCCAACGCCCGGCCAGCGGAGTCGGCAGCGGGATCGACAGAGCGCGAACCGAGGGGATTGCCCGCGGGCCTGCTCGCGAGGCGCGCGATTATGGCACTGCACGGTGCAGGCCCGACGCTCACGCTTGCGGATGCTCGAAACCAGGGGATCCTACAACGCGAACCGGGCTTGTGGGTGAGTTTGAAGCAGCGCACACTGGCTCGCAGCCGCACGCGGGCACGCCGAGTTCGAGCCTGCAATGACGCCGGTGGTGCGCGCGCGGCCTGATCGCTCGACTTGGGAAAGGAAGTTCCGATGAATTTGACGATCAGCGGGCACCACCTCGAGGTGACGCCTGCATTGCGCGAGTATGTGCTCACAAAACTCGACCGTGTGACGCGGCACTTCGACCAGGTGGTCGACATCACCGTGCTGCTGTCGATCGAGAAGTTGCGAGAAAAGGAGCGCCGCCAGAAGGCCGAAGTGACATTGCATGTCAAGGGACGCGACATCTTCGTCGAGCAGGCGCACGAAGACCTGTATGCCGCGATCGACCAGCTGATGGACAAGCTCGATCGGCAAGTCTGCCGACACAAGGACAAGGTGCAGGACCATCACCACCCGGCGCCCAAACGCGCCTCCTGACCGGCGCCGAAAGCCGCGAGAACGGCCCTCCGGGGCCGTTTTCCATTGGGGCTGGTCTCTAGATTCGACCTTGACGCAACACCCCGCAAGCTCGTCACCTGTCTACCGTGCGGTGCAGCAATGCGTTTCTATAATTCATTGATCTGTCATGGGACGCCCGCGGTCGCCAAGCCAAGCCGGCAGGGCCGCAGGGTAGGGAACCGATGAACCGTCTCGCTGCCATCCTGCCCGCCAGCAACGTGCTGGTGAATGTGGAGGCCACCAGCAAGAAGCGCGCTTTCGAGCACGCCGGCTTGCTGTTCGAGAACCTGCACTCGATCGCGCGGGCGACGATCACGGACAACCTGTTCGCCCGCGAGCGGCTCGGATCCACCGGGCTGGGCCACGGCGTGGCCATCCCGCACGGGCGAATCAAGGGCCTGAAGACCCCGTTGGCGGCGGTGTTGCGCCTGCAGGGACCGATCCCCTTCGACGCCCCCGACGACGAGCCGGTCAACCTGCTGATCTTCCTGCTCGTACCCGAGGCGGCCACGCAGCGACACCTGGAAATCCTGTCGGAGATCGCAGAGATGCTGTCGGACCGCTCGCTGCGCGAGCAGCTGCAGACCGAGCCCGACGCAGCGACGCTGTACCGCCTCATTCACGACTGGCACCCGGCCAACACGCTGGCCTGAGCGCGTCCCAGAGGCCGGCTCGGCGGCGCCCGATGAAACCCACATCTGTCAGCGCGGAGGCGCTGTTCGAGGCGCAGCGCGAGGCACTTCATTGGGAATGGGTGGCCGGACATGCCCACCCCGAGCGGCGGTTCGACGACGCCGCGGTGCGCGACGCGCAGTCGGCCGCCGACTTGGTCGGCTACCTGAACTACATCCACCCGTACCGGGTGCAGATCGTCGGCCACCGTGAGGTGGCTTACCTGTCCGCGGTGAGCCCGGAGGACCAGGAGCGCCGCATCTCGCGCATCGTGACGCTCGAGCCGCCCGTCATCATCACGGCCGACGGCGTGACGCCGCCGCCGCGGCTGGTGGCCATGTGCGACCGCGCCGACATTCCGCTGTTCGTCACCGGCGAGTCGGCCGGCCAGGTGATCGACGTGGTGCGCAGCTATCTGGCCCAGCACTTCGCCGAACGCACGACACGTCACGGGGTGTTCATGGACATCCTCGGTTTGGGCGTGATGCTCACCGGCGAATCGGGGCTCGGCAAGAGCGAGCTCGGTCTCGAGCTGATCTCGCGCGGTCACGGCTTGGTGGCCGACGATGCGGTGGATCTCTACAAGGTGTCGCAGTCGTCGCTCGAGGGGCGTTGCCCGGAGCTGCTGGCCAATCTACTGGAGGTGCGCGGCATCGGCCTGCTCGACATCAAGGCGATCTTCGGCGAGACCGCCGTGCGCCGGAAGATGCGGCTGAAGCTGATGGTGCACCTGGTGCGCAAGGAGACGATGGAGCGCGAGTTCGAGCGCCTGCCGTACGAACCGCTGTACGAGGACATCCTGGGCATCGCCGTGCGCAAGGTGGTCATCGCCGTCGACGCCGGGCGCAACCTGGCGGTGCTGGTGGAGGCTGCCGTGCGCAACACGATCCTGCAGCTGCGCGGCATCGACACGTACCAGGAATTCATCGCCCGGCACCAGAAGGCGATGGAGCACAACGGCTGAGACGTGGGCGGCCGCTACCTGCCCGGTCGGTGGGGGCAGTTCTTCTTGGTGCACACGGCATACAGCGACAGCGCATGGTCGCTCAACTCGAAGCCGCGTGCCTGCGCCACGACCCGTTGCCGCTGCTCGATCTGGGCGTCGTAGAACTCCTCGACGCGGCCACACGTCACGCACACCAGATGGTCGTGATGCTGGCCTTCGTTGAGCTCGAACACCGACTTGCCGGACTCGAAATGGCTGCGCTTGAGCAGCCCCGCCTGCTCGAACTGCATCAGCACCCGATACACGGTCGCCAGGCCGATGTCCGCGCCCTCCTGCAGCAGCGACTTGTAGACGTCCTCGGCGCTCATGTGGCGCACCGCCGTCTTCTGAAAGATGTCGAGGATCTTCAGGCGCGGCAGCGTCGCTTTCAGCCCGCTGCTCTTGAGTTCGTCGACCTGGCTCATGCTGACGGGCGGCGGGGTTGGATACAGGGGCGGGCCGATAGAATCGGCACATCATAGCCACGGGCGGCGCCACCGGCGCCAGCAAGCCCATTCGTCGCGCTGCCATGCCGCTGCGTCCGTTGCGTCGCCTGCACCTCCCGGCCCTCTCGGCCATGCTGTTCGCCGCTGCCCTGAGCGGCTGCTCGGCTGTCTCGCAGGACGGCAGCCTGCTCGGGCTCGTCACGCCGTATCGGATCGACATCGTCCAGGGCAACGTCGTCACCAAGGAACAGCTCGCACTCGTGCGGCCGGGGCTGACCCGCGTGCAGGTACGCGACCTGCTGGGCTCGCCGTTGCTGGCCGACCCGTTCCATGCCGACCGCTGGGACTACGTATTCACCATCGTGCGCCCCGGTACGCAGCCCCAGCGCCGTAGCGTGGTCGTGTATTTCGAGGGCGATCGCCTCGCCAAGATCGATGCGCCCGATCTGCCGTCGGAGCGGGAGTTCGTTGTGCAGATCAGCCGCACCTCGGCCAGCGGCAAGACGGTCACCCTGGAGATGACGCCCGAGCAGGTCGCGGCATTGCCGGCGCCGGTCAAGCAGCCCGCACCGGCGCCCGAGCCCGAAATGGGCCCGCTGCGCAACTACCCGCCGCTGGAGTCGAATTGACGAGTGCCTCCGCCCTGGCCGTGGCCGTCGCCGGCGCGTCCGGCCGCATGGGCCGCATGTTGATCGAGGCGATCTCCCGCGCCGGCGACTGCCGATTGAGCGGTGCGCTCGACGTGCCGGGAAGTCCCACGATCGGCCAGGACGCCGCGGCCTTCCTGGGGGTCGACAGCGGCGTGCGGGTGACCAGCGATCTGCGCCAGGGCATCGGCGGCGCGCGGGTGCTGATCGACTTCACGCGCCCCGAGGGCACGATGGCGCACCTGGCCGTGTGCCGCGAGCTCGGTGTGGCCGCGGTGGTGGGTACCACCGGTCTGTCGGCCGCGCAGAAGGACGAGGTCGCGCGCATCGCGCAGCACATCGCGGTCGTGATGGCGCCCAACATGAGTGCCGGCGTCAATGTCGTGTTCAAGCTGCTCGACATGGCGGCACGCGTCCTGAGCGAGGGCTACGACATCGAAATCATCGAGGCACACCACCGCCACAAGGTCGATGCGCCCAGCGGCACCGCGCTGCAGATGGGCGAAGTGGTGGCGCGCGCGCTGGGACGCGATCTGGCGTCGTGCGCCGTGTATGGCCGGGAAGGCGTCACCGGCGAACGCCAACGCTCGACGATCGGTTTCTCGTCGGTGCGCGGCGGCGACATCGTCGGCGACCACACGGTGCTGTTCGCCGGTACCGGCGAGCGCATCGAGATCACGCACCGCTCGGCCAGTCGCGCCACCTACGCCGAGGGCAGCTTGCGCGCCGCGCGCTTCCTGGCCGACAAGCGCAGCGGCCTGTTCGACATGCACGACGTGTTGGGCCTTCGCTGATGGAGGGGCTGCAGCAGTTTTGGCAGCAGACCGACAACGTCGGACGTGCGGTGGCCATGCTCCTGCTGGCCATGTCGATCAGCGGGTGGGTGGTGATTCTGTGGAAGGCCTGGGTGCTTCAGCGAGCACGGCGCGACATCGCGCGCGCCGTGCCCGCGTTCTGGGCCGCCGAGTCGGTCGACAGCGCGCGCAGCCGCCTGCAGACGCTCGATCGCGAGCAGGTGCTGGCGCCGCTGCTTGCCGCGGCCACGGCCCAGCCGGCGCCGGGCACGCTGGAGACCTCGGGCGTGCTCGACTCGCAGCTGACGCGGCGCCTGCGCGATGCGCTGCACGGCGGGCTGGCACACCTGCAATACGGGCAGACGCTGCTGGCATCGATCGGCAGCACGGCACCGTTCATCGGCCTGTTCGGCACCGTCTGGGGTATCTATCACGCGCTGGTCAGCATCTCGGCAGCCGGTTCGATCACCATCGAAAAGGTGGCCGGCCCGGTAGGCGAGGCGCTGATCATGACGGCCGCGGGCCTGGCGGTGGCCATCCCGGCGGTGCTCGCCTACAACCTGTACGGCAAGTGGGTCGCCGCGTGCGAGGCCGAGCTCGAGGGGTTCGCGCACGACCTGCGCGAGATGGCGCTCGAGGCCGGCAGGTCGCCGGCGGTCTGACATGGCTTTCGGCCGCCTGCAGCGCAGCGCGTCGGCGCAGCCGATGAGCGACATCAACATGACGCCGCTGATCGACGTGATGCTGGTGCTGCTGGTGATCTTCATGATCACCGCACCGCTGATGAGCTCGAGCCTCAAGCTCGACCTGCCGCGCACCGAGGGCGCCAAGCCCACCGACGCGCAGCTGTTCGTCACGCTGGCAATCGACCCGCAGGGTCGCTTCTTCTGGGGCGACGAACAGGTCTCGGTCGACACGCTGCGGCTGCGCGTGCGGGAGGCCGCGTTGCGCAACCCCGCAACCGAGGTGCAGCTGCGCGCGGACAAGTCGGTCACCTACGGCCGCGTCGCCGAACTGATCGGCATTGTGCAGGAAGGCGGGCTCTCGCGCGTGGGCTTCGTCACCGAAACGGGGCCCGAACCGACTCGCTGAACGCCGCGCAGGGCGTCGAACCCGCCCTCCTACAATCGGCGGCCATGAACGA